>ERZ827469.3445-NODE-3445-length-10400-cov-3.963171_pt1 | contig 10400 bp, 8 predicted proteins | sample MGYA00519917_ERZ827469 | MGnify/ENA primary metagenome ERZ827469 (study PRJEB31778, sample SAMEA3449314) | human gut metagenome | biome: human gut; feature: human-associated habitat; material: faeces | place: United Kingdom | collected 2010/2012 ... | reverse complement strand
CATAGAGATCTTGTGATTGCGCTCCTCCGCCTCTGCCTCGAGTGCGACCGCCTTTCCGGAAAGCACGAGTTTTACACGCTCCTCATCCACCGTGATGACCCGGACCGGAATCTCTTTTCCAACCCAGCTCTCCGTATCCTCCACATAAGCGGATGTGATCTGGGATGCCGGAATGAACGCGCGGATCCCCTCAAGATATGCCACAACGCCTGCCTTCACGCTCTCCTTGATGCGGACGGTTACCGTTGTACCCTCCTCCATCATCTCTTTGAGCTTCTCCCATGCCTGCTCTTCATTGGCTTCCCTGCGGGAGAGAAGAATGTTGCCTGCGCCGTCGTCTACCCGGATCACGGTCGCCTCGATCGTATCCCCCACATGCACAGCCTCCGCCAGTGAGAAATCCGGATCGCTGCTCATCTCCTCCGCACTGATAAATCCCGGTGCATAATATTTCAGGTCAAGCGTAACGCCCTCCTCGTTGACATCGATCACCGTGCCGGTTAAAATATCTCCCTCTCTGATTCTGCGGAAAGAAGCTTCTAACTCCTCCTTGTAATCATCCATTGATTCCATGTGTCTTAAACCTCCATCTCTTTTTCTACCTGTAGTGTACCACATTTCAGTCTGATTACAACCTTGAATAAATCACCATCCACCTCGCTTGACAGTTTTCCGCCCTGCGCCTCGGTAAAACTTCTGGCAATCGCAAGTCCCAGACCCGAGCCTTCCGTGCCGCGCGAAGTATCGCCGCGCACGAAGCGCTCCGTGATTTCCTCCGGATCAAAATTCAGTTCCGTCGCTGACATATTTTTGATCGTGATCTCCACGAACTTCTCCGGCGCCTCCCCGGATGTGTGCACCTGCACGTACACGCGGCTCTGTGGCATCGCATATTTCTGAATATTGACAAACAGATTTTCAAAGATGCGGAATGTCTTCTGATTGTCGAGCACCACGATCACTTTTTCCTCCGGCACATCCCAGCGCAACGTAAGTCCTTTCGCCGCAAAGCGCTCCGTATGCTCCACCGCAACCTGCTTTAACAGATTTACCACATCGACTTCCATCGGATGCAGCACAATATTGTTGCTGGTCGCCTTGCTGACCTCAAAAAGATCCTCGATCAGTATTTTTAACCGCTGGCTCTTTTTATCAAGCGTCTCAATGTATGACCTGCGCTCCTCCTCCGTGATGTCCTCCTTCTTTAACAGTTCCACGTAGGTTGTGATTGCCGTGAGCGGTGTTTTTAAATCATGGGAAACGTTCGTGATAAGATCCGTTTTCATGCGCTGGCTCTTCACTTCCTCATCCACCGCCTTCTTAAATCCGTCGCGCACCCTGGAAAGCTCCACCTTCATCGGCTCGTATATTCCCAGGTCCTCGGTGATCTCCGTGTCCAGATCACCGTCCGCCATCCGGCTTACACTGCGCAGCAGCGCCTGATAGTCCCTGCCGATCCTGTCATAATATTTTTTGATAAAACAGAACACAATGATGGAGTACACGATCAGCGCGCCGATGCCGAAAAACCACATCATCGAGCAGAGCGACAGCACCACAAAGTTGATCAGCACGATCTTCCAGATCGTCTTTGTGGATTTTTCCGAAAAATCCACATGCGCCACCTCATAGCGGAACGTGTTCCACAATTTTTTCAACCACGGAAAAATCTGATAAATCAGGCTGTACTGTCTGATATATTCCCTGACTCCCAGGAAAAATACCGGACGCAGTACGCGAAGCGCCGCGTACCAGATGCCATACAAAAACAGGAGCGGGACCATCATCTGTCCAAGCTGTAAGATGGCTCTCCAGGCATTGTTTCCAAGTAAAACATCCACTCCTTCGCTATAATAGGAATAGCTTCTTATGATATCGTAGAAGTTTTCCTCCATACATGCCATGCAGCAGACGGCAATCACCGCCACCTCCATGAGATACCATTTCCCCGGGCGTTGCATTGGTATGTCTTCGTTCCAGATGCGCCTGCTCGTCATAAGAAACATCCATCCCGCCACCGCAGCAAGGCTTACCAGAAACAGAATGCTTCCGCCGGACGCACGGTACACTAACACCACCTGCACCCAGTAATTTGTCATATCCTCATACGGATCTCCCAAGGAAATCGTATCACTCGTTGACACCGGAAGCCCGAAGATCACCTTAAAGTCCTTCGGTCCCTGCAGCTGCCCTGCTTCCACATATCCGCCCAGCGACTGTCCCAAAAGATTTTCCCGGTCTACATTCTGAAACGCCTTGATCAGAACGCTGCCGCTGATATTTTCGTCGTACAGCGGTGTCACTTCCAGCGCGCCCCTTTCGTCAAAGGATATACATACAATGTCCGTATAATACTGCTGCAGCTCATCCGTCACGGTTCCATCCGCGCACGTCTCAAGCGGCTGATCCGTATTTTTCACGCAGTCGGCACTGCTTTTGTATACACAGTAATCGATGTTCCAGCTGTCACTCTCAAACTGGCTTTTCCATTCGTCAAACGTAGAGGTTACCGTGTCCTTTACATACTGGTAATCTTCATCATCCGTCGGCAGATTCAAAAACAGTCCGCCTGCATCTGCCTGCCCGCTCCGCTCCATCTGTTCTACATACAGGACATCTGTACCGTATCGTTGTCCACGCTGTCCGAGGACTCGCGCATCATCTCCGCTTTCTGCTGCTCTTTCTGTCTCTCAGCCGTCCGGTACACCACCGGGAAAAAACACATGGTAATGATCGTGATGAAAATGATTCCCGCGATCGCTATGATAATCCGCTTGCTGCTGTTTACGGCATTGCTGTTGTTGCTGCTGTTGCCGGCACCATTATTTCTGCTGGCACCACTGTTGCTGCTGGCATCGTTATTTGCGCTGACATTGTTATTGCCGGCACCGTTGTTTCTATTGTTGTTTTTCAATTTTATATCCAACACCCCACACCACCTTTAAGTATTTTGGATCTTTCGGGTTGATCTCAATCTTGTCCCGGATATTTCTCACATGCACCATAATCGTATCGGTATTGATCGCCTTTTCATTCCACACGCGCTCATAGATCTCGTCCGCCGAATATACACGCCCCGGTGTCCGGATTAAGAGCGCAAGTATCTTGAACTCAATCGGCGTCATCTTCACCGGTTTTCCATCCACAAACACCTCCACGGTGTCCTCATTCAGTTCCAGTCCTCCGATCACATGAATCCGATCATTCTTTTCCTCCTTCGGACTCCTGTTTGCAAACTGCGTATACCGGCGGAGCTGGGAATTGACGCGCGCCATCAGTTCCAACGGTGTAAACGGCTTGGTCACATAATCATCCGCCCCGATATTTAACCCGATCACCTTGTCGGTCTCCTCTGACTTCGCCGAGAGCATAATGACCGGAAAGTCATATTTTTCCCGCAGCTTCATGGTCATTGTAACGCCGTCCATGCGCGGCATCATGATGTCGACGATCGCCAGCGAGATCTTCTCCCGCTCCATCACCTCAAGTCCTTCCACGCCGTCTGCCGCCTTGAATACGTTGTAATTCTGACTCTTTAAAAAGATTTCAATTCCGTCCCTGATTTCTTTATCATCCTCAACAATTAAAATGTTATATTGTTCCATTTTTCTGCTCTTGTTCTCTTTTCTGCTATCATAACACATCCGCCGCAGAATCACACGCCTCCCCGTGCATTGATTACATTTTACCTGATCTGCCGCAAAATTCCCCGCAGAAATACCCGAAAAATTTCTAAAGAATTATTTAGAATTATTATCTTGACAACTGCCACTTCGTAGTGTATAGTAGTACAAGTGCTGAGGCAACTCACACAGATGCTGCTGTGGCTCAGTCGGTAGAGCGTCGCATTGGTAGTGCGGAGGTCACGGGTCCGATTCCCGTCAGCAGCTTCATTGAGAAGAAGCGCAAATCCTTGAATGAAAGGGTTTGCGCTTTTTTGTGCTATGGTGTTACAGTGTTACGGTATTATGACAAATGTATTGTGATGGAAGTCTGGATGAGGGGGAATATACGGTTGAGGCGTTAATGCTATCTCGTGTCCAAGGGGGAAGTAGAAAAACTTTTCTCGTCTCAGACCCGGGGTGCTCTTCTCTTCTGGCATTATGTCAACCTTTTTCCATTCTCTACGGGTCTGGCACGCGATTTTTCTCCTCTGGAACTTCGCCTTTTCCTTCTATCAGCCCCGGATTCCAATTTGTTTGACGATTCTTCACACATTTTTCAACACTGCTTCATACCTTTTTCACATTTATCCGGTATCTTAATCATTGTCAAGAGGAAATCCCCATTGACACAATTTCTTTTTCATAATATGGCCGGTAAGTACCCCACATCTTACCGACTTCTCCTTCTTTTTATAAAATGATAAACGTACAAAACGCCTCACCATCCGGTGAGGCGTTTTGCGTATTCCTGTTGAATACCCAGATTCTGTCAACTTCTCCTTTACTACATGCGATTCATCATCTTAATGTGTGACTTGAACAGGGAATAATATTTCATTCCCTTGTCTTTGCCATAGTGCCCCTGCAATGCTGCGCGGAGAGAATTGAGATTCTTTCGCTTTCCGTTTGCCTGATAGAGGAATCCCGAAAAATCTTCCGGCGGTTCCTTTGCATATTCACTGTGGTCAAAAACCATTTTGCAGTACATGTCAAACTTTTCTTTTAAGCCATAAGCCGGAAGTTCTGACCAGTAAGACGCATACTCTGCATTCGTCTTCAGTTCCTGATACAGCCGCTTGCCTTCTTCCTCGCCGAGAAGCGCAACCAGTGCATTGTGAAAATCCACCAGATTTTCCTTGCTGATGCAGGCACACAATGTCTTTAAAATTGCTCTCTCTGCATTCAGATCCAGTCCAAACTTTGCTGGCGCTTCGCTCTGACCCGTAGCATTTGACACACTCTGTGGATTCTCTGACATTTCTTCTTTCAAATCCATCATTGCTGTCATCTGTCCGGATTGTTGCTCCGTCAGATCCGGCTTCTCATTCCCTGCGTTCTGCGTCTTTGCTTTGTCACTCTTCTGTGACTTTTCCGAACGATCCGGTTCTGACATATGCTCAGACTTTTCTGCTTTGACTGCTTTTGCTGACTTTCTTGACCGTTTTGCCCTGCCAGTCTTCTCTGCCGGCTCAGCCTTCCCGGATTCCTCTGCCAGCCCAGCTTTTTCTTCCGGTTCCGACTTCCCGGATGTCTCTGCATCCTCAGCCTTTCCGGTCACTTCAGCCTTCCCGGATGTCTCTGCATCCTCAGCCTTCCCGATCACTTCCGGCTTCCCGGATTCTCCTGCCAACCCAGCTTTTTCTGTCGGTTCAGCCTTCCCGGATTTCTCTGCATCCTCAGCTTTCCCGATCACTTCTGCCTTCCCGGATGTCTCTGCATTTCCAGCCTTCCCGGACGCTTCCGGCTTCCCGGATTCTCCTGCCTTACCGCCGGCTTTCGACGGTTCTGACTTCTTGGATGACCGTGGCTTCTTTGACTGCTCTCTGCCACGCTCTGCTTCCGCTTCCGGTCCGGTCTCCCGAATCCGCTCTGCTTCTGCTTCCTGGCCGGTCTCCCGAACCTGCTCTGCTTCCGCTTCCGATCCAGCCGCTCTGGTCTGTTCCTGTTCCTGCTCTGCTGCCGCCCCGGATTCCTTTGCCACGCGCTGCTTTTTCTCTGTCAGCATTCTGTGGCATTCCTTTCCGCTCAAACGGCTCACCGGCATTTTCCGCGCTGACCAGTAGCGCACCGCAGCGTCAAATCCCGTATCATTTGATACAATGACATACTCCCTGGCCGCGTTCTGGCTCAGGCGATAGCCAAGCTCCGATACCAGCTGGAAATCCAGCGCATTGCTTCCCTCAAAACACTTAATAAAGTCTGCTTCCTTTTCCGTCTCCTTGAGCATCCTCACATTTTCATAATTCATATGCGGGCTCTTTGTCGTATAAAATACAAGAACCTCGTCATCTTCCTGCGAGGATACCAGAAGCGGCACCCATATATCTCCTACATTCTCACTGTCAACCAAATAAATTTTTCCCATTCATTCTCCTGCTGACAGAATCCTTTTTTATTGTACCACATTCCGCTTTTATACTGCAATGTCGTTTTTCCGCTGACGCTTCTTCACTTTCCCGTGTTCTGTTTTTATAAAATATCGATGTACTCCCCCGCAAGCGCCTTGTTCATGCTGCGCACCGCACAGAATTTTCCGCACATGGAACAGGTGTCCTCGTGCTCCGGTTTGCGGTCCTCGCGGATCTGTTTTGCGGTCTCGGGATCAATCGCACATTCCCACTGTGCATCCCAGTCCAGCACACGGCGTGCGTCTGCCATCTTGTCGTCAATCTCTCTTGCGCCCCGCACGCCCTTGGCAATGTCTGCCGCATGCGCCGCAATTTTCGATGCAATGATGCCCTGCCTGACATCCTCCACATTCGGAAGCGCCAGATGCTCCGCCGGTGTCACATAGCACAAAAATGCAGCTCCATTCTGCGCGGCGATCGCTCCTCCGATCGCGGAAGTGATATGGTCGTACCCCGGGGCAATGTCCGTTACAAGCGGTCCCAGTACATAAAACGGTGCTCCCATGCAGATCGTCTGCTGAATCTTCATATTCGCTGCAATCTGATCCATCGGCATGTGGCCCGGTCCCTCTACCATGACCTGCACATCTCTTGCCCAGGCACGCTTTGTAAGTTCTCCCAGCCGCACCAGTTCCTCAATCTGACACACATCGGATGCATCCGCCAGACAGCCGGGTCTGCAGGCATCGCCAAGGGAGATCGTCACATCATGCTCCCGGCAGATCTCAAGGATCTCATCGTAGTACTCGTAAAACGGATTCTCCTCTCCGGTCATACACATCCACGCAAACACCAGTGAACCGCCTCTGGATACAATATTCATTTTTCTCTTGTGCTTCCTGATCTGCTCGATCGTCTTGCGCGTGATTCCGCAGTGCAGCGTCACAAAATCCACGCCATCCTCGGCATGCAGGCGTACCACATCAATAAAATCCTTTGCGGTCAGTGTCGCAAGATCCCTCTGATAGTGAATTACAGAATCATATACCGGCACGGTTCCGATCATAGCCGGACATTCCGCCGTCAGTTTTCTCCGGAACGGAATGGTGTTCCCGTGCGAGGAGAGATCCATGATCGCATGCGCTCCCATGTCAACTGCCGCCATCACTTTTTCCATCTCCACGTCATAATCCTTACAGTCTCTGGAGATTCCGAGATTTACATTGATCTTCGTCCGCAGCATCGAGCCGACACCCTCCGGGTCAATGCATTTGTGATGCCTGTTCGCGCAGATGACCACCTTTCCCTCCGCAACGAGCGGCATCAGCTCCTCTGTGGTCATACGTTCCTTCGCCGCAACCTTCTTTAACTCCTCTGTCACAATTCCCTTGCGTGCTGCTTCCATCTGTGTTGCATACTGTTCCATATTTTTCTGCTCCATTTCTGCAGAGGATGTGCGAAAAAATCCGGCGTCGCAGTGACGCCGGATTCCACAAACTATCTGATCCATCATTCGCTCCCTACGACAGTATTAACTGACAGGTTCCAAGAGTCAGGTTTTAACCTTCTCAACCGTTTACGCATGCGCACAGTCCCTCTGCGATATATTCTTTTTCCTCTAACACCTTATCTCAATTCTATGCTTCTGTCAATCTCCCTTTCCTCAGAACTGCTCTTTTCCATAACAAAAAAAGAACAGCCATCACTGGCTGCCCTTTTAGGAGAAGGTATTTTTACTATGGGGTATAGCAAAAACTATATATAATGTATTGGGGGGTTTTTACGGTTATTATAGTACCATGACTGCGCAAAGAAGTGTGCACAAACTTCACAAAACTTCCATTCTATTTCTATACATTTTGTACAGTACCTTGGGACTAGTTCTTTCGTTTCCGCAAAATTTTGCATAACCGGTTGTTCATTTCCCGCTCTTTTTTGCAAAATGTCCTTTTTGCCTTCTCTCTATCTCTGCCGGATCTTTCCCTTGATACGCGAGAGCGCATTGTCAATTGTCTTAGGACTTTTCCCGAGTTCCTCCGCTATCTGGCAGTAGTTTTTTCCTTCCAGATATGCGTCTAAAACCTGGCGCTCGAGCGCGCTTAACTGTTCCCGCAGCTGCTCCCAGAAAGCGGTAAAATTCTCCTGCTCGATCACGAGCTGTTCCGGATCATCCATCTGGTCGGTGAGAAGCGTCTCCGCCAGGGATTTTCCCTCCTCCGTGGTCTGGGAATAAAAAGACACATACGTGTTCAGGGGGACATGTTTTTTCCGGTTGGACGCCTCCACCGCGCTGTAGAGCTGTCGGTTGATGCACAGCTCCGCAAAATGGAAAAAGGATGCCTCCCTGTCAGACCGGTAATCCCGGATCGCCTTAAACAATCCGATCATCCCCTCCTGAATCAGATCATCCGTATCTCCGCCAATCAAAAACATTGCATTTGCCTTACGAAGCACCAACAGCTTGTACTTTTCAAGGATATAATCCATGATCCGCTCGTCGCCCCCGCGCAGTTTCTGGATGAGTTCTTCATCCGCCAGCTTCTGATATTCGTCCACGTCTTCCTCCGTCTTCCCTCTCTGCTCTGCCCTGCCATGCCGCCTGAACTTTCCGCGCACGGCTGCGCTGCCTGAACTTTCCGCGCACGGCTGTATTTTCCGCAGCATAAAAATCTGCCAGCCTATGCCTGCTTTGTCATCTTACATCATCCGCTGTCTGACGATCTCATAGGCAAGCACACCGGCTGCTACGGAAGCATTCAGAGAATCAATGTCACCCTTCATCGGAATGGAAGCCACATAATCACAGTTTTCGCGCACCAGCTTGCTGACACCCTCGCCCTCGCTTCCGATTACAAGACCGATCGGTCCCTTCAGATCCAGGTCATACATCTGCGTGCCGCCCATATCCGCGCAGACAAACCAGATGCCCTGCTCCTTTAACTCCTTGATCGTCGCCGTCAGATTCGTCACCTTGGCAACCGGCGTATAGTTTAGCGCGCCGGCGGACGTCTTTGCCACAGTCGCGGTCAGTCCCACCGCCCTGCGCTTTGGAATAATGACCCCGTGTGCTCCGCAGAGGTTCGCGGTACGGATGATCGCCCCGAGATTGTGCGGGTCCTCAATATTATCCAGCAGAAAAAGGAACGGCGGCTCTCCCTTTTCTCTTGCGATCTCCAGAATGTCGTCCACTTCCGCATATTCATACGCTGCCGCCACCGCGATCACACCCTGGTGTTTCTTCGTCTCCGAGAGCTGATCCAGACGTTCTTTTTCCACAAAATGAATAATGGTATCATGCTTTTTTGCCTCTCTTACGATCGTGCGCACCGGTCCGTCCTGACAGCCGTCCAGCACAAAAAGCTTGTCGATCGTCTTGCCGGAACGAAACGCCTCAAGCACAGCATTGCGTCCCTCTATTTTTAATTCCTCGTATCCCATGTATTCTCCTTTTCTCTCTGCTTCCGGCAGACTCTTTCTGCTGCCTGTAGCATCCTCTGCCACCGGCAGACGCTCTATGCTTTCGCCCTCTGATTCCTCTTCCCGCGGCAGACGTTCTATAACTTCAAATGCAGCCCGTCCACACCGGTCTTCACCAGTTCCACCAGACGCTCAAACTCATCCTGTAAGTACAGCCATCCCATCAGCGCCTCAAACCCGGTGGCCTTGCGGTAGTCGGACATCGTCGCATTCTTTGCCATCGTCGGCGACTTGGCATTTCTGCCGCGCCGGTAAATGTCCGCTTCCTCCTCTGTCAGAAGCGGCAGAAGCACCTCCATCATCTCGGCCTGCGTGTGCGCCTTGACAATCTGGCTGGTCCGTTTGTGCAGTTCTCCCGCTCTGGTATTCCCTTTTCCCACGACAACAGAACGGATGACGAGATCATAGATCCCGTCACCGATATAAGCCAGTGTCAGCGGTGAGTAGGTGCGGATATCGACTTCCGCAATCCCGAACTGTTCCTTAATATAAGAATCGATTTCTCTTCCCATACCAGCTTCCTCTCCGACTCACGCTTTATGCCAGATCACACCCTCGCGTGTGTCCTTTAACACAATTCCTTTTGCCAGAAGATCATCCCGGATCGCGTCCGCCTTTGCAAAATCCTTTGCCTTCCTCGCCTCCTGGCGCTGCTGTATCTTCGCCTCAATCTCCGCGTCCAGGCTGCCGCCTCTGTTGTACAGCAGGCCCAGCACGTCTGTCAGCTCGGTCAGCTTTTGCAGGCATGCCCTTGCCAGCGCTCTGGACGGCCTGTTCTGCACCGCCGTCGCACTGTTTACCTCGCGCACCAGATCGAATATCGCCGCCAGCGCGTCTGCCGTGTTCATGTCGTCGTCCATGGCCTGACAGAATTTGTCCCTGTATTTGCCCAGACCTTCCACAAATTCCG
>ERZ827469.3437-NODE-3437-length-10412-cov-2.482186_pt1 | contig 10412 bp, 8 predicted proteins | sample MGYA00519917_ERZ827469 | MGnify/ENA primary metagenome ERZ827469 (study PRJEB31778, sample SAMEA3449314) | human gut metagenome | biome: human gut; feature: human-associated habitat; material: faeces | place: United Kingdom | collected 2010/2012 ... | reverse complement strand
TTCTCACGGCTCCGGTTTCCAAGTGCAAGCTGCAAATAGCACATAATATCTTTTGCCATCCAAGTATCAAATAAATTCGGAAGATTTTCCCGCATGGTAAATGGAACTCCATGTTCCATCAGTTTCCCGGCTAGCAAACGCATCTGCATATTCGTCCGAAATAACACCGCCATCTCCTGATACGCAATGCCTTCTTTCTGATACATCTGTATCTGTGCCACAATCTTCTCGGCTTCATCCGGTAAATTCTCGCATTTTTTCATATGCACCGGCTGTTCCTTGCCCTTGTTTGCAACAATATGTTTTTCGTACCGTTCATTATTTTTTCCAATCAGCCGTTCTGCCGCTTTCATAATCTCATCCGAACAACGGTAATTTACGCCAAGCACAATCTGTTTTGTGTCCGGGAAGCGTTTCGGGAAAGAAAGCATGATACCCGGCTTAGCACCGCGGAATCCATAGATTGACTGGTCATCATCCCCAACAATAAACAGATTATTCTCCGGTTCTGCCAACATACAAACCGTCTCGTACTGCAAACGGTTGATATCCTGAAATTCATCAATCAGTAAATACCGAAACTGTGCCTGCCAGCGTCTGCGGATATCTTCTCTCTCTTTTAGAAGCTGATATGTATATACTACCATATCATCAAAATCAAGACAACGGTGTCTTTGTAGTTTTTCCTGATACCCCCGGTACATTTTCTGAAAAATTTCAGCGGAACACGCCGAGGAAAAATAGCAGTCTATCTCGATTCCTTCCCCTTTTACACGGCTGATTTCTTTTTCAATATCGGAAAGAAATTCCTTTTTATCGTCCACCTCGTATCCGGTTTCATTGAGTGTTTCTTCCAGAAAACGGTATTTTAATGCCGGAGTTGCAATGTCTTTTACCTCATAATGATACGCCAGTCGCAAAATCTGAAAAAAAACAGAATGGAACGTTCCAAATCTGACTGGCAGACGCTGTCCACCTGTCAGCATTTCAAAACGTTCCTTCATCTCCACCGCCGCTGCTTTTGAAAATGTTACAACAAGAATTTGTTCCGGCTTGACTCCATATTCATCAATCAATGCTTTCACACGATTGGCAATAACATAGGTTTTTCCTGCACCGGGACCCGCTAATACCATAGCAGGTCCATCCCGGTGCATAATTGCCTCTTCTTGTTCTTTATTGCACTCCATTAAGCAACTCAATTCCTTTTCTAATTCGCTTTAATGACTCTTCTTTTCCAAGAATGTCCATAATCTCGTAAGCACCACCCGGTGTCATCTGTTTACCGGAAACCGCTGTACGAAGCGGCCACAGTGCCAATCCATTCTTACATTCTTTTTCAGCCACATAATCTTTTACTACTTTTTCTACATTCTCAAATGAGAAATCCGGTAATGCTTCTAATCGTGGCAGCATCTCGTTCAATACTTCCAATGAATTTTCACTGTTTGTTTTCATTTTCTTATGAGTGTACATTGCCACATCATATTCCGGCAATTCTTCAAAGAAATCAATCTTCTCTGTAATATCCGGGAATACTTCAATTCGTGTTTTTACCAGATCCGCAATTTTTTTCAAATCCAAATCTTTGGTAATCACTTTTTTGATAATCGGAAGTGCATGTTCATAATACGCATCATCGGACATCGCCTTGATATATTCACCATTCATCCAGCGAAGTTTCACAATATCAAATACTGCCGGTGATTTATTAATTCTATGATAGTCAAACACTTCTTCCAATTCTTTCAAACTGAAAATCTCACGGTCATCCGCCGGACTCCAGCCAAGTAAAGCAACATAGTTTACAATTGCTTCCGGCAGAAAACCAAGTTCTACCAAATCCTCAAAGGAAGAATCACCACGGCGTTTGGATAACTTTTTATGCTCCTCATCCGTAATAATCGGACAATGAATATAGGCTGGCACTTTCCATCCAAAAGCCTCATACAGGCGATTGTACTTCGGTGCGGAAGACAGATACTCATTTCCACGGACAACATGTGTAATCTCCATCAAATGGTCATCAATTACATTGGCAAAGTTATAGGTTGGATAACCATCTGACTTAATCAGAATCATATCATCCAATTCATCATTTGGTGCTGTAATTTTTCCATAAATTACATCATCAAAGGATGTTTCTCCTTCCGTCGGGTTGTTCTGGCGGATAACATACGGCACACCTGCTGCCAGATTTGCCTCAATTTCCTCTTTGGTCAAGTGAAGACAATGTTTGTCGTACTTTGCAGCCTTTTCCCCTCTTGCTTCTGCTTCATCATGAAGTTTCTGCAGTCTTTCCTTTGTACAAAAACAGTAATAAGCCTCTCCTTTTTCTACGAGTTTTTTCGCATACTCAAGATAAATACCGGTTTTTACACGCTCGCTCTGTACATAAGGGCCATAGCCGCCATCTTTGTCCGGGCCTTCGTCATGCTTAAGTCCTGCCTGGTCCATCGTTTTATAAATCAAATCAAGAGCACCTTCAACATAACGCTCCTGATCGGTATCCTCAATACGTAGAAGGAAATCTCCGCCTTCATGTTTTGCAATCAAGTACTCATATAACGCTGTTCTTAAATTGCCTACATGCATTTTACCGGTCGGGCTCGGTGCATATCTTGTTCTAATTTTTTTACTCATTGTCTTCGTTCTCCTTTAATCTTATTACATCTGGTCTAAATATGCTTTCAGACACGCAACGGTGCCATCAATTCCGCACAAGTCACTACGGATAGCAAAATCATAATTAAGCACGTTATCCCAGCGTTCACCAGAGTGATACTTATAATAGTTCGCTCTGCTTTTATCTTTTTTCATAACCATTTCTGCTGATTTTTCTTTCGGAATTCCCTCTACCTCAATCGCACGTTTAATGCGGAAATCGAGTGTTGCGCGAATAAACAGATTGACTACATTTTCCTGATTTTTCAAAATGTAATCCGCACATCTGCCAACAATTACGCAAGGACCTTCTTTTGCTACATTGCGAATCACCTTCGACTGCGCTAAGAAAATACGGTCATCTAACGACAAACCGGAAAATCCGACATCCTGACTGGAAAATACATTCATTCCCATCGCAATGGAATAAAGCAGACTGTTGCTTGCTTTATCCTCTGCGCGCTCAAAAGCCGCCTCTGCAAAACCGGTGTCTTTTGCCGCACGGGAAATGATTTCATTGTCGTAAAATGGAATTCCATAAGCCTCTGCTAACTTCTTTCCGATTTCTCTTCCCCCACTGCCAAACTGTCTTGTAATCGTAATCACTTTATTCATGATAATCCCCGCCTTTCTGTAAAAAAGAACTCATTTTTTATACTATCTATTTTACCATTTTGGCAGAGATTCGCAAGCGGTTTTTGTGCTTTAGGGACTTATATTCTGTTAAAAAAAGTTATCAATTCCGTCCGCAATTCCCTTGACAATCTTCTTCTGATAAGAAGCTTTTGCCATCTTTTTGTCCTCGCTTGGATTACTCATAAAGCCCATTTCCACAATTGTGACCGGAACCTTACACCAGTTGATGCCTGTCATGCTGTTCGTGTACATAACACCACGGTTCTTTGCTCCTGTCGTTTTACACATAGCTTTTAAAACCTTCTTAGAGAGCTTCTGGCTTGCCTTACGGTTTGCTTTTGTCATGTAACGGTTATTAGATGCCGGTGCTATCGTCAGTGCTCCTTTGACACTCGAACTTCCCGCACTGTTTGCGTGAATTCGGATAAAAGCGTCCGCTTTGTATTTGTTCGCGACTTTAGCACGCTGCACATTTGACATGCGGACATTATTTTTTGTACGCACCATGATTACTTTATAGCCACGATTTACCAATTCTTTCTGTAACTTTTTAGCCACCTGAAGATTCAATTTATATTCCGGCAGATGTGTCACACAGCCACTCGCTCCTCCGGTCACCTTTGCCTTTCTCTGACTTGAGCCCGGTCCAATCGGCTCCGTTGCACTCATCGCACGAGTCTGGTGTCCTGCATCAATTACAATCACTTTCTGTTTTTCTTCTGCCTGTGCTGTCTTTGCTGCTCCCGTCGCACAAAGGGATAACAAAAGCACTGCTGACAAACACATAGAAATAATTCGTTTCATCTTGTTCCTCCTATTTTGCTGCTTATCCATTTTCTTAATTTTTTTCGTGATACAAAAGCCTTGTACCGCATAAAAAAGTGTATCATATCACGCCTTATCTGTAAAGAAACATCGACAGCGTATTACGCCACTCATTTTCCTTAAAATAAGAAAATGCTGTACAGCCGATTTCATCGTCTATACAGCATCTATATGACATGCGGAGTATGGGACTTGAACCCACACGCCCTACGAGCACATGATCCTTAGTCATGCCTGTCTGCCAATTCCAGCAACTCCGCATTTTCGCCGACAACCACTGCCAGCGAATAATATATTACCAAAAAACAAAACCAATGTCAATCATTTTCTGAAATAATTTTTATTTGAAAGCATATTGCATAAAAGTGTAAAAGGCACGATCCCAGCACCTGTCATCATGACCGGTTCCTTTTACTTCCAAAAACATATTATTTAATCCAAGCAAATCACACTGATTAACAAATCTTCTTGCACTGTCATCCATCATATGATCCTGCTGTCCGGTGATAAAGAAACACAACTTAATCTGACTGTTCAGACGATTGGCATCCTCTTGTGTTGTTACAATCGTCTGCTTGGTTGAAGCAAATGGTCCAGCCGAGAAGAATCCCATATACTGGAACAAATTCGGATGTTTTAACCCCAGTTCAATGGCTTCTCCACAGCCCATAGACAGCCCGCACACGCCGGTATGAGCAGCGCCTTTTTTTACCGGATAATTTTTTTCCATATACGGAAGCAAATCATAAATCACTTCATATTCGAACAAATAACAATTACTCCACGAATTCTGAACAACCGGATTAGGCTCTGTATTTGGATATGTTTTACTTTTATCATAGTTAATGTTGCCATTCGGAAATACTACAATACACTCTTCCGCCTCTTTCGTATCATACAAATAGTCCATAATATTGTTCGCATGACATCCGGCTCCGGCTGAAGTCTTTCTTCCGCAAGTCCAATAATCCTCATTTTGTCCGCCACCGTGCAGACAGAACAACAAATTATATGTCTTATTTTTAGGATCATAATCCGGTGGAAAATAAATCTTGGCATGCCCTTCGCCGCTTTCACGGTATTGGGAAGGATATGTAAAATCCGATACCTCGCCATGTGCAATATCTTCTTTATAGAAATTATAACCATCCTCCGCAACAAATTCATCCGTTACACAAAGTTTATAAGTTTCTTTTTTTGTATCATCTGCCTTTGATGTCAAAATGAGAGTACACTTTCCAATGTGCAGAGGTTTTATCTTTCCTCTTGCATCAATAATTGCTACATAATTATTCGACGTAGAAACATTATAATCCGTAATGACTCCCTCCGACGGTTTTACTTCTTTCTTCACATCAAGGGTACTTCCAAGTTCTACTGTATAATCGGCCTTATATGTAATTTCTACCGGCGTAGGCGATGGTGTTTTCGTTGCACGCGGTGTTCCTTTAGGCGCAGCATTTGGTGTTGCAGTCGGATCAGTTATTACCGGCTTTGCTGTTGCCGTTGGTGCTGGCTGCTGTGTATTTGCTGCCGGTGCAGATGGTTGTATCTGCTTATTGATTGTCTTCCTTTTTGATACAACCATCACTTTACAAACTGCCTTTTTCTTTTTTCCTTTGTATTTAACAGTCGCGGTAATCGAAGCCTTTCCAGGCTTTTTCGCTTTGACAAGTCCCGTTTTATTTACTGACACCACCGAGCGCTTTGACGATGAAAAAGAAACTTTCGCCTTTGCCGGTTTCTTTTTCGCTTTCAATCGAAATCTTTGTCCGGTCTTTAGCGATAGTCTTTTTTTATTAAGCGTCACGCTAATTTTTTTTGCTACAGCTTTTGATGATGCCATATTGCTTTGGAACGGACTGGCTGCTGCACTTACCAAAAGTGCAATAAGTACTGCTTTTACCGTCACTTTTTTGGTTCTACTTTTCATTCTAACACTTCCCCTTTACATATAATTTTGCATTAATTTGTTTATTACCTGATAATATTTTATCTATAATTAAAAACCCGGTCAATGTATTATGCTTGCAAAAAGCTGACACATACTATATACTAAGCCTTAAGAAATTGATGAACAGAATGGAGAAGAATCATGAATGTAACAAAACCCAGTGTAGAAATCATTGATATGAAAGATTACGATGAAATGATTCGTAAAATAGAGAAAATCGGACGTGTATGCTACAAGAGCGAGGGAAATATTACAGAGGAGTCTGCGGAACGTTTTATCCGCAATATTTTGAAAAGAGGACATGAATCTGTCATCGAACACGAGGCTGTTACAGTCCGTATGATTTGTGACCGCGGTATTACCCATGAAATTGTACGCCACCGCATTGCCAGCTACAGCCAGGAAAGCACACGTTACTGTAACTACTCCGGTGACAAATTCGGCAACGAAATTACTGTTATCGATATCGCCGGTGGATTTTCTTATGATTTAAACAACGAAACTGATTTACAGAAATACGAAGCATGGATGCGTGCCATGGAAAATGCAGAGAAATCTTACTTTGAGCTGATTGAACTGGGTGCCACACCACAGGAAGCCCGTTCGGTACTTCCAAACAGTTTAAAGACAGAAATCGTCGTGACAATGAATCTTCGCTCCTGGCGTAACTTCTTCCGTCTGCGTTGTGACTCCCATGCACACCCACAGATGCGCGAAGTAGCAAATATTGCCCTCGACTTATTCAAAAAAAGACTCCCTATCTTCTTCGATGATATTAATTAATATTATGAGGAGGGGCCCGCGAAGCGGGAGGAGTCCACAAGTTTAGAACCGACCAAAAAACAACGCTTTCCCATCAATTGAAGGAAAAGCGTTGTTTTATTTGCGTTTGTTTCCATTACTATTTTATTTTCTGCAACTCTTTTTGACTGATTTCGTGCATAGCGTTGCATTTCAGGACGTCCTTAGGAAAATTTTCTCTTAAATATGCAACTCTTTTTGACTTTTAAGACAAATAACGTTGTCTCACTGAAAGAATCCACAGATTTTACGATGCCAGCCAAATCGAACCAACAAACACTGCTGCCATAATCACGGCACTGCAAACCGTTGCCAAAAACGACATTACAATCTTCTTGGCAGCACCGTCTACTTCTACCGACTGCAAAAGGGCAAAGTTTAATGCCCATGAAAAAACTGTGCAGGCACAGGTAACAGTAACCATCGTGGTAAACTGTGAGAAATCACCATCGAGAAGAACAATTCCAAGGTCCATTACGCAAATAAAAGCAAGGACAAAGAACAACAAATTGATATTTTTATCTGTCCACTTCGAAAACAACGCATTGACAAGGCACAAACCTCCGGCGGTCATCAAGGTAAACGGAATCTGAGAAAGTCCCTCTACCGGATGAGAAAACCAGTTCATGACAAAACCAACGAGGAGAAACGCCAAACCAATGATGCATTTTTTCCCATTGCCAAGCCAGTTGTTTACAAGTGTCCATAATTCTTTAAGTTGTTTCATTTCTTTTATCCTTCCTTTATCCAATCATATTTTACACAAGCTGCACACACAATTCTATAAACCTGCGCAGTCTAACAGTTCTCTCACGTGCCTAACGCCAATAAGTTTAATTTTTTTGGTATCAAGATTACCCGCTTTTTCAATAGAGACACGGTTACTTTCCGGCAGTACACACACCGTGTAACCCGTTTTGATTGCCTCTGCTACACGACGCTCTGCCTGTGATACCGCACGCACTTCACCAACCAGTCCGACCTCACCAAACAAAAGCATGCCGTCTTGGAGACTCCGATTATGATAACTCGACAAAAGTGCCGCCACAAGTGCAAGGTCTAACGCCGGTTCAACAACTCTCATGCCGCCGGCTACATTTACATAGGCATCGCAGTCTGCCATCCGCACGCCCATTCGCTTTTCCAGTACCGCCATCAAAAGATTCACACGGTTATAATCTGTCCCTACCGCCGTACGCCTTGGCATCGGGAAACTGGTTTGGCAGACGAGAGCCTGAACCTCCAGAAGAAACGGCCGGCTGCCTTCCATCGTACAGGCAACCACAGAACCGGCTTCATTTGGGAGACGTCCCTGCATCAGATATTCCGAAGGATTTGGCACCTCCACTAAGCCCTGATTCTGCATTTCAAAAACACCGACTTCGTTTGTCGAACCAAAACGGTTTTTGACACCCCGGAGCATCCGGTACATCGCCGTTTTATCACCCTCGAAATAAAGCACCGTATCCACCATATGCTCTAACATTCTCGGACCAGCCACATTTCCTTCTTTCGTCACATGACCGACAATAAAAATCGTAATATTTTGACTTTTTGCCAGCTGCAAAAGTATCGAAGTAATTTCGCGCACCTGGCTTACACTGCCGGGTGCCGCATCCACACTTTCCTCAAAAACGGTTTGAATCGAATCTACAATCAACACCTCCGGCTTCACCTCATCCACCGCCTGTAAAATGGTACCGATACATGTCTCTGAAAACAAATACAAATCATCCGTAAATTTGCCAATCCGCTCGGCACGGAGTTTAATCTGTCTTGCCGATTCCTCACCGGAGACATAAAGCACTTTCGTACCTTCAGCGGACACCAGACGGCACATCTGCAAAAGCAGAGTGGATTTTCCGATTCCGGGTTCACCGGAAATCAGCGTCAGCGAGCCTTTGACGAGACCGCCTCCAAGTACCCGGTTGAATTCCGGAATTCCGGTATCGACGCGACCGGTCTCTCCTGATTTTACTCGGAACAGAGGCATCGGCTTTCCAGCCCGGGAGAAAGCGCCGGCTCCGCTGTTCCCCCCGCTGCCGGTTCTGCGGCGCTTATCTGTTCCCTCCTGGGGAAGTACTTTTTCTTCTGTCATCGTGTTCCACGCGCCGCAGATACACTGTCCCATCCATTTGAGGCTCTCGTGGCCGCATTCGCTGCATACAAAGACCGTCTGCACTTTTTTTGCCATAATTTCGTTCCTTTATCTTTTCGCCGGGCTTTTTCCGGCAGGAAATCAGATCTTGCTCCGGTTATTTTTCATCCGGAACGTCTTTTTTAGCGGTAAAGGCTGATTGTGTCTCCGGGGAGCCGCATGCCTGCGGCGGAAAAACAGGCGTCTCAGCGGGAGTCTGCTGTCTGTGTGAAGAGCCTTTCTGCTTCGCGGACACCGGTCCGGAGTGCGGCGCCTGCATCTGACCGGACGATGACTGCCATGCTGACGTCACCGGTCCGGAGGATTTTGGCGCCGGAGATTCTGAAGAAACCGGTTCTTCCGGTGAAATTTCTGCTCCCGAAGGTTCCGGTGCGGCCTGAGGAGGCGGGTCCGCCTGTCCCCGCAGATTTTTTACAGCGGCGCTGAAACGCATCGTCTTTTCACCGGCTTTTTTCCGCCCTTTATTTTTTTCCGCCGGAGATACCGACATATCTTTTTTTAATTCAAACCAGAAGTTGCTGCCTTTGTCGATCTCGCTTTCCACGCCGTATTTTGCCCCGTGAAGAATAAAAATCTGCTTGACGATAGACAGGCCCAGTCCGGAACCCTTCGTCGTCCGGCTGAGATTGCTGCTGGACTGATAGTATCTGTCCCAGATCGCCGTGAGATCTTTCTGAGCGATTCCCTGTCCCCGGTCGATGATTTCACACCGGACGGTATCCTGCTTTTCTGTGATGCGCACGGTGATCTGCCTGTCCTCCGCGGAATAGCGGACCGCATTGCCGATGAGATTGGAGAAAACCTGGTAAATTTTCTTTTTGTCAGCGGTGACTGTGGTATCGCCTTGTGATTCTATATCGAAGCGGAAACCGTCCTGTTCGGCGTGAAGAGAAAAACTCTCTATCACATCGGAGGCGATTCTCTTTAAATCCACTGCGGCGGGAATGAGACTGTCCACACCGGCCTGCATCTTCGATAGGGAGGTGAGGTCGTTGACCAGCATATTGAGCCGGTCGGCCTCATTGATGATGACTTGAAGGTGGCGGTTGCGTTTTTCCGGATTATCTCCGGACAGATCCCGGATCATTTCCGCGTAGGATTTTACCATGGTGAGCGGAGTTTTCAAGTCGTGTGAAACATTGGCGACCAGATCTTTCTGCAATTTATCCGATTTTGAGAGCTCCGCTGCAGCGTAATTGAGCGTGTCCGCCAGATCTTCCGTCTCCGCGTAACCGGCGCCCTCGAATTTTATATCGTAATGCCCTTTGGCCAACTGCGCCGCAGAATCTGTAATACTGTACAGCGGCTGCGCCAGCCGGCGGGAGATAACGATAGACATCACCAGTCCGTTAAAAATGGAAAGTATGGTGACGA
>ERZ827469.3436-NODE-3436-length-10412-cov-3.029931_pt1 | contig 10412 bp, 9 predicted proteins | sample MGYA00519917_ERZ827469 | MGnify/ENA primary metagenome ERZ827469 (study PRJEB31778, sample SAMEA3449314) | human gut metagenome | biome: human gut; feature: human-associated habitat; material: faeces | place: United Kingdom | collected 2010/2012 ... | reverse complement strand
TGATCCCGTAATGAAACATCCTTTCCTGAACAACAATTAATAATACCTGATATCTGTTTTTGCGTCGCAGCAGCGGCAATTTGTCTTCCTCACAATAAAAAACGGAAACCTTCTCGGTTTCCGCTTTTTCATTTCATAACAATGGACAAGCAGAAGGCAAATAATAACTTAATAGCGATTTTGATTTGACAATTATTTTTTTAGGTGTATAATGAGCATATGTTCATTATATCATGCTGCGCAAGGGGGAAAAGGTGATGCCGCGGCCGCAAAAATGCAGAAGGGTATGCGCCCTCCCAAAATCCTGCCGTTTTGGCGCTCTGGACGGTTTAAACTCCTCCGTGATTCAGATGACGGTAGAGGAATTCGAAACTATTCGGCTCATGGATTTGGAAAGCTGTACCCAAGAGGAGTGCGCCCGGCAGATGGATGTAGCCCGGCCTACCGTTCAGCGGATTTACGCCTCCGCCCGTAAAAAATTGGCAGAGGCGCTGGTAACCGGTGGGACGCTGCACATCGGCGGCGGATGCTACTCTGTCTGCAATCGGGTGGCAAACTGCTGCTCGGGATGCCGTGGAGATACAAAACGTACTTTTTCTGCACAGTGTTTAGAAAAAGGAGAGAAAATTATGAAAATCGCAGTGACAACCGAAAACGGAAACGTCTTTCAGCACTTTGGAAAATGCAAAGAGTTTACCCTTTTTGACGTGGAAGAACAAAAAATTATTAGCAAGCAGGTGCTAAGTGCCGGGGAGAGCGGACATTCTGCTTTGGCAGTACTGCTGGCACAAAACCAAGTGGATCTGCTCATCTGCGGCGGTATCGGGGCGGGAGCCCGGGTCGCCCTGCAGGAATCCGGTATACAACTCGCTGCCGGTGTCAGCGGGACGGTGGACAACGCAGTTAACGCATATTTAAACGGCACGCTGTTTTTCAACAATGAAGCTACCTGCGACCACCATCACGGTGAATCCGGCGAGGGGCACCACTGCGGTGAAGAGCATCACTGCAATGGGCATTGTCATTAAAGAACAAAAAGCACCTGGAATATTCCAGGTGCTTTTTATTTAAGAGAGTTTGGAATCATATCGGAACGGCTCGCCCAGATCCAGTTCAATATGGCCGGACATATAAGTGCCTCCATCAATGGTATAATAAACTTGGCTACAGGAGGGGTGATTTTTAAGCAGGGTCTCCGCGATGGAAATGAGGCAGGCCTCCTCTTCCGAAGATCCCATGGAAACAGCAGGAATGGAATTTCCCGCAAAATCCACATACAGGCCGCTGCCATTCTCCTTAATGGAGTTGATGATAATCTTGAATTCGTTGTCTCCCGCCTTAAAGGCAAATTTATCATTCAGAATCTTGACGAGTTCCTCATCTGTCACCTTTGCGTTGCTTTCTCCTTCTTCCACTGGCACCTGGGAAACCTTTTGGGTTTCAGGGTCATAAATCTGCACTGTCGGCGCAGAAGAGGACTCCGATGATTCCTCTGAGCTTTCTGACGGTTCTGAAATAGACGAGTCACTTGAACTAGGCTCAGATGGAGGATTGCTCCTGTTACAGGAAGAAAACATCAAGGTCGTTAGCATCAATGCTGCAAGAATAAAACTCAATTTCTTATTCATCGTTTTTCAGTCCTTTCTTTTAAGCCATTAACAGCCTAATTGCAAAAATCACTTTAGTGCAATTTCTTTTAGAAAACCAAGTATAAGTCCCATGCTTATTATAACATCGTTCCTTTGAATTCCAATAGATAACGACAATTTTTTACCAACATGTAATAATTTTACCTAAGGGCTTTATTTTCCCCAATAACTCTCTGAGTATTAAGACTTTCCAACGGTCGATTATCAGCATAAGGGGAGTTGCGACAGGACATGCAGGAATTTTTTTCATTTTTATTTCATCCTTCCAATAGTATCTTTATAGTAACTACGATACAAAAAGGCGCTTACTTTACAATAGTTACTTTTAAAGATATTATAATCTTACAGGCAAATAAAATCAAGCCTAAAAAAATAAACAGGAGGAATAAACGATGAAAATGGCAGTTATCTGTGCAAATGGCAAGGCTGGAAAACTAATTGTGAAAGAGGCAATGGAAAGAGGCGTTGATGTGACGGCCGTTGTTCGCGGAAAGAATCAATCAGCCGCCCAAAAAGTAATTGTAAAAGATGTATTTGATCTAACCGCTTCGGATTTAAAAGAATTTTCATGTGTCATTGACGCTTTTGGAGCCTGGACGCCAGAAACCATCGACGGTATTCCAAAAGCCGCTGCAAAACTATGCGATCTGCTCTCCAACACAGACACTCGTCTGCTTATTGTAGGCGGAGCAGGAAGTTTGTATCTCGATGAAAGCCATACCTGCTGTGTGGCAGACGGAGAAGATTTCCCGGAAGATTTTAAACCTTTGGCAAAAGCTCACGACGAAGCGCTTAAAATACTTCGCACCAGAAATGACGTAAAATGGACTTATATGAGCCCGGCCTGTGATTTCCAGGCAGAAGGAGAACGTACAGGAAAATATATTCTCAGCGGTGAAGAATTGACTTTAAACGACAGGGGAGAAAGTGTAATCAGCTATGCAGACTATGCAATCGCGATGATTGATGAAGCTGTAAACGGTAATCATGTCCAACAAAGGATCAGCGTTGTAAAAGCATAAATACACTGTTTACACATAAATGCCAAAGGGGCTGTTGCAAAATAGCCTATCCAGAAAATAATGCACAAAGTTGTAGGGGCCAATGCCTACATTGGCCCGCTTTTCAGAAAAAATTTCTCTGAAGGCGGGCCGACGTGGACGTCGGCCCCTACAAATTAGGGGAAATTATCCTGTAAAGTTTTTTTCTTTTGTTGAGAACCCCAAAAAGAAAAAATAAAGAACTGTCAGCAAAAGGGTAAAATTACCGGTCTGCCGAAACAGAACCAAGCCGCCTGAAACGAGCAAAATGTCCGCAATCCAGGATACAGCGGTACTGATCATTTCCCCTGGCCTCGGTCCAAGCAATCGCTCCAGCAGGAGTTTGAGAATCTGTCCGCCGTCAAGTCCTTTAAGAGGAAATAGATTAAACACTCCCAATACCAAGTGAAAAAATGCGGGAACTGGCAGCTTTAACAGCCACAGTGTAAAAAAGCAGAAAAGGTTGACGGCGCTTCCGCTTGCGAGAAAAAAGATTTCCTGCCGCATCGGATAAATTTGCTTTTGGGGGATTAACCGGATACCACTATATTCAAAATGCAGTTCCAGCGGCGGATAACCTTTATATAAAAATGCCGCCAAATGCCCCAGTTCGTGCAGAATACTGGCGCTGATGCACCATAATCCCCATGGGTTTTGGCCAATGGCGAGAAATAGGCAAATGACAGCAAAAAAAGAAAACCAAATATAAACTTTGACCTTTCCCATCTGAAAAGACAGCATAACTGGTGTCCCTTTCTTTTAGGATTGTCCCGCTTGTTCCGGTTCCGGAATCAGCGTAACCTTTTCACCGTCCCCCAATATCCACAAAGGGTCGTATCGGATGCCGTTTAATCGGATTTCAAAGTGAAGGTGGTTGCCGGTCGCTTCCCCGGTCTGACCCACCAGGGCAATTTTCTCTCCGCGCGTTACCAAATCGCCTTCTTCAACAAGCAATTTAGTGCAATGAGCATATAACGTAGAGAATCCATTATAGTGGTCTATCAGGATATAATTTCCATAACTTTCATGGGTGTCGGCTATCTGGACCACACCTGCCACTGCAGCGTAAATCGGTGTTTTTTCTGGCGCTGCCAAATCAAGGCCATAATGGAAGTCCAATTGTCCGCTGATGGGATGATACCGGTACCCAAAAGGAGACGTGAGCCAGGCCTCCCGGAGGGGCAGAGCAAAAGGCATGGTGGTGCATATAGGGGAAAATGAGGCGCTTGACGGAGGCGGCATATTTTCAAAGCAGACCTCAGGTACCGATTCCGCACCGCATAGGAGCAGAGCAAAAAAAAGGCACAAAAGGCTGTTCAGCATACGTTTCATCATTGTACGTCCTTCTTTCTGTACAGATTATCTCCGTTATCATCCTATGAGAACAGGGTTGTTTTTAGAAGACGGTATAGAAAACAAAAGGACATTCTCAGCACAGTTTGTGCAACTTATTGAATATCAAACAGATAAAATAGGTGATATAATATCTGTATAGAAGTTTGAAACACCCCACATGAACGCATGAAAAGGAAGATTGGAGAGAAAAGACGTGGAAAAACGACGATCTGGACACAGAGTCAATATGACAGATATGACTCAAGGAAACCCTTATAGGCTGATTCTGCTGTTTTCCTTGCCTTTACTATTTGGGAATGTACTGCAGCAACTTTACAACATGGTGGACAGCATCGTCGTGGGAAATGTCATCGGGGACAAGGCCCTGGCGGCTGTTGGAACCGGATTTCCCATTATTTTTATGATGAGCTCCCTTTTTATGGGTATCGGCGTCGGCGCCACCGTCATGATCTCCCAATTCTATGGAGCAAAGGACCTGAAGCGGGTCAACGAAACGGTTGGAACCATTTATACCGCGATGATCATGGGCATACTCCCGCTGTCCCTCATCGGCATTTTGGCCAGCAAGCCTCTTCTACAGCTCATCAAAGTTCCAGATGACGGCACCCTCGGCATGGCTCACACTTATATGATTATCATATTTATCGGCATGATTGGCACCCTTGGATACAATATCAACGCTGGTATATTGCAAGGGCTAGGGGACAGCAAAACTTCCTTGCAGTAGCCACCGTCATCAATATTGTCTTAGATTTGCTTTTCGCTATCCCTCTGCGCATGGGCGTCGCGGGTGTGGCACTGGCGACTATTATCGCCCAAATCTCATCTTGGATTTTTGGCATTCGGTTTATCAACAAGCACTACGACTTTATCCACATCCAGCTACACAAATTCTTTTTTGACAAAAAGCTCTTCGCACAGGCCATCAAATTGGGTATTCCTTCCGGCATCCAACAGGCGCTGTTTTCGGTGGGCATTATGGTGATGCAGTCTCTGGTCAATAGTTACGGCTTCAATTTTATGGCGGGCTTTAACGGCGCTAATAAAATCGACACCTTTGCCTTTATGCCCATTCAAAGCTTTACCACAGCGATGACGACCTACACCGGGCAAAACGTCGGCGCCGGCAATCATTCCCGGGTGTACCAGGGAATCCGGGCGGGAACAGTGCTTTCCGTTGGGTGCAGCATTCTCATTGGAGCTGTTTTGTATCCTTTGAGTGGCTTTTTGATGCAGATGTTCAGCAAAAGCCCGGAGGTTATTGAGGCAGGCGTTTCCTATCTTCATTGTGTGCTGCCGTTTTACTTCCTGCTCGCCATTGTCTTTATGTTCAACAGTACCCTGCGGGGGACAGGCGAAACCATTATTCCAATGATCTCCTCCTTTGTCGCCCTGTGGTTTGCTCGGGTGCCCATTGCCTACTTTATCGCCGATCACTGGGGGAAAAATTATTTATTCCTGTCCTATGGCTTCGGCTGGGCGTTGGGAAGCCTTATTTCCGGCATTTATTTCGCCACCGGACGTTGGAAACGGAAAAGTTTGGTCCATCACGAATAAAAATCATCTTATGGAACGCAAAAACCGCCAGCCTTGTGGCTGGCGGTTTTGTTATGCAGAAAAAAGTGTGCATCCCATTGCACGAAAATGATCAATTTTTTCTCGAATCAACTCTTCCGACACATGATAGGCTTCAGCGAAACAGGTGATGCACAAAAAATCAGTTGCACCCCGGTTGACCATCCGCTTATAAACGGCAACTTCGTCTAAAGTCAGTTTGCGGCCGCAGCTTCTACAACAGTCATTCAAATCAATTCACCTTCTCAGGCCCTTCAAACCATTTTGACCAGTTTACCACGGTATACTTTACAGCTGTGGGGCTTCACCTGTGGAATAAATGCCTCCCTCTTCACACCGATGTTTTCCCCAGTGAAAACATCGGTCAGTTCCAGGCCATAGCCGCATTCAAAGGGGATGCCAATATCATCAAATGAAAAACCATAAGTTTCAACAGCATACTCACTTTCTTCGTTAAAATTAAAGAAAGCTAAAGCAAACTCGCCGTTCGACAGATGTCGGAATAATACGCAATTATTTTGGATAAAGGGGTCACCCGTATGCCGAATCACGACCGGTGCCCGGCATTCCTCGTCCTGGTTGATGGCAATAAGGTCTTTGTTAAGCAGGAGCTTGCGGGAAGCCTCGCTCATATCTCGCATGTCTCCGCCCATCATCAGCGGCACGCCAAACATGCACCAAAGGGCAAAATGGGTCTGATACTCCTCGTCGGTACAGCCGCCGAAACCGACATTTCCTTTGCCATACATGCCAACGACGAGCATGTCGGGGTCATTGAAACTGCCGGAACTGGAATAGGGGAGGTTGTCAAGCTGACTCAGCGCAATCTCTTTGAAAGATTCATAGTTATCGCGGATATCTCCAGTAGAACGATACATATGAGCGCCGATAGATTTCATCCATTTCCAAGGCTCTTCCACACCCCAGTTGCAGGCAGAAAACAGGATATCTCTTCCGGTTGCTTTCAGCGCCATGCTCATCCGGTGATACCGGTGCTTACAATCAGCAGTTGCGGGGAAGTTGCAGAAATCGTATTTCAGAAAATCCACACCCCAGTCTGCAAAGGTCTGTGCGTCCAGATACTCGTGGTCAAAGCTGGATGGATAACCTGCACAAGTCCAAATACCAGCGCAGGAATACATACCAAATTTAAGGCCTTTGCTATGTACATAATCGGCCACATATTTCATACCGTGGGGGAATTTTCCCGGATCGGCAACCAGCAGGCCGTTTTCATCCCGCTCCCGCAGTGACCAGCAGTCGTCGATGACAAGGTATTCATATCCGGCCTCCAAAAAGCCTTCATTTGCCATAACGTCTGCCGTTTCCATAATCAGCTGTTCGTTGATGTTTGTTCCAAAAGTATTCCAAGAATTCCAGCCCATGGGCGGTGTTTTCGCTAGCATATCCATTGCCCCTTTCTCGCTTTCAAATCAAAGCTCTGTTTTCATTATAGGGGGAACACCTCCAAAGTCAATACCCCACTTATAAAAGAGAAAAATAATCCGGTAAATGATAAAAAAGTGCATTTTTAAAAGGCCATTGCCAGCAGTATCCGGCAATGACCTTTTATTTGACAATCAGACCTGTTCTCCGATGGTGTCGACCCGGAGCAGATTGGTATTTCCCGAAACTCCAAGGGGAATACCTGCAGTGGTCACCACCAGTTCACCCTTCTGAACCAGGCCATGCTCCATGACCTTTTCATAGGCGTGGGCAAACAGCTCATCAGTAGTTTTTTTCTCCTCTACCAAGACAGGGGTGACGCCCCAAACCAGATTTAGCTGGCGCACAGCATATTCCCGAGGGGAACAGGCAATGACGTCGCATTTTGGACGATATTTGGAAATCTGCCGTGCGGTGCGGCCGTTTACAGTGACGGTGATGATACAGTTCGCGTCCAAATCAAGCGCCGTGGTAACAGTAGCGTGGGAAATCGCATCGGTGACGTCAGGATCCCGCTGGGCGGGACGGGTGCGGAAACGGTTTTCGTAGTCGATATCGGCTTCCGTCCGCTCGGCTATGACCACCATAGTTTTTAGAGACTCTATGGGGTAAAGCCCCGCCGCGGTTTCCCCGGAAAGCATGATTGCGCTGGTGCCGTCGTACACGGCATTGGCCACATCAGTAATCTCGGCACGGGTCGGGCGGGGATTCTTCATCATGGAATCCAGCATCTGTGTCGCCGTAATCACCTGTTTTCCCGCATTATAGGCGCATTTGATGAGCTTTTTTTGAATGGCGGGGATATTCTCATAGGAAATCTCCACCCCCATGTCGCCGCGGGCTACCATGATGCCATCTGCAACTTGGATAATTTCTCCCACATTGGATACACCTTCGGAGTTTTCGATTTTAGCGATAATTTTCATGTGGGAGCCGCCATTTTCGTCGAGAATTTTCCGCATCTCCCGGATATCGTCGGCTGTTCTTGTAAACGATGCTGCCACAAAGTCAAATCCCGTCTCGATGCCGAACAGCAAATCGGACCGATCCTGTTCGCTGATAAAGGGCATGGACAGCCGGGTATCGGGAACGTTGACGCCCTTCCGATTGGAAATGGTGCCGCCGTTTAAGACCTTGCAGTGGATTTCCGTTCCCTCCACCGAGGTGACAATCATATCGATGAGGCCGTCGTCGATGAGGATATGGGTGCCTTCGCTGACATCTTGAGGAAGTCTTTCAAAGGTAACAGACACCCGCTCATTATTTCCAAGAACGTCCTCGGTAGTGAGAGTGAACTCCTGCCCCTCCTGAAGCTCTGTTTTTCCGTTTTCAATGAGACGCAGGCGGATCTCAGGGCCCCGGGTATCCAGCAAAGTGGCCACCGGGAGGTTTAGCTTTCGTCTGACGCGGTCCACCCGCTCATAACGCTCCTTGTGTTCGGGATGGGACTGATGGGAAAAATTGAAGCGGGCCACGTTCATGCCCGCGCGCAGCATGGCTTCCATCACTTTTTCATCCGCGCTGGCGGGGCCCAGGGTGCAGACAATCTTGGTCTTTCTCATTGCAATCCCTCCAAGCTTACTAATAAAGCAAAACTTTCCACATATATAATATATCACAAATTGCAAGTCGCCGCAAGATTGTTTTGCTGCCGCGGCGGTTTTTAGCCTGTTTTTTGAAACGCAATCAAAAACGCCCCGGCACCAGCCGGAGCGTATATTGTTTTTACAAATCGAATCGATTATTCATTTTCGGGGATGATCGTCATCCGCATGGGATCCAGCGCCACCTCCGCCTGCTCGGCGGTAAGCAGCCCGCGCTCCACCGCCAGCTGCCCAACGGGCACACGCGTGCGCAGGGATTCCTTGGCCAGGGAGCAGGCCGCGTCATAGCCAATCAGCGGGCACAGCGCCGTCACGATGCCCACCGAGCGGTTGATCTCCTCCCGGCACAGGGCGACGTTGGCCACGATGCCGCTGACGCAGTGATCGGTCAGCGTGCGCAGGCCGTTGGTCAGTTGCGCCATGCCCTGGCACAGGCTGTCAAAGATCACCGGTTCAAAGGCGTTCAGCTCCAGCTGGCCGGCCTCGGCCGCCATGGTGACGGTCGTATCAAAGCCGATCAGGCGGAAGGCAATCTGATTGACCACCTCGGCGATGACGGGGTTGACCTTGCCGGGCATGATGGAGGAGCCGTTCTGCCGCGCGGGCAGGTTGATTTCGCCCAGGCCGTCGCGCGGGCCGGAGGACATCAGCCGCAGGTCATTGCAGATCTTGGACAGGCTGACGCCGCAGCTTTTGAGCGCGGAGGACAGGGAGACATAGCAATCCAGGTTCTGCGTCGCGTCGATCAGATTATCGCTTTGCGCAAAGGGGATGCCCGTCATTTCAGCCAGGATGGGCACCACGCTGCGCACGAAGGCGGGGGCGGCGTTGATGCCCGTGCCCACGGCCGTGCCGCCCAGGTTCAGCAGCAGCTGCTCCTCCCGGGCGCGGTCGATGCGGCGGTACTCGCGGCGCAGCACGGCGGCGTAGGCGGCAAACTCCTGCCCCAGGCGGATGGGCACCGCATCCTGCAGCTGCGTGCGTCCCATCTTGACCACGGCGTCAAACTCGTGGGCCTTGTTGTCCATCGCGTCGATCAGCCGCTGCAATTCGGGCAGCAGGCGCAGGGCGAAGGTATGCAGCGTCATCTTGCCGCAGGAGGGGTACACATCGTTGGTGGACTGGCCGCAGTTGACGTCGTCGTTGGGGTTGACCAGCGTATAATCGCCCTTTTTGCCGCCCAGTATCTCGATGGCGCGGTTGGCGATGACCTCGTTGGCGTTCATATTGGTGCTGGTGCCCGCGCCGCCCTGGATGGGATCGACGATGAACTGATCTTGCAGCCTGCCCGCGATGATCTCATCGCACGCCTGCTCGATGGCGCGGGACACCTCCTGCCGGATGGTGCCGGCGGCCAGGTTGGCGCGCGCGCAGGCCTTTTTGATCCAGGCGATGCTGACGATCATATCCCTTTGCAGGCGCTGGCCGGTGATGGGAAAGTTTTCCGCCGCGCGGACGGAATGGATGCCGTAGTAAACATCCTGGGGAATGTGCATTTCCCCGATGATATCGTGCTCAATCCTGAACGCCTCGCTCATGGTTGGCCGCCCCTTTCGCATATCGCAAATTGTTGTTGATATTATTATATGAAGCTGCTATACTATCTGCAAATACTTATATTGTTATCTCTCTTATTTATTTTTATCTATAGGAGGGCGGCCATGTTTCGAGAGATGCGCTATGTTTACGAGGTCTACCGCGAGCGCAGCTTTTCCCGCGCGGCACAGAAGCTGTATATCTCC
>ERZ827469.3426-NODE-3426-length-10437-cov-14.080139_pt1 | contig 10437 bp, 8 predicted proteins | sample MGYA00519917_ERZ827469 | MGnify/ENA primary metagenome ERZ827469 (study PRJEB31778, sample SAMEA3449314) | human gut metagenome | biome: human gut; feature: human-associated habitat; material: faeces | place: United Kingdom | collected 2010/2012 ... | reverse complement strand
GATCCCCGTCAGGAGAAAGGCTCCGGCCTTCCTGAACTGGTGGAGGAGATATGCCCCGCCATCGGTCTGGAGGAATCGGACACCGACCGGTAGCGGACGATAGGATACAGACACCTTAAATAAGGACTTTTAGCCTAAGATAAAGTAAGCTAATAGCATGATAATAAGGCTCTTATAATTACGACTTCTCCTATAAAAGCATTATCTTAGTAGTGTAAAAATAAAGGAGTTAACAAGTTATGAACGAGCAAGTTAGAAGCATTTTAGCACAAGAGACAACGAAGACAAGCAAGATCCGGCAACTGTTCCTTTTAGGGGTTCCCCGTGCGGAAATCGCCAGGATGGTGACCAACGGCAATTACGGTTTTGTAGTGAATGCCCTGCGCCGGATGAGGGAACGTGAGGACGGTTCGAATATCCATCCGGCGACAGCCGCGTTGGACTATACTTTCAACCGCAAGTTCGGTATCGAGATCGAGGCTTACAACTGCTCCCGTGAACGGCTCGCACGCGAGCTCAGGGAGGCCGGTATCGAGGTTACGGTGGAAAGCTACAACCATACCACCCGTCCGCATTGGAAACTCGTGACGGACAGCAGTATAAACGGCAACGACACCTTCGAGCTGGTCAGTCCGATCCTGGTCGGCGAAGCAGGGTTGCGGGAGCTGGAGAAGGTCTGCTGGGTGCTTGACCTGTGTGACGTGAAGGTGAACGGGAGCTGCGGGCTTCACGTGCATATCGATGCCGCCGGTTTCAGCATGGCGACCTGGCGTAACCTGGCCCTGAGTTACAAACATCTGGAACCGGTCATCGACAGGTTCATGCCGGCATCCCGCAGGGATAACTACTATTGCAAGGGATTGGGTCATGTATCTGATGAGATGATACGCTCGGCCAGGACGGTGGACGAGTTGAAAGGAAGGATCGGCAACCGTTACCATAAGGTGAATCTCGAGGCCTATTCACGGCACAAGACGGTCGAGTTCCGCCAGCATTCGGGAACGACCAACTTCACAAAAATGCGTAACTGGGTGCTGTTTCTCCACAAATTGGTTACCTTTGCCACAAGGGGACAGGTACCCGCGGGCACCGCGCTCCGGGACATCCCCTTTCTTGACGATGAACAGAAGCTATATTATAAATTAAGGACTAAAAAATTATCGGCATGAACAAGCATATGTATATTTTGGCGGATGGCGGCAGGATTGCCGCCTCCGACCCTTCCGAGTTTGTACGCCTCCTGCGTGAGGGCAGCTGGTTTGACAGCGAGTGCACCGACGGGGAATATATGGTGAATTTCTCCGGGCGGTACAGGGAACTGCACGGGGTGACGGTGAGGACCGACACGCCGGAGCATTTCATGGACGACCTGAAAAAGTACGGTTACATCAAGGGTTGAGAGAGCCCGTTCCTTTATTGTTACGTTCCCTGCCGGTTCATTCATCTCCGGTGGGGATTTTTTTCTTTTTTCACAGTATCTGATCTCCGTCGTATCCTGTTTTCCGGAGACTGGTTTCACGGCCTCCTTCCGCAATCATTTTTTCTTTTCACCGCCCCTCCGCGATAACAAAAACTGGCTATCCATGATAATATAATACATGACAGGGGATTTAAAGGTGTTCCGCCTGTTATCTAGTATCATTATATCCCCAAAAGAGAAGCGGATCAGGAGGGGGATACCGCCAAATTTGAAGAAGATCCCCAAAAAGAAAAATGTAGAGTATCTATTTTGAATATTATTATGATTGATAATCAGAAGAATAAGTTAATGTTGTCTTTGCGATACAGGGAATTAAGATTTGCGATATAGACGTTTTTTATCCAATTTGACAAGCCGTTGTATTTTTATTTGTATTTTTGTCTGTAGTCGTAAGAAGTCACGGCTTTTTCATTTAAGCTTTGAATTGGGCGTACCATTCCCATACCCATGCCAATGCGGCATGGGCGGAAATACCATTATTGGTAATCAATGCGTTACGAATATATCAAATCTGAATTTTTCTCATTTTTGAGCCAGAAAATGCAACACGTTAGTGAAGCTTACCGCCAGCTCCCTTATTATCTGCGCCGTTCCCTTTTGCTTATCTGATATTTTTTTCCTTCTGTTCTTCCAAACGGCAATCAGTGCCAACACCATCCTTTGAATTGTATCCAGGTTCCTAGCCGCTCGTTCAGCCTTACGCTTTATGCTGTCCTGGCGGAGGTTGCGGTCAAGATCCCAGTGCATGCTTTCAATAGCCCAATGCTGTTTGGTTATCTGACTAAGCCGCTCTGCACTGCTATCCAGGCTTGAAATATACAGTCGCTGTTCAGACGTACTTCTGCCATCAGACTTTTTCTCCGTAGATGTGAGTATTTCTATAACTGTCAAATTTCCATTCCATTTCTCCCTGTCGGCAATCAGTTCTTCCCCACGGAATATACGGCATACCCTTGACTCAATCCTGCCGTGTTCCAAGTATGGACCTTCCTTGTAGATATCAGTTGGGGTGGTGGCTTTTATAGAGTCTTCAAGCCCATAGCGCAAAGATCTTTGATTCGCCTTGAGTTCGATCACGAAGTCGCCTCCTTTACCTCTAATCTTGTCTATTATCCCCTTTTGGCATGACATGGCATCTGCTGTGACGACACATCCTGACACATCTAGTTTATCCAATAGTCGGGGCACGGATTTGATTTCATTACTTTTCTCTTTGCAAACATCAGTAGCCAAAGTAAAGCTGGAACGGAGTGAATATGCAGAGACGATATTAGGGTTGCGTCCGTTGTCGTACAAGGTACCTCGCATGGCCTTGCCATCAATACAAATGATGTCAGTTGCCGAAGCGGATATTTCCTTGCGGAAAACCTCTGCAAAAGCAGACATTCGATCAGCCATCTTTTCATCGTCGATGCTTTGAAACACACGGCAGAGCGTAGCTTCTGAGGGTAACCCATACGGAAATAACCCTTTCGACTGCAGGCGTTTCAAGTGACGTTTGCCAAATTGAAGTATTTCAGCTCTGGTAATACACTTGCTGAGTCTGCCCAATATTACGAGCATGAGTATATCTTCAAGTTTGTGTTTGAAGTTTCCTCTGCTTGTTCTGCGGTATTCAGGGACTGAGGATACAAATTTTCTCAAATGAGTCATGATGCTGCCACGAAGACAGTCAAGGTGTTTCTTTTTTAGTAATATTGCGTATAAAAAGTTGTATATCAACGAAATAAATCGTATTTTTGCTATTGCAAAAACAAAGGCGGAAGACAATATCAACATCATATTCTATTGAATTCCGCCTATAAAAAAAATAAAAATGAACGATAAGAAGAAACACCTAAGGCGGTGCTTCCGCATCGCTGTGCACGAATATAAGCATTTTTACTACAATTACAAGCGATGAACAATATTTCTTAAATGAAAAAGCCGTGGTAAGAAGTTACGAAAAGAGTGTAATTTGTTGGAAATGAGCATAAGTTTATTACTCATAATAGTAATAGGTTACGATTAAGTTAGTTATCTGCTGCATTATTTTTCTGTACGTTGCGTAACCTTCAAAGAACTCTTCAAACGCAACGATAAGACAAAAATCGGAATTATAGAATAAGTTTTTCTATATTTTCCCGATTAATGCATTTATATTTTAGATTTAATATCTCGTGATTATTATTGTTTAATATCCTCCAGTAGCTTATTAAGTATTTTTGTCCTATTATCAATCTTACTAATTTCACATTGCCATATAATTATAACTTTCCAGCCGAGTTTTACAAGTAAATCGGAATTTTTGGCATCTCGCGATTTGTTGTTTGATATTTTTTCCTTCCAGAAATCTGTATTTGAGGATGGTAATTTTCCCTTTTTGCAATTATGCCCATGCCAAAAACATCCGTTCACAAATATTATTGTTTTATATTTAGGCAAAACTATATCAGGTTTACCCGGCAATGTTTTGACATTAATACGATATCTGAATCCTTTTGAAAATAAGAACTTACGAACTAAAATTTCCGGTTTAGTGTCTTTACTTGATATTTTTGACATTATATCCGATCTTTTAGTTTGAGAAAAAATATCTGACATAGCCTATATTATTGCTTTGCGATAAGTCTTAACCATTCGGATTCATTCAATCCTACGCGAGACAGTTGTGCACAGTAACTGTTTAAAATACGTTGTGCTTGCATTTCTTTTAAGTCTACCACCCACTCATAAGTTTCTCCATAGGAAGAATAGAATACATATTTGTCCTCCTTTTTTGATGCTTGAATAATTGTAGCACCTTCTTTTGGCTTGAATTTCACTGTTTTTATTGCAAATGAAGATTTATTTGGAAATAATTTCAATTCATTATTCACAATTAACGGATATTCGCCTTTTTCTTCTAAAGGTAAAAATAAGAATCGTCTTTCCTCCTTAATTCTCACCGAATCGCATCTTTGTTGAATACAAACATAATACTTGTCTACAGATTTTATAACTGTTCCAAGTGTTAATATCGGAGCCCCAATAGCAGGTTGAAATATATTTTTATGATGCGTCAAAATGGCAAAATCTACATTCGATTTATTCACATCGATACCATCATATGCAAATAACTCTATGGTATGCGATTGTAATTTCCCCTCGTCTTTATTTGACATATCTTTTCCTGAAGCTTCTGTATATTTATCTTTAAGTCGAGGTTGCTCGGAACTAAACATTTTTTTTAAAAGGTCTTTCGATTTGCCAATAGACACTCCATTTATACTTATCGTTTCGTCTGTAATACGGTTTTCAATCCAGTTATCAACCCAATCCTTTGTATCAATATCTGTTGTCTCCAATAATTCCGAAATAGCTTCGCCAAATAATTTTATTAATAGTTGCTTGGATTCGAATGTGTTTTCCAATAATATTTTGTGCCCGAGATATGCCGGATCTAATTTGGGAGAAAAGACGCTTAACATTCTGGATGTATTATTCCTTATTGCCGATATTGAAGATAAAGCAAAATTCGATAACAAACCGTTGGTCATGTCTGCAAATTCTTCAACAATCAAAGTCGGAAGGCTTTCATACGATACTATTTTATCTTTCAATTCCGGATTATGTGCAAATTGAGTTTCCGAATTTTGTTTTTTAGCTCTAACTAATATCTTAGAATTTAAAGATTGAATAACGCAATCTCCTTTATGAAAAGAATGCTGATCCACTTTCTGATATATACTGTTCGTAATTTCAAATAAATCCGTTTCTCCAGTATACACAATTAACAGTTTCAACATCCCAGTTTGTGATAATAAATCAGATATCAATTTTAATGTAAACTCTCCGCGCGGATCGTCATTATCTGCATCTGCATCGGGATCTTCAACTTGGTTCTCCTCCTTTTCTATATCTAAATACCAATCTAAAATGACAACATCTGCTTTATTTAGTATAGTATTGTAACTATTAACATCAGAAATGGATTTGGGTGCATATACAGCACAGATTTTTCCAGATTGTGCAAATACATTCGATACATCTAATGCGCTAAATGCATTGTTAGTCATATCATTCTTATATGCTTTGTCATCAATAAAAACAATATTTTGTATAAAGTTGTTTGCAATTTCTTTCGATTGCTCAATAAATCTGTCTGCCATATTTTTATTGCATTTTTTGAATTTTAAAAGTAACTGTAGAGCCTTCCTTAGGTTGTGCCACAAATATATCATAGTTCTCTGCATTCAAAACCTCTTTACTGATACTCAACCCCAATCCTCTTCCATTGGGCTTTCTGGAAAATCTTAATTCAAAGATTCGTTCCTTATCTTGGGGTTTTATTTCAATACCGTTATTGGAAATGTATATTCCCGTATCATCCGCATGCAACCGAATAACTTTTTCAGGAACATCACTTTGTTTTAACCAATAAATGGCATTATCAATGATATTCACAAATACAGGATAGAATGTAGAACGAAATCCGTGTATTTTTCGACCTGCAAACCCGTTAGTATGTTTAAAAGCTATATTGTGTCGTTCAAGACGGGATTTGAACAAATCTATTAAAAATGTTTTAATATCCAATAAAGATATGTCTTCCCGACGTCGATTCAATCGTCGATTTAACGGGGTAAACAAATTTAAATAGCCGTCCAAATGTTCGAAATTTACCTTGATGTTTTTATATATTCCTTCCAATTTGATATCTACATCCGACCATGCTTTTAAATCTTTCAGACTATGTCGAATCGAATTAACCGTACCGTTGAATTCATGGTGCAATATTCCGACAGCCAATCCTAATTGGCTTAATTCAACGTCCGATTGCAATCGTTCCCGCAATTCCTCTAACTCTTCCGAAGCGGCTTCCGCTATTTGGTCATTTGTAATTATTTGACCGTCTTCGTTTTTTTCGACATAGAAACTTTCAAATTGTCGAATTATGCGTTCCATAACATCCGTATTTCGACTGCTTATGGATTCTATTTCTGCTTCCATTCTCTTGCGTTCCGTTACCAAATCAAAGTTATCGGCTTTATCGGTTGCCAATAATTTGAATTGATTCTTTACGCTTCGTATTTGATTATCCAAATCGATTATCAGTTCATTCGTAAGATCCTTAATTTTGCGAGAAACATCGGAAACAACATCATTGGTTTCGCTTTTCTTCTTCTTATTAAGTGACAGAGCTTCGGCTGAAATCAGTTCCACCGCTTGCTCCAACCGCTTTCGCTTACTTATTTCCAGATTCAACTGTGCCGTATAATCATCGATTAGCTGATCGATATTTTCATTGATATTTTTAAATACCGTTTGTTCCAGAATTTTAAACTCATTAAGGTACGTGTCAAAATCCGTTCTCATTGATTTTGACATTGCAAATCCTTTAGGACTTGTCACCGATATTCTTTTTCTGTAATCGGAAACTTTTTGTCTCATGGCAAATTCCAGATCTATTATCTTCTGGCTTGCTTCATCCGCATCGTTAATGTATAAAACCGAATGTAAATCGTTCCTAAAATTCGTAAGTAATTCTTCCAGTTCGTTTTCGAATTTATGTTCCGTTAAACCGGCAAAAAAGATATCGAGCTCACGAGCAAATCTCTCCTTTTTCGATTTGGCCAATTTATCCCGACGTTCAAGTGCGTTATGGTACGCATTGAACTCGTCTTTCTTCTGATTGAAGAATTCCGATTGTGCCGTTTTGTTTTTTTCGCTGAAAAAATCAGCGGCAAGTTGTACAAAGAAATTTTTTAAAATCGCTTGAAGTTGGCGATATGCTTTATTTTCAATAAAACCTTCGCGTCCGGCTTTCTCTACCAAACCGCTGTGTTCTCGGTCCGCTATTTCAATAGCACCGAACATTCGTCGATAAGAAAAGAAATATGTTGATGCTCGTTTCGAACGATTTTTTTCAATATCCAGAAAATCATAATCGGAGTCACCATACGGTAGAACTCGAATATTATCTCTATATATGTATAAACCTCCGAATTTATCTCCTTTGGCTTTAATCCTGGCATAATTTTCGACATCTACACGAGAACTTTTCAATTCTCCTTGTAAATACGCCAAGTTAATTTTAAACGGACCACATTCGGTTTCTCTATAATAGTTATCCCGCCAATTTACAATGTGATCAAATGTTTTTTCTCCATATATTTTTACTAATCCCTTGAATTGTCCGAACTCATCAAATTGCCCTTGAAAATGGTGATCCGCCAATTCAAATTCTTCCGTGGTAAAAAAGTGTTCTTTATCTATGATGCTGACAAAACTACCGTCATTCGCCCTATAGTCTCTAAATGAAATGTCAACGACGGGAGTAGGATGATCGGGGGTCATTGTATTGTGAAATCCCATCAACATTTTCTCGATTTTTGTAGCTTCGTCCGAATTGCCGTCTCCCTCTATATCGGAAATAATCGTATCGTAAACTGGGGAGATGAAAAATTGAGTTCCACCACAGCCATTGGTTAATTCAAATCCTTGTTGTAGTTGTAAAGAAAGTTGGTGTGGGTCAACTTTAAAAGACGTGATAGAACTTTTTATTTTTTCAAAATCCTTGTCGTCAATAAGTTCTTTTTGATTTAATTTATCAAGGGATTGTATTACTTCATTTTTAATACTGTCAATATCGGCTGCATTCGGCATATGAGAGTATTCTCTTACCGGAATAACAATATCCTCCAAGTTAATCCCCGGCAACTCGAATATCTCCCAATTAATGAAAGCCACAACAATATCATATTCTTTAGATCTTAATTTTGCTTTCGATACGATTAAAACCTGACTTCCTATTGATGCAATAGCCAATCTTCCTATGCCTTTTTCTCCCATGATAGGACGTCTTGGCTTTGATATGTCAATAGGCGGTAAACTGCTTTTTTTATTTGCCAATTTACTTTCGGTCCCGAGCGTAAGCCAACGAGTTTCAAATTCCTCTTTTGTCATACCGAGCCCGTCATCACGTAATACCAGCAGATTATTACATCGGAGAAAATCGATATCGAATTTATCCGCATACGCATCATGTGCATTTTTTATAAGCTCGTTAATAGCTGTAGGGATACCGGCAATTTGTTGCCGTCCCAATAAGTCGAGAGCTCTTGCCCGAGTTTTAAATTGTGCCATTGTTTTCCAGTGCTTTTATCGTTTCACCTAATCGCCGAGCATATTCACACGGAACTGCATTGCCGATTAATTTTGCCGTTGCGGCAATACTATTTGTTTTAAACACATAGGTTTTCGGGAATGTTTGCAATGTAGCACCTTCCCGTAAAGAAAGAGCCCGATCTTCTTCCGGATGTCCGAAACGTCCGTTTGAGATACTATAAAATTTAGTTGTAATAGTCGAAGCCGGTCGATGCCACCACATACGCCCGAATGTATCTTTAAAACAATCGTCTTTTCCTACAAAGCAAGGTAATTGCAATTCCGGATCATTTGCCCAATCAAGTCTGTTCCCGCCGTCGTGTTTGGTCTTTGCCAATCGTTTAAGACATACATCACTTAATCCGGCAACCGTATGGTTAAACACACTACTGTCTTTATGGCCTGCGCTAACTTTGGGAAAACCGTTCCTTTCACCTAAATAATCGGCTAATACGGTCTCTTTATCGTCCGCCTTAGGTAAATGTATATTGACATTTTCCAATCGTGTTGCGATAAGAGAAAATCTTCGACGACTTTGAGGTACGCCGTAATAGCTCATATCTACAACCTTATAAACAGGATTTTTATATCCGAGATCTTCCAATTTTCGTAGAAAATAAGGTAAGATGCTATCTTTATTTGTGATTATGCCCGGAACATTTTCCACTAATACATATCCCGGTCTATAATATTCGATGAACCGAGCAAAGTTTTTTAATAAATCCTTAGATTTTAAGGCTTTATTCTTATCCGTATTAATTATACTGTAAAATTGGCAGGGACTGCATCCTACCAAAATCAAAAAGTCATCATTTTTCCGTATCCCAAATTTTCGCTCAAAATAATTGCTCCGTAAATTCTTTATATTAGTTTGAATGAAAACACTTCCGGAATTATTGTATTCATACGTTTCTTTGGCATCTTGATCAAAGTCCACACCTGCTATAACGTTAATCCCTGCCTGTCTTAAACCGCAAGTCATTCCACCACCTCCGCAGAAAAAATCGATTGCTTTATATTTGGATGCCATCATCTTGATTACACATTTGCGTAGAACAAAGTAATTCTTTAATATCAATCTTTAACGTTTCGGCAATCGTCAGTAGTGTTTCTACCGAAGGTTGAACTTCGTTTGTACACCAACGAGAGACTGTCGATTCATTTTTACCTAATGCATGCGCCAACCATTTCCCTGTTTTACCTTGTTCCGCAAGCACTATTTTCAGTCGATTTATCCGCTTCATTTGCATAACTATTGCTATAATCTGCAAATTTAATAAAAACAACCCGAATGACAAAATGATTAGCGCGTTTTTATAATAAGAAATATTTCTAATATAAACATAAAAACATTCCGTAAAAGCGGTTTTATCCGTCGGCACACCATCGCCCAAACAGGTTTGTACGAACGTGTACCGACTGCCGCATAAGCGGAGAAAAGGGCTTTGCATCACGCCTAACCAATGGTTTAGACTGATGATGCAAGACCCATTTCTTTTATGCTTATGCCATAGAGGTGCTTTTACGGGTTTTCTATGGATTTTTCTTTTTGCGGTTCCTTTGAGCCGTAAGCGGAAAGCTGTATATGACCGCTTGCCCATGAATGGCACAAGCCGTCCCCACGGCAGGCAAACTGGGAAGAATGATTTATCCGCCCGACCAAACGAGTTTGGACAGACAGATAAACCATACTTCCTTGCAGGTGGTTTGCCGGTTTCATGTTTCCGGCAATGTTCCTTTTCCTTTTAGGTTTCTTCTTTTCACGGATTTCTCCTTTGAAGTTTTCCTGTCTAATCTGCCTCCACTTCCGTTTACCTCCATTTTCGCGC
>ERZ827469.3425-NODE-3425-length-10443-cov-10.857047_pt1 | contig 10443 bp, 8 predicted proteins | sample MGYA00519917_ERZ827469 | MGnify/ENA primary metagenome ERZ827469 (study PRJEB31778, sample SAMEA3449314) | human gut metagenome | biome: human gut; feature: human-associated habitat; material: faeces | place: United Kingdom | collected 2010/2012 ... | reverse complement strand
GGGCAATGCCGTGGGTGAAGAAGTAGGCGTAAAAATCAAAGTAGGCGTTTTTCAGGCCTAACGGCAGATTGCGCAGTGTCCCCATTCCCACGGTGTTGATACCGTTGATGCCGGATAGGCCCACATCGTACAGCCGCAGGAACAATTTTAAAATCAGCATATACAGCGCCGCACCGCTGCCGCCCATCAACACCATGCGCAGGGCAGTCAGGCCGGTGGCCTGCCATTCGCCGGGGCGGCGCAGAATGGCCAGAAGCAGCAGCATGACGCACAAGCCCGCCGCTGTGCCCAGATTGGCCTGATACATTCCCAGCGCGAACGCCAGGCAGACCGTACCCATCAGCCAGACAAACCGCACGCCGCAGACGGCGGATTGCACGGCCAGCACCGCTAGCAGGAAAGACAGCGCATAGGATACACTGCAATAGTGGTAGGTTTCAACTTCCGCTACATAGGGCGTACAGACCAGTGTAAGCGGGATAAGATATTTTGCCACACGGCTGCGCACAGCAAACAAATCCGTTAGCAGCACTCCCGCCAATGCGTAGAGGAACAGCATCAGCAATGCCGAAAGCGCAGGCTGATTGATGCCGCCGCGCAGCATATCCACCAGGCGCAGCGCCCAACGCCCCTGCTGTGTCTCCCAATACAGATGCTCGGGCCAGCCATCGGCAGTGTACAGTGCACCGATGTGCACGGCATCAAAATTGCCGAGTTGGTTAGCATAAATCGTGTAATGTACGCCGCAACCGACCAGCAGCGCCACGACCAGCGGGCGGAAGTTTTTCGCCCACCACAGGCTCACTTTTTTCTGCCAGTCCATCGTTTATTTTTTATCCTCTTCGGTCTCGGCGACGATGTAGATGGGGCGGTGCTTGACCTCCAGGTAGGTCTTGGCGAGGTACTCGCCCACAATGCCGGTGCAGAACAGCTGGACGCCGCTGCACAGCAGAATGATGCAGACCATGCTGGGCCAGCCGGAGGTCGGGTCGCCGAACATCAGCGCGCGGACGACGACAAAGAGGATGCCGATGAACGCGAGGATGCAGAACAGCACGCCCGCCCCCGCCGCGATCAGCAGCGGCGTGGTCGAGAAGCCGACGATGCCCTCGATGGAGTACTTGAACAGGCCCCAGAAATTCCACTTGGTCGTACCGGCGACGCGCTCGATGTTCTCATAGTCGAACCACTTGGTCTTGAAGCCGACCCAGCTGAAAATGCCCTTGCTGAAGCGGTTGTACTCGGCCATGCTGAGCACAGCGTCGGTCATTTTGCGGCTCATAAGGCGGAAATCCCGCGCACCGTCGACAATTTCCGTATCGGACATCTTGTTGATGATCTGGTAGAACTTGCGGGCAAACCAGCTGCGCAGCGGCGGCTCGCCCTTGCGGGTCGTGCGGCGGGTGGCGGCGCAGTCGTACTCGCCGGTCAGCAGCGTGTCCAGCATCTGCGGCAGCAGCGCGGGCGGGTCCTGCAGATCGGCGTCCATCGTGGCGACGTAATCCCCTTTGGCGGCCTGTAAACCCGCGTAGATACCGGCCTCCTTGCCGAAGTTGCGGCTGAACGAGACATACCGCACGCGGGGGTCCTGCGCGTGCAGCTCACGCGCGACGCGCAGCGTGCCGTCGCGGGAGCCGTCGTCCACAAAGATAAACTCAAACTCCGCGCCGTGGCTGGCTTTCATCTCCGCCGCCACGCGGGAGGCTTCTTTATAAAAAAGCGGCATCGCTTCTTCTTCATTGTAACAGGGTACGATCAGACTGATGAGCATGGTAGGACCTGCTTTCGTCAAAGTTTTTGATGGTTTTATTATAGCGTAGTTTGGGCGGTTTGTAAACAATGGATGTAGGGGGAGCCCTAAGCCTTCCCCTTTGGGGGAAGGTGGCCCCGCAGGGCCGGATGAGGGGCAGGTGTGCCATTGCCGCCCGTTTACGGACTGCTGTGGGTAAGTTTCCCCTCATCAGTCAGCGGGCGGGGCCGCTGACAGCTTCCCCCAAGGGGGAAGCCGCTCTGACCGAATGGCTTCTGCAACACAAAAAAGGCAGAGCCTTCGCTCTGCCTTAGAGTGCTTATAAAATTTTAGCCTTTGACCGCGATATTGACCAGCTTGCCCTTGACATAGATCTCCTTGGCAATGGTCTTGCTGGCGATGGCTTCGGCTACGGCGGGCTCGGCCTTGGCGGCGGCGATGGCGTCCGCGTTCTCGATGGCGGCGGGCACCTTGATGCGGGCCTTGACCTTGCCGTTGACCTGCACGGCGATTTCAATCGTCTGCTCAACGCACTTGGCCTCGTCATAGGTCGGCCAGGCGTGGTAGGCCAGCTGCTCGGTGTGGCCCAGCTGCTGCCACAGCTCCTCGGTCATGTGGGGCGCAAACGGGTTCAGCAGCTGCAGCAGCAGCTCGTACTCGGCCTTGTTCGCACCCCCCTGATCGCTCAGCGCGTTGACATAGATCATCAGCTGGGCAATGGCCGTGTTGGCCTTGAGGGCGTCAATATCCTCGCCGACCTTCTTGATGGTGCGGTTGGCAACGGCCTCCAGCTCGGGGCGGACGCCCTCGCCGGGAACGAGCTTCTCGCTCATCGACCAGATCTTATCGAGGAAGCGCTTGCAGCCCTTGATGGAGGAGGTGTTCCACGGGGCGGCCTTCTCAAAGTCGCCGATGAACATCTCATACAGGCGCAGCGTGTCGGCACCGTACTCGGCCACGACATCGTCCGGGTTGACGACATTGCCCAAGGACTTGGACATCTTGACGATGGGATGCTCGGCCATCTCGCCGTACTTCTCAACAAGGGCCTTGCGCGCGCCCTTCTCATCGCCGTACTCGGCCAGCAGGCGCTTGCGCTCGGCATCGGGCTGGTTCTCAAACGCATGGGGGTTCAGGCCCAGGATCATGCCGTGGGAGGTACGCTTCTGGTACGGCTCCTTGGTGGGCACAACGCCGAGGTCATACAGGAATTTATGCCAGAAACGGCTGTACAGCAGGTGCAGGGTGGTGTGCTCCATGCCGCCGTTGTACCAGTCCACGGGGCTCCAATACTCGAGCGCCTCCTTGCTGGCGATGGCGTCGTGGTTCTTCGGGTCGCAGTAGCGCAGGAAATACCAGCTCGAACCGGCCCACTGGGGCATCGTGTCAGTCTCGCGCTTGGCAGGGGCACCGCAGCAGGGGCAGGTCGTGTTGACCCACTCGGTATGGCGGGCCAGCGGGCTTTCGCCGTTCTCGCCCGGCTCAAAGTCCTTGATCTCGGGCAGGCGCAGGGGCAGCTCGCTCTCGGGCAGGGGCACCCAGCCGCACTTCTCGCAGTAGACCATGGGGATAGGCTCGCCCCAGTAGCGCTGACGGCTGAACACCCAGTCGCGCAGCTTGAAGTTGACCTGCTTGTGGCCCTTGCCGTTTTCTTCCAGCCATGCGTACATCTTATTCTTGGCGTCCTCGACAGACAGGCCGTTCAGAAAATCAGAGTTGACCAGCGTGCCGGTGGCCACATCGGTGAACGCCTCCTTGTCAAGGTCGCTGGGGGTATTGCCCTTGACGACCTCGATGATGGGCAGGCCGAACTTCTTGGCAAACTCCCAGTCGCGGGTGTCGTGGGCAGGCACGGCCATGATGGCGCCGGTGCCGTAGGTGGCCAGAACATAGTCGGAGATAAAGATGGGGATCTCCTTGCCGTTGACGGGGTTGATGCCCTTGACGCCCTCGATAACGACGCCGGTCTTGTCCTTATTCAGCTCGGTGCGCTCGAAGTCGGACTTGCGGGCGGCCTCCTCCTGATAGGCGGCAACGGCGTCGGCGTTCTTGATCAGGCCCGCATCGACCCACTTCTTGATGAAAGCATGCTCGGGGCTGATGACCATGTAGGTCGCGCCGAACAGCGTATCCGCGCGGGTGGTGTAGACGGTCAGGGTATCGCCGGCGGTGGTGGCAAAGTTGATCTCGGCACCGTGGCTGCGGCCGATCCAGTTGCGCTGCTGGGTCTTGACGCGGTCGATGTAATCGACGTCGTCCAGGTCGTTGATCAGGCGGTCTGCGTAGGCCGTGATCTTCAGCATCCACTGGCTCTTATTCTTCTGGACAACGGGGCTGCCGCAGCGCTCACAGACGCCGTTGACGACCTCCTCGTTGGCCAGAACGACCTTGCAGCCGGTGCAGTAGTTGACGGTGGTCTCCTTCTTGTAGGCAAGGCCCTTCTTGAACAGCTGGATGAAGATCCACTGCGTCCACTTGTAGTACTCGGGGTCGGTGGTGTTGATCTCGCGGTCCCAGTCAAAGGACAGGCCCAGCGCCTTGAGCTGGCTCTTGAAGCGGGCCACATTCTGGGCGGTGACGATCTCGGGGTTGATGTGGTTTTTCAGGGCGTAGTTCTCGGTAGGCAGGCCGAAGGCGTCCCAGCCCATGGGGTACAGGACATTGCAGCCGCACTGACGCTTTTTGCGCGCAACGATGTCCAGTGCGGTGTAGCTGCGCGGATGGCCGACATGCAGGCCGGCCGCAGACGGGTACGGGAACTCGACCAGTGCATAGAATTTAGGCTTGGAATGGTCGATTTCCGCATGGAAGGTCTTTTCGTCCGCCCACACCTTCTGCCACTTGGCCTCAACGGTTTTAAAGTCGTATTTCATGATTCTTCTCCCCACAGATGAATTTTAGATGGGTAGCGTTAAAGCCTTCCCCCGAGGGGCTGCGCCCGCAGGCGCGTGTCGGAGCGCAACCGCCGAAGGCGGCTCTTAGCGCGTAGACTGAAGGTGGCCCCGCAGGGCCGGATGAGGGGCGCGTGTGCCGCCGCTACCCGTTTATAGGCTGCCGCGGGAAAGTCTGCCCTCATCAGTCAGCGGTCGGGGCCGCTGACAGCTTCCCCCGAGGGGGAAGCCATTCCGCATTTTTACTGCTCGTTCTCGGGCTGCTCCGGCATCCACTCGCTGGCGGGCACAACCGTGGCGTCGGCCCAGAGGTGCTCGAGGTCGTAGTAGTCGTGGGCCTCCTGGGTAAAGACGTGGACGATGACGCTGCCGTAGTCCAGCAGCACCCAGCGCTTGCCGTCGTGCCCCTCGGTGCGCAGCACCTTGACGCCCTCGCGCTCCAGCTGGAACTCGGCCTCATCGGCCAGTGCGCCGACATGGGTGGTGGACATACCCGTGGCAATGACGAAATATTCGGTGACGGTGGTCAGGTCCTCCACGGCCAGAATGTGGACGTTGACGGCCTTCTTTGCGTCCAGCGCACGCGCCAGACGAATGGCAAGTTCTTTGCTTTCCATAGATGTTCTCCTTAAAGGGGTAGGTTTCGGGCTGCGGGAGGTTCTCTCCCTCCGGCCCTGCGGGCCACCTCCCTCGCAGAGGGAGGCAAGAGAGCGGCGGCTTCGCCGCGCTCTTTTCTCGGCTCCCTCTGCGAGGGAGCTGCCGCCCGCAGGCGGCTGAGGGAGAGAGCTTCGCCTTTACCCGAAGTTTTTCTGTATTACGCTGCCGGCTGGCTCTCGGTATCGGTGGAATCCGTGTCGGTGCTCTCGCTCTCCGCCGTGGATTCGGACGCCATGATGTCGGTGACCTGGTTGGAGCCGTCGAGGTTCTCGTTCTTCTGCGCGTCGTCCGCCGCGGCCATCAGGCCGCCCATCTGCTGGATGTTCGGGTCGGTGGCCGTGTAGCCGGACAGGTCAATGACATTGTCGCACAGGTTCAGCTGGCTGGCATCGACGGGACCGGTGTTCTCGCGGAAGTACTGGTTCAGCAGGTCCGCATCCGCCTGCCGCGCGGGGTACAAAAGCGACTGACCGTTGTACTGCGGGCCGCTGATGACCGGCATCTGGCAGATCATGATCTTGCTGGAATCAATTTTCAGCATACTGATGGCAAAGCTGATGAGGTCGGACGCGCTGAGGTTCGTCTCCATATAGTTCAGCACGGCGGGGGTCAGCTTGGCGACGTCCCAGATGTTGCCGATGCTCTTGAGCTTGCGGAACAGCGCCGCGTAGAACTGGCGCTGCATGTTCAGGCGGCCAATGTCGCCGTCGGGGTAAATTTTACGCGCACGCAGCAGGAACTCCATCGACGCACCGTTCAACGTCTGGTAGCCGGCGTGAATGACGCTGTCTCCCAGCCCCAGCGCGGCATAGTCTACATCCACGGGGACGTTGATCTCCACGCCGCCGAACAGGTCTACCAGCTCGGTCAGCATTTCCAGGCGGATCGTCATAAATCCGTCGATTGGCAGCTTGTACTGGTCTGCGACCAGCTCACACAGGGCGGCCATGTTGTTGTTGCCGTCGCTGCCCTGGGTCTTGGCCACACCGTTGATGCGGAAGTTGCCGGAGACGCTCGTGTCCGTCGTGACCATTGTATCACGCGGGATCTGCAGCATCTTCATCTCGCCCGTCTCATTGTTGAAATGGACGTACAAAATCATATCGGTCATGCCGTCGTTGACGTTGGAGTCATTGGCCGCACCTGCGGACAGATCGCCGGTGGACGAACGGTCAACGCCGGTGACAAGGATGTTGAACTCCTTGCCCTGGAATTCCTTGGGCGTGTTGATGAGCTGGTTCAGCTTGATGTTGCCGCCCGCCGGGGTGATGGCCCCCATGATGAGCGCGAACGCACCGCCGAAGATCAGCGCGATGACCAGCAGCGTGATGAGCAGGATCTGCCACCAGCGGATCTTTTTCTTCTTTTTCCCGTTTCCGCCCTTGCCGCTGCCGCCCTTTTTGCCGGACTTTCCGCCCTTTGCCTTGCGCGAGGCGTCGTCCTCATCGCGCGGGGGCTTGCGGCTGCCGCCATTGCCGCCTGCGGCGGTGCGGGGCTTATGGGCTGCGGGCTGCGGGGCATCCGCATGCTTTGCGCGGCGGGGCTGCGCGGCAGCCTCCTCCAGCCGGATGCCGCCGACGGGGGCCGCCTGCTGCACAGGGGCCTGCGCCTGGGGGCGCGGGGCGGGCTGCTGTACCTGCCGCGGGGCCGCGGGCTGCTCATACAGCTGGGCGGCGGCCTGCCGGGCGCGCTGCTCCGGCTCCGGCGGGCGGTTCACGGTGCGGCGGGGGCGCTGCACCTGAAACTGCAAGGTATCGCCGTATCTGCGCTCGGCAGCGGCGCGGTAGGCCATGGCCTGCCGCTGGGCGTAGGTCAGCTCACGGGTCTTTTCCGGTGCGGGCGCAGCCTGCTGGGCACGCTCCTGTACCGGCGGCTCGGGTGCGGGAGCCGGCTGCTCGGTCACAACGGGGCGCTGGCTGATATGCCGTCCCTGGGCCGTGCGCATGGGCTGCTGCACGGTGCGGCGGCGGGCATTCTGTTCGGCCAGCTGTTGGGCGCGGCGGCGGGCAGCCTCATACTGCTCCTGATCCAGCCCGCCCGATGCACTGCCGGTATACAGCTTACGCGGTTCGCTCATTACATTTCCTCCCTGCTCTGTGGAGTGTTTTTATTCAAGGTGTGCTTTTGCATACTCATAAGCGGCGACGCTTTCAGGGTCCAGCGAGCCGCCCTTTTCTTCCACAAAATCAATGCTGCGCTTGAGTGCGTCGCAAAGAGCCCGGTCCAGATCCTGCATTTCCAGCGCGCGCAGGTCGTCTACGCCGGGCCAGTCGCGCTCGGCGCTGGTCATATCGGCCAAATAGATGATCTTATCGAGCTTGGACATTCCCGGCTTGCCGGTAGTATGGCAGCGGATGGCAGACAAAATTTCCGGGTCGGTGATGCCCCATTGCGTTTCGGCCAGGATGGCGGCGGCGATGCCGTGCCAGACCGGCAACGGACGCGCGGGGGCATTTTCTGCTATTATAGCATTATCGGCAAAAATCTGCAACAACTCCTGCTTGGGCAGTTCCTTGGCGGAATCGTGCAAAATTGCCGCCATAGCGGCCTTTTCCGGGTCTGTGCCCCAGCGCCTGGCAAGTTTTACAGCCATTTTTTTTACATTTTTCGTGTGCGTCCAGCGCTTTTCGCTCAGGCGGGCCTTGACCAACTTCTTGGCTTCGGAGTAATCCATGGCGTTTTTCCTTCTCCTGACTGGCTGTAGGGGCCGGACATGTCCGGCCCTCAACTTTGCCGTGATTGCCCTTGAACGGGTGGTGTATTTTTATGCTGCGGGCCGGGCATGCCCGGCCCCTACAGAGCAGCCTTTTCGGGTCATGCGTAGGGCGGGGTGCCCTCACCCCGCCGCGGCGGCCTGGGGGCAGGCCGCCCTACAGGCTCCCGTAAAGTTTATATTTGTTGATAATATCCAGCACCTCCGGCGGCAGCACCTCCGGCCACTGCTCCCGCGGGATCTTCCCGCTGCGGATGTCGCTCGACGCGCAGGGGTAGCTCTCGGCGCGGGCAAAAAGGACGCGGCCCCCGGCCTTTTTCAGTTCTGCGGCGGCGGCGTGCAGGGCGGCCTCATCGGTGCCGGTGCGGCTCTCGACGACGAGGGCAGCCATTTTCAGCATATCCTGCCAGCGGTACCATTCCTGAAACGTCAGCAGCATGTCGCTGCCGACGCAGAGGTACAGCGCGCCGTCCGGGTCTTGGCCGCGCAGCCATTCCAGCGTGTGCACGGTGTAGCTGCGCCCGCCCCGGCGTATCTCCCAATCGCTGACCTGCACCGCCGGGGACAGCGCTGTAAAGCAGGCACACATCTGCAGGCGCAGCTCTGCCGGGGTGACGCTGGCGTGCTTGTGGGGCGGCGTGCCCGCGGGCATAACGAGGGCGCGGTCCGGCTGTACCAGTGCCAGCGCGGCGCGCAGGTTGTTCATGTGGCCGTTGTGGGGCGGGTCGAACGTCCCGCCGTAGAGCAGTGTTTTCATTTTGCCAGCACGGCGGTGTAGGCGCTTTCCTTTTTCTTCTGCTTGAACAGCACAAATTTGCGGCCAATGACCTGCACGCACTCGCAGTCCAGCGCCTCGCACAGGATGTCGGCGGCCTCGCGGGCGGAATATTCGCTGTTTTCCAGCACCTTTACTTTGATAAGCTCGCGTGCGGCGATGCAGTCGGCGATGCCCTGCTTGAGGGTGTCGTCGATCTCGCCCTTGCCGATCTGGTAAACGGGGTCCATCGTGTTCGCCGCGCTGCGCAGAGCCGCGCGCTGTTTGCTGGTAAGTGCCATAAATTATCTCCTTTTTATTGTATATATCTCGGTAGGGGCCGGGCATGCCCGGCCCTCTAGTCTGTGTGGTTTCCTTTTAAACGGGTTGCTGCTTTTATGCTGCGGGCCGGGCATGCCCGGCCCCTACAAAGGCTTTCCCAAAGGGGAAGGCATTTAAATGTCACCCCAAAAACGTCGGCAATTCCGCTTCCAGCTTCTCCATTGCCCGGCCGCGGTGGCTGATGGCGTCCTTCTCGTCGGGGGTGAGCTGTGCGTAGCTGCGGCGTTCGGTGTTCGGGCGCTTGCCGTCGGGTGCGCCGTACTCGTCGGGGATGAACAGCGGGTCATAGCCGAAGCCGTAGTCGCCGTTCTGCAACGTAAACGCAATGCGGCCCGGGCACTCGCCCTCGACCTCCAGTGCGCGCCCGTCCGGCAGCATGAAGCAGACCGCCGACACGAACTTTGCGCCGCGCTGTTCCTCCGGCATGTCGGCCAGCTCCCGCAGCAGCTTTGCGTTGTTCGCGTCGTCGTCGCCGTGATGCCCGGCGTAGCGGGCGCTGTAGACGCCGGGCGCACCGTGCAGCGCGTCGGTGCAGAGGCCGGAGTCATCGGCCACGGTGGGCAGACCGCTGGCCTTGCAGAACGCCTCGGCCTTGATGCGGGCGTTTTCGGCAAATGTCGTGCCGGTTTCCTCGGGGTCAAGGTCTATCCCCAGCTCCCGCAGGCTCTTGACCTCATGGCCCATGCGTTCCAGAATGCGGCGCAATTCCTTCAGCTTGCCCGCGTTGTTGCTGGCAGCGCAAACGATCATGCTTCGCTCTCCCCTTCCTCTTTTTTTTCGTCCTTCTGCAGGGCGGATTCCGGCAGCAGGCTTTCGACGAAGGTCTGTGCGTCAAATTCCATCAGGTCGTCGATCTTCTCGCCGACGCCGATGAAGCGGATGGGCAGACCGAGGTTCTCCCACACAGAGACCGCGCAGCCGCCGCGGGGCGTGCCGTCGAGCTTGGTCAGCACCACGCCGGTGGCGTTGGCGGCCTTGCAAAACTCCTCGGCCTGGCTGATGGCGTTCTGGCCCGTGATGGCGTCGAGCACCAGCAGCACCTCAAGGCTCGCCTCGGGACTGGCCTTCTTGACGCTGCGGGAGATTTTGGACAGCTCGTCCATCAGTCCCTTCTTGTTGTGCAGACGTCCGGCGGTGTCGGCAATGACCATGTCGTAGCCGCGGGCGTTGGCGCTCTTGACGGCGTCGAAGATGACCGCCGCAGGGTCCGCGCCCATGCCGGCCTGGACCAGCGGCACGCCGGCGCGCTCGGCCCAGAGCTCCAGCTGCTCACTGGCGGCGGCGCGGAAGGTATCGCCCGCTGCCAGCATGACGCGGCGGCCCTGCTTTTTGTACA
>ERZ827469.3423-NODE-3423-length-10448-cov-6.790917_pt1 | contig 10448 bp, 5 predicted proteins | sample MGYA00519917_ERZ827469 | MGnify/ENA primary metagenome ERZ827469 (study PRJEB31778, sample SAMEA3449314) | human gut metagenome | biome: human gut; feature: human-associated habitat; material: faeces | place: United Kingdom | collected 2010/2012 ... | reverse complement strand
CATGTCGAAGCTCTGCGGCAGCTTGGCGCTCCACAGGACGAGGCGGTTGGCGGCATCGCTGTCATAGCCGGAGATATACATGTCATACGGCACGGCCATAACGGAGCTGTAGCCGACCTGCGCGACCTTGAAGCGGTCGTTGTCCATCCACTCGCGGACCTCGCCGCCGAACTTGACCTCGACGGCGTCGTCCTCGCGGGCCTGCAGCCACACGTCGCCCATCTCGAGCCAGTTGTCCGGGAATTCCATCTGCCACCCGTCGACGATCTTCTGCTTGAAGATGCCGAATTCATAGCGGATGGAGAAGCCGGTCATCGGGTAGTCCATGCCGGTCGCGGCATCCATATAGCAGGAGGCCAGACGGCCAAGGCCGCCGTTTCCAAGGCCGGCGTCGGGATCGATGGCATAGATCTCATCGATGTCGAAGCCTGCATCGGCCAGTGCCTTGCGGAACTCCGCCTCCAGCCCGAGGTTAAAGAGGTTATTGCGCAGGCTGGTGCCGACCAGGAACTCCATCGACATATAATAAACTTCCTTGCGCTCCTTTTCGGTGCAGCGGTTGCCGAAGACGCGGTTCTTCTCCGTCAGCAGCTCGCGGACGCTGATGCACAGCGCGCGATAGACCTGCTTCTGGGTGGCGTCGGCAAGCTCGCAGCCGAAAATGCGGCGCAGCGTGTCGTTGAGCAGCTCCGTGGGCTGAATGGCGCGCTCGGGACGGGCGTCATTCTCCGCAAGCTTCTGGATCTTCTGTTTGGAATTTTGCTTCTTGTTCATGGGGCCTCCTAATATTTTCCGTCATTCCGGAATCAGCGTTTGAAATCATGATTTATTACTGCTTGCCGTAGAGCAATTCGCTGTACAGCTGCATATATTCGTTGGCCGGGACCTGCCAGCTGAAGTCGCACTCCATATCATGGCGGGCCAGCCTGTTCCATGCGTCGCGGTCGCCGTAATACAGGCCCGCTGCGCGGTCGATGGCGCCGAGGAAATCATCGGCGTTGTAGCTCTGGAACGTAAAGCCGCGGCCCTCACCCGTTTCGGGATTGTAGGGCGGGACGGTGTCGCGCAGGCCGCCGGTCGAGGCGACGATGGGCACGGTGCCGTAATGCATGGCGATGAGCTGGGACAGGCCGCACGGCTCGGACTTCGAGGGCATCAGGAACATATCCGCGCCGGCGTAGATGCGGTGCGCCAGCTGATGATCCATCTGGAAGCGCGCGGCCACGCGGCCCGGATACTGCTGCTCCGCCCAGCTGAACAGGTTGACATAGCGGCTTTCGCCCATGCCCAGTACCACCAGCTGTACGTTTTCTTCCATGATTTGGCCGATCACATGATCCACCAGATCCAGGCCCTTCTGCGAGGACAGGCGGCCCACCATGCCGATGATGGGCACGCTGGGATCAACCGTCAGGCCCAGACTTTGCTGCAGGGCGGCCTTGCACTGGGCGCGGCCGGACAGATCCTGGGCGCTGTAAGGGGCGGGGATCAGGGGATCGGCTGCCGGATCATACTCCTGCATGTCAATGCCGTTGAGCACGCCCGAGAGCGAATTGCGCCGTGCGCGCAGCAGGCCGTCCAGGCGTTCGCCGTAATAGGCGGTCTGGATTTCCTCGGCGTAGCTGGGGCTGACGGTGGTGATCTTATCTGCCGTCTCAAAGGCACCCTTCATAAAGTTGGCGCAGCCATCGTACTCCACGATGTGCTGGTCGCGGTGGCCGATGCCGCAGGTGTCCTCCAGGATATCGGTGCCGTACTTGCCCTGATATGCGATGTTGTGGATGGTGAAGATGGTCTTGATCCGGTTGAACTTATCCAGATGGCGGTAGTACAGGTTCAGGTAAACGGGAACCAGTGCGGTCTGCCAGTCGTTGCAGTTGATGATATCGGGGGTGAAGTCGATGTAGAACAGGGTCTCCAGCACAGCGCGGGAGAAGAAGGCGAAGCGCTCGCCGTCATCGTAGAAGCCGTACAGGCCGCGGCGCTTGAAGTAATACTCGTTGTCCAGGAAGTAGTAGGTCACGCCGTTCCGCTCGGTCTTGAACAGGCCGCAGTACTGGCTGCGCCAGCCCACGGGGACGGAATAATTGGTCACGTACTCCAGCGTATCACGGAACTTCAGGTCGCCGTACAGGGGCATAATGACGCGGGCATCCACGCCGTCCTTGACCAGAGCCTTGGGCAGGGCACCCGCAACGTCGGCCAGACCGCCGGACTTTGCAAAAGGGGCAGCTTCCGAAGCAGCATACAGGATTCTCATAGGATCGCTCCTTCCATATAGTGGGATATTTTCGTTCTCCCCCACCGCCCTTGCAGGCAGCACAAACCATTTTTACAAAAGAGCAGGCGGGGGCACACAGATGCCCCCGCCCCTCTCAAGAGGGGCTACCGGGGAGGAAGCCGCCCCTATGGATAACTCAGTAAAATCAGACGGTGTGCTTCTTCTGCACGTACACCGGGAAGCTCTCGGTGCCGGACAGCTTCTTGCCGGCAGTGATCTTCACGTTCTTATCGGTAACAACGCAGTCCAGCTCGGCATTGGCTTCCACCACCGTATCCTGCATCAGCACGCAGTTCTTGACGACGGCACCCTTCTTGACCTTGACACCGCGGAACAGCACACAGTTCTCCACCGTGCCCTCGATGACGCAGCCGTCGGCCAGAATGGAATCGGTCACCTTGCAGCCCGGCACATAGCGGGTGGGGTTGTCGTCGCGGATCTTGGTGTAGACCGGGCTCTTCTTGGGGAACAGTTTTTCCAGATTCTCGTCATCGGTCAGCTTGAGGTTCTCGTCGAAGTAGCTCTTCATGTCACAGACATGTGCCACATAGCCGGTGTACTCCAGAGCGTGGATGTTCAGGATGTTGACATTGTGGGCCAGAATATCGCGCTCGAAGTAGATCAGGCCGCGGGAGGTCGCATCCCGGACCAGCTTGAGCAGGGTCTCGCGCTCCAGAACATAGATGTTCAGGTCAAGGTTCTGCACGCCGGGGCGGTAATCGTTGAACAGCAGCTCGGTCACACGGCCGTCGGCATCAACGGTCAGGGTGTAGTTGTCGTTCTTGCGGCCCTCGGGGATCTCGGTCTTCTGGTAAGCGACGGTCACATCGGCACCGCTTGCCTGATGAGCAGCCAGCAGGGCGTTGAAGTCGTAGTTCAGGGCAACATTGGCGTCGCTCATAACCACGTACTTTTCCTTCTGGTTCTCCAGGAAGTTCATGATAGAGCCCAGAGCTTCCACACGGCCGGAATAGATGCGCACGCCCTTCTCAGCGAAAGGAGGCACGATGTTCAGGCCGCCGTGACGGCGGGCCATATCCCACTCACGGCCGGTGCCCAGATGATCCATCAGGGAGTGGTAGTTCTTGCGCACCACGATGGAGACATTGGAGATACCGCAGTTTGCCATGCTGGACAGAACAAAGTCCACCATACGGTAGCGGCCCGCGAAGGGGATCGAAGCCATTGCGCGCTCGGTCACCAGCTCGGGGACGGTATTATCATAACTGTTGGGGAAAATAATACCCAACGCATTGGTGTTCTGGCTCAGCATACTTCCATACCCTCCTTGACGGACTCAAAGACTTTGGCACCTTCCTTGACGGTTGCGCCTGCGCCGACGGTCAGGCCGGTGCCCACATGGGCAATGGGGCCATCGCCGCCCACTCGTGCACCTGCACCGACCACAACATCCTCCGCCAGGATGCAGCGCTTGACAACAGCACCAGCCTTGACCACAACGCCGTCCATCAGGACTGCGTCCTCAACGGTAGCGCCCTCTTCCACAACAACGCCTGCGCTCAGCACAGAGTGATGCACATTGCCGTAGATCTTGCAGCCCTCCGTGACGAGGGAATCCTGCACCACAGCGCGGGGACCAATCTTCTGCGGAGGCAGGACCGGGTTGCGGCTGTAGATCTTCCACTTCTCGTCAAAGATATCGATGCCGGAGTTTTCAGGGTCCAGCACTTCCATGTTGGCTTCCCACAGGCTGTCGATCGTGCCCACGTCACGCCAGTAGCCGGCAAAGCGGTAGGCGTACATCTTGCGGCCGTCGCGCAGCAGGGCGGGGATGATGTTCATGCCAAAGTCGTTCTTGGAGTTGGGGTCTGCTTCGTCCTCTTCCAGATACTTCTTCAGCACATCCCAGTTGAAGATGTAGATGCCCATGGAAGCCAGATTGGACTTGGGTACCGGGGGCTTCTCCTGGAACTCGGTGATGCGGTCGTTCTCATCAGCCACCATCAGGCCGAAGCGGGAGGCTTCCTTCCAGTCCACTTCCATAACAGCCACAGAGAACTCTGCGCCCTTTTCCTTGTGGAAGCGCAGGAAGTCGGCATAGTCCTGCTTGCAGATCTGGTCGCCGGACAGGATGATCACATACTCGGGATCGTAGCTGTCGATGAAACCGATGTTCTGGTAGATGGCGTTTGCAGTGCCCTTGTACCAGTCGGTGCCCTTTGCCTGCTCGTAGGGCGGCAGGGTGTGCACGCCGCCGTGCAGACGATCCAGATCCCAGGGCTGGCCGTTGCCGATGTACTCGTTCAGCTTCTGGGGCTGATACTGGGTCGCGATGCCAACGGTGTCGATGTTGGAGTTCACGCAGTTGGACAGCGGGAAGTCCACGATGCGGTACTTACCGCCGAAGGACACTGCGGGTTTTGCCGTTTTCTGTGTCAGCGCGTACAAGCGCGAGCCACGTCCACCGGCAAGGATCATTGCCACAATTTCTTTTGCCATAGCTTTATTCTCCCCTTTAACATTAACATTTCCGTTGTTCGGAAATGAGCGTCAACATGTGCGGTATGGGTCGGCCGAAGTGCCGGGTCATTCCTTGGGCTCTTTCGGTTTGCGGGTGCGTTTTGCGGGTGCTTTTTCCGCCTTGGGTTCTGCCTCTGCCTTGGGCTTGCGGCCGCGCTTTTTGGGTGCTTCCTCGGCCTTTTCCGGCTCAGCCTTTGCCTTGCGGGCGGTCTTTTTCACCGGTTTTTCCTCTGCAGCGGCAGCTTCTGCCTTGGGCTTGCGGCCCGGCTTCTTTACCACCTTTGCTGCAGCTTTCTCCGCAGCGGTCTTTGCCTTTTTGGCTGCGGTCTTTTTTCCCGCCTTATCGGTCTTGTCCGCTGCGGCCTTGCGGGTACGCTTGGTGGGCACTTCAAAATACAGGGTGCTCATGGGCGGCAGGGTGATCGTGATGCTCTGCTCAAAGCCGTGCATCGGCTTTTTGTGGGTGCGCACGGCCTTGTTGTGGACTGCGCCGGAACCGCCGAACTCTGCATCGTCGCTGTTCAGGATCTCCTTGTAGGAGCCTGCCACCGGTGCGCCCAGAGTGTAGCCCTCGCGCAGGACGGGGTTGAAGTTGCACACCACAAGGATCTGCTTGCCGGAAGTGTCCTTGCGCAGGAAGGCGATGACGCTCTGCTGCGAGTCATCCGGCACGATCCACTGGAAACCCTCCCAGCTGTAATCCACCTGCCAGAAGGCGGGATGCTCCTTGTAGAAGGCGTTCAGGGTCTTGACGTAGGTCTGCAGCTCGGTGTGCTTATCGTAGCCCAGCAGCATCCAGTCCAGCGGCTTTGTCTCATTCCACTCGGCGAACTGGCCGAACTCCTGACCCATGAACAGCAGCTTCTTGCCCGGGTGGGCCATCATGTAGCCAAAGAAGGTGCGCAGGTTTGCAAACTTGGCGTCGTACTCGCCGGGCATCTTGTTGATCAGGCTGCCCTTGCCGTGCACCACCTCATCGTGGCTGATGGGCAGCACAAAGTTCTCGCTGAAGGCGTAGAAGAAGCTGAAGGTGACCTTGTTGTGGTTGCCGGAACGGAAGAGCGGGTCAGTCTTCATGTAGCTGAGCATATCGTTCATCCAGCCCATGTTCCACTTGAAGTTGAAGCCAAGGCCGCCGTCCGAAGCAGGCTTTGTGACCATGGGCCATGCAGTGGATTCTTCCGCGATCATGTACTTGTGGGGGTGACGGCCCAGCACGGTGTCGTTCAGCTTGCGCAGGAAAGCAACAGCCTCCAGATTTTCCTTGCCGCCGTTCTTGTTCGGCTCCCACTCGCCCTGCTTGCGGTTATAATCCAGATACAGCATGGATGCCACCGCGTCCACGCGCAGACCGTCGATATGGTACTGCTCCAGCCAATACAGTGCGCTGGAGATCAGGAAGCTCTGCACCTCGCTGCGGCCGAAGTCGAACACCATGGTGCCCCACTCCTTATGTTCGCCGCGCTTCGGATTCGGGTCCTCGTAGCAGGCTTCGCCATCAAAGTTGTACAGGCCGAACTGATCCTTCGGGAAGTGAGCAGGCACCCAGTCCATGATCACACCGATGCCGGCGGCATGGAGCTTATCCACAAAAGCCATCAGGTCCTTGGGGGTGCCGTAGCGGCTGGTGGGTGCAAAATAGCCGGTGACCTGATAGCCCCAGCTGCCGTCAAACGGATATTCCATGACCGGCAGCAGTTCCACATGGGTATAGCCCATCTCTGTGATATACGGGATCAGCTCGTCTGCCAGCTCGGAATAATTGTAGGGCTTACCGCCCTCCTTCATCTTCCAGCTGCCGGCGTGCATCTCGTAAATATTCATCGGGCTGTTGATCACATCAGCCTTTTTCTGTGCTGCCTGCCATGCATCATCGTGCCACGCAAAACCACTGATATCGTAGACCTTGCTGCCGTTGGACGGGCGGGTCTCGGCGTGGAACGCATAGGGATCGGCCTTATAGACCAGATCACCTGCGCGGGTGGTCACGCAGTATTTATAAACATCATATTCTTTCATGCCCGGGATGAACAATTCCCATACGGAATCGCCATCCACCTTGCGCATCGGGTGGCTGCCCGGCTTCCAGCTGTTAAAGTCGCCCACCACGCTGATGGCTACAGCATGGGGTGCCCACACGCGGAACACCACACCTGCTTCACCGGCACGTGTTTCCATGTGTGCGCCAAAGTAGCGGTATGCCTCACAGTTATTGCCCTGTTTGAACAAATACACCGGCAGGTCCGATGCATTGCTTTGGATCTTCTCCTCGGTCGGTTTCATAGACTGCTCCTCCCCGTACAGATGCACAAAGCGCACCTGTAGCTTTTTACCCTTTTATATTAAAGAATTTCGGTCTGTTTTTCAAGAGTTTCGCCGCATTTTACTGTAAAATTTACCATAATCTTTTCGTTGATATTTTTTCCTTATATACATACCCGCCAAATTTTTACAAATTTTATGGTGAATCCTGCCAATCTGACAATAAAAAAGAGCCTCTGCGCACCCTCCCAAAGGGAAGGTGTACAGAAGCTCTCTGTTTCTGTTGAAAATTTTCAGTTCCGGTTTCCCCGGTTCTTTTCAGCCTGCTCAGTCCACCACGTAGACATTCACCTGAATGGCTCCATTGATCACGCTCTCGGCGTAGGTCTCGTAGAACAGGTCCACAAGAATCTGGCCCTTCTGCACGGCGATGCCGGTATCGGTAGCCACCGCATAGCCGTACACGAACTTGCCGTCGGTGGAGGTGATATACAGCTTGGTGCCGTAGGGGATCACATCCGGGTCCACAGCCACAGTGCCGTAGCCCAGACCCAGACCGGAAGAACCCTTGCCGGTCTTGGAATAGTAGCCGGTGGCCTTGCCGGTGAGCACCTTGCTGTAAGAGGCGGGTGCATTGGTGGTGCCGTCCGGGCCGGTCAGCGGGGAGACCGGCGCGCCTGCGCCATAGGTCTTTACGATGTGGTTGGTCGGCTCCACAGTGGTGGTGGAATCCACCACGATGCTGTTTTCCAGCTCGCCGTCCACATAGCGGTCGCGGGTGGTGATAGTCTGCTGGCCTTCCGCACCATGGCGCACCGTGGTGGCGCGGCCGGTGTTGCGGAAATACAGGCTGGTGTAGACGTACTCGGTATCGTAGGGGATGGCCTGCGTCTCCACACGGTCGGTGTAGTCCACGCGGTGCACCGTGATGGTGGAACCTGCGCTCACCAGCTGGTCCAGAGCAGGCTCGGTGTAGTCGTCACCCTCCAGGGTGATACCGGCACGCTTCAGGGCATCCGCCACGGTGCCGAACACCATTTTGACGGGGTACTCCTGACCGTCGGCAGTGATGCTGACGGAGAATGCGCGCTCAATGTTCAGGGCGGCAAGGTTGCCGCTGTAGGCCGTGTAATAGACCTGATCGCCCTCTTCGGACTGGATGCCGGAAAGGTTCATAACCTGTGCAGGGTCGGTCTCGGAGGTGAGAATCACCTGCCGGGCACCATTGGAGTCTGTGACGTAGGTCAGCCGCAGATTCGCAGCGGTCACACTGAGTGTAGCCACAAGGCACACGACCATGACACAAAACGCCAGCACACGGGGAGAGACTGCATGCTTGCAGTCAGACAATGCTTTCTTCAATTTTACGGAAGCGATACGAGACAACTCCTCTCTTTTCAAAATTGGCTGCGGCTGCGGACATGTTTTTCATGCCCCGGCCGCCCGGACTGCGGGGCGGGCAGAAGCCATCTGGCCCCACAATCAAATACGATGCCCTCTTTTTGGTAAAATCGAGCATCGTATACAATTTGGACTCCGCTGCGGAGGGTGCAGTTACCCTCCCGGCCCGGACCCCATCTGCCCGCGCCGCGCCGTATATAAGACGGCTTTTTACTTCATCCAGATAAATTTTAAACGCTGCAACGTCTGTTGGTTCCGTTGAGCGGCTCTTATTTTACCAGTCCAATGGCCATTTGTCAAATCACCTTCTCATACTTTGTTAGTTTTTTGACGTTATTTTTTGTGCAACTTTAACATTGTTTTCTCCAAAATATTGTTTTTTCGGTTATTTCCTTCCGATTTTCGACCTGTTTTCTGGGGTGTTTTGTTCACGAATTTTTAACATTTATTTTGGACTTTTTGCACCGGAAACTGCACTTTTGGGTTCGTTTTCCCATGCGGCAAGCGGCCAAAAATCGCTGGTTTTCCGTACGAAGCCACCTCTTTTTCATCCCATTTTTCACCCACAAAGAACTGTGCGAATTACCCATGAAAAGCGCCTTCCGGCAAAATGCCGAAGCACAGAAATTTGTGCAGCAAAAGACCACACTGGCAGCTGCCGGGCAGCGGCTGTACAATCAAACAAAAAACAGAAAGGAAGGTTTTCAAGTGAACATCAAGATCATTCAAAGGCAGTGCGGCGGCACTGAATTTCTGTCCCAGCCGCACCGCCTGCACCTCGGTGCACAGAACGCTGCCGGTGTGGACGAGCTGTGCTTCACGCTGCCGGAAGCATGGGCCGGGTGCACCGTTGCGCTCTACCTGCGCCGCAGCGACGGCACCCTGCTGGCACCGGTCTCACTGGACACGCAGCACTGCGTCACCGTGGACCGCCGCCTGACCGGAAGCACCGGCGGACAGTGGATGCTGGCAGCCATCGATGCCAGCGGCTACGCCGCCTATACCCGGCCCGGCAGCTACGACACCTACGCCATCCTGCCCACCGACGGCGGCGCGGAAGAGCTGCCGCCCTCGCAGTATGAGCAGTTCGTGGCGCGTGTGCTGGAAAGTGCCAGTACCGCTTCCACCGCCGCACAGCGTGCCGCAGCCAGTGCTGCAAGCACGGCATCCAATGCGGCACAGGCCCAGACCGCGGCACAGCGCACCAGCGCCGACAGTGCCGCTGCATCCCGCTGTGCAGCCCGTGCCGAGGCTGCTGCCGCACGGGCAGAGGAGCTGGTGCCTACCGACGGTCAGGTAGTGAGCGTGAACGGCAAAAGCGGCATCGTAAAACTGACGGCGCAGGATGTGGGGGCGCTTCCCTGCCCGGCAGTTCCGGTCTCCGGCCAGCTGCTTCGGGTGCTGAGCGTGGACCCCAACACCGGGGCCGTGTTGACCGATACTGCCGCCATGCCGGATCTGTCGCCCTATCTGCGCAGCAGCACGGTGCCCACGGCTTCGGCCCCCGGCGCAGTGCGGGTGGACCCCGCCTGCGGCATCAACGTGCGCAGCGACGGAACCCTGATCACCGCACCAGCTGCCCGCGAACAGCTGGACAGCATGACGGATGCACTTCTGCCGCTGACCGCAGCCCTGCTGCCTTATGGCGTGAAGAAGGCTCTGACCACCGCCGCAGCCGCCGGGGAATGGACCGCTGCCGAAAAGGCAAACGCCCTGCGCACCTTCGGTGCCGATTTTTCTTCCTATTATACAAAGGAAGATGTCGATGCTCTGCTGGCCGCACCCAGCTCCGCTGCCTACCCGGTGGGCAGCATCTACCAGAGCACCGACCCCACCAGCCCTGCCGCCCTGTTTGGCGGCACATGGGAGCAGATCGCATCGGAGCGCGTGCTGATGGGTGCCAGCAGCAGCCACGCAGCGGGCACCACAGTAAAGGCCGGACTGCCGAACATCACAGGCTCTTTTGTCGCGGATGTAAAAAAGGGTGAACATAAGGTATCCGGCGCATTCACTGCCGGCAACG
>ERZ827469.3422-NODE-3422-length-10450-cov-11.117557_pt1 | contig 10450 bp, 9 predicted proteins | sample MGYA00519917_ERZ827469 | MGnify/ENA primary metagenome ERZ827469 (study PRJEB31778, sample SAMEA3449314) | human gut metagenome | biome: human gut; feature: human-associated habitat; material: faeces | place: United Kingdom | collected 2010/2012 ... | reverse complement strand
CCAAATAAATCGAGAGCCTTTCGGCCCCACCGGTCAAACAGGGGCGCCGGTCTAAATTTTCTCAGCAGACCTCATCGGGCAATTTGGGGGTCTGCCTTAAGCGGGAACCCGCCTCCCAACAGTACCTTGAAAATTGAATAAAAAATCTCCCCCATACACTTGGTACGAAGGAGATCCGGAATCTCTGCTATTTGCTGTCACTTATCCGGCTTTTTTGCGCCGGAAGGAGATCACCGCGACACAGGTGCCGATGGCAAAAGCCCCCAGAGCCGCCGCGTAAACCCACCAGCTCACCGGATGGGTTTCATCGGGTGCTGCCTCCACGGTAAAGTGGGTGGTGGCATCTCCACTTGCCGAGCGGATCACCAGTGTGTGCTCCCCTTCGGCCAACTGCTCCAGGTAGCTTTCCCGCAGCTCTACGATGATGTTGCCTTCCCCATTCCGCTTCTCGTAGCTTTCGGAGGGCAGCACCGCGCCATCTACCAGCACCTCGATAAGGTCCTCAAACGCCGCGTTGGAGCGGAAGGTAAGGGTGCTGCTTTCGCCCTTTTTCCACCGGGCGTCGTTGCCCTGGATGATGCTCGGCGGCACCTTTTCGGTTACTGTATTCTCCGCGGTGAGCTCCGTTTTGCCGTTCGCGTCCGCAAAGTACTTATCACAGGCGGTGCAGTGCCAGCATTCCACCCGGCCATTGGCCGCCGCTGTGGCAGCTATCGCCTCCAGCTTTTCCAGGGAGGCGTGGCGGGTGGGGTCGGTCTTGCCGTATTTGGCGCCGCACAGGATGCAGCTTGCCCGCTGGGTGCAATTGGGGGTGCCGCCGTAGCACTTCCCGTTTTGCTGGTCGGAGCAGCCGCTGGCCGTGCAGCGACGAGTATGGGTCCCATCTCCATTGGAGCGCCAGGGGCCCCACCGGTGGACGATGCCGGGATCCGGCTCATCCTTGCTGTCATCCGGCCGGATGATGACAATGACCCGGTTTTCGGTCCACCGGGCGGTGATGGTCATATCCCCGGCCGGCATGGTGGAGGGAATGGTCTTATCCCAGCCGGCAAAGGTATAGCCTGTTTTGGTAGGGTTGGCCGGGGCGGTAATGGCCGTGCCGTAGTCCTGCTTAATGACGATATCCTGCCCGCCGTTTTCCGGCTTAAAGGTGATGGTGTATTGGTTTACCGTCCACCGGGCGGTGATGGTCATATCCTCAGCCGGCATGGTGGAGGGAATGGTCTTATCCCAGCCGGCAAAGGTGTAACCTGTTCTGGTGGGAGCAGCCGGAGGGGTGATGGCCGTGCCGTAATCCTGGGTGATGGAGGGAACCTCGCTGCCGCCGGCGGTATCAAAGGTGATGGTGTACCGGTTGATCTGCCACTTTGCCGTCAGGGTCAGGTTTTCGGTCACGGGTGTCTCAAAGCTCCATTCGCTTTCGCCGTTGTACCAGCCGATGAAGGTATAGCCCTCTTTAGTGGGGTCGGCAGGTTGGTCGGCAGGGGTGTTGGCACGAATCTGGGATGCTACTTCGCTTCCACCCTCCGACTGGAAGGTGACCGTATAGGCCCCGATGACCTCTCCGGTGATTTGGGCGCCGGGTGACTGCGTAAACCGGCCACCCGCCGCGATAAACACGCCGTTGGCCGTCTTGCCTTCCTCCTGCCCGGCCGTGCAGCCGGTAATGGTCCCGGCGGACATCTCGAACCGGCCGCCATCGTCCACATAAATACCGCCGCCCTGACGGGCCGTGCAGCCCACGATATTGCCGCCCCGCATGAGGAGCGTGCCGCCGGGCGCCACATAGATACCGCCGCCGGTGTAGTAGCTGCCGCCGGTGATGGCGCCGCCCTTTACCTCTATGATATTTTCTTCGGCGGTGGTTTCATCTGCCAGCTTCCACAGGGCGTTGCTCTTATCAAACTTGTGAACAGCATTGGGATCGCTGTCAACCAGCGTCAGTTCGCCATTCTCTATGACATGGATCAGGTTGCTGCCCCCGCTGGTTGTTTTCAGCAGGTGGCCGTTCAGATCGATGGTCACCGGTCTACTCACCGCCATATAGGCGGTGATCTCAATATCCCCGGTCAAGCGGATGACCGCGGTATCGGAAGTCAGAGCATCAGACAGGTTCTTTGAATCGGCTACCTCCAAAAAGGTAGTCAGTTGCAAGGTGCTTTCCTTTTGGATATTGTAATCCGCCAAGGTACGGCCGTTCTCCAAAAATCTGCTGCCAAAATACAGGCATTTCCCATCTACCGAAACACCCGTGTTCTGGATTTTCTGCTTGACATTATCGATGCTGTCGCCGATTTCCACCTCCAGGGTCAGCCGTTCTTGCCAGCCCAGGGCGCTGCCATCCACATAAATTGGAATGGCATGGGCGGTGGCGAGCAGCATGGCCAGGGCCAGCAGTACGGCTGATATCCTCTTTTTCATTGTTCGGCACCTCCTTACTGTGTCGATGCGGGTTGCTTTCCTCCTCTTTTTAATTATACATCACTCCCGACCGAAATGCCATTGGCAGGTTTGCCCGGAAATGACACGGCTTTATGGGCAATATGGCACAAGGGGCAGAAAAGCCGCCCGTGGGCGGCTTTTGTGGGATGCTTAGGACCCCAGCAGGGTGACGGTGATGGTGAAGGTCTGGCCGCGGCCGGTACGGCTGGCCCGGTACAGGCTTATTTCCACGGTATCGCCGGGCTTGTGCTGTGCCAGGATATCGCTGCAATCGGCACGGCTGGTGATGGCCCAGCCATCAATGGAGGTGATGATATCACCGACCTCGGCGCCCTGACGGCCTACATCGCTGTCCTCATTGATGGACATGATGCGCAGACCCGCCGGGATGCCGTAATAATTGGCTTCATTGCTGCCTACTTCCACCACGGTGATGCCCAGCTGTGCCCGACCGGTCACCCGGCCGTGCTGCATTAAATCGTCCAGAATGGGCAGGGCGGTATTGATGGGGATGGAGAAGCCGATGCCCTCGTAGCCTTCCTCCACCAGCTTGCTGGAGGTGATGCCCACCACCTGGCCGTAGGTATTGATGAGGGGGCCGCCGCTGTTGCCGGGATTGATGGCGGCATCCGCCTGGATGCAGACCATGGTGTAGCCCAGCTCGGTGGTGATGGTGCGCTGCACCGCCGAAATGTAGCCGACGGTTTGGGTGGAGGCCAGCGCCAGACCGCCGGGATTGCCGATGGCGACCACCATTTCGCCGACCTCCAGCTCATCGCTGTTGCCGAAGGTAGCCGCGACCAGCCCCTCGGGCGGATTCTGCATTTTAAGCAGAGCCAGGTCGCTCTGGTTATCCGCCCCAATGACGGTGGCATCATAGCTATCGCCATTTTGCAGCACGACCTCGAACTTTTCGCCGCCGCTGACCACATGGGCATTGGTGATGATGTAGCCGTTTTCCGAAAGGATGATGCCGCTGCCCTGCGCGGTGGCGCTGCTGCCGTAGGTGATGATGCCCACTACCGAGGGGGCGCACTTTTTATAGATGCCGGCGGGAGTCAAAAGGCCGTCTTCGGTGGTATCCGGCACATTATCCTCCGGCTTGTTCTGCTGGTCGATCTCCGGCAGGTGCTCCAGCTCATTGCCGATGGACGGATCCTGATCCGGCTGCGGGGCAGGCTTGCTGCCCCAGACGGAGGCCCCGACGCACAGCGCCCCCACCAGCAGGATGACCACCCCCATGGCGATGAGGAAGTACTTCAGGCCGCTGCTTTTCCGGGCGCGGGCGGGACTTTGGCCGTAGTTGCCCCGGTAATCCTGGTAATCCCAGTGGTAGTTGCTGTCATTGCTGCGGTTTCTCATGCTGTTTCTCCTCCCGGCCGGCAGCGGGGGCCGCCGGCAATGTGGTAAAGCTGGCATCTACCATAGGGGCTTTGCGGTTGACGCCTTTTTTGTAGTGGGCGGGGTCGGCCTTGAGGCCGAATACAAACTCGGTGTATTCCCCGGGCTGGCTGCGGACGAAAATCTCGCCCTCGTGGACATTCATAATGGTGCGGCAGATGGAAAGACCCAGGCCTACGCCGTTTTTATCCAGGCTGCGGCTGCGGTCGGTCTTATAGAACCGGTCGAAGAGCCGCGGGATCTCCTCCGGCAGGACGCCGGAGCCGGTATTGCGCACCGCTACCATGATATTCTCGCCCTCGGTATAAAAGTCGAAGGAAAGGGTGCCGCCCTCATTGACAAATTTGACGGCGTTATCGATGAGATTATACACCACCTGCTGGATGAGGTCGGCATCGGCCAGCACCCAGTAGCGGTCGGTATCCAGCCCCTCCACCTCGATGTGCTTTTCCTCCAGCCGCTGCTCGAAGCCCAGCAGGGTATTGGTGACAAGGGAGGTGATCTCCACCTCGGTGGGCTGGATGGTGCGCTCGCCGGCCTCGATCTGGCTGAGGGTGAGCATATTGCGCACCAGGCGGGAAAGGCGCTGGACCTCACTGGAGACAATGCGCAGATAGTGGTTCTGCCGCTCCGGCGGGATGGTGCCATCCAGGATACCATCAACAAAGCCGCCGATGGTGGTCATGGGGGTTTTTAATTCATGGCTGACATTGGCGGTAAAACTGCGGCGCACCGATTCGGTGAGGGCCAGCTCGGTGGCCATGTTATTGAAGGCGGAGGCCAGCCGCCCGATCTCATCATCGCCCTCCACCGGCACCCGGACCGAGAAATCGCCCTTAGCGAAGGCACGGGTGGCGGCAGCCATCTGCCGCAGGGGGTTTACCAGGCTGGTGGTGACAAAATAAATGACGATAAAGCTGACCACCAGCACCACGATGGCCGCGATGAGGAACATCTGGAGCATATCGCCGGCCAGGGCACGGTTGGCAGCCCGGGCGGTGGCCATGACGGCACCTACCAGAAGGCCGTTTTCATCCACCACGGGGGTGGCCACGGCGTACTGGGGATCTTCCCCGGTGCCGGCCATGACCACGGAGCCCTGATAGCTGCCGGTTTTGGAGAGGCTATCCAGGACAGCCTGCGGCACCGACTGCGGCACCGTGCCTTCGGTGGTGTGCGCCATGATGAGGATATTGCCCTTGTTGTCGGAAAGGTAGATATCCGCTTCGATGGCGGAGCCCAGCACCGCATACACCGGCTGCAGGGTATCGCTGCTGACATAGCGGTACTCGTGGGCGGCGTAATTTTCCATGGTGAGGCGGGCGGCCTGGGTCACATTTTTCTCCAGCAGGCTGATTTTTTCCTCCCGCAGGTAGTCATTGGCCAGCACCATAAAGATGGAGCCGACCAATACCATACTGAGCAGAATGATGGCGCAGCACACCGAATAGTACTTGCCCATCAGGGTTTTCTGCGAAGTTTTCATTCTTATTCCTTGACCTCGAACTTATAGCCGACGCCCCAAACGGTCTTGAGGCTCCACTGATCGCTGACGCCTTCCAGCTTTTCGCGCAGGCGCTTGATGTGGACATCGACGGTGCGGCTGTCGCCGTAGTACTCGAAGCCCCAGACCTCATCCAGCAGCTGATCGCGGGTGAATACGCGGTTGGGGTGGCTGGCCAGGTGGAACAGGAGCTCCAGCTCCTTGGGCGGGGCATCCACGACCTTGCCATCCACTTTGAGCTCGTAGCGGGTCATATTGACGGTGAGCTTATCGTAGCTGACCTCCTTGACCTCACCTTCGGCGGTGCCGGCGGGGCTGCTGCGGCGCAGCACGGCCTTGATGCGGGCCACGATCTCCTTGGTATCGAAGGGCTTGACAACATAGTCATCGGCGCCCAGCTCCAGGCCCAGCACCTTATCGAAGGTTTCGCCCTTGGCGGTGAGCATGATGATGGGGCAATCGCTCTTTTGGCGGATCTGCCGGCAAACCTGCCAGCCATCCAGCTTGGGCATCATGATATCCAGGAGGATAAGAGAGGGCTTTTCGCTCTCGAACTTGGCCACGGCTTCTTCGCCATCGTGGGCCATTACCACCTCGAAGCCCTCCTTTTCCAGGTACAGGCGCAGCAGCTCGCAGATATTCAGGTCGTCATCGGCTACCAGGATCTTGTCCATCATTGCTATTTCCTCCTTACAGGTCATAGTATTCTAACTTACATTATAGCACCGGCGGGGTCTTTTGCATAGCGCCGAATGTGGCGATTTTGTTAAAAAATTGTGAGGGGGGGCGGACGCTGGCAAGGAACAGGCGTCACCGCCCTAAAATTTTCCGTTGCCCACCTGCGGCGCCCATGGTAAAATGATAGAAAACCTGCCGCAGCGGCAAAAACATGCAGGAGAAAACGCCATGAAAAAGATGCTATCACTCGCAATCGCTTTGGCACTTTGCTTTAGCCTTTGCGCCTGCGTCGGCAACGCCCCGCAGGGAAAGTCCGCATTGGACTGGGACGCAATGCAGGAGGAACTGCAGGCCTCCTCGGAGGTTCTGACCGCGCAGCTGACCAACTTTGCCTTTTACTCTGGAGATATCCTGGGGAGCTCCGCCTATCCGTTGGAGGACCGGCAGATCCATCTTTTTATTTTGAGTACGGTAATGTTCATGGAGGAGGAGAAATACCTGTACCATGATTTTGTCACCATGGATGATGAGGGGTGTTACCACTTTCCAAAAGAAAAGATACAGCAGATGGCCGAGGAGGTGTTTGATATTCCGGATTATGAGTTTGGTGAAGATACCTATGTTCCCGAAACCGGGGAGTATGTGTTTTGGTCCGGCTTTGGATGGGGGAATACTCCGGTGTGCAGGAACACGGAGGTTCAAATTGATCGGGAAAAATCCGAGGTAAGCGTCAGTTACGAACTGCACGGCAATGTATATTATGAAAATCCCTATAAAATTGGGGACTTCCGGACCCGTTTCTCCGTAATGACACGGCCGGACGGCAGCTTCTTCCTGCATTATCTGGATACCGTTTCCCTCTGATGAGGCAGGTCACACCCCCAGCAGCAAGCGGACCGCAAGGGCACTGACCAGCGCCGCGGTCAGATCCCCGGTGAGGGCAGCGGCCATGGTGTGGCGGGTACGGCGGATCCCCACCGCGCCGTAGTAGACCGCGATAGCGTAGAAGGTGGTCTCTGAGGCGGCGGCCAGCACACTGCCTACCCGCCCGATGAAGCTATCCGGGCCGTATTCCCCCAGCAGCTGGTGCAGCAGGGCGGTACCGCCGCTGCCGGAGACCGGCCGCAGCAGGGCCAATGGCAGTACCTCCGCCGGGAAGCCGATAAGCTGAGTCACGGGGCGAAGGAAGCCGGTGAGGACATCCAGGGCGCCGCTGTGGCAGAACATGGTGACCACCGTAAGCAGGCAGACCAAGGCCGGGGTGATGGAGGCGGCGGTTTTGAGCCCCTCTTTGGCTCCCTGCAAAAAGCAATCGAACACATCCACGCCGGAGCAGAGGCCCCAGCTGAACAGGCCGGTGATGAGCAGCGGGATGAACCAGGCGCTGAATGACATGGAATGCCCTCCCTTTTGATGAAATTCGCGGATGGGGTGAAGGGCGCCCGCACGGGCCTGCCTTTATTCCGGCCGGTGGGACTTCCCGCGCAGCAGGCGGTCCAGCAGCAGGACCACGGCCAGGGACGAAAGCCCGGTGAGCCATACCGCCGGCAGGATCTCCATGGGGGCGGCGGAGCCGGCCTGCTGCCGCAGCGCGGCGCAGGTGGTGGGGATAAGCTGGAGGGAGGCGGTATTCATCGCTACAAAGGTGACCATGGCATTGCTGGCGCTGTCCTTATGGGGATTCAACTTTTGCAGCTCCCGCATGGCGGCAAGGCCCAAGGGAGTAGCGGCATTGCCCAGACCCAGCAGATTGGCGGAAAGATTCATGCAGATGGCCTGCATGGCGGGGCTGCCCTGCGGCACCGTGGGGAACAGCCACCGGGTAAGAGGACGCAGCAGCCGGGCCAATGCTTCCGTAAGGCGGCAGCGGCGGGCAATCTCCATCAGGCCGCTCCACAGGCACAGCATGCCGGTGAGGGCAATGACCAGGCTTACGGCTTCCCCGCAGCCGGAAAGCGCCGCGGCGGAGAGCGCTTCCATCCGGCCGGTGAAGGCCGCGGTGACGACCGAAAAAATAAGCAGGGCGGTAAGGATACCGTTCAGCATGGGCAGGGCTCCTTTCTTCATTTTTTAGGGAGTAGAGATGATTTATCAACATCTTTTTTCCCTTGCGGAGATATATTGCGCTAATGTTTTCCTTTTTTGATGCTTTTTATCGAATTATGTAAAATAATGGAATTTGTGCGCATTTTATCAATTTTAGCAACAATAACCAAAAAAGCGGCAAATTAGGGGCAAAAATTATCCACAAGATTTGCGAAATTGTGCTAATTACCTCTTGAATTTCATGGAAAATAATAGTACACTTAGTAGCAAGGTAGAGAAAAAGCGAGAATATTAGAAGATATTGTAAACCGCCAGCAAACCACCTAACTTTATTAAGGAGGAACCTGTACCATGAAATCCACCGGTATCGTAAGAAAAGTTGACAACCTCGGCCGTATCGTTCTCCCTGTAGAGCTTCGCCGCACCCTCGGCATCGACATCCACAGTGATGTTGAAATTTATGTAGACGGTGATCAGGTCATTCTTAAGAAGTACCTGCCCTGCTGCATTTTCTGCGGCTCCAAGGAAGAGCTGGCTACCTATGACGACAAGTATGTCTGCCGCAGCTGCCGCACCAAGCTGGGCAAGCTGTAATTCCCAAACCACAAAAGACAAGCAAGGCCCCTGCCATATGGCGGGGGCTTTCTTTTTTGCGGCGGCCCGGCGGCGAGGGCGGGGCCTTTTTTGCAAAGGTATAAACTGAGCGCCTACCCGACGGAGGCTAATTTGTGGGCGCCTGGCGGCGTCGCACTGATTTTGCAGAGTGCAAGACCCGTACAGTTCGCCGCCGGGGCGTTTGATGACATAGTTTGCGCCAACAACCCCTCCGTCAGCCGATCGGCTGACACCTCCCCTTACACAGGGGAGGCTTTTGGATGGTGCAGTGTCACACTCCTTACACTGGGGAGGCTTTAGGGGAACGCGAAAGGCCCCCTTTCCCGGTGGGAAAGGGGGCCGTATTGGATGGGGCATTATTCGCCGGCGGGTTTTACCGGGGCGTTCTTGGTGACGGTGAGGGAAACGGTATCCTCCAGCACGGCATCGGCGGGCAGCAGCTTGGCCATGACGACATAGCGGTAGTCATTGGGATAGTGCAGCTTGGTATCATCCGCCAGACGGTAGGTGCAGGTGGAGAGGGTGAGGATCTTATCGTTGCTGGTCACTTCCACATCATAATCGTAGAAGGAAAGATCCTGGGCCTTTTTGATGAGGCTATTGAAGGTGGCATCGGCGGGGTTGGGGTTGATGTAGTCGAACTTGATATCGGTGTAGAATACCGCAAATACCTGCCAGACCATGTCCTCTTCGATAGTGGAGTAGTAGATATAAGGATGGGTCTTGGCAAAATCCTCGTCCTGATACTTCAGCAGCTGAGCGAACTTGGGGCCATTTGCGTGGTTCTGATAATCGGTCAGCAGGGCATTTTCAGCCCGACCCAGATTGTGGCCGTAGATGACGGTATTCTTCGAGATGGTGGAGCGATTGCCGCTGGAGCAGCGGAAATCGGCATAGTAGCAGCCGTCGTTATCGTTCTCACCATTGGCATTGCGGCGCAGGTAGTACTTGTTATCATCGTTATAATTGACCTTGACCACCACATCATTGACGGTGGTGCCATCAATATACAGCCAGCCGATGGTATCCTTGTTCTTCTGCTGCATGGCCAGCGTATTTTCCAGCATGGTCTTTTGCAGTTCCTTGAGGATCTCCTCCTTGGAGGGCTCATCGGGATTGGGGTTATCAGGATCGGTGGGGGTAGTGGGATTGCTGGGATCGGTCGGATCGGTGGGGTCGCTGGGGTCTTTGCCGCAGGCGGCAAAGGCAAATACCATGCAGAGTGCCAGCAGCAGGGCCAGCAGGCGTGTTGTCGTTTTCATAATGTTCCTCGTGCCTTTTCTTGTAAATTGGCCCCGGCGGGGGCTTTGTTCCGCATCATTTTACACCATGGCGGCGGCGCTTGTCAATGAACGGGCGGGCAGAACGGGGGACTTTGCAAAAAAGTTCGGATTCTGTTTACAAATAGGGGAAAAATAACTATACTAAGGGAGGGGAGTTTGCCTCCCCCAATTTAACTGCAAGGAGATAATAAATTATGCTGATTACAAAAGATATGGGCATCATGGAGATCGTACAGAAATATCCTGCTACTGTAGAGGTACTGCAGCGCTTCGGCATGGGGTGCATCGGCTGCGCCGCCGCCCACTTTGAGAACATTGAGCAGGGCGCCCTGGCCCACGGCATTGATGTACCCCGGCTGATGGAGGCCCTGAACGAGGCTGCCGCCAAGGCGTAAGATCTGACTGGAGCTGATGCAGGGGGCGGGTGGGGCCGCAGGCCGCCCGCCGGAGGCGGGCATGCGGACGGCAGTCCGCATCGGCG
>ERZ827469.3419-NODE-3419-length-10456-cov-2.707913_pt1 | contig 10456 bp, 8 predicted proteins | sample MGYA00519917_ERZ827469 | MGnify/ENA primary metagenome ERZ827469 (study PRJEB31778, sample SAMEA3449314) | human gut metagenome | biome: human gut; feature: human-associated habitat; material: faeces | place: United Kingdom | collected 2010/2012 ... | reverse complement strand
TGCTCTTGCGGGAAAGGATGCGGATGACATTGCGGATCTCGTCGTCCCGACCGATGACCGGGTCCAGCTTGTTCTGGCGCGCCCGTTCCACCAAGTCGGTGCCGTACTTCTTCAGGGCGTCATAGGTCTCCTCAGGGTTGTCACTGGTGACCCGCTGGTTGCCCCGGACAGAGGTCAGGGCCTGCATCACTTTTTCCCGGGTGACGTTGTAGGTGCGGAACAGCTCCTTCAGGGCGCTGTTGGCACTGTCCAGCAGGCCCAGCAGGATGTGCTCCACAGAGATATACTCATCCTTCATGGACGCCGCGGCGGACTCGGCGGATTTCAGGGCACGGTCCACGTCCTGAGCCACATAGACCTTGTCCGCCTCCCGGCCTCCACCGGAGACCCGGGGCAGCTTCTCCACCTCGTGCTGGACGGCGGCCTGGAAGCTGGGGAGGGTCAGGCCCATATTGGTGAGCAGCTGGGGGATCAGCCCCTCGCCGTCCTGGACCAGCGCCATGAGCAGATGGGCCTGCTCGATCTGCTGGTGCCCGTACTCCAGGGCGATGTCTTGGGCGCCCTGAATGGCGGCCAGCGATTTCTGGGTAAATTGATTCATATTCATAAAAGGAACACCTCCTAGATCCGATCTATATTGATTCTTAAAATTTAGCACTCGATAAACTTAACTGCTAAAATTAGTATAGAGCCATTGGACAAGATTTGCAAGTCTTTTTTCAAGTTTCCATACTTTTGTGTGCTGCGTCCTGCAGGGGCACACAAACTGAAAATTGAGTTTTGGAAGAAACGCGATTTGGAAAAGAGTCAGGCGGAGCCGGTACGCCGGCTCCGCCTGACCGCGGCTGGGGAGACCTCACTGGATCTGGATCTTGTGGCACTGGGGAAGGACCTCCTGCCGCTTGGGCAGAATGAGCTCCAGCACCCCGTCCTGATAGGAGGCCCGGATGGCGTCCTCCTGGATGCCGTCCAGGGTGAAGGACCGGGAGAAGCTGCCGGTGCGGCGCTCCCGGCAGATGTAGTTGTCGGCGGCGGTGCGGTCATCGGCCTGGTGCTTGGCAGAGATGGTGAGCACGCCGTCCTTTACATCCAGATCGATGTCCTCCTTGCGGAAGCCGGGCAGGTCGGCCTGGAGCAGGTAGTGGGCGCCCTCGTCCCGGATATCAGTGCTGAAGACCGGCGTGCGGCGGCCGCTCTCGCCGAACATGCTGCGCTCCAACTCGTCAAACAGATCCATCATGCTGCTGTTGCTGCGGCGGGTGTAGGGGATCATATACATAAGTCAAAACTCCTTTCGGTCCCGGGCGGAGCATCCTCCGGCCCGGGCCTCTCTGAACTTTGGCTTTATTATAGTGAGGGATTATGAATTTTTTGTTACACAGATGTGTCACAAGTGTAAATATTAGCACTCAATAAATAAGAGTGCTAATATTTTGCAGAAAGGCTCCCCTTGTATTGGCGAAAACCGGGTGGTATAATTGTCATACAATTAAAATAAGGAGGGCACCCCATGAAGATATTAGTTTTTGGCCCCAGAGACCGCTATGACGTGTACCGGCCCCCATTTGCGGATGAGATGCCGGTGGAGCTGGTGTTCCGCCGCCCGGACCAGACCTATGTCCAGGCGGCCCAGGAAAATGCGGACGCGAGGATCATTTTTGTGGATGCCATCACGGATGTGGGTCCCGATGTGATGGACCAGCTTCCAGAGCTGAAGATGATCCACTCTGAGGGTGTAGGGTACAACTGCATCGACTGCCAGGCCGCCCGGGAGCGGGGGATCTATGTGTGCAACAATAAGGGGTGCAACGCGGAATCGGTGGCGGAGCACACCATCATGCTGATGCTGATGGCTCTGCGCTTCGGCATCCCTGGACACAACGCGGTCATCCAGGGGCAGCAGATCCAGATGAAGCAGAAGGCCATCGCCGCCCACGCCCCCGGCCTGTTCCAGTGTGCGGTGGGGTTGGTGGGCTTTGGAGACACCGCCCAGGCCACCGCCCGGCGGCTGGCCAGCTTCGGCTGCAAGCTATACTATTACACCCGCCACCGCCGTCCGCCTCAGGTGGAGGAAGACTTTGGGGTGACCTATCTGCCTCTGGAGGAGCTGACCGCCCAGTGCGACATCATCTCGCTCCACTGCGCGGTCACCGACGAGACCCGGGAGATGGTGGATGGGGCCTTCCTGGCCCGGATGAAGCCCAACTCCATCTTGGTCAACTGCGGCCGGGGCGACCTGGTGGACAACCAGGCCCTGCGGAAGGCACTCATAGACGGGACCATCCGGGGCGCGGCGCTGGATACTATTTCCCGGAGCCCACCCCCGGCGACCACCCTCTGGTGGACCTGCCGCCGGAGGTCAGAGATCGGGTGGTTTACAGCTCCCACCTGGGGGGCAGCTCCGGGGGGGCTTTTGCCAAGGCGCATCTGACCATGTGGACCAACGCCCAGCATATTTTGAACGGAGAGCGGCCCACCAACGTGGTCAACGGGCTGTAAGAGGGGGGACGGCATTATGATCCGGGCTCTCCGTCCGGAGGATCTGGACCAGGTGATGCAGATCTGGCTGGACGCCAACCTGGAAGCCCACTGCTTTCTTCCTGAGAGCTATTGGTGTGACCATATGGAGGAGGTGCGGGCGGCGCTGCCCGCCGCCCAGGTGTTCGTCTATCAGGACTGGGAGGGGCTCCAGGGCTTTGCGGGACTGACCGGCGACTATCTGGCGGGGCTCTTCGTCCGGCGTGCCGCCCGGTCCAGGGGGATCGGGCGGGCGCTGCTGGAGCGGGCCAAGGAGCGGCGGGAGAGCCTGACACTCCACGTGTACCGGGAGAACAGCCCGGCGGTCCGCTTTTACCAGCGGGAGGGCTTTGCCATCCGGGCCGCGGAGCGGGAGGAGAACACCGGCCGGGAAGAGTACCATATGGAGTGGCGCAGGGGAGGACAGCACCTTCCACCGCGGCGCGGGGAGCCTTGATCCGCTAAGACCCCGCTGCCCCGGGAGCAGGTCCGCAGCTCCGCTTGACACCGGGCGTCCGGGGATGGTAAGATGGGGAAAAGCTGGCATGGGACGGGAGGAGAGCTTATGGCAGAGGAGCTGTTTGGCGGACAGGATGTGGGGGCCACGCCCTCTTATAAAGAACAGGCATACCGCCTGATCAAGGAGGCGATCCTCTTCAACCGGTTTCGGGTAGGGGCCATCTACTCCCAGGACGACATCTGCAAGGAGCTGGGCATCAGCCGAACCCCGGTGCGGGAGGCTCTGCTGGAGCTCCAGAAGGACGGCTATGTCTCCTTCTCCCGGGGCAAGGGGGTGCAGGTGGTGCCTGTGTCTGACCGGGACGCCCGGGACATCCTGGAGACCCGGATGTATATCGAGTGCATCAACGCGAAGCTGGCGGCGAACCGTGCTGCCCAGCGGGACCTTCAGGCCATGCGGGAGAGCCTGGACCGCCTCCGGGACCAGCTCTCCACCAGGGATGGGCAGCACCTGTACCGCCTGGACCACATCTTCCACCGGGCAGTGGCGGCGGCCACTCAGAACCGCCTGCTCTACCGGGAGTGCGAGCTGCTCCTGGACCACTATCTCCGGTTTGAGGTCAAGTCGGTGTATAACAACTCCATCGACGCCAAGATCGTCTTTGATGAGCATGTGGCCATCTGCGATGCCATCGCGGAAGGGAGCGCCGAGCGGGCAGAGCAGGCCATGGCCCGACACCTGACCAACTCCTACCGCCGCACCGTCAGCCGTTTCTGGGCGGAATAGTGGAAGAAAACATGGACGGCCGTGTCCCGGGAGGATACGGCCGTTTGACTTGTCTGAATATGTAAATATATCCCATATAAAATGTTTTCAACCAGAGCTCGAAAAAGTTCTTGACATTGCCCCTAAAATATCTTATGATAAGGCCATAAAACAAGTGTATTGGAGAGCGAACAGAATAGCGGTTCTGCGCGCTCTCCTTTTTTAGAGCTCAAGTAATATATTACATATTTAATAAAATAGGAAAAATGTAATATGTTGCAAGGGGAGGGCACAGGCAGGTTTGAGCAGCTGCGGTGGGCGGTATCTGTTCCGCATCCGGAGGCGGGGCGGCGCCGGCATCCGCTGCAAATAAACAAAAGGGAGAGAGAACCGTATGTTAATCGCAACATGGATCGTGACCTTTGTCATTATCGTGGGGATCGGTGTCTGGTCCGGCACCAAGATCAAAAGTGCCAACCAGTGGTCGGGCGGTGACAAGACCATGGGCCCCCTGACTCTGGGCTGTGTCTTTGCCGCCTGGCAGATTGGCGGCATGGCCGTGGTAGGGGCGGCTCAGAACGGCTACACCCTGGGCATCTCCGGGGCCTGGTACTCCATCGCCGGCTCCTTCTACTTCATCGCGCTGGCCCTGTTCGCCAAGCTGATCCGCAACAACATGCCCGGCGACTCGGTGCCCATCTATCTGCAAAAGCGCTTCGACACCAAGACCAGCCGCCTGTACTCCTACGCCTGGATCGTCTACGGCTTCCTGTACATCCCCTATCAGCTCAAGACCGTGGCTTCCATCATCCAGATCGCCATCCCCGGTCTGAACATCACGCTGGCCATGCTCATCGGCCTGACCATCGCCGTGATCTACACCAGCTTCTCCGGCATGCGGGGCATGTCCGCTGTGGGGCGCATCGTATGCTTCGGCATCTACATCCTGCTCATTGCCTTCGTGCTCATGACGCTGCCCAAGTTCGGCGGCTTCACCGTGATGCTCTCTGAACTTCCCGCAGAGTACTCCTCCATGGGCAATATGCCCACCCAGCGCATCATCGCCTGGATCCTGGGCGGCTGCCTGTCCACCGCAGTGATGCAGTCCGTGCTCCAGCCCCTGCTGGCCGCAAAGAGCGCTTCCGCCGCCCGCACCGGCTCTATCCTGGGCTATGTGCTGGCTGCCCCCATCTGCCTGCTCACCGCCACCTGCGGCATCTTTGCCAAGGCGTCCGGTGCGGACCTGGGCGACGGTGCCACCGCATTTGCCTACTCCATCAAGACCTTCAGCAATCCGGCTTTCGCTGGGATCATTTTTGCCTTTGCCACCATGATCATCGCGGCTACCATGGCCACCATGATGCTGGCCACAGGCACCATCATTACCAATGTCTATAAAAACGACATCAATCCCAACGTGGACGACGCCAAGCTGCTGAAGCTGTCCAAGATCATCACTTTCGTCTTTGCCTACCTGACTCTGATCCCTGCGGTCATCATGCCCAGCGCCGCCCTCACCAACCTGTTCCTCACCCTGCAGCACGTGGCCGCCGCCCCGGTGAGCTTCGCCATCCTGGTGGGCCTGACCTGGAAGCGCTGCACCCGGCAGGGGGCCTTCTGGGCCATGGCCAGCGGCATGGTGGTAGGTGTGGCCTGGATGCTGCTGGGCCTGACCGACACACTGGAGGCGGTCTACCCCACAGTGCTGGTCAGCTATACAGTGGGTGTTGTGGTATCTCTGGCGACCAGTAAAAAGACGCATGGTTTGGCGAAGGAATAATGGAATCCGAACAAGACTCGATGAAAACACTGTCCGGCGCGGCCGGGAAGGGAAGCGGATCAAGTATGAGTGAAGCAAAGAAGCAGCAGTACATGTGGCCCTCGCGGTGGAGCAAGCCCTCCGCCCACGGGGACTGCGGAGCGGTCAGCTGCAACAATATCTATGCCACCCGGGCGGGGCTGGAGATGCTGCGGGCCGGAGGGAATGCCTTTGACGCCGCTGTGGCGGTCTCTCTGACCCTCTCTGTGGTGGAGCCCCACCACTCCGGCATCGGGGGCGGCTGTTTCAGCCTGCTGTACTCCCAGCGGGATCAGAAGGTCTTGGCGCTGGACGCCCGGGGCGTGGCTCCCGCCAAGGCGGGGGAGGACCTGTTCCTCAAGGATGGAGAGGTCCAGGACGAGTGGAAGGACCTGGGGGGCCAGTCGGTAGCCATTCCGGGGCTGCTGAGAGCCATGGAAACCCTGCTGCGGGAGTACGGCACTTTGACGCTGGCGCAGGCGGCAGCTCCCGCCATCCGCTGTGCCCGGGAGGGCTTCGGCACCAGTTATACCGGAGAGCTCACCATGGAGGACGACTCGGTCCGGCGGAAGCTGGATCTTTCACCCCAGTTCCGGCGGCTGTATCTGAAGCCGGACGGGAGCCGCTACCGCTTCGGTGAGAAGCAGGTGAACTCTGAGCTGGCCGGCCTGCTGGAGCTGGTGGCGGCGGAGGGGGCGGACGCCTTTTACACCGGGCCGGTGGCCCGGAAAATGGTGGAGCAGATCAACCAGCGGGGCGGGTGCTTTACCCTGGAGGACCTGAGCCGATATCAGCCCAAGTACCGTACCCCGGTGAAGACCACCTACCGGGGGCTGGAGGTGGCGGCCTTCGCGCCGCCCAGCGGCGGATGCGCCGTGGTGGAGATGCTGAACATTCTGGAGCACAGCGATCTGGCCGCCATGGGACACAACACCGCCGCCTCCATCCATGCCATCGCGGAGGCCATGAAGCTGGGCTTTGCGGACCGAAGCGTGGCTCTGGGCGATCCCGACTTCGTCCAGGTGGACGTGGAGCGGCTGACCAGCAAGGCCCACGCGGCGGAGCGGTATGCCCTCTCATCACCGGAGACGGCGGGGGAATACGCTCCGGCGGAGGGGATCGAGGCCAAGGAGTACCCAGGAAACACCTCTCACTTTGCAGTGATGGACCGCTTTGGGAACGCGGTCTCCCAGACCCAGACTGTACGGGACTGGTTCGGCTGCGGGATCGTGGTGGACGGCTGCGGCTTTGTGCTCAACAACGCCATGTCCGACTTCAGCGCCAAGCCGGGCGCACTCACCAGCCAGGGACTGACCTATGGGAGCGCCAACAGCATCCAGGGGGGGAAGACGCCTCTGTCCTCCATGGCCCCCAGCATGGTGTTCAAGGACGGACGGCCCTATCTGGCCATCGGCGCGGCGGGCGGTCCCCGGATCATCACCGGAACCCTCCAGGGGATCGTCAACGCGGTGGACTTTGGGATGCTGCCGGAGCAGCTGGTCCGCCAGCCCTACCTCAACTGCCTGACCCGGGAACAGGGGCTGGAGCTGGAGTTCGGGATCTCAGAGGACACCATCCGGCTTCTGGAACAGAAGGGGCACCGGCCGGTGCGGGTCCCGGTGGACCAGGCCATGAGCACCATGCTCAACAGCGTCATGTATGTGGACGGGGAGTACCACGCTGCCGGCACCCAGCGGGTGGACGGCTGCGGCGGAGCCCTTCTCTCTGACGGGCATATGGTGCTGGACGGGATCAGTCAGGAGGATTGAGCGGCCTGCCTGAAGCATCAAAAAGCGAAAAGAGAAAAATGGTCAGCAGAATTTCTGCTGACCATTTTTTGATATTGGGAACCAATAAAGAGAAGGGACGGTGCGTACCGGGGCCAGAACCTGGCACAGGGGACTCACTGTGCAGAGGGCTCTCCGATCTGGACATGGGGCAGGGCCAGACAGGGATTTTGCAGCGTAGTCCACACCTCGCGGTCCTCTACCACGCAGAGGGTGGTGGAAACGGTGGTGGCGGGGACGCCCTCGTGGGGATGACGGCAGATACAGTTCGGCTCGTTGGTGTGGTCTGACATGATGCGGTAGAGATCCTGGAACCGGAGGGAGCCGTAGCGCTCTTCCACCATCTGGGCAATGCGGTCATAGCGCTTGTGAGTGGAGGGGTAGTTCTCCTCCGGGGGATTGAAATGGCTGAGCTGGTCACTGACCACGTGGTTGGTGCGGAAGAGGACCCCCCTGCCCTCATCCTTTTCCACATAGATCTCGTCGGAGGTCATCTCGATGACATAGGCCTCTGTGGGGTCGGCGGCAATGACGTTCAGGCCGTTCATACGGGGGGCGGTGCGGCAGAACTCCACCGCTTGGGCGGCGGTCCTGCAGGAGGAGAGGAGGACCCGCACATTGAGGAAGATATCGGCCTCCTCCACCCGGTCGATGCGGGTGGGGTCCTTCTCTGTCCAGAAGCCGGTGGTGGTCACAGCCAGACCATGGCTGTTGATGCCTACAGCGGGATAGGTGAGGATACCGGCACCGCCGACCTCAAGGATTTCCAGGCCGTCGGGAAAGATATGGTGAACCAGAGACTGCTCCATAGGCATCCCCATATCTCGATTTTTAATAATGTAGGTATGCCCGTCTGCAGTAGCCTTGCCTCTGACACATAGCATGCTGCATTCCTGGGTGATGTGACGGAAGGACTCACAGAGGAAATAGGCGGGGATGTTCAGCAGCAGGATGTCGTCAAGGGGCAGACCGCTGCCTTGGGCGATGCCCTGGAGCTCCTCGTACATCTCAGGCCGCTGCTCCTGGAAGAAACGGAGGTTTTGGTTCACAAAGGCCTGATAGGCCTGGAGGTCCACCTTCTCCTGCTCCAGCTTCCGGTGGACGGAAGCCAGGTTGCGGCGGATGGCATCAGAGAGCTCCTGCCCCTGCTGGACGCCCTGCTCGAAGGGCGTGCCGCTCACTTGGCAATAGGCGTGCTGATATTGGGAATTCATACAGAAATACCTCCTTAAGACTGAGACTGTCCGCACAGCAGGCAGCTGCAGATATGTCCGTTCTGCGTGATGTCCCTGGCTTCCGGGACGGCAGAGGCACACTCTGCCATGGCGGCAAAGCATCTGGGGTGGAAGGGGCAGCCGCTGGGGACGGCGATGGGGCTGGGCAGGTCACCCTGAAGGATGATGCGTTCCGGCTGCCGTGTGGGGTCTGGCAGGGGGACGGCGGAGAGGAGAGCCTGGGTATAGGGGTGGGTGGGGTGGGCAAAGAGCTCCTGCTTCTCCGCATATTCCACCACTTTGCCCAGGTACATGACCGCCACATGGGTGGAGATGTGCTGTACCACACGCAGATCATGGGAGACGAAGACCAGCGCGATGCCCAGCTTTTGCTGCAGGTGCATGAGCAGGTTGATGATCTGGGCCTGGATCGACACATCCAGGGCGGAGACGCACTCGTCACAGACGATCAGCTTGGGACTGACGGACAGGGCGCGGGCAATACAAAGCCGCTGGCGCTGGCCGCCGGAAAACTCATGGGGGAATTTCCGCATGCTGTCCTGGGACAGTCCCACCAGATCCAGCAGCTCCTCCGCGCGCTTCATGGCGGCCTCCCGGCTGCCCAGCTTGTGGATCAGAAAAGGCTCAGCGAGGATATCGGAGACCCGCTGGCGGGGATTGAGGGAGGCATAGGGATCTTGAAAGATGATCTGGATATCCCGGCGCATCCGGCGCAGGCTCTCCTTGTCGGCACTGGTCAGATCCTGACCCTGAAAAAGGACCGTGCCCTCGGTGGGCTCGATGAGCCGCATCATGGTGCGGGCCAGGGTAGATTTCCCGCAGCCGGACTCCCCGACGATGCCCAGGGTCTCCCCCTCCCGAATGACCAGGGAGACGTCGTCTACGGCTTTGACGTACTGGGCGGCCTTGGAGAAGACCCCTTAGCGTACCGGAAACCATTTTTTCAGGTGGTCGGCCTGGAGCAGGATCGGGCGTTCAGACATGATCGCTCCCCCCTTCCTCGTCCCACTGGGGCGTATATTTCCAGCACTGGACGGTGTGTTCCCCATCCAGGGTCAGGAGGGGAGGCTGTTTCTGGGTGCAGATCTTCCGGCAGCAGGCACAGCGGTTGTGAAAGGCACAGCCCTCCGGCATGTGATAGATACTGGGGACCGACCCTTCGATGGTGGCCAGGTCCCCCTGGCTGTCATCCATGTGCGGGATGGAGCGGAGCAGTCCCTCCGTATAGGGGTGAAGAGGGTGCTGGAAGATGGTGCGCACATCAGCTTTTTCCACGATGTGGCCGCAGTACATCACTGCCACAGTATCCACCATAGAGGCCACGACGCCCAGGTCGTGGGTGATAAGAATGATGGAGGTGCCCAGCTTTTCGTTTATGGACCGGAGCAGGTCCAGGATCTGGGCCTGGATAGTTACATCCAGGGCGGTGGTGGGCTCATCCGCGATGAGCAGCTCCGGGTCGCACAGAAGAGCGATGGCGATCATGACGCGCTGGCGCATGCCGCCGGACAGCTCAAAGGGATATTGCTTCAGTCGGGTCTCCGGGCTGGGGATGCCCACGGTGCGCAGCATCTCGATAGACATCTCGTTGGCCTGGGCTTGGGAGACCTTCTTGTGGAGGCGGACCACCTCTCCAAGCTGGTCTCCAATGGGAAACAGGGGGTCCAGGCTGACCATGGGCTCCTGAAAGATCATGGAGATCTCACTGCCGCGCAGGTTTCTCCACTCTTCGCGGTTATAGGAAAGCAGATCCTTTCCCTCAAACGTAATACTTCCCCCGGAAACCACTCCACCTCCAGCCAGAAGTCCAAGAACGGCACGGATCACGGTAGTCTTTCCGCTTCCCGATTCACCTACGATTCCTACAATTTCATTTTTATGGACGGAAAAGCTT
>ERZ827469.3418-NODE-3418-length-10457-cov-3.214766_pt1 | contig 10457 bp, 7 predicted proteins | sample MGYA00519917_ERZ827469 | MGnify/ENA primary metagenome ERZ827469 (study PRJEB31778, sample SAMEA3449314) | human gut metagenome | biome: human gut; feature: human-associated habitat; material: faeces | place: United Kingdom | collected 2010/2012 ... | reverse complement strand
AAATGAGGATCGTAAAGTTCCCCAATTCCGCCTTTTAAGTATCTTGCGATTGCCTCATCCCCCATAACCTCACGATTCCGGATCAGCCTTGCCGTAACCGGACTTATCCCAAAACGTTTTGCAATTCCTGCAAAATCAGCGCCTTTATTTATTACAAACCATTTTTCCATATATTACCTCAAGCAATGTCAGCCCGCATGCCGGTGCCGTGTATCCTGCTCTTTCCCTGTTTTTTGCCTCTAAGATCTCTGACACATCCTCCGGAGTTCTTCTTCCATCTCCGATCTCGATCAGTGTACCGGTTAAAATGCGCACCATATTCTGTAAAAATCCATTTCCGGTATAATAGATCTGTATCTCTCCCGGCAGTTCTTTGATCTGTATCCGGGAAATCGTCCGAACCGTGGATTTCTTCATTTTTTTATTGCCGCAGAATGATTTAAAATCATGTGTTCCACACAGGTACTCTGCCGCTTTTCTCATGCGGTTTACATCAAGCGGTTCCGTATAATCATAAACATATCTGCGCTCGAATACCTCCGGTATTTTTCCTGTATGGATCCGGTAAAGATAGGTCTTTTCCACTGCCTGATATCTGCTGTGGAAACGCTCATCCACTCTCTTTACTTCACAGACCGCAATATCTTCCGGAAGGTACTGATTCAGATAAAATAAAATTTTATCCTCATCCCATTCCTCTCTCAGATGAAAATTAGCCGTCTGTCCTTTTGCATGCACGCCTGCATCTGTTCTGCCGGAACCGGTAACTTCCACCTGGTATCCTGCCATTTTGCTCAAAACATCCTGTAACTTTCCCTGTATCGTAAGTTCCGCCGGAAGCACCTGCCACCCGCGGTAACGTGTTCCGTCATATTGTAAGATCATTTTATAATTTGCCATATATCTCTGTTACCTTATATCTGATTTTCGGAAAAAATAATGCCACAGATAGTTTTCCTGTGGCAGTACATCAATTATAATTATTATACCTCTGTTTTCGTTAATTGACAAATCATAAACCACATTTTTCCTTCCATTATTTTATAATTCACACAAACAATTTAAACACACCTTTTGACAGACTGCATCATATAATAGAATGAATGAATCTACGAGGTTTTTCATGTCAGATATTGCCTATACACAAAATAATACCGATCAGGGTGAGTTAAAGATCCAGGTAACGGCAAGAAGAAGTAACCGTCCGATCACAAACGCCCGTGTAGCGATCTCCTATTCCGGTGATCCGGACAGTGTCGTTGAGGAGGTGAATACAGATGCATCCGGTATGTCCGAACAAATTACGCTTCCTGCGCCTCCGCTTGAATTCTCAATGGAGCCAGGCGAAGAGCAGCCGTTCTCGCAGTATAGTATTCAGGTCGATGCTGAAGGATTCCGCCCGTTTACTGTGTCGGGAATTGAACTGTTTTCGAAGCAGCTGTCGCTTCAGGAAGTACGAATGGATGAGGTGGATGCACCGGGGAACCCGGTAGACACGATCGTGATCCCGGTCAATACCCTCTGGGGCGATTTTCCACCGAAAATCGCAGAGTCTGAGATCAAGCCGATCTCCGAGACCGGGGAGATCGTCCTAAGCAGAGTCGTGGTGCCGGAATATGTCGTGGTACATGACGGTCCGCCAAACGATACGACTGCGCGCGATTATTATGTGCGATACAAGGATTACATCAAAAATGTAGCGTCCAGCGAAATCTATTCCACCTGGCCGGATGCGACGCTGCGCGCAAATATCCTTGCAATCATGTCATTTACATTAAACCGGGTGTACACGGAGTGGTACCGGAACAAAGGCTACAGTTTCACGATCACCTCCTCCACCGCCTACGACCAGAAATTTACCTACGGCAGGAACATTTTCCAGAGCATCTCCGACATCGTGGATGAAATGTTCCAGAACTTTTTATCCCGGCCAAACGTCAGCCAGCCAATCTTAACGCAGTACTGCGATGGGGAACGTGTGACCTGCAGCAACTGGCTGAGTCAGTGGGGCAGCAAATACCTGGGTGACCAGAACTATGAGGCAATCGAAATTCTGCGCTACTATTATGGAAACAACATGTACATCAACACGGCAGAAGAAGTATCCGGCATCCCGGCTTCCTGGCCGAGAGTCGACCTTACGATCGGTTCGACCGGCGAAAAAGTGCGTCAGATCCAGGAGGAACTTGCACGGATTTCAAGATCCTATCCGGCGATTCCGACAGTTACACCGGACGGAATCTACGGACCTGCCACAAGAGAGGCTGTCGAGGTCTTCCAGCGTGTCTTCGGTCTGCCGGTCACCGGCGTCATTGACTACCGTACCTGGTATAAAATTTCTGAAATTTATGTGGCAGTGTCGCGCATCGCGGAACTGGTCTAAATGCAAATGGGGGCAGTCACACCAAATACTTTGTGCGGCTTCCCCCAATCTTTTTTTATGCTCAGATACGCGGTCTTTTTCCCCTTTCCGGACACTTTTCCACATATCTTTTTATTTTGCTTCTCTTATTCCACCGTCACTACTTTCGCCAAGTTTCTTGGCTTATCCACGTCAAATCCCTTGTCGGAAGAAACATAATAAGCAAGTAACTGCAGTGCCACGGATGCCGGCATTACCATAAATTCATCCTGCATATCCGGCAGATGGAAGGTATCATATGCACGGTCGATATCTTTTGCAAGACTTTCCTTGATAAAGAGCACGATGTCCGCACCTCTTGACCGTACCTCCTTGATATTTGACAGCTCTTTTGACATTAATTTTTCCTGTGTCACTGCTGCAACGACCGGCGTATCCTGCGTGATGAGTGCGATCGGTCCGTGTTTTAATTCGCCGGACGCATACGCCTCAGAATGAATGTAGGATACCTCCTTTAACTTCAGAGAACCCTCTAACAAAATAGAGTAATCAAGTCCACGGCCGATCATAAACAGATCTTTCGCCTCTAACACCTTGTTGGCAAGTTTATGGATCTCCTGCCGTCCCTCTAACACTTTTTTCATGACATCCGGCGTGCGCTGCAGCTCACGGATAAAACTCTGTGTCTCTTCCTGTGAAAAGACACCGCGAAGCTGTGCCATTTTTGCCACGATCAGATAAAATACAGCAAGCTGTGTCGTGTATGCCTTGGTACTTGCAACGGCGATCTCCGGTCCTGCGTTGGTATAGAGCACATAATCACTCTCACGCGCAATGGAAGATCCTTTTACGTTGATGATGGATAAACATTTCGCTCCACGTTTTTTTGCATACTTGACTGCCTCTAAGGTATCGATCGTCTCACCGGACTGTGAAACTGCGATGACTAATGATTTCTCATCGATGACCGGATCCGAATACATAAACTCGGATGCCATATCGACATCGATGTGCATATGAAGAATCGACTTTATCAGTGCCTGTGCCACAAGACCGGCATGCATAGCAGTTCCACATGCGATAATGTTGACACGCTCACACTGTGTAAAGATCTCATCCGGCACACCGTCTGCCGTAAAGTCCGGCATTCCACTTGTGATGCGGTTTGTGATTGTACGCTCGATCGCATCCGGCTGTTCCATGATCTCTTTTTCCATATAAAACGGATAACCGTTCTTTCCGGCATTATTAAGTTCCCAGTCTACTTCAAGATAGTCCGGCTCCACCTGATTGCCATTGAAATCTTTTAAGACAATGGCATCTTTTGCCAGTTTTAAAATATGATACTCCGGAACAACAAAATAGCGGTTGGTAAAACGGCAGAGTGCTGTCAGGTCGGATGCAAGCATAGCCCCCTCTTTGCAAAGTGTTGCGACGATCGGGCTGACATTTCTGGCAGATCTCACCCTGATGATCTTCAAATAAGATCACTAATGCAAATGTTCCTTTTAATTTGGAAACTGTCTTTTTGATGGCTTCATCCGGATCACCTGTATAAAACTTATTTAAAAGTGCAGCCACAACCTCACTGTCTGTCTCTGATTTTAAAACACTTTCCAGTTCATAGTCGGCGATCAGCTCTCTGTAATTTTCAATGATGCCATTGTGTACCAGAGTCACTTTTCCAACCTGATGCGGATGTGCGTTTGTATCATTGACACCGCCGTGTGTTGCCCATCTGGTATGACCAATTCCACACTCTGTGATCAGTTTTTCTGACTCACAGATGGCTCTTAAATCTTTTACTCTTCCCGCACATTTATAAACTTTCGTCTGTTTCAGGCCGGTATCTGCCACAGCAATTCCCGCACTGTCATATCCGCGGTACTCAAGAAGCTCTAACGCATCAAGTAACACTCCTTTTACATCTTCACTACCTGTATAACCAATAATTCCACACATAAATTTTCCTCTTTTCTATCTATCAACTGTTTCCGGCACAATCCCGCCGGTACACTCATTTTCCCTGACCAGTTCCACTGTCAGAAGATCCTCTTCTGACAGCAAAAATATTTTTCAGGTTATCTTCTCCCTTATACCGTATTTGTTTTGCAGTCACCTGCATATTTGCCGGTATATCTCGCACCGGGAGTGTACGGGAGAGCATCCGCCGAATCTTCGATCACTCTCCTCCTCGTTAACCTGCTGATTGAAACACAGGTAATTCCTGAACATATCACAATGTCTGTTCACAGAACCTTCCTATGCATTTTCCACAGGTGCATGGCGCTAATAAGGAGACAACAGACTGCATATCCTTCCGGCAGATCTGCTGTCACATTTATGTATCCGGTATACGGGCGCAAAGACCGCGTATCTGAACATAAAAATAATATACTTTTTATTCAATTTTCAAGGTTCAACATGCTTTACTATACTATGATATGAAAAAAAAGTCCAGTGTTTCCCATCAAAGATGGCCGTTCAGACATTTTTTATTCATGCATCGATTTCCAGACTGATTCCCCATTTGGAATATACTGGCAGAATGCATCCACCATAATACTGCGGAACGGGCGGACCGCCTCTTCGAGTCCGAATGCTGCCGGGTAATCTTTCGTCACAAGATCAATGTCCTGTGCGATCTTTTCTGCAACTGCTGCATCTTTGATCGGCACGATACCAAACAATGTGGAGCAGTACGCCCTGCTTCCGGTACAGGATGCCAGATAGGTATATGCAAAATTTTTCCACTCTTCCTCAAGTATATATCCACAAACATCTTCCACATCAGCATCCTTTTCCACATTTTGTTTCTCATCTGTCCGGATACCGAGCTGCATAAGATATCCACAAAGTTCTTTTTTCTGTCTTTTTTTCTGAAAAAAGGATACACCACCTGCACTGGCTGCCTGTATCATCATCCATGCGCGCAGAAAATGATCCGCACGTTTTTCTGCCGGATGATCTCCAAAGCGCTTTCTTAAAATCAAAAGGCGTTTTTCATCCAATGCCGGATCTAACTTCTGCTCGATTGCAAGCTGCAGAATACGTTCACGTTCATTAATATCCTCAATCTCATAATAATGGGCGGGCCATTCCGAAAGATAGTCCACGTTTTCATTATTCAAAAGCATTTACTCTGTATCTCCTTCCATGTACGAATCCACATCATCACAGGTCACTCTCGCATAAGGCAGACGGATATATTTTCCATCGATCAGATTCAGATCCGACAGATCACCTCCGGTGGAAAGCTCATATGCAAGATTTAACATTGCATCTGCCTGGCCTTCTTTATCATTATAGACCGTTCCGATCATCTCTTTATTCTTGACCGCCTCTAATCCTACATCAGTCCCATCGATTCCAATGACCGCCGGCCATTCATCCTTTGTAAGATCGGACGCTTTGAGCGCATCGATCGCACCTAGCGCCATATCATCATTATTGGCAATGACCAGCTCAATGCTGTCACCAAACTGTGACATAAGCTGTGCCATTTTCGTCTGCGCCTGTGCACGGTTCCAGTTTGCGATCGCATATCCCAGCTTTTCTACTTCCACTCCACTGTCGATCATTGTGCTGACCGAATATTCCGTACGGACAATTGCATCCTGATGACCGGCTTCGCCCTCCAACACCACATACTGAAAAATCCCGTCTCCGTTTTTATCCAGTGACTGATCGGTCAGAAATGCTTCCGCTGCAAGCTCTCCCTGCATGATACCGGACTCAAATGCCTGCGCTCCGACATAATAAAGCCTCGTCCAGCGCTCTAAATCTTCCTCCACCAGTTCGCGATTGAAAAAAATAACCGGAATATTGTTTTTTTCCGCAAGATCAATGATTGCGGTAGGATCCGTCCTGTCCACCAGATTGACACAGATCACATCGCATCCCTCCGTGATCATGTTTTCAACCTGACTGTTCTGCGTCGACTGGCTTGCCGATGCATTGTAAGTGTCGATATTGATCGCAACACCCGTCTCTTCTTCTTTTTTTGTCGCATAATCATTAAAATCTTTCATCATTTCTGATACAAATGTATCATACTGATCATAAACAGATATGCCGATCTTAATGCTCTTTTTGGCATCTTCCCTGCCGCCGCAGCCGCCAATTACCACACTCATGACTAAAATTCCACCAAAAGCCACGGTCATTTTTTTACTTTTTTTCCATTTCTTCAAGACTTGTTCCCCCATCAACATGTGCCGGACTTTTTCTGCTCCACACATTTACATCTACCCCCCATTTGTATATCACTGCACGATAGGAAATAAAATTTTCTGATTTTCCTCGTCATACAGATTATCTTTTGTGATCGTAAGAAACCCGACTTTTTCTGTTTTTGCCGAAGATAACGGCTCGCGCAGCTGACCCGCGATCGCTGCCGCACTTAAATATCCGATATTGAACTCATTCGGTACGACCAACGCTCCTATCACACCCTTATCCAGATAATACACATTTTTTTCTGAGCAGCCAATTCCATACAGTCCAAATTCTGTCTGTTCCTGCGCCTGCAGATAATCAACAGCCTGTTCCGTTCTGTCATTATCTAATGATACCACGATGTCTACCCTCTTTTTCTCAAGGCACCATTCAAATGTATTATTTACATTGTCTTCATCAGACAGATTCCATAAAATGGATGCCCCGGCAGACTCTATTTTGTCCATAAAACCTTTCAGGCACTGCTGTCCGGCAGTCTGTTTTAAGTTACCGGCAAGAATCCCAATGTCCGTATCTTCAAGCTTTTCCCCATAATCCGCAATAACAGCTTCGGCAACTGCCTCCCCCATCTCATAAGACTGCGGCAGAATTGCTGCATACATTCCCTCAGCTTCCACATCCGTTTCCACCAGAATCATCTTATCAGAACCGATTTCCACAGCAGAATCATCCGTATAATTGCTGCTGTCACACATTTCAACGATCACGCCCTTTGCTCCATTATCGATCTCCCTGTGAATGATCTGGTACTCTTCCTCAATACCGGAAAATGCGCCTGTCGAAACCACATTTAAACGGATATGATAATCTTCCGCTCCTCGTTCAAGTCCTTCCCGAAAAGATGTAAATCTGTCACTGCTGCTGTTTTCTACGATCACGGATACCGGATACCATTCCTCATCCTTGCTGCCATCAAGCATCCCATATGTCGCAAACGCAATAAATGCAATGATCACTAAAATCAATGCCATTAAATAGATCAAATTATTTTTTCCGGTCCGCTTCATAGTTGTTTTCTCCCTGACTCTAACCGTTCCTGCTCCTCCGGCGTATAGACGATATACGGCAAATGGATTCTGACTGTGGTTCCCTCATCCGGCTCGCTTTCTATCTCCAGACCATATTCCTCACCGAAACGCAGCCTGATCCGGTTATGTACATTCAAAAGTCCCACACCAGATCCACGTTTGTGTACACGGTTATTTTCCTTCAAAAGCTGTTCCACTTCATCTTCCGGTATTCCAAGTCCGTTATCTCTGACCTCAATATAGATATCATCTTCCCTGCGATATCCATTGACATCAATTTCTCCGTCTCCATCCATACATTCCACGCCATAATAAATCGCATTTTCAAGCAGCGGCTGCACCACCAGTTTTACCGTACAGCACTGCAGGATCTCCGGATCTATATCAAACCGTACCTCAAAAATATTTTTATAGCGTACTTTCTGGATATTCATATAGTTTCTGGCATGTTTCAGCTCATCTTCCACACTGATGACTGTTTTTCCCCTGCTTAAACTGATACGGAAAAGACTCGCTAACTGTGTGATCATAAATACCGCATCCTCATACCGTTCTCCCTCGATCATCCAGACGATCGAGTCAAGTGTATTATACAAAAAATGAGGGTTGATCTGCGACTGAAGCGCATCGAGTTCACTTTTTCTTTTTTCTTCCTGCTCGACCACAATATCCTGCATCAGCTGCCTGATCTGTTCCACCGTGGAACGGAGTGTACACCCTAAATGTTCCACTTCCATAGATCCGCCGATATAGATAGACGGGTTCATATTTCCGGTCTCCCACTCCTTGACCGAATTATTTAATTTTTTCAGCGGCATGGCAATACTTGCAGACACAAGCTGATTTAAAAGGATCACCGCAAGCATAGATACTGTCACTAGCATGATCACAAAATATTTTGTGCCTGTCATTCCCATATCAAAGGAACTCATTGGCACAACACTGACGATCTTCCATCCGGTATAACTGACCGTCTTTACCGTAACAAGGCGTTTTTCCCCCTGGAAAATCTCTTCCGTGCTTCCATCCTCGTACCCTGCTGCCTCGATATTATTCTCCTGATAAAGATCGGTATAGATCAGCTTCTGTCTCGGATGATAAATGATCTCACCCTTTCCGTCGATCAGGTAAACATACTCCGAAGAATTTCCAACATTCGCTTTTTTTAAGATCTGTTCAATACTGTTGTAGTTCATATCGACCAAAAGTACTCCCAGCGTCGATGTTCCATTACTTGTCAGCTCCACGGCACGGCTTAAGGATACGACCCAGTAATAACGGTAAGATGGATCGCCAAACAGATTCTGCACATGCGGTGTCGAAAAATGAAGGTTTTCCATCTGACCGACCGCATCGGTAAACCACTGCTGCTTCACAATATTTACCTGACTTTTTTCATTCGCAACAGGTACTGCTGCCACAAGCTGTCCCTCTCCCGTATAACAGGCAATACTGATCAGGTTATCTTTATTCGCCTCATATAAGAGATTCATTTCTTCATCCATGGTATCACTGGCAAGATCTTTATTCTTGATGACACTGTAATACATAGTATCAGAAATACGGCGCATGTTTCGGAGATAATCCTCAAGGTTGATGGCTGTCTGATTTAAAAGCTGCCCCGTACTCTCAATCGTCATCGCTTCTGCTCTGTTTGAAAACTGCCGGTAAAGTGTGACGCCAAGAAAGGCCATACTACATATGGACAGAATCGTAAACGAAATCGATATCGTCATCTGAATACTGTGCGGTTTTGTCATTTTCCTGATATATGCAGTTAATTCTCTTATTTTATCTTTGATATTTGACAAACTCATTTTCTTTTTTCTGCTTTGTACTTTGAAGGTGACATTCCAAACTGTTTTTTAAATGCCTTGCTCAGATGAAATTATACATGCTGCTTTCCGGTTTGACAATGGATTTTTTGACATAAAATATATACTATAAGTATATAACAAAGAAGATAAATTGGATAGTGATTTCTTGATTATACATTAGGAGGAATGCATATGGAAAAAGAAAAATTTTCATATCCTGTTTCATTGCGCAGGATGCAGATTACAGATAAATTCTGGAAAAATGAGATGGAACTGGTGCGTACGGAGGTGATCCCTTATCAGTGGAATGCGTTGAATGATAAAGTAGAAGGCGCAGCACCAAGTTATTGTATGCATAATTTTAAAGTGGCGGCAGAAATGAACCGGCAAAAGAGAAAACAGGGAGCTGCGTATAAAGAACCTTCATATACATACCGTGGATTTGAGATGTTACCGGAAGATCCAGAAAATCTCAAGGATGAGTTTTATGGATATGTATTTCAGGATACGGATTTTTCCAAGTGGGTGGAAGCGGTCGGATATTCGCTGACACAGCATCCCGATCCGGATTTGGAAAAGGTTGCAGATGCTGCAATTGATATTGTCTGTGCGGCACAGCAGGAAGACGGATATCTGGACACGTATTATATTATCAATGGAAAAGATGGTATTTTTACCAACTTACGCGACCATCATGAATTGTACTGTATGGGGCATCTGATCGAAGGTGCTGTGGCATATTATGAGGCAACGGGAAAAGATAAACTGCTTCATGCGGCGGAACGATTCGCGGATTATGCTACAGATTATTTCGGACCGGAGGAAGGAAAATGCAAGGGATATCCGGGACATGAAATTGCAGAAATGGCACTCGTCCGTCTTTATGAAGTTACAGGAGAACAAAAGTATCTGGATTTAAGCCGCTTTTTTATTGATGAAAGAGGCACAAAACCATATTGTGATTTTATCAAGGTTTGCTCCTTGGAGATTGTATTTGGTAGGAAGAGATGC
>ERZ827469.3413-NODE-3413-length-10466-cov-7.630391_pt1 | contig 10466 bp, 8 predicted proteins | sample MGYA00519917_ERZ827469 | MGnify/ENA primary metagenome ERZ827469 (study PRJEB31778, sample SAMEA3449314) | human gut metagenome | biome: human gut; feature: human-associated habitat; material: faeces | place: United Kingdom | collected 2010/2012 ... | reverse complement strand
CTGCCGCACCTCGCTCGCCGTATCGGCACTTAGAATTATGCGGTATTGCCTTTACCATGAAAAAGACGATTTGGAAAGCATTCTTTGCGCAATGCTCGGTTACGCTGACGACCTGCATCACGATCACCGGATGAAAATTCCGTTTTGGCAGCAAGCCTTTTGAGGTCGGGCAAAAGGTCAGGCTGGTCAAAGAGCCTGACAATGAGTATGCAGACTGTCAAAAAACTTTTGTAGGGGCGAGCATTGCTCGCCCGTGCCCGTTTGCCTGTGAAAAAGACTTACCCGGAAAGGCGTTGCTGCGCCAAGTTGGCTGGCGACCAATGGTCGCCCCTACATATTCAATAGACCACGAATGTGATTTTTTGACACGCCGGAGTATGAGCAGGAGCTGACAAGCAAGTTGCGGTGGCCGCATAAAAAGGCGCGCGGCAAACACACCCGGGCAAGGACTGCGCTTGCCGGGAACAGCATGTGAGAGGTGTCCCTTGCGCTATAGGACACCCGGCAAAAGGGCGCACCTCGCCCCTGGTCGAGCCTTTGGGGGCGGAAGGCTTTACCCGCCGATGGCATCCTCGACCACGTCCAGCAGGTGGCAGGGGTCGAGCTGGGCGGCGGTGCAGCGGCGTGCGAGGGCCTCGACGAGGGCGCGGTCCAACGATACGTCGGAGATAAACTGTACGACCTGCTGGCAGCCGCGGAGATCCCGCGCGGCCAGAATGCCGTAGGTAGTGTAGGGCCCGAGCTCGGGCGCGGAGAGCTTTTGACAGACAACGCGATAGGTATACACGATTTTCACCCACTCCTGCTATGCTACATAACAAAATATATTGACAAAAAATGGTAACTGGAGTAAAATTGTGGTAGTGTTAGTGTACTTATAGATGCCGCCCTTCACAATATAGCATATCCCGGTGTGCAAAGTACACAACCAGTGCCGGAAATTTTGGCGGCGCATTTTGCACCGCCGCTTTGCTGTTTTTCCGGCGGTGAATCGCGTTTTGAGGGGAGAGAAGATGTTATGTCCGCATATCGATACCGTGTGGCAGAAGCAATGACCGCTGCGAGGGAGGCAGCGGGTGTTTCACAGCGGGAACTGGCAGACCGCCTGGGCCGGGATAAGCGCACGATCCAGAAATGGGAAAAGGGCGAGATGAAGATCGCGCTTGAGGATTTTCTGGCCGTCTTTGATGCGCTAAAAGTGCAGGTGGAGCCGTACTCCAAATGGATTCGGCACCCAGAGCTTTTCCCCAATGGACTGTCGGACATCCTGCAATACTCCACCGATAAAAAGCGCGCGGCACTGGGGGATTTCTACTGCCGCCAGGCGTCGCCCATGGAGGTCGAGCAGGAATATTACTTTCTGTTTGCTGACCACGGCAGCGACTACCACGGCATGTACCAGCAGTGGATGGCCAACCTGCTGACACCGCTGCGGGATCGCCGCCGCATCTGTGCCCAGGTTATTGAGAATTATAACGAGGCCCTTGCCACCGGGACCATCACCGACCCGGACGCGCCCCAGCCCAACATGGAGGTCCTGCAGGCCTGCTATGAGGCCAGCGCCCAGAGCATCCAGAACGGCGCCAACGGCTACACGATGCTGAGCCTTGATTTGAACCGCTGACAAAAGCATAAACCCGCCGCCCCCTGCGTACACTCTGCGCAGGGGGCTTTGTTATGGCTGCACTTGTACAAAGGATTCGGGCGCGGGCGGCATCGCTGCCGACATTCGACATACCGTTTCTGCTGATCTTGCTGCTGTTGTTGAGCTACGGGCTCATCATGCTGTTCTCCGCGGGGTACGCGGTGGCGCTCTACCGCCGCGGCGACGCCTACACCTACATCCGCCCGCAGCTGCTGTTTGCGGCGCTGGGCGTGCTGGCTATGTACGCGGCCAGCCTGGTGGACTACCACGTCTGGCACAGGCTGGCCTGGCCGATGCTGGGGATCTCGCTGCTTTTGCTTGCCATCGTGCTTTTCATGCCGGAGTACAACGGCTGCAAGCGGTGGATCGTGCTGCCGGGGCTGGGCACGCTGCAGCCCAGTGAAATCGCAAAATTCTCGATTGTGCTGGTGTTCTCGCATATCATCTCACTGAATCACGACAGGATGAAGTCGTTTTCCACAGGCGTTGTGCCGTTCGCGTTGATTCTGGGGGTCGTCACAGTGCTCATGCTGCTGGAGCCGCACCTGTCCGGCACGCTGCTGATCCTGTCCATCGGCGCGGTGCTGATGTTTGTGGGCGGCACGGGGCTGCACTGGTTCGGGCTGGCCGGGGGGCTGGGCGCGGCGGCCATTGCGGCGGCGGTCATTGCGCTGCCGGAGCTGGTGCCCTACGCCACGGACCGGCTCGCGTCGTGGCGCGACCCCTTTGCCGACCCGCTGGGCGAAGGTCACCAGACGATCCAGAGCCTCTACGCCATCGCGTCGGGCGGGCTGGCCGGGTTGGGGCTGGGCAACAGCCGACAGAAATATCTGTACGTGCCGGAGCCGCAGAACGACTTTATTTTTTCGATTTTGTGTGAGGAGCTTGGTTTTATCGGGGCGGCGCTGGTCGTGGCGCTGTTTTTGCTGCTGCTCTTGCGCGGCATGTCGATTGCGGTGCGCGCGCGGGATAAGTTCGGCGCACTGCTCGTCGTCGGGTTCGTCGTGCAGGTCACGCTGCAGGCAATTCTGAACATGGCCGTTGTGACGAACACGATCCCGAACACCGGCATCAGCCTGCCGTTTTTCTCGTCGGGCGGCACCAGCTTATTGATGCTGCTGGGGGAGATGGGTATCGTGCTGTCGGTGTCCAGGCAGACGGATATGGTGTAGGGATCATTCCCCTGGCCCCCTCTGCGATGGAGGCAAGGACGTCCCAATATTTGTTCAACCTTTTTTCACACTCCCACCGTTGCAACGGCGGGAGTTTTGTTTTATAATTAAACTGTATTTTTGTGTGAAAGGGGTGCCGCATGGCAAAACCACAAAACCAAAAACCACCCTTTGCCCTGCGGGCGCTGGCGGCGTTCGCCGTGACGTTGGCGGCGCTTTTCGTGCTGCTGCTGGCGGCCTACGCCCTGCCCGGGGAGCCGGTGCGGGACCATGTCTACGACTCAGCGGTGAAAATCGCCGGTGAGGGGCTGTACCCGGAATATCTGAACTTCAAGCTGTTCCAGATGGACAACTACACCGACACGATCATGCTGACCGAGGCCGCGTCCGCCGACGAGGCCCCGCCGCTGACCGCCATGATGACGAATACGGCCTACAACGTCGATAACTTTGAGACGCTGGCCGACGACCTGCAATGGTACATAGAAAGGGACTGGGCCACGGGCGCACAGCGCGCCGACGCGCCCGCGCTTGTGCCGTTCTCCTACGCGCGGTACTGGCACGGCTACCTGATCTGGCTGCGCCCGCTGCTGCTGGTCACCGACATCACCGGCGTGCGCGTGGTGCAGTATCTGGTGCTGGCGGCGCTGTTTGCCGCGGTGGCGGTGCTGCTGCGCCGCCGCTGCGGGCTGCGGGCCGCGGTGTGGTTCGCGGTCAGTCAGCTGCTGGTCACGGCGTTCTGGGCACCGCATCAGGTACAGTTTTTCACCTGCTTTGCCGTTGCCTACGCGGGCTGCGTCTGGGTGCTGGCCAAGCCCCGCCGCAGCGATGATGTCTGCCTGGCACTGCTGGTTCTTGGCGTTGTTACGTCATTCTGCGACCTGCTCGTCACGCCGGTCCTGACCCTTGGCCTGCCGCTTGTCTGCTGGCTGCTTGAGCCGCAGCAGCGGCTGCGGGCCGGCACAAGGCAGTGCGGCATCGTTGTGGGCGGCAGCCTGACGTGGGGCGTCGGCTACCTGCTCTGCTGGGCATCCAAATGGGTGCTGGCCGGGCTTGTCACCGGGCAGAACGTTATCGCCGATGCGCTGCATCAGGTGGGCGTGCGCACTGCCGCCGACAGCTGGCACGGCATGGAATTGACTTGGGGTAATATTTTACATTTTGTATACATGACACTGGCTGGCAAACACCTGTTCTGGCCGCTGGTGCTGGCTGTCGTTCTGCTTCTGGCGCTGTTTGCAGCCAGCATCCGGGACAGGCAGCAGCTCGCGCGCGCACTGCCGCTGGGGCTCTGCGCGCTGATGACCCCGGCGTGGTTCATCGTGCTGCGCACCCACAGTATCCAGCACGGCTGGTTCACCTGGCGCGCACTGGGACTGACCGTCTTTGCAGGGCTGGCGTTTTTGTATTATTGCTGTGATGTGCGGCAAATCGCCAAACGCTTAAAACGCACGTAATAAGTGTAGGGGCGAGCAATGCTCGCCCCTACACAATAGGATCATAGGTAAGGCAACAACAGGGGAAAGTAAAAATATGAACGAACTGAAAACGAGAACCGAAAAAACAACCGATGGAGCGCTAAAAAGGAACCCGTGGCGGCGCCTGCCCAAGGGCGGCAAAATCTCAGTCATTGTTGTCGGCATTCTGGCCGTGCTGGCTGTGCTGGCGGCCCTTTACGTCAACGGCAAGCTCGACCTGCTGCGCTATGATGACGGCAGCGTCAGCGAGATGGGTGAGATCGGCGCGGACGAGGACCAGGACCTGGACGGAACCGGCCTGACCCACACCGAAAGCGAGATGACAATGCCCGAGGGCAGCCCGTTCTCTGACGACAACGTGCTGAACATCCTGCTCGTCGGCACTGACGAGCGCACCGAGGCCGTCAACGACGCCGATGCCTTCACCCACCTGAACCAGCTCGACGGCACGGAGGACACCACTGAGTTCAGCGACGACGCGCGCTCCGACAGCATGATCCTGGTCTCGCTCGACATCAAGGATCACGTCATCCGGCTGGTCTCCATCGAGCGCGGCACCGGCGTGCCGATCCTGCTGGACGGCTATGAGGGCCAGTACGACTGGATCACCCACACTTTCCGCTACGGCGGCGCAAAGCTGACAATGAAAACCATCGAGGACTGCTTCAACGTGCAGGTAGACCACTACGTCCGCGTCAACTTCAACTCCTTCGTCCAGATCGTGGACGCCGTCGGCGGCGTAGACCTTGATATTACCGAGATGGAGGCCAAGGCCCTGAACTGGGAGGTTCCCTCCAACTCGATGCTGATCGTCAACCACGTTGACCCGGGCCCCAACCACTTTGACGGCTATACGGCGCTGCAATACGCCCGTCTGCGCAAGATCGACAACGACTGGAAGCGCGTCGAGCGCCAGCGCACCGTCATTAAGGCCGTGCTGGATCAGGTGCAGAACGCCAGCGTCATGGAGCTGGACAACCTGCTCAACACCATTCTGCCGCTGATCCAGACGAACTTTACCAAGTCCGAGATCGCCGCGCTGCTCGTGCAGCTGCCGGGCTTTTTGGGCTGCGATGTGCAGCAGATGTCCATGCCGCTGCAGGGCACCTACGGCATCCGCACGGGCATGGATGACCGCCTGATGTACGACCCCGACTGGGTCGTGAATATTAAGGCATTGCAGGACTTTTTGTACGATGATAAGACCGCCGAGGAGGTTATTGCCGCCACGCCGGAGACCGCTGCCGCCGAGGCCGCGGGCGAGCTGGTCATTGCGACCCGCGAGAGCGCCGACGTGACCAACCCCGTGGAGGAGTACAATAGTAAGTATCTGCACCGCATTGATATGACTTATGCGCTCGATGCGTCGGACTTCGGCAGCGACGACTACCGCGTCTTTGTGGCCGACACCGACAACCTGCGCGGCAATGAGCTGCGCGGTGCGCTGATCGACAAGCTGTACAGCGCGGGCGTGCGGGTCGTGGCCGTGCCGGACGGCGCCGCCGCGGGCGTACTGCTGGACAACTATCTGCAGACCGGCAATACCGGGAGCCTGGACAGCTACCTGTCCGTGCTGCCCGCCGACCGGCGCGACAGCGCCCGCACCCTGTGGGAGCACGTCCGCACGCGCTACCCCGGTGTTTTCCACGCCGCGGGTCTGGGGGCAGATGCCCGCAGTGCGACAGTGGGCAAAGCGCTGACCGTGCTGGCCAATGCGAGCCACAACACGCCCGAGACAGAGATCGCCGAGGCTGTGCAGGCCATACGCAGCGGCACGACCAGCAATGCCGTCTACTGGTTCAAGACGGCGATGGCCAAATATCCGCGCCAGATGGAGCGGTTCTTCGGCAGCAGTTACGCCGCCGTGTCCCGCCTGTACTACGCCATGCAGGGCACGCTGAACGTCGCGGACGACAGTGAGCTGCCGAACTACGACGCGAAGCAGCTGCTGAAAACCTATAAGAAGGACGGCATCCTGATCTTTACCGACGAGGCCAGCGCCCTGATGACCGAGGGCAGCATGGCGTCCGAGCTGCAGGCGCAGCTGGATAAGCAGAAATACGGCGAGGACGAGGACCCGCAGCGCGTCTGCGCCATTGGCGCAGTCTACGGCACCTGGAGCAACGCCGGCAGCTTCACGCCCGACGATACCGAGACCGCCTGGGACGCCGACAGCCTGACCGAGTACCTGGGCAGCGACGCCCTGCGCGGAAAAGATATGCTGCTGGCGCTGGACGGCGAGGACAGCCCCTACCTGACGGAGAACTGCCTGCTGAAGGACACCGACACCCCTGTGGCCGAACGGGTGCAAAAACTGTTTGTGTTGGATAAAAACAACATGGCGTCGCCGGAAACCGCAGAATCTGAATAAAATTTGAAATTGGGTGTTGACAAACACGCCCGTGTGTGGTATAAATGCTTTAAACCAATGAAGCGAAAGTAAAGCACACAGCGCAGTTACAGAGAGTCCCCGATGCTGGGAAGGGGATACAGAGCGGGTCTGCATAATGGTTCGCGGAGGGCACGGGGAAACGGGCATGGCCCGCAGTATCCGCTGACGGGCAGCTCCCGTTACAGAGCAGGGGAATGTTGGTTCCCTACAGAGTGGCCGTGATTGTATAGTAAGCACGGCAAGCAAGGTGGCACCACAGATTTGTTTTATCTGCCCTTGCACAGGAGAAGTTCTGTGCAAGGGCAGTTTTGTTTTTAACACTGGGGGAGAGGGAACATGAACCTGATGAAAGAGCGATGGCAAGCCTGAATTTGTAAAAACGATTTGCGCAATTACCCCTGTAGGGGCGGTCATTGACCGCCCGCGGGCGAGCAATGCTCGCCCCTACAACCACAACATCACCTGTTTTACAAATAAAGGAGAATTTACCATGAAAAAGTTTGTTGCTGTTCTGTCCGCCGCCGCCATGATGACCAGCCTGGCCGCCTGCGGCTACACCGCCGATACCGCCAACACTGCAGCATCTTCCGCCGAGACCTCCGCGTCCGCTGCTGAGAGCACCGCGGACACCGCCGCCGCTGACAGCTACAAGGTCGCCATTGTCCAGCAGCTCGACCACGCCAGCCTCGACGAGATCCGCGTGGCTATTGAGAAAGAGCTGGATGCCAAGGCCGCCGAGAAGGGCATCACGATCGAGTACAAGGACTTCAACGGCCAGAACGACGCCACAACGCTGAACCAGATCGGCACACAGGTCGTCGCCGACGGCTATGACGCCATCATTCCCATCGCGACGCTGGCCGCCCAGTGCATGACCACCGCCGCCGAGTCCACCAAGACCCCGGTCATCTACGCGGCCATCTCCGACCCCGCCGCCGCAGACCTGACCGACATTGACTATGTCACCGGCACGTCCGACGCGCTGAACACCCAGTCCATCATGGATATGATGTTCGCCGTTCAGCCCGACATCCAGACCGTCGGCCTGCTCTACTCCAACTCCGAGGCCAACTCCACGACCCCGATTGCCGAGGCCAAGGCGTATCTGGATGCCAAGGGCATTGCCTACGTCGAAAAGACCGGCAACACCAACGATGAGATCATGACCGCTGCCTCCAGCCTGGTCGGTCAGGTCGATGCCGTCTTTACCCCGACCGACAATGTGGTCATGGCAGCAGCCGCTGCCGTTTCCGAGACGCTGACCAAGGGCGGCATCCCGTTCTACACCGGCGCGGACAGCTTCGTCACGGCAGGTGCGTTTGCAACCTGCGGCGTCAACTACACCGAGCTGGGCACCTACACCGCCGACATGGCGCTCGACATCCTCGAGACCGGCGTTGTCCCCGCGTACCACGTCATGGACGGCGGCATCATCACCGTCAACACCGAGACCGCCGCCGCCTTGGGCATCGACTACAGCGCCTTCAACGATCTGGCCGGCCAGGTCGTCGAGGTCACCACGGCGGAATAAATCGTAGAGACTGTAGGGGCGAACATTGTTCGCCCGCGAACCTGACGCAGCAACGCACATACCGGATGCGGCTGCTGCGGGAAAGCTTCAGCGGGCGAGCAATGCTCGCCCCTACATGTTTTTAATTATTTGAATCAGAGAGGAAGTCACCCTATGTTTACCGTTGCCACCGTGCTGAATGCACTGGAGCTGGGCTTTATCTACGCGCTGGTCGCTATGGCGCTGTTTTTAAGCTTCCGCGTGCTGAACATCGCCGATATGACCACCGACGGTGCGTTCACGCTGGGCTGCGCAGTGTCGGCCACCGCCGCCGTGGCGGGCCACCCGTTCCTGGGGCTGCCGCTGGCCATGCTGGCCGGTGCGGCGGCGGGCTTTATCACCGCGTTTTTGCAGACAAAGCTCGCTGTGCCGTCGATTCTGGCGGGCATCATCACCAACACGGGGCTGTACACGGTCAACCTTGCGGTCATGGGCTTCTCCTCCAACGTGCCCATGCTGAAAACCAAAACGGTCTTTACCGCTGCACAGGGCGTTTTTGGCGAGAGCGCACCCTATAAGCTCATCGTGGCGGCGCTTGTCACCGTTGTGGTCTGCGCGCTGCTCATCGCGTTCCTCGGCACCCGGTTGGGCCTGTCCATCCGCGCTACCGGCGATAACCCGGACATGGTCCGTGCGTCCTCCATCAACACAGCCTTCACCATCACGGTGGGCCTTTGCATCGCCAACGCCATGACCGCGCTGTCCGGCGCGGTGCTGGCCCAGTACCAGCGCTCGGCGGACATCAACCTCGGCACCGGCATGGTCGTCATCGGCCTGGCCTCGCTCATCATCGGCGAGACGCTCTTTGGCCGCGGCGGCATGTGGGTCAAGGCTGTGGCCGCCGTCGCGGGCAGCGTCATCTACCGCTTCATTATTGCGCTGGCTCTGCGTGCCAACGTCCCGTCGGAGTGCCTGAAGCTGATCTCCGCCGTCATCGTCGCGCTGGCCATTGCAGCCCCGGCCCTCAAGGCTAAGGCAGATTTCCGCCGCCGCCGCGCCAACGCCCAGAAGGGAGGTGCCCGCCATGCTTGATCTGAAAAACATCAGCAAAACGTTCAATCCGGGCACTGTCAATGAGAAGGTCGCCCTCGAAAATGTGAACCTGCATCTGGACGACGGCGACTTTGCGACGATTGTCGGCTCCAACGGCGCGGGCAAGTCCACGCTGTTCAACGCCATTGCGGGCGAGTTCATCGCCGACACCGGCACGATCACGCTGGACGGCAGGGACATCACCTTCCTGCCGGACTTCAAGCGCTCCAAGGCGATTGGCCGTATGTTCCAGGACCCGCTGCGCGGCACGGCCCCGCACATGACGATTGAGGAAAATCTGGCGCTGGCCTTCCTGCGCGCGTCGGGGCACACCTCGGCGTTCTCCCGCATCAACAAAAAGGACCGGGAGCTGTTTGCCGAAAAGCTCTCCGCGCTGGGTCTGGGGCTTGAGGACCGCATGAAGCAGCCCGTGGGTCTGCTGTCCGGCGGCCAGCGCCAGGCGCTGACCCTGCTGATGGCGACCCTCGTCACGCCGAAGCTGCTGCTGCTTGACGAGCACACGGCGGCGCTGGACCCCGGCACGGCGGACAAGGTGCTGGAGCTGACAAAAAAAATCGTGGCCGAAAACCACCTGACCTGCCTGATGATCACCCACAACATCCCCTCGGCGCTGTCCCTGGGCAACCGCACCATTATGATGAACAACGGCCGGATCGTTCTGGAGCTGGCGGGCGCGGAGCGGGAAAACATGACCACGGAGCAGCTATTGAAGGTGTTCCACGAGCAGGGTGTCAGCAATGACCGCATTCTGTTCAGCGCGGAATCATGAACACGAACGGCGTGACCGCAAAGGTCACGCCGTTTCGTTACGGCAACACCGCAAAATTAAAGAACTGTTTACAGCCCCGCCCCTTTTCTTTGGAGTAAAATGTGGTAAAATAGAAAAAACATGCTTCCACATGGGGAAGCCTCGTTGTGCAAAATTGGGGAAGACTTTTGAAAGGCAAAGAAAGAGGGATCGATATGAAACATTTCTATCCGCTGTGCGCGGCCGAAAGGTTGCAGGATCACAAAATCCTGGAGTACAACCGCCCGCAGGAAGTAAACAGCGTTCAGTATTGTGCTAATCGCCAGCGCGATCATCGCTACCGCCATTTTTCCAGTACTGGCGGTAATGGCCGCCTCCGCAAAATAGACCTTGGAAGTAAAGCCCGCG
>ERZ827469.3402-NODE-3402-length-10487-cov-2.475268_pt1 | contig 10487 bp, 7 predicted proteins | sample MGYA00519917_ERZ827469 | MGnify/ENA primary metagenome ERZ827469 (study PRJEB31778, sample SAMEA3449314) | human gut metagenome | biome: human gut; feature: human-associated habitat; material: faeces | place: United Kingdom | collected 2010/2012 ... | reverse complement strand
GGGCGTGGAGCAGCCTGAATCCGGCGACTATATGGCGGACATAAAGGCGCGCACCGTAGCCCTTACCGCCCGGGGCATGGAGAAGGCCGAGAGGTTCTTCGGCATAGACGACATATCAAAGCAGGAGTATTCCGAGCTGAACCACCACATACAGCAGGCCCTGAAGGCCCACGCCCTGTTTGAAAGGGATAAGGACTACGTAGTGCAGGACGGCAAGGTGCTCATAGTGGATGAGTTCACCGGACGTCTCATGCTGGGCAGGCGGTACAGCGACGGGCTGCATCAGGCCCTCGAAGCAAAGGAAGGCGTAAAGGTAGAGCGGGAGAACCGCACCCTGGCTACAATAACCTTCCAGAACTATTTCCGCATGTTCAGGAAGCTGGCGGGCATGACCGGCACCGCCAAGACGGAGGAGCAGGAGTTTCAGGCGATATACGACCTTGACGTGGTGGAGATACCCACAAATAAGCCCCTCGCCAGAAAGGACCTCAACGATATCGTATATACCAACCAGAAGGCCAAGTTTAACGCCGTGGTGAACGAGATAGTGGAAGTCCACAAGACCGGTAGGCCTATCCTCGTTGGAACCATATCCGTCGAAAAGAGCGAAATGCTTTCCCATATGCTGGATATGCGGGGGATAAAGCATGAGGTGCTGAATGCCAAGCTCCACGCCCGCGAGGCGCAGATAGTAGCCCAGGCCGGTAAATACGGCAACGTGACCATAGCCACCAACATGGCCGGCCGAGGTACCGATATACTGCTGGGCGGCAACCCGGATTTCCTTGCACGCCAGGAGCTGCTCCGCGAAGGCATGGAGGAAAGCATGGTGGAGGAGGCGACGGGCCACGCCGAAACGGACGACGAGGAGATACTGGCGGCCCGGGGCAGGTATGCCGACGCATACGCCAGATACAAGGCAGATACCGACGCCGAGCACGATCAGGTGGTAGCCGTGGGCGGCCTGCATATAATAGGCACGGAGCGCCACGAATCACGACGTATAGACAACCAGCTCCGCGGCCGCGCCGGCCGTCAGGGAGACCCCGGTTCAACGAGGTTCTATGTATCCATGGAGGACGACCTCATGCAGCGTTTCGGCGGCGAGCGGGTACGGGACCTCATGCAGAAGATAAGCCCCGATGAAGATATCCCCATAGAGGCGGGGATACTCACCAAGCAGATCGAAGCGGCGCAGAAGAGGGTAGAGAGCTACAACTTTGAGATCCGCAAGAACGTCCTCCAGTACGACGACGTAATGAACCGCCAGAGGGAGATAATCTACGGCCAGCGCCGCAGGGTGCTCATGGGCGAGGACATACACGATTCCATAATGGAGATGGTGGACGAGACGGTAAGCCTCCGCTGCGCCCAGTTCTGCCCCGGCTCCCACCCCAGCTCCGAATGGGATATGGAGGGCCTCCGCACGGAGATACTTAACATAACCGCAATGGACTGCGGCAGGGATATAGCCGGAATCACCGATGCAGAGAAGCTTCAGTCCGCAGTAAAGGACTTTGCCCATAAGGCGTACCGGATCAAGGAAGACGGCCTTATGCAGGCCGCGGCGCAGCTTGGCGTGGACGCAGACATGCGGGAGCTTGAGCGCGTAGTGCTGCTTCGGGCAGTAGATGAGCACTGGATGGATCATATCGACGCCATGGATCAGCTCCGGCAGGGCATATCATTGCAGGCCATAGGCCAGAAGGATCCGGTCATCGCCTACCGCAACGCGGGCTTCGATATGTTCGACGAGATGGTGCAGGGCATAAGGGAGCGCACCGTCCGCAACCTCTACCATGTGGTGATCTCCGCCGGGGCCCCTCAGCGGCAGCAGGTAGCCAAGCCCGTTGAAACGAAGGGCGACGCCCCCGCACGACCCAAGCGCATAGAGGGAAAGATAAGCCGCAACGCCCCCTGCCCCTGCGGCAGCGGCAAGAAGTATAAGCAGTGCTGCGGAAAGGATAAGTAGATCAGGGAAGCGCACAGGAAGCTTAAAATACTATATTATCAAGGAAAAATCGAAAGGATGTGAGTAGCAGTGATCCAGTTGGACGAATGCAGGCAGCAGCTTGCAGCAATGCAGGAAACACTTACAAAGGCAGGTGAGTCCCTTTGACGTCGCAGGATTAGTGGCCGAAAAGGAAGAACTGGAAAAGAAGATGGGCGCACCGGACTTCTGGGATGACGTTGAGGCGGCCAATAAAGCCAACCAGCGCATGAAAACCATCTCTGCCAAGCTGGAAAAGTACAACAAGCTCAGGGGCCTGCTGGAGGACGCCGAGGTGATGGCGGACATGGCGGAGGAGGGCGACGACCAGGAGATAGCGGACGAGCTCATAAAGGATATGCCCCATCTTGAAAGCAAGGTAGAGGCGCTGAAGCTCGAAACGCTGCTGAAGGGCCCGTATGACAGGCTCAACGCCATACTGTCGCTCCATGCGGGCGCCGGCGGAACGGAGGCGCAGGACTGGGTATCAATACTGTACAGAATGTACACCCGATACTGCGAGAGCAAGGGCTGGACCGTCAGGGAGCTGGACTATCTGGCGGGGGACGAGGCGGGCATAAAGTCCGTAACCTTCGAGGTAGAGGGCGATAACGCCTACGGCTACCTGAAGGCCGAAAAGGGAGTGCACAGGCTGGTGCGCATATCCCCCTTTGATGCCTTCGGCAAGCGGCATACCTCATTTGCGTCGCTGGACGTAACTCCCATATTCGAGGAGGACACCAGCGAGATAGAGATCAACCCCGACGATATCCGCATAGACACCTACCGTTCCGGCGGCGCAGGCGGCCAGAACGTCAACAAGACCTCCTCCGCCGTGCGCCTGATCCACAAGCCCACCGGTATCGTGGTGGCCTCTCAGCAGGAGCGCTCCCAGTTCCAGAACAAGGACAACTGTATGAAGATGCTCCGGGCCAAACTGGTGGAGCTGCAGATGCAGGAGAAGGCGGACAAGATATCCGACCTGAAGGGGGTCCAGCTGAAAATCGAATGGGGCAGCCAGATCCGCTCCTATGTGTTCATGCCCTACCAGATGGTAAAGGACAACCGCACCGCCTATGAGACCAGCAACATCAACGGCGTGATGGACGGGGACCTGGACGGGTTCATCAACGCCTACCTTACCGCTGAGGCCACCGGGAACTGGGCGGAGAAATGACCAACGGAACGGCCGGGGACAGAAGGGCGGGCCGCGAGAGGAGACTTCCGCGGCCCGCTTTTTTATAGTTGCCGCCAAGGAGTGGATACGCTATACTGGAGGCGGCCCCCAGGAGCGGGGAAAAGAGACTGATCGATCAGAAAGGCGGGAAAACCATGCAGTATCAAATCACAGGAGAACCCATGCCGGTGGTGATCTGCCAGCTGGCCAGCGGAGAGAGCATGATCACAGAGAAGGGGTCCATGGTCTGGATGAGCCCCAACATAGAGATGCAGACCTCGGCGGGCGGCATCGGCAAGGCCTTCGGGAGGATGTTTTCCGGCGAGTCCATATTTCAGAATATCTATACCGCCCGGGGCGGCGCGGGGATGATCGCCTTTGCCTCCAGCTTCCCCGGTTCCATCCGGGAGGTGGAGGTCATGGACGACCGCCCGATGGTGGTGCAGAAGGCCGGCTTCCTGGCAGCGGAGGAGGGGGTGGAGCTGTCCATCTTCTTCCAGAAGAAAACGGGCGCCGGATTTTTCGGCGGCGAGGGCTTCATCATGCAGAAGCTGTCCGGCCGTGGCAAGGCTTTCGTGGAGATCGACGGCTCTGCGGTGGAGTACGAGCTGAAGGCGGGGGAGAAGATGGTGGTAGACAGCGGAAACCTGGCCATGATGGACGCAACCTGCTCCATTGATATCCAGACGGTGAAGGGCGTCAAAAACGTCCTCTTTGGCGGTGAGGGGCTGTTCAACACCGTGGTCACCGGCCCGGGGCGCATCGTGCTCCAGACTATGCCCATCAATAATTTTGCGGCGGCGGTGGCGTCTGTCCTGCCCAGCAGCAAGTAAACAAGGAGCAGAAAAATCGCTCTTCCGGACTCAAAGGTCTGGGAGAGCGATTTTTCTGCTCACAGGGGTTCGGCGGCTACCGGATTGATGAGAGAGCCGATGCCCTGGATGCGCATCTCCATCACGTCGCCGGGATGGACCGGACTGACACCGGAGGGGGTGCCGGTGAAGATCACGTCGCCAGGTTCCAGGGTGAGGGCCTGAGAGAGATAGCTCACCAGGTGGAAGGGGTCAAAGATGAGATTGCGGGTGTTGGAGTGCTGCTTCCGCTCCCCGTTGACAAAGCTCTCGATCTCCAGCCCGGCCCGGGGGTCCACATCGGTGACGATACAGGGACCGATGGGGCCGAAGGTATCAAAGCCCTTGCACAGCGCCCACTGCCCGGTGGGGGACTGGAGATCCCGGGCGGTGACGTCGTTGCCCACGGTGTAGCCCAGAATATAGTCCGGGGCCTGCTCCGGGGTGACATGGCGGGCATGCCGGCCAATGACCACTACCAGCTCCGCCTCATACTCTACCTGCCGGGTCAGGGCACGGGGATAGAGGACCTTCTGCCCATGGGCGGCCAGGCAGCTGGGCGGCTTAAGGAAGATGTTTGGGTCGGTGGGAATGGGGGTGTGGAACTCCTCGGCGTGATCCCGGTAGTTGAAGCCCACCGCCAGCATCTTGCCGGGAGAGCAGGGGGGCAGGAGCTTCAGACCGTCCAGGAGAAAACCCTCTCCGGTCTCCTCCCACCAGCCAAACAGGTCACCGGACAGGGTGTAGACCACGTCGTCCTCCACGCGGCCATAGGTGGGGCCGTCCGGCCCCAGAAAACGGATGAATTTTGCCATCTTGCATTACCTCCCGCACTCAGAATGAAGGATGCTTCCTGCTTCTAGTGTACTCCGGACGGAGAAAAAAGGCAAGTGGAAAGGAAGATGCTCCGGGCACGGCGGACAAGGGGACAAAAGTGCGTCTCCCGGATCGGGAGACGCACTCGGCTTTTCGAAAGCTTTTTTCAGGGACAGATGTTTCAGGATCAGACAGGGGAGTTCGAGGGGGCGGCAGCCCGCCTCGAATGAGATCACATCCTCCGCAGCCTTTGTACGTCAAGGGCTGCGGCGAGCAAAGCGAGGACTTTTCCGCCCCAGAGCGGGCGGAAAAGTAGCGGGATGCATGCTGTGGAAAACGTCCATGGAGGATTTCCACACAGAATAAGCGTATCTCCCGGACCGGGAGACGCGCTTGGGCGGGGACAGAGTCAGAAGTCGTCCTGATCCATCAGAGTGACGGTGAACTCCAGGTGCTCCCCGCCCCGCAGGACCTCCAGGAGCAGGGAGTCGCCCACGTCCAGGGTGCGCTTGATCCGCTCCAGGTCGGCGAAGGTCTGGACCTGCTGCCCGTTGGCCGCCACGATGATATCCTGGGGCTGAATGCCCTGCCGGTGGCAGTCGCTGTCCGGATCTACCTCCTCCACCACCAGACCGCCGTTCTCCCCCTGGCCCCGGCGTACGATGATCCCCAGGGAGGGGCGGGTGACCGGCGCTCCAGCGATGAGGCGGTCCACCACCTGCTTGACCCGGGTGGTGGGGATGGCGAAGCCCAGCCCCTCGGCAGAGCCGTCGTCTGCCACGATCTTGATGGTGGTCACCCCCACCACCTGGCCCCGATCATTGAGCAGGGCGCCCCCGGAGCTGCCGTAGTTGATGGCTGCGCTGGTCTGGAGGAGGTACATGGTGGTCCCTTCCACTGATACCGGCTGATCCAGGGCAGATACGATGCCCGGCGTGATGGTGGAGCGGTAGCCCATGGGGTTGCCGATGGCGGAGACGGGGTCTCCGCTGCGGAGCAGGGTGTCATCGCCAAATTGGGCGGGGGTGAGGCCGGAGGCGTCGATCTTCAGCACCGCCAGATCCTCCAAAGGCTCGAAGCCCACCAACTGGGCGGACCAGAGCGAGTCGTCGGAGAGGGTGACGTTGACCTGTTCGGCGCCGGCGATGATATGGGCGTTGGTAACGATATATCCGTCGGCAGTGAGTACGATCCCAGTACCGGTAGAGACCATTCCGGCGCTGTATGCGGTCAAGGCCGCAATGGAGGGGGCGGCCTTTTCATAGACCTGGGTGTAGGTCAGCGCCTCACCGGAGGGGGGAGTGATGGAGAGGATGACGCCGGTGCCGGTCTCCGCCTGCGGAATGGAGGGGGGCGCGGAGAGGTCCTCCTCCTGCTCCCAGCTGCTGTATCCCGGGTCGGACCCAGAGGGGACGGGGTCCGCGGAACGGGGGGCGAGGCCGCCATTGAACAAGACTGCAAGGGCGGTGAGGGAGACGATCAAAGCCAGCGCGATGAGAAAGCCGATCCGACCGCTGTGGCGGCGTTGGGGCGGCCTGGGAGGACGGTATTTCTGGGGCGGGATCACCACGGCAGGCGGCGGGGAGAAGGGGCGGGCAGGCTGCTCCCAGGGGCCGCCCTGCCAGAGCCCATCGCTTCGATTGTCCATAGAAGAAACCTCCCCGCGCCCTGGGGCGCTCAGTTCAGTGTGAAGATTCCTGCTCGGAGCAGGGGGACATGGGGGCGAAGGGCCGCCCGCACGCCCTTCCAGTCAAAGAATATGCCGCAGGGGGGACAAACATACGCGGCCGGACGAAAGGGGCCCGCGCCGCAGGCCCAAAGAAAACGTCACAGAGGAGCCTGGAAGAACTCAGGCGAGGGTGAGGGTGAAGGTAAAGTTGGTGACACCGTCCTCACTGGTCACGGTGATGTTTTCTTTTAGATTGCCCAAAATGGTCTTGACGATATACAGACCCAGGCCCACGCCCTCCCGGTCCATGCTTCTGGAGTAGTCCGCCTTGTGGAAGCGGTCAAAGAGGAGAGAGAGCTCGTCTGGGGGGATGGTGGCCCCCAGATTGCGGATGGAGGTGTACGCCTTGCCGTCCTTTTTGGTGATCTGGACCGTGATGGTGGTCCCCTTGGCGGCAAATTTGGCGGCGTTGTCCAGCAGGTTGTAGCACACCTGGGTCACCGAATCCGGGTCGCCCCACACCTTCAGGGGCTCGTCCGGCATATTAACGTCCACATCCAGGTCACGTCCGGTGATCTTGCCCTCCAGGCTGACCAATACCTGGGAGACGGTCTCCGTGAGGTCGAACTGCTCCTGAGCGGTGATGTTCTCCGTCAAAGCATTGAGGCGGGACAGGTCCAGCATCCGCCGCACCAGCCGGGACAGGCGGCGGGTCTCAGAGACGATGATCTCCAGGGAGTCCCGCTCCCGCTCCGGGGGGATGGTGCCGTCCAGGATGCCCTCCGCAAAGCCGGAGATGGTGGTCATGGGGGTCTTGAGCTCGTGGGAGACATTGGCGATGAACTCGCTGCGCTGGGTCTCCACCTTGGACAGGGAGGCGGCCATGGAGTTGAAAGCCTCCGCCAGGGTGCCCACCTCGTCGCACCGGTTCTCATAGCCTGTGACCCGCACGTCGAACTCCCCCTGCCCAAATTTCCGGGCGGCCTCTGCCATCTCGTTCAGCGGACGGACCTGATGGGAGGAGGTGATGGAACTGGCGATCACGGCGATGAGCAGCACCGTCACAGCGGTAAAGAAAAAGATGGTGGCGGTGGCACGCCACATCTCGGAGACGCTGGAAGTATCGGAGGAGACCAGCACCAGCCCCTGAGGAATGGTGGCTCCGCCGAAGATGATGCCGAAGGGGTAGGCGGCCAGATACCGCTTCTCGGAGTAGATGCCGTCCAGGTTAGTCAGGCCGTTGTAGGAACCGCTGGACAGCACCTGCTGGAGGACCCGCTGAGGGATGCGGCTGTCGGTGTAATTGGACAGGTCGGAGGAGCTGCCGCCGGAGGCATAGATGATATCCCCGTCCACATCGGAGAGCAGCACGTTGGAGTCGGAGACAGAAGCCAGGGTAGCCACATAGCTGCGGAAGTAGACATCCAGGCTCCCAGACTGCTGGATATATTCGGAAGTAAAGGAGGCGATATAGTCGGCGTTGCGCTCCATGGCGTCCCGCTTTTCTGCGATGATATAGCGGTAGGAGAGCATCATGAAAGCGGCGGACAGCATGAAAAAGGAGAGAAAGACGATGGCCACCATCATGAACAGCTGGCGCTTATACAGGCTTTTCAAGGCAAACACCTGCCTCAGCCGGGCGTCCCGGCGGGGGAGACCTCGAACTTGTAGCCCACGCCCCAGACCGTTTTCAGACGCCACTGGTCGCTGACCCCCTCCAGCTTCTCCCGCAGGCGCTTGATATGCACGTCCACAGTGCGGGAGTCTCCGAAGTAGTCAAAGCCCCACACCTCGTCCAGCAGCTGGTTGCGGGTAAACACCCGGTTGGGGGAGGAGGCCAGGTGATAGAGCAGCTCCATCTCCTTGGGGGGCGTATCCACCTTCTTGCCGTCTACGGTCAGCTCGAAAGCGTCCATGTCGATGATCAGCTTATCGAACACAAGCCGACGCGCCTTCTTCTCCGCGGCCACGCCGGAGGTGCGCCGCAGCACTGCCTCGATGCGGGCAAGCACTTCCTTCATTTCAAAAGGCTTGGTGATATAGTCGTCAGCGCCGGTTTTCAGGCCCATGACCTTGGAATCGGTGTCGCCCTTGGCGGTGAGCATGATGATGGGGGTCTGCGCCTCGGCGCGGATGGCCTTGCACACCGACCAGCCGTCCATCACGGGCATCATCACGTCCAGCAGCACCAGATCGGGCTTGATGGCCCGGAATTTGGCAAGACCCTGCCCGCCGTCCGCCGCCACGGTGACGGCGTAGCCCTCCTTCTCCAGATACATTTGCAGCAGCTCCGCAATATTGCGGTCATCCTCTACGATCAAAACGGAAACAGCCATGATTATTTTCCTCCCAATCCAATTTCTCTATAATTTCCCTTTCCCACTATTATAGCGAGAATTTCCGTTTTCTAGTGAACAAATTGTAAAGACTTCCACCCCAATTTATGAACGGACAGGTTGCACTTGAAAATCCGGCGCTTTGCGGGTATGATAGGGGCGGAAAACCGGGGGACTGCCAACGTTTCCCCCAAGCTGAAAGAAGGAGACTGATTTGATGGAACTGTTAAAAGCCGTGCTTTTCGGCATTGTGGAGGGCGTCACGGAGTGGCTGCCAATTTCCTCCACGGGACATCTGATTCTGCTGAACGAATTCATCACCCTGAACGTTTCCGACGCATTCCGGAGCATGTTCGACGTGGTCATCCAGCTGGGCGCGATTCTGGCCGTGATCGTCCTGTTCTTCCATAAGCTCAACCCCTTCTCCCCCACAAAGTCGGCGGGGGAAAAGAAGCAGACATGGCAGCTGTGGTTCAAGGTCATTGCCGCCATCATCCCTTCGGGCATCGTGGGCGTGCTGTTTGACGACTGGATGGAAGCCCACTTCCATAACGCCACCGTGGTCTCCATCGCGCTGATCGTCTACGGCGTGGCCTTCATTCTGGTGGAGCGGCGCAACGCCCGCCGGGTGGGGGGCAAAACGGTGGAGGACGTGTACGCCATCGACTATAAGACCGCCCTGCTCATCGGCTGCTTCCAGTGCCTGAGCCTGATCCCCGGCACCTCCCGTTCCGGCTCCACCATTCTGGGCGCAATCCTCATCGGCGTGGGACGCAGCGCCGGCGCGGAGTTCTCCTTCTTCATGGCCATCCCCACCATGCTGGGGGCGTCCGCCATCAAGGGGCTGAAGTTCCTGCTCAGCGGCGTCTCCGCCACCGGCACCGAGATCGGCGTGCTGATCGTGGGGTGTGTGGTGTCGTTCCTGGTGAGCCTGCTGGTCATCCGGGGGCTGATGGAATATGTGCGGAGGCACTCCTTCTCCGCCTTCGGCGTTTACCGCATCATCCTGGGCGTGGTGGTGCTGGTTTACTTCGCCCTGGTGTAAGCATTTTCCACAAAAAAGGAACATTCTCATTTGACAAAATACCCCGAACGCTTTATAATGAATCCGATAGGTGTGTGTGACTCTATCCCCTGAAAAATCTGAAAAGGACGGATTAGAACATGTATAAAATCGTTCGCAAGCAGGAGCTGAACGCTTCCGTCACCCTGATGGAGATCGAAGCGCCCTTTGTCGCACGTAAGGCAAAGGCCGGTCAGTTCATTATTTTCCGCATCGACGAGATGGGAGAGCGTGTTCCCCTGACCATCGCCGGTTATGACCGGGAAAAAGGTACCGTTACCATTATCTTCCAGAAGGTCGGCTTCTCCACCAACGCCCTGGGTGCGCTGAAGGAAGGCGACTACATCCACGACTTTGTAGGCCCCTTGGGCAAGCCCACCCCCGTGGAGGGCAAGAAGAAGGTCTGCGTGGTCGGCGGCGGCGTGGGCTGCGCCATCGCCCTGCCCTCTGCCAAGGCGTTCAAGGAAGCCGGTGCGGAAGTGACCGTTATCGTCGGTTTCCGCAGCAAGGACATCGTCATTCTGGAGGACGAGTTCAAGGCAGCAGCCGACCGGCTGATCCTCATGACCGACGACGGTACTTACG
>ERZ827469.3393-NODE-3393-length-10534-cov-2.605878_pt1 | contig 10534 bp, 9 predicted proteins | sample MGYA00519917_ERZ827469 | MGnify/ENA primary metagenome ERZ827469 (study PRJEB31778, sample SAMEA3449314) | human gut metagenome | biome: human gut; feature: human-associated habitat; material: faeces | place: United Kingdom | collected 2010/2012 ... | reverse complement strand
CCTGTTCTACTTCAAAAGAAACATCATCCAGCGCTTTTACCAGTGTATTTCCTTTTCCATATATTTTTGTTAAATTTTTCACTTCCAAAATATTCATTGTCATTCTCCTTTTCTTTCTGATAATTTAAGTGTAACATCGCATCCTTACATCTCCGTGAAAGAAAAATGACAATTTTGTCACACAATCATTTTATAAAACCGGATTTCAAATTCCGTTCCCTTTCCCACTTCACTTTTTACGAGTATTTTTCCCTCTTCTTTTTCCACGATGGCTTTTGACAATGCCAGGCCGATCCCCACACTGTCCTTTTTTTCCCGTTTTCCATTGTAAAACCGTTTAAATATGTGTGGCAGCTCGTCCTTTTCGATACCACATCCATCATCACGCAGAATCAGTGACTGATACAACGAGTAATCTTTCGTCTCCACATAAAGATGTCCGCCATCTTCCATATGCTCCATACAATTTTTTACAATATTACCGACTGCCTCGCACGTCCAGTTAAAATCTCCCCGGATCGTTCCTTCTAATTTTCCTTTTTCCACATGAATATTTCTCAAATCCATCGTGAGTAAATACGGCTCTATACTTGCCTCCAAAACCTCTTCCAGTGCGATTTCATCGGTATGAAATACAATTGTTCCGGCATCCAATTTTGACAATTTCAGTAAATACGTGATCAGCCATTTCATTTTCTCTAACTGTTTGTCAATCGTTTCGACAAACTGCTTCCGCTTTGCCTCGTCCTGCTCTCTTTCAAGCAGTTCGGTCATTACCATCATAGACGTAAGCGGCGTTTTTAACTGATGCGAAATATTCGCAAGAGCATCTGCAAGATACACCTTGTCCTTTTCTAACATCGCATTCTGCGAACGAAGCAAAACAATTACTTTATATAAATTGTTTTTTAATATGGAGATTTCTCCCTCTTCATTGTCTGCGATATCAAGATCGTATTTACCGGCACAGATCAGGGATAAATAGGTGTTAAGCTGCTGCAATTTGTCCCGTCGTTTCTTTATTTCCCAGCTATAAATAGTGATCAACAGAGCAGTAAATACAAAAAAGAGAACAGCACACCACGGATGGATCCATGCCATGAGTACGGTTCCCAAAATTGTAATTACACTGCCCAAAAGGATCATATGTTTCAGGCTTTTATCTTTCATTGTCGATTCGATACCCCCTTCCCCGAACCGTCTGAATGTATTCCGGTTCGGCCGGATCTGTCTCTATTTTTCCGCGCAGTCTCTTGATATACACGGTCAGCGTGTTATCATTGACAAAGTCGCCCTCCACATCCCATATATTTTCGAGCAGCTGGTTTCGGCTCAGGATCATGCCCTTATGATTCATCAAAATCAAAAGCAAGCGGTATTCCATCGCCGTAAGTTCAATTTCATTTCCATTTTTTTCCACTCGTCCCTCATTGGTATAAATGCAAAGTTCCTTGTACCGCAACACTCCATCTGCCGTTTCTTTCGTATACCGGCGAAGGACACTTTTCATTCTGGCAAGCAGTTCTCTTACACGGAAAGGTTTTGTGATATAATCGTCCGCCCCAAGTTCCAATCCCATCACAACATTGACCTCCTCTTCCATTACAGTCAGGATGATTACCGGAAAATCGCCCTTTTCTTTGATTTTCCGGCAGACATCGTAACCGCTTCCATCGGGTAATGTAAGATCAAGGATATATAATGAAAAGGGGCGCTCTGCCATCAAACGCATTGCCTCTTTTACCGTGGAAGCACGCGTCACCTGATAGCCTTCCGGTTCAAGCGAATAGGTCAATCCCATCGCGATCGCATCATCGTCTTCCAGCAAAAAAATGTCCATCGCCTGTCACTCCTTATTTGATCTTTGCTTTTTTTCCTACCCCTCTGGCACGCAGAATTTTCTTATAAGCTGCCTTTTGTTTCTTGGAAAATCCACCTTTTGGCAGTGTGATCTTTGCTTTTTTATAAATTCCTGCAAATGCTTTCTTTCCGACACGCTTCATCGTCAATTTTTTCGTCTTTATCACAATGGTCTTTAATTTTTTGCAATTATAAAATGCCTTCGGTTTGATTCTACGGACATTTTTTCCGATCACCACTTTTGTAAGTTTTTTACATTTTGCAAAGGCATTGCTTTGTATCGAAATAACCGGATATTTCTTACCCTTTATCGTAATATAATCCGGAATGGTAATGGTCGTTTTCTGAGAATCAAAATTTGACACTTCGACCCCCTGCACTCCGTCGACTATAGTTGTCGTATAGGAGCTGGCACTTACCGCAATATCTAACTCTTCGTCCTCTTCCGAAGCTGTATTTTCTCCACGTTCATTCGGAGAATCACTCACACTAGGAGTGGTACCTTTTCCCGGCGTGGTATTTATCGTTGGTTTTAGTGCTTCACTTGTCCCAGGCGTGGCACTCGCACTTGGCGTCGGTACGGCGCTGGTTACCAGCGTGGCACTTGCGCTTGGCGCTACACTCGCACTTGGCACTGCACTCGCACTTGGCGTTGGCACGGTGCTTGGCTCTACACTCGCACTTGACGTTGGCACGGCGCTTGGCTCTACACTCGCACTTGACGTTGGCACGGCACTTGGCGCTGCACTCGCACTTGGCGTTGGCACGGCACTTGCTCCCGGCGCAGCACTGACACTTGGTGCTGGCGTTTCGCCGCCCCGGCTTCGATATGTATTGATAAGCCATGCCCCGGTCGCACCAAGATCTGCATTGGTAAAACCATTCACTTTATTGCATTCCGGCGAGAGCATCGAAGCACTTTCGTTTTTCTTACTCAGACTCCAACAGCAGTAACTGATTCCATTTTCCTCAAAGAAATCGATCCAGCGGTCTGCTTCCTCGAGATTAAAACCGCCGTTTCCTGAGGCATCGCAGACACCAAATTCCGTACAAAATACCGGTGTTCCTGCTTTCAGTGCGGTACGTACTTTTTCGCGAAGACTTTCCCCATGGCTGCCCGAATAAAAATGGATCGTATACATCACGTTCGGATCATCGATTTTTCCGCCATTTGTCGCCACTTCATCGACATCCTGTGACCAGGTATTGGTTCCCACTACAATGATCGCATCCGGGTCATTGGCACGTATCGTATTTACCACATCTACCGCATACGGACGGATCTGGTTCCACGGTGTTCCCGTAGGTTCATTGCAGATCTCGTAGATGATATTGCTCTGGTCTTTGTACTTTTTCGAATAGGTATCGAAAAATTGAATTGCTTCCGACTTTTTGTCATTCGGATTTTCCGCATGAACGTGCCAGTCAATGATGGCATACATTCCAAGCTCTGTCAGATTCGAAACGCCTTTCTGAATGTGCTTGTCCAGTTTGTCCTTGGATCCCTGGGTGTAACCGCCCTGCGTCACATAGCTGACAAGGCGCACCATATTAACGCCCCATTCATCGCGCAGATTCTGAAATGCGGTCTTATTTAAAAAGGTTTCACCATCGCCCCAATGCATTCCATGGGTACTTGCACCGCGAAGCGTAAATGGCTGATTGTACTTATCCTTAACCTGCAGTCCATCGACATGTAACGCCCCGTGTTTCCCATATGGTGTATCTTCATACGGTACATCTTTCATCTGGCCAGTCAGCGTATAATTGCACTGGTAGCCGTCGATAAATGTTGCTCCGGAACCGACACTTCCTTCATTGCCTCCGGTGCTCTGGCTACCGTACTCATAAGTAATTTCCGCTCCGGTAAAAGAAACCTCTCGTCCAAAACAGATTTTAAAATCGTCGTCCACTTTATATGTACTTCCCGCGGCAACTACTTTTCCGTTTCCCTGACCTTTTACTACAAGTTTATCATTTTTCACCGTTGCCTGACATCCATAACTTTTGCTGTATTTGGAAATATCATTGACAGAAAGTGTCAACTGCCAGTCACGGATCGATTGGTTCGAATGGTTCGTCACAGCAAGATAATACTCGAACCAATACTCATTTTTCTTACTTTCCGTAAGCGTGATCTCCACTTCTCCGTTATCCGAGGAAAAACTTTTACTGTTTTCCGCTATTACTTCTTCCGCCGGCCATGGACCAAGTCCTGCCATCAAAGCAAATACCAAAATACACGCCCATACTTTTCTTACTTTCTGTTTCATTTTCCTTCTCCTTTTCTTTATTTAAGATTTTCGTATTCTTTTCTCGTAAAACGGTGATAGGTCAGTCCAAAATCATCGTCTTCGACACAATACACATACCGTTCTGTCGAATCCTTTTCAAAGTAAAATACGGAACCGAGTCCATCATGCACCATATTTTCCTGATGTAACACATCCTCTTTTTCTTTGGCAAACTGCTGAAAGCAATTACAAACATCATCCATATTGCTTGCAGGATTTTGAATTACTTTCAAAAAAGACTTCAAAAACTCAGGATCCGGTATCGTTTTTGCGATATGAATCACACCATCCTCCGGGATTTCGATGCCATATCGTTTCTTCTCTTTCCAAAAATGGAGTTTTCCAAATAAACTCTCATTTTCCTTTTGGAATTCTGTCAATGTCTTCTCCAGTTCTTCCGTCGAAGCCGCCGGTTCCAATTGCAGTAATTCTTTCAATGATTCCAATGGATAAAATAGATCCATTTTCTCCTTCCGCACACCAATTTTACACTGCCATTCCTTTACGGTGTCTACCATATGCTGTGCTAACTCGTTCATTTTCTCTTCCTCCCTTACTGTTCGATAATCTGAAGTGCATGCTGCAGCTGCGTATCTTCTTTCTCGGTATCGGTATCTTTTTTCTCATATTCTATCGTCTCATCCGGGTTAATTCCCTTTTTATGGATGCACTCGCCATTTGGGAGATAATATTTGGCTGTCGTTAATTTGATTCCGCCTCCACAGGCATTTTTCAATGAAAATACTGTCTGAACAATGCCTTTTCCAAAGCTTTTTGTTCCGATCAGGGTCGCTGCGCCGCGTGTTTTCAATGTGCCGGCAAACACTTCCGAGGCACTGGCACTGTTTCCATTGATCAAAACAACAATTGACTTCTGATAACTCTGTTTGTCATCGGAATGATAGGTCTTATCGCCCTCTTTTTTGCTTTTTTCCGTGATCAGATCTCCTTTTGGCAATAACCGGTTCAGCATATTAATGGCGGAATCCAACGAACCGCCGCCGTTATCGCGCAGATCGATCACAAGTCCTTTGATCTCATCGTTATCATATTTATCGACCGCTTTGGAAAATTGATCATCCGTTTCATTGTCAAATTCTGTCACTTTGATATATCCGGTCTTCCCTATCCGCTTATCTTGTACAGACACGACGTTGATCTTTTTGCAGACCAGCTGCAGGGTAACCGTCTCCTGCTGATTATCGTCATTGGTACGAAGCACCTTGATCTCCACCGTCTTTCCATCATTGTCATCCACTTTTATCATGGAAACTACATCGTTTAGCGTTTTTCCGGTAATATCTGTTCCATTTACTTCTTTAAAAATATCACCGGCCTTCATCCCTGCTTTTACAGCCGGCCCGTCCTCTGTAAGTTCCGACACCTGGATATCTCCATTTTCAAGCTGCTTTAATGTGACACCGATGCCGACATAGGAACCGTCGATGCCCTTCATCACTTCATCGTATTCACTCTGAGTGTAATACGCAGAATATTTATCTCCCAGCGCCGCGACCATACCTTTGGCTGCACCGTTCGCCAGGTCTTCGTCGGTGTAGTCTCCTTGATAATAGGAATAAATACACTGCTCAATGTATTTATTTTTCGTATATGCCTGTGTTGCTGCATTTCCTGCCGGCAGGATGCGGATACCAAAAAAACGCAATACGGACAGCACACACAAGGTAAATACGATTCCGCAGACCGCTCCTTGAAAAAAACTGCTTGATAAAATCTTTTTTAATCGTTTCATCGTGATCTCTCCTATGCTTCTTATTCTCGCAAAACAGCCTGAAACCGCAATTCGTTCAGGCTGTGTTATCTTTTCTGACTATTGACTTACGTAATTTAATGGATTTACATAGCTTCCGTTCACAGTCACTCCAAAATGAAGGTGTGGACCGGTCGAGATTCCGGTCGAGCCGACATTTCCAATGACATCTCCCTGATTTACCGTATCTCCGACCTTGACGCCCAATTTCGAGCAGTGCATGTAAACGGTATACAAACTGTTTCCATGATAGATCATAATGTAATTTCCCGCTGTAGAACTATATGTCGCCGTAACCACGGTTCCGGCTCCGGATGCCACGATCGCCGTTCCGGAAGAAACAGAAATATCGATTCCTTTGTGATATGTGCTCGCTCCTGCAGTCGGACTTGTACGGGAACCAAATTTGGAAGAAATTCTTCCGGATACCTTTAACGGCCAGCGCAATTCGCCGGTATTTGCCGCATAGGAATCATTGGAAGAAGCCGGATCTGCACCATCCGTCGAAGTATTTCCACCGGATGCCTTTGCCGCCTGCTGTGACTTTTTCGCAGCCTCTGCTTCTTTTTTCTGAATTTCCTGCTGTTTTTGAAGCAAAAGTGCCTCTACCTTCTGTTCCTGTTTTGCCACTTCTGCATTATACGTCTGTACACGCTTATCTGTCACAGAAATTGCCGAATTCAATTTTTTCACTTCGTCTTTTTTGCTTGTTCTCAACTTTTTCAAGGAACTCTGGTCAGTAACCGCTTCATCCTGAAGACTGCAGATTTCATCGACTTTAGCTTCCATCAAGCTCTGCGTATGCTCGATTTCTGTCATACGCTCTGAATATTCTTTAAAAATGTTCGCATCGTATTCTGAAATTTTTTGTACATACTCTGAGCGGCTCAGAAAATCGGCAAAACTGGCTGCACTAAAAATCGCTTCCACATAACCATCTTCGCCATTTTCATACATATATTTTATTCGCTTTTTCATGATTTCATACTGCTCTTTTTGCTTTTTCTGCATATCAGAGCATTGTTCCTGAATCTTTGCCAGCTCTTTTCGCGAAGTTTCAATCTGCTTTTTCAGACCCGATATGGTGTCCGAAATTTTTTCAATCTTTTTATCCACTTTTTTGATATATTTGAGAATATCGCCCTTGCTGTCTTCCAGTTCTTTCAGATCTTTTTCCAGGCTTTCCAGACGGCTCTCCGCCTTCTTTTTTTCTTCTTCCGCCTGACGGATCTGCTGGTCATAGTCTGTCGTCGCACTTTCTTCTGCCTGTGCCGGCGGCTGCTGCAGCCCGGACAGACAATAGGAAAATACCAATGAGATCACAAAACCAATCGCAAGAATTTTTCGTTTCATCTCTGCCATCCCCCTTTAAATGTCCAAATGTTTACGTACCGTAAAGAAACTGCCGATAAAACCTACGCCGATCCCGATCAGCAGACACAGTGGAATCAATGCTTTGAATATCGTTCCGACCGGCAAAAAGGTCATCCAGCTCGAAATCATATCAAACTTCGTCTTAATGTACTGTATGATGGAGGAATAACTAACCAGAAGAATGACAAGCGGAATCACCGCTCCAATCAATCCAATCACCACGCCTTCCACGATAAAAGGCGCACGAATAAAAAAGTCCGACGCTCCCATAAGACGCATAATTCCAATCTCGGCACGGCGTACCGTAATTCCCGTCGAAATCGTCGACTGAATCAAGAAAATTGACACCGCAAGCAGGATCACAATGATCGCAATAGAAATATAACTTACCAGACGGCTCGCATTTGCAAGACTTTTCGCGGCATCTGCCGACTGTTTTACCAAGCGCACACCTGCTATTTCACGAATATAAGACGCCAGTTCATCCTGTTTTGAAATATCTTTTACATAGACCTGATACGAGGCAGAATCTGCCAGCGGATTGTCCCCGGCAAAACTGTCTACGAGATCCGGATTATCCTTAAAATTTTCAGCAGCAAATTCCTTCCAGGCCTGCTCTGCCGATACAAATTCGATATGATCCACTTCCTCCCGGGATTTAATTGCTTCCCCGATAGAATCCATCTGTTTCTGCGAAGCACCCTCGTCAAAGAATACCGTAAGTCCGACGGAACTCTCCACTTCTTTGATCATATGACTGAAATTTCCAACAATAAAATAGAACATGCCAAATAAAAACAGGCACGCCGCCATCGTACTGATGGACGCGATTGTAAACATCCTGTTTTTCCGCATGCTCTTCAGTCCCTGACGGATACTATATAAAAATACACTAATCCCTCTCATATTCATAGCCACCTTTTTTATCATCACGAACAACGGTTCCTTCGCTTAACGTTACCACTCTTTTCTGCATCACATCCACAATATCATTGTTATGTGTTACTACCACTACCGTCGTTCCCATCTTATTTACTTCCTGCAACAGCATCATAATCTCCCAAGCATTCTGGGGATCCAGATTTCCCGTCGGCTCATCGGCCAAAAGGATTGTCGGCTGATTCACAAGAGCTCTGGCGATCGCTACACGCTGCTGTTCTCCACCGGATAACTCATTGGGATACGCATCTGCTTTGTCCGTCAGACCGACAATCGTAAGCATCGTCGTCACATTGCGGATCATCTCACGTTTGCTTCTGCCGATGATACGCTGAGCAAAGGCAATATTTTCAAATACCGTCCTGTCTTTTAAAAGACGGAAATCCTGAAATACGACTCCAATATTCCGTCGATACAGGGGAACCTGTTTTCTCTTTAATTTATTTACAAGCCTTCCGGCAATATATAGTTTTCCGGAAGTCGGATCCAGTTCCTTCAGCAGCAGTTTAATAAACGTTGACTTTCCGGAACCACTTTTTCCTACGATAAATACAAACTCGCCATTTTCAATCTGCAGCGTGACATGCTTTAATGCATCCACACCGGTCTGATATTGCTTGCTTACGTCATCCAGCGCAATAATCGGCAATTGATTTGCTGTCATCTCTTCTCATCCTTTCCCCTGTCACCAGTCTCATACTCTGTCAATCAATAATCTATGGTTTCAAGATAGTTCATATACTTCACAACCATAAGGGCAATTTTAAAAGTAATAGCATCATCAAAAATACGCAAATCCAGTCCTGTACTCTTTTCCAACTTATCCAAACGATATACCAGAGTATTCCTATGAATATATAACTGTCTTGACGTTTCAGATACATTCAGGTTATTTTCAAAGAACTTATTGATTGTCGTCAATGTTTCTTCATCAAACTGATCCGGTGTCTTTTCTTCAAAGATCTCCTTGATAAACATTTTGCAAAGAGGCATCGGCAACTGATAGATCAAACGACCGATTCCCAGATTACTGTAAGCGACAACTTTCTTATCGCTATAGAAAATCTTTCCGACATCAAGAGCCATCTTCGCTTCTTTGTATGATCTGGAAACTTCTTTGAGTTCTTTTACGATCGTACCGAATGCCACATGGACACGGGACATTGCTTCGGTATTGAGCATGTCTACGATGACATGTGCCGTCTTTTCGAGATCTTCAATCTGATCTTTCTCCCCAATCTCTTTTACAAGAATAATATTTTTTTCATCCACCGCAGTAATAAAATCCTGCGTCTGTGTTGCAAACATACTTCGCACCGTCTCCAGTGCTCCGGAATCCTTTTCTTTATTCGTCTCAATAATAAAGACAACTCTTCGCGCACTCATCTCAATGTGCAGCTTTTTGGCACGGTTATAGATATCCACCAAAAGAAGATTATCTAACAGAAGGTTTTTGATAAAATTATCTTTGTCATAACGCTCTTTGTAAGCCACCAAAAGTCCCTCAATCTGAAGCACGATCATCTTCCCGATCGTATATGCTTCCTCCGAATCTCCCCGGATCACAATTACATATTCTAACTGTCCTTCATCATATACTTTAAAATAATGGCATCCTTTTACCACCTGACTGTCTGCCGGTGACTGAACAAAACTCAAGCCATCTTCATGATTTACCGAAAAATCCTCTGATGTCGTCGCCAATGTATTTCCCTCTGCATCTGACACACATAGATCATTTTTTATAATCCCCTTAATCCCTTCAATCGTATTTTGCAAAATCTGATTTGATATCATTGCCACACCTCCGAAAATAGTCTACTCTTGTCGCATTATAATTTATTGTACCATTTTTTTGGAAAAAACGCAAGAAATGATTTAAGGGATGCCTGTTTAGGCATCCCTTATTTTTACTCACATATGTAAGTTGAATCCTAGTTTGTAATTGTAACTTCTGTCTCCTTGTCGAAGAGGTGAATCTTCTCAGCATCCAGAGCGATTTTAATCGTATCACCAGGACGAGCTGTTGTACGAGGATTAACACGTACTGTGATATCTGTATCTTCGATCGTGAAGTACAAGAATACTTCTGCACCAAGCATCTCGTATACTTTAACAGTAGCTTCCAATGTAGTATCAGGAGAACTGCTGATGAACATTTCCTCATCTTTAATGTCTTCCGGACGAATACCAAAGATGATGTCTTTATCTTCATAACCATTCTCGATCAGTTTCTTAGCTTTGCTCTCTGTCAGTTTCACAGAGTTGTTACCAAATACAAGAAGTACATCGGAAC
>ERZ827469.3392-NODE-3392-length-10534-cov-6.908865_pt1 | contig 10534 bp, 7 predicted proteins | sample MGYA00519917_ERZ827469 | MGnify/ENA primary metagenome ERZ827469 (study PRJEB31778, sample SAMEA3449314) | human gut metagenome | biome: human gut; feature: human-associated habitat; material: faeces | place: United Kingdom | collected 2010/2012 ... | reverse complement strand
GCGGTGCGAAGCACCGCAAACAAAGCCATAGTATGGCTTTGTTTAGCCCGCGGGTCCCAACCCGTAGGAATGTCTAACAAGGTGCATGCTGCTAACACATTCGTGTACTGGTTCTTTTTTGTCTCCGCGCGGGATTTGAACAGGGCGGCGGTGCGAAGCACCGCAAACAAAGCCATAGTATGGCTTTGTTTAGCCCGCGGGTTCCACCGGCTAGGAATGTCTAACAAGGTGCATGCTGCTAGGAGCAGCGGGATCTGCAACCCGAAAAGTTTTGACTTGTGTTCTAAATATGATATACTGGAAAAGCAAAGCCATATTTGGCTGCAGAACGGACAAAAAAGCGAGGAAAAACAGAAACTATGCAGGAAATAAAAAAGAAAAAATGGGCGGTCGAGCTTTTTGTGATCGTTCTGATCTGCCTTTGCGGCTGGTGGGCTGTGCGGAAAGAGGGGTTCTTTCTGGATGAGATCTACTCCTACGGCCTTGCAAACAGCAGCTATGCGCCGTTTTTGAATTGGTATTATAATGGTGAGCATTCGTTTGATGGAAATCTCCCGGAAGCAGTTTTTGAACAACAGGATTTTGTGAATTATATTTCGGTTCAGAAAAATGATCGCTTCAACTATGCGTCGGTCTACTATAATCAGACGCAGGACATTCATCCGCCGCTGTTCTACTTTTTGCTGCACACGGTGTGCTCATTATTTCCGGGCAGCTTTACAAAATGGACGGGTCTGGGGATGAATTTTGTGCTGCTGGGCGGCACGCTGGCAGCGCTGTATGCGCTGGGCATGGAGCTGTTTGCAGACTGGAAAAAAGCATTGTTCGTCTGTGCATTGTATGCGTTCAACCGTGAAATGATCTCGAATGTGACGATGGTGCGCATGTATATGCTCATGACCTTGCTGACGACCCTGCTTGCGCTGCTGGTGGCAAAGTCTCTTCGCAGGCCGTCTGTGCCCAAATATCTTCTGATCGGTGTAACCATCTATCTTGGCATGATGACCCAGTATTTCTTTGTGGTCTATGCCTTCCTGCTGTGCGCAGCATATGACCTTTACCTGATGTTCCGGCGCGAATGGAAAAATGTTGCTGCATTTTCGCTTCCGGCACTTGCGGGCGTTGGCGGAATGCTGCTCACCTTTCCGTGCTGGTATGCACAGCTGCACTCGCAGAATACGAACTCACTGGATGCTACAACGCGCAATCTTTTTGATCTGGCGCAGTACCCCAAAGGCCCGCTGGAGCTGATCGGCTGGAGCATCGTCGGCTTTGCTGTAGGCGCAGGCATTATGGCCGTGCTGGTCCTGACGAAGCTGGGGCAGCGCTGGCTGCCGGGCAAGTTGCGCGGCACAACGCTGATCCCCGGGGATGTCAAGCTGATTGCGGTCCCGGCGCTTGCTGCATTTCTGGTTATCGCGGTGATCTCGCCGTATAAGTCGCTGCGGTATGTGTACCATCTGCAGCCGCTGGAAGCGTTGTTTTGTGGCTGCGGTCTTTTCTCCATTCTGGATACGCTGCGTGCAGGCACCAGAAAGCGCATTCTGCAGATCGTGTGCCTTGCAATGCTCGTGCTTGCATTTGTGATCGAGCCGGAGCGCATGTACAGCGGTACTTATAAGATAGACAAAGAACTGGAACAATACAGTCAGGCCGCCTGCGTGGATATTACCGGGGACCTTGGCAGTTTCACTTCCGGCGTGCAGGAGCTTCTCAAATTTCAGGAGGTCTGTGTGGTGCCGGACGATTCCAGTGAGCTGCTGGTGCAGTATAACACCGGCGAAAATGATACGCTGGTGCTGTTCATTGGAGGCCGGGGGCTGTGGCAGTTCGTGACGGCAGAACAGGTGGAGCAGATTACGGCCCAGAACATGGAAACTGCGTGGAACGTTGCCCGACAGGGCGGCTATGAGGATGTTTCGCTGCTGGCAACGCAGGAGTTTGAACAGATCTTTGTTTTGAAAAAGTGAACGCTTTGCGGCACAGCAGAAGGGAAAACTGCCTTTTTTGCGCGTGCTATATCGTTTTAAGGTAAAGTGTGCTAGAATAGTACCATCAACGATTCAGGAGGGTATCCCATGCTCAAACGACTGCGCAAAGCGCACCCAATCTTATTCTGCGTTCTGGCAGAAGTGGTCTTTCTGGCAAGCCTGTTCGTAACAGATCTTGTCTTTACCATTGCATTGGTTCTTTTTCGGACGGATTTTGCGTCCATTGATACATACCTCTACAGCACTCTGCAGGAGCTGGTGGGGGCCATGGTGGCAGTGCTGTTTCTGGTACGGACAGACCGTGCTGGGCTGCTGCGCCGCCGCGGCAGCGGCTTTTTCAATGGCCTGCTGGTGGGCATGTACCCGCTGGTGTTCATTGGCTACAATGCCTTTGGGTCGCTGGTGCTGGGCCGGCCGGAGAACGGTGTGCTGCAGCCTGCGGCACGCATCTGCACCTTCCTTGTCAGCATGGCCATGGTGGGTGTGGCCGAGGAATTCATCTTCCGCGGTGTCATTGCCCAGACCCTGCTGGAGCACTTTGGCACCAGCCGCGCCGGTGTGTGGAAGGCCTGCCTTTTGTCCGGTGTGCTGTTTGGTGCGGCGCACCTGACCAATATCCTCAGTTCGGCACCCTTCGGTGTGCTGATGCAGTGCGTGTTTGCAGCATCGCTTGGCACTCTTTTTGCGGCGATCTACTTCCGCACCGGCAATTTGTGGGTGACGGTATTCCTGCATGGTGCCATGGATATTTCGTCCATGCTCATCGGTGGGCTGTACGGCACCACTACCGTGGCCGATGCGGTAAGCGGCTACGATGCATCCATGCTGCTTTCGGTGCTGCTGTATCTGATCCCCACCGCAGTTCTGCTGCGCAAAAAGAAGCTGCCGGAGGTACAGCTGTACTGGCACCAGTACGTAAAAAAATAAAGGCAGGATGCAAAAAATATCCTTGCATTTTGCACAGGGTTCTGGTATACTGTATCTGTTACCGTGGTACGGGGTTGGGAGTATGCCCGCTTTTTGGGAATGCCGTTTCCCGCCGCTGTTCCATTGGCACATAAAATTTTATAAAGAGGTATGTAACTATGAACAAGCAGGAAGTTATGGCCAAAGTCGCTCTGACCGAGAAGGACACTGGCTCTCCCGAAGTGCAGGTCGCTCTGCTGACCGCTCACATCAACGAGCTGAACGAGCACCTGAAGAAGAACCCGAACGATCACCACAGCCGCCGCGGCCTGATGAAGATGGTTGGCCGCCGCCGCAATCTGCTGGCTTATCTCCAGAAGAAGGACATCGAGCGTTACCGTGCTCTGATCGCAACTCTGGGTCTGCGTAAGTAATTTAAACAGAGGGCAGGTACCGCAAAGGTGCCTGCCTTTTGCTTTTGTATACAAATGGCAGCGGCTGCGTATTGCAGCAGTAAATCGAACGCCTGTGCCCCGAATGCTTTTTCATGGCGCGGACGGCTCACATCAACGGCAGAGACATTCCCCCGGTGGGGGAAATATCTCAAACAAAACCGGATGTGAACGGCATGGACGCTGGATTTATTGCTATGATGCGCGTGCCACCGCCTTTTGGATAGAAAAAATCCGAAAAAACAAGGAGGCAAAAACAATGGCAATTGAATTTGGTTCCCGCAGAGAGACCTTTGAGAACTACAAGGTCTACGAGACCATGCTGGCAGGCCGCCCGTTCAAGGTAGAAATGGGCAAAATGTGCGGTCTGTCCAACGCCAGTGCGCTGATCCGCTACGGCGAGACCTGCGTTCTGTGCAATGTGGTCATGAGCCCCAAGCCCCGCGAAGGCGTGGATTTCTTCCCCCTGAACGTGGAGTATGAGGAAAAGCTCTACGCCGCAGGCCGCATCCCCGGCAGCTTTATGCGCCGTGAGGGCCGCCCCGGTGAGCGCGCCATCCTGACCAGCCGCGTGGTGGACCGCCCCATGCGCCCGCTGTTCCCCAAGGAAATGCGCAACGACGTGTGCATCACCATGACCGTCATGAGTCTGGACCCCGACTGCAGCCCTGAGATCGCCGGTATGATCGGTGCTTCTCTGGTCACTGCCGTGTCCGACATCCCGTGGAACGGCCCCATCGGCGGCGTGCAGGTGGGTCTGGTGGACGGCGAGATCGTGCTGAACCCCACGCAGGAGCAGCGCAAGGTGAGCGACCTTGCCCTGACCGTTGCCGCCACTATGGATAAGATCGTGATGATCGAGGCCGGTGCCAACGAGGTGGACGAGGACACCATGCTGAACGCCATCAAGGCCGCTCACGTGGAGATCAAAAAGACCATTGAGTTCATCAACCGCATCGTGGCCGAGCGCGGTAAGAAGAAGATCGATTTTCAGGTGGTGGGTCTGGATATGGACGTGTTCCACGCCATCCAGAACAAGTATCTGGACGACTTCAAGGCTGCTATGGACACCGACGACAAGAATGTGCGCGATGCCGCTCTGCTGCCCATTATGGACAAGATCGCCGAGGAGTACCCCGACCTGACCGCTGCAGACCTTGATCTGGTCAGCTACAAGATGCAGAAGTTCGTGGTGCGCCGCTGGCTGCTGGACGAGGGCAAGCGCGTGGACGGCCGCGGCATCAACGAGATCCGCCCGCTGGCTGCCGAAGTGGGCATCCTGCCCCGCGTGCACGGCTCCGGCATGTTCACCCGCGGCCAGACGCAGGTGCTGACCACCTGCACTCTGGGCGGCACCAAGGACAACCAGCTCATGGACGACCTGACCGATGAGCAGACCAAGCGCTATATCCATCACTACAACTTCCCGCCGTACTCTGTGGGCGAGGCCCGCGCACCGCGCAGCCCCGGCCGCCGCGAGATCGGCCATGGCGCACTGGCAGAGCGTGCTCTGGTGCCCGTGCTGCCCTCTCTGGAAGAGTTCCCCTACACCATCCGTTGCGTGTCTGAGGTGCTCTCCTCCAACGGTTCCACCTCTCAGGCATCCATCTGCGGCTCTACGCTGGCCCTGATGGATGCAGGCGTGCCCATCAAGGCACCCGTTGCCGGCATTTCCTGCGGCCTGATCACCGAGGGCGACCGCTGGATGACCATGCTGGACATTCAGGGCGTGGAGGACTTCCACGGCGATATGGACTTCAAGGTGGGCGGCACCCGCAAGGGCATCACTGCCATCCAGATGGACATCAAGATCGATGGCCTGACCTACGACATCATTGCCGAGGCTTTCGAGAAGTGCCGCAAGGGCCGCCTGTATATTCTGGACGAGATCATCAAGCCGGTGATCGCAGAGCCCCGCCATGAGCTGAGCCGCTACGCACCCAAGATGTTCAGCATGATGATCCCCACCGATAAGATCAAGGACGTGATCGGTAAGGGCGGCAAGGTCATTCAGGACATCTGCGCTACCTGCAACTGCAAGATCGACGTGCAGGAGGACGGCCATGTGTTCGTCTCTGCTGTGGATCAGGAGGACGCAAAGCGCGCCATCTTTACCATCAAGACCATTGTGGAGGACCCCGAGATCGGTGCCATCTACAAGGGCAAGGTCACCCGCCTGATGAACTTTGGTGCCTTTGTGGAGATCGCACCGGGCAAGGAAGGTCTGGTGCACATCTCCAAGCTGGACACCAAGCGTGTGGAGCGCGTGGAGGATGTGGTGGCTGTGGGCGATGCCATCGTGGTCAAGGTGACCGACATCGACCAGCAGGGCCGTATCAACCTGAGCCGCCGCGATGCCATTCTGGCTCTGGAAGCCAAGCGCGCCGAGCAGCAGGCACAGCAGCAGTAAACCCTGACTGCATAAAAGAAACCGAAAAAGAGGACCCGATGCAGATGCATCGGGTCCTCTTTGTTGTATCAGAATAAAATTATACTGTGCGGTACTTGCGATCCAGCGCCCAGCCGAATGCAAACAGCACCACACCGCTGACAGCCAGCACCGGCACGGGCCAGTTCAGCTGACCGGTCTGCGGCAGACCGCTCATTGCCGGGTTATCCGGGTGGCCCGGCAGAACGGGGCTGTCTGGATTACCGGGTGCTACCGGATGATCCGGATGGCCCGGAGCCACGGGATTGTCCGGATTACCGGGAGAGACCGGGTTATCCGGGTTGTCCGGCGGGGTAGGCATATCAGGATGATCGGGCGTATCCGGCGGCGTAGGCGGGGTAGGGGGCGTAGGCGGCGTGTCCGGCTTGGTGGGGGTGTAAGCACCCACCTTGGGGCTGGCATCCACCGCATAATTCCACTTGCCATCCTCCGCCATGGGCAGAGAGACAAGGAACGGATTGATCGGCTCATAGCCCTTGGAAGCCTCGGTCTGCACGATCAGATACAGGCCCAGCTCCAGACCACAGAAGGTCACGTTGCCGTCCGCATCAATGGTCTTCGTAGTGCCCTCGGCGCTTTGGGGCAGATACTCCTGCAGCTGGGCCGCAAGGGTGCTGTCGGTCAAATCACCCAGCGCAATGCCGCAGCCGTAGAAATCGCCGCAGTATTCGTAGCTCAGGTTGCCGTTTTGGCGCTTTACCTCGGCCACACGGTACAAAGTGAGCTTGCCGCCGCTCAGCGCCTTATCGTTGGCGCTGTCGTACAGCGTAACGCGGATGGTGCCGGTAGTGGGATTGCCGCTGCTGTCCACCAGCTTGATGTTTGCGCTGGTGGCAAGGGCAGGCAGCGCACTTGTTACCAGAAGGCACAGCACCAAAAGCAGGGCCGCAGCGTGCTTTTTGAGATCAGTGCGTTTCATGTTTTTCACCTCTTGTAGATTTGCGTTTGCGGTTGGAGAACAGCAGCCAGAGCAGCAGCACCAGCAGCAGGGGCAGTGCCATGATGGGAGCTGTGATGATCGGTTCGATCTTGATGGCATCGGCTGTTACACGGATGTGCTTGAGCTTGTCCGGCGTTTCGATGCGCCGTCCGCGCACCAGAAGGCGGTGGGAGTTGATGCCGTAGGGGGTGCAGGTCATCAGGGTGACGTAATCCTTGCCGTCCACCACCTTGAGGTTGTCGGTCTCGGTGGGCAGTACAATGGAGATCTGGTCCACCTCATAGGTCAGCACCCGGTCCAGCACCGTGATGGTGAAGGTGTCGCCCACTTCCAGCTGGTCCAGATTGGTGAACAGCTTGGCGCTGGGCAGGCCGCGGTGAGCCGAAATGACCGCGTGGGTGCTGCCGCCGCCCACCGGCAGGCTGGTGCCCTCCAAGTGGCCTGCCGCCACCTGCAGCACGCCATCGCTGGTGCCGTGGTAGATGGGCAGCTCCACACCGATCTTTTCAATGGTGATGTAGCCCATAATGCCGGTGCCGGTCACATCCAGCGTGCTTTCGTAGGTGGGAAAGCGCTGCGGGAAATACAAAGCGTCCGGGTCGGCGGCAATCTGCGCATTGAACGCATCTGCCGCCTCGAAATAGGCGCTGTAGTCGGCATCGGTCAGATTGTCCACATCCTCGGCATAGGTGGCCACAGCACGGGACTGATGCAGCTGGTTGACGTAATCGCTGAGGGTGGGGTATAACATCACGGATAGACCCACGAAAAAGACGAGGATCAGGATGATGGTGCTTTTGTTCTTTTTCATGGGCTACTCCCTAATGTTATAAGGATAGGAGCGGGGGCCTTGCGGCCCCTTTGCTCCGGGTTCTTGGGGGAAATGGAGCTTACTTGTTCTCCATGCGCTTCTTGGTGACCAGCAGAACGATGGCCGCAACCATCAGGCCGCCGCCGACCACATAGAAGATGGTAGTGCCGATGCCGCCGGTGGAGGGCAGGGTAATGCCGCCGGCTTTTATGTTGATGATTTTATTATTCAGGTTGGATTCACCGGACAGATTAACATTGTATTCGTTGTGCGTTGCAGAAATGACGATTTTTTTATCGGGACAGGGACTGTAATCGTCAGGAGTTTTGGTCTCCTTCAGGTAGTAGGTGCCAGCGTCCAGACCCTTGACATTGAACTGACCATGTTCGTCAGAGAACATCTCAACAGCGTCTTGGGCTTTATCGGTTGCGTCTTTGATGGGGTAGTAGAAGTTGTCTTTTTTGTAGAGCTTTACTTCCTGTTCCGGAGTGCAAGCTTCATCGCTGTACAGACGGAAGCCAGCGCCCTCCAGCTTGTTGTTCTCGTTAACTTCATCGCGGTACTTGGTGTTGTTCAGCTGGTAGGTGTACACACAGACTTCGCTTGTGGTAGTATAATCAAGGGATGTGTCGATTCTGGGATTGTTGGAATACTGGAGAAAAACACTATTCTTGTTATCAGTAGTATTAGGACCGCCTGCAGTATTGACAGTGGCATTTTCGTTCAGGTGTGCAGTATAGGTGACCGTAATCGTAGCGCCGTCATTCAAATTGAGCCCTGCTGCAGCTGCACAGGTCTTGACATTATCAATGCTCAGTTTGAAGGACTGAGAACCGTTCGGTGTACGTGTATAGTTAGCAGCATCGATCACTTGTGGATTACCGCCATCGACCTTTGCGATTTCCACCTTATCCAATTTGTCAAAGGTAATGCCGTCAGACAGAGTATCATTGAAGCAAACAGTGTACTTCTTATAGTAATCGTAAGCACGGCCATTGTCTTTGCTTGCGGGCAACTTAGCGATCAGCCTGAACTGGAACTTTTCGTTGATTGCATGGTCAGCGGAACTGCCCCAACCGTCATTGTTACCAGCAGAGCTAATGTCGTTGTTGTCGTTGTCGTAGACTTTCTTCTCAACAGTGGGCTTTACAACCTTATAATTAATGTTAAAGACATATTCTGCTTTGGTAACTTTCAGCAGGAAGGAATTGTAGGCATGATAGAAATCGTCTTCGTCAAAGGGGGAAGTATCAACGATCAGATAATAACCTGGCTCTGGAACTTTGATGCCACCGGTGTGAAGACCTTGAATGACGGGTTTCGGGTCTCCATTCGAGTAGAGATAGTTGCATACACAACGCGCAAAAGCGATGCTGTTATCATCGGAATCACCCCATTTGCTGATAACCGCAACAGCTTCCTGAGGAGTGAAATTAGTTTTAAACTCACCGCCGATGGTAGAATCTGCCGTCAACTGCGCCAGAAACTCGGTAGGATTAGTGATGCTTTCGCCCCACTTTGCGTTGGAAATCTTAAAGTCATCAATATTATTACCCTTAACATCACCCGTGAAGATCTGGAAAGCGGCGTACTCGTGTTTTGTGTTGAGGTCCTCCTCAGTCTCCCCAGGGTTGTATGCAAACGCCGGGATCGCCATGGCGCACACCATGGCAACTGCCAGCAGTGCGGCCAGCAGCTTTTTGATTACTTTCTTCATCATGATTTGCGAAAGTCTCCTTTCAAGTTTTTCTGATTCCTATTTTCAGGGTCTGCTTCCGGCGCAGAATCAATTTTGCCGCCGTGTCAGGAAGGATGCAGGCTTTTTAACGTGCCCCCCTTTCGCGTCTGCGCTTTCTGCAAACCCCGCACACCAGAGCGGCAAGCATCAGCGCACCGCCGCCTGCTGTATACAGTTTGGTACCGGCCCCGCCGGTAGAGGGAAGTTCGTAGTCGGACGGATCGGCCTGACTGGTGATCACAAGGCTGTCGGTTTTTACCGACTTTTCGGCATCATCGCTGATGGGCGTATCCAGAATCTTGATGTTATTGATTACTCCGTCAACAGCCGTTTCGCCAACGTCCTTCAGCTTGACGGTGTAGCGGATAGAATAGGTGCCTGCGGCAATGGGGGAACCGGCAGAACCCAAGGTGATCTTGCGCTCACCATTATCATTTTCCCAAGTGATTCTGAGCGTTGTATTGCCGTTTTCCATGCTGAGCTGGAGCGAGTCTTCGACATATTCGGCGGTTACGCCGGTGGGCAGGGTCATGCTGTCCGCAAGCGTCAGCGGGCCGGCCTGTTCGTTCTGGACCACAAGCGTAACAGTGTAATCCAGGTAGGCATCGCTGCCATCGTGGCGCGGGTCCTTCACGCTCTGGTTAAGGTCATAGTTCGTATCGTCTTTTTGATCCTCATCGAGGGTTTTATCCGGGTTGATGGTGATATTAAGGGCGTAATCTTTGTTGACCTCGATCTGATTAAAGCCGCTGCTGGTGACCTCGCTCTGGTTCCACTGGAAATTGAAGGCAACGTTGCTGGTGACCTTGGCATCGGAAGTATCCGCGCCTGCGTCTTCCGCCTCTTTCTGCTTGATATAGTTTTGGTCGTACCGCAGCACGGCGTACCAGCAGCCGTCATTCCCCTTGAGCAGCTGGTAGCTGCCGCAGGTGTCATAATTGCCGGTATCTTCCAGTTTGCCGGAGATAAGCTCGTCCTCCAGCACATCAAAGCTCTTGGGCAGCTTAACATGGACATAGTAGTCGTTTTCCTGGATCTCTTTGGCCGGGATATCTGTGACGGTAAGGCTGCTGTGCAGAAGCTCCGAAATGGTGGTGACGTTGGTATCCTCGTATTCAGTGCCATTCTTGCGCTGCACCGTCAGAGCAGTGAGGTAATCCAGTGCATCCAGACCTTTGATGGTGGTAATGGCACCTGCGTCATCTTCGACTTTGAAATCCGGCGTAGCAACGCCATAATCGGCCTGC
>ERZ827469.3391-NODE-3391-length-10542-cov-2.975207_pt1 | contig 10542 bp, 9 predicted proteins | sample MGYA00519917_ERZ827469 | MGnify/ENA primary metagenome ERZ827469 (study PRJEB31778, sample SAMEA3449314) | human gut metagenome | biome: human gut; feature: human-associated habitat; material: faeces | place: United Kingdom | collected 2010/2012 ... | reverse complement strand
TCATTTAGTCTGATATATGAAAGCCGAATAAGCGCGCCCTATTCAGCTTTATAGGAAATGGATGCAGGCTCGTATTCCTTGCCGTCGCCGTTGTAGAAACGGCTGAAAATCTCGTAAAACTCCAGCCTCAGCACCTGGATGCCCACGATAAGGCCCTCGAGACACATGACAAAGATGTTTCCGATTACCATAACGGCGACGGTGCCGCCTCCGCTCATCATTTCGCTGAGCGACATGACTACTGCCATCATACCGGCATGGGAGAGGATAAATCCGCCCACACGCAAAAAGCTCATGGTATTGGAAAGATAACTCAAAACATATTCAAACATCTCAAAGAAGTTTTCCAGGATAAAGGTTCCCACCCCGTCGGCGGGTTTTACATCTTTCCGTTTTTTCAGAAGCTTTCCAAGCGGCTCCCGCAGGAATATGAGCAAAACGGGGATAACGATGACAAAGGTGATGAACCAGGGGTTCAGTACATTGATATTGTAGAGCATCAGCCCCGCCACCGCGATGACAGCGCCCATGTAGAGCGTGAGTCCCGCAAGCCCGTTGTTTGAGAACACCGCCCGTTCGTAGTCCTTGTGCTTAAATCCGATACAGATGTTGATAATCATGGCGATGCAGATAACGCCGACGCCGATGAAAATTGCCGCCAAAAGCAGCAGGTTGGTGGTTCCCGCCTCGAATACCTTAAGGGGGAGGATTCCGCCAAGCCCTAAGCTCTCCCACATGGGGTCGAGCCATTCCTCGTAACCGAAAACTGAGCCGTAAATCAAACCGAAAACGGTGCTGGAAATTCCTAAGCGGAGCATGATCCGCCCGAAATCCATCTTTTTGGCAAGCCCTAAAAACAGTCCGATGAGAGCGATCACAAGCCCCTGTCCCACATCGCCGAACATGATGCCGAACATCAGGGTGTAGGTAATAGCCACCAACGTTGTAGGGTCAAAATCGTGGTAGGACGGCAGGCCGTACATACCCACAAACATCTGGAACGGTTTGGCGAAGCCTCTGTTGCGCAGCTTGGTGGGCGGAGTCAGCGCCGGGTTTGCATCCACGGGATTCAGCATGCAGGACACGCCGTCGATGTCGTTTAACGTGTCGGCAAACTTCCTCGCGTCCCGCGCCGGAACAAATCCCTCCAGATAAAAGCTGTTGTGAGCCACCGCCACATATTTCCTCATGGAAAAGGTATCCGATGCCGCTTTCAAAACGGTGAAGCAGGCGTTTAAACACTTTAGCTCTTCCTGTTTAATATCTGCGATCTGCTTTCTCACTTCAACGAGGCGTTTTTTGTCATTTTCCAGCATATCGCCGATCTGCTTGATGGCGATTTCCGGCTTGTTGTGAGCATAATCCGGAACCCGAAGCCGCTCAAAGTAGAGGGACTTGAAAATGTCGTCGATGGACTCGATCTGAGTGGCCGGGGCAAAGTAAACACCCCAGTAATACTCGCTGTCGTGGTCAAAGGTAAAGAAAAAGAAGGGCTTTTTGTCGTAGAAGTTGAGCTTCGGGAAGCTGTCGAAGGGCAGCCGCCCAAACCGGACTTTAACGTAATTGGAGGCGAACACTTCATCAAATGAGACATCCAATCCCTGCAAATGCTTGATGAGCATCAGCGCCTGTTCATACTGGCCGATTTCCTCTTTGAGGGTCTTCTTTTCCTGGGACAAAGCGGCGGCCTTATCCCGTATCCGTTTGATTTCGCCGTCCGCCGCTTCCGGCGTCAAGCCAACCGTATCTTCGGTATATTGGAGCTTGGCGTGGATATCCTGCGCCAGATCGTAGAGCTTTTTCAGGGAAGCGGCATAGGTGTTTTCCCCGTTCATCAAACTGAACGCTGTGGTTTTGTCCCCAGAGCTCAGGACGGTTTCCGGGTGAAATACCCCGCTTTGGATGCACTTTAAAAGGGTTTGATCGAGCTCCGGCAGATGGCCTACAATATCGACCAGCTGCATTTTTTCAATAGCCATTTTTCAGGTACACCACCTTTGTTTTTTGTGGTTATCATAAACCTCATAGGCAAACAGCAAAAGCTGTTTGCAAAGCGCCCAAAGAACGCTTTTTCTTACTTATCCGGTAAATTGTGGAAACATTGAATCCAAAAAGGCACAGCCTTTTTCGCGGCATGAGCCCCACGGATTTCGTCCACAAAATTTATGATTACAGTATCAGCAGACTGAGGATTTCATCCTGTGGCTGACCATACCGCACACCCTCAATCACCGTAATGATATTTTGTACTTCGATATTCCGCAAAGCGATAAACGCGTACATGGCGACTGCCGCTTTCGTCGTCCCGTGGAGCTGCCGCTTGTAGATGCGGTAGCAGTAGGAATGGGTGTAAAACTCCATAAACCCTTCCGGCACGCCCTTGCGGGTTTCCTCACCGGGCCGCACGATTTTTGCAATCCCGGTCATCTCGGCGATGGTTTTCGCCCCGAGGATTTTTTCCAGTTTCTCGTCGTTTAAGTGGTAACGGTACGGAAACAGCAAAGGCTTGATCTGTTCCGCGTCCATATGGTGAAAATACTTGAGGCGGAAGATGATTTCCACATTGTGCGCCTCGATCTCAGCCTGCATAATCTCTTTAAGGGCTTTTTTGGTTCCCCCTCTGAAATGCTGATCCACCGAATCGAACAAAAACTGGTAGTAATAGGAATATAGCGCAAACTCGCAGCGGAGGTAGTCCGCCGTGCCGTCCTCCCGGCGAAGGCGCTTTAAAATCGCCGCATAAGGCGTTCCGGACAGCACCTCAATCAAGCCGTCGAGGTTTTTGACCTGGGTGAGCACCATTAGATTGAAAGAAGTATGATGCATCAGGTAAGACGGCATCTCGATGATAAAGCCTTCTGTCTGCCCTGCGCCTATGAGCATCAGGCAGCGGAGAATTTCATCCACCTCCACCTTGGTCAGGATAAAATCATAAAAGCCGTTGTCGGAAAAATCATACCGGCGCAGGGAGGAATACTTGTAGTACAGATCCTTTTTGATGAGCGACTCCAGCTGGCCGCGATGGATTTCCGTCTCGTTGATGTTTTTCAGCGCCTTCTGATAAGAGGGATTCTCTTTTAAAAAGGCGGCTACTTCTCCAACATCGGATTTTCGTGCCATCTGCGAGAAGTCGGAGGGAGTCAGCCGTTTACCGAAAATGGCGTGAACCTTGGTTAGGATGGCATTGCTGGAGAAAGAATTGAGCATCTGTTTCCATCTCCTTTAGCCGTTGAGGACCGATTCAACGATTTGGCGCAGCCATTCGTCTTCCCGGCTCTCAAATTGTTCCGCCAGTTTCTGGGTAGCGGCATTTGCAGTTGCACGGATTTTTTCCACTTCGCTGTTTTCTTCCTGTTTGCGGGAATCGCGCACTTTCTGCACCTTTTCCTCAAAGACGGCGCGCTGTGCCCTTTGGATTTCGGCAACCTGCCCGTCTAGTTTTTCTTTCATGTGATCCCGGTCCTCGTAAGCCTGCCTAAGCTTCTGCTGTGCGCGGGCGTCGATGTCCAAAATCTGGTGGATAATATCATCCATTCGAAATCACCTGGCCTTTCCCGGTTGATGCAGAATGAAAAACATCCTGCCATTCTATTATAAACCATTATCTGTAAAAGAAACAAAGATTCAAAAGGAAAATCCGCGTTTTTGCTATGCACCTAATCATATACCCAATCCTTCAAATTTACAATAGATTTCCTACTGAAAAAGGCTGAGCAAATAAAGGAGTTTTTTGTACAAAATATATATAAAATACGAATAAAAATCTTTTGAAACCTCGGATTTCCATCATTTATCTATGAAAAACCCTGCTCCGCAATCGCTGGGGAATTCATAGGCTCCCGCCGCAAGATTTACCTCTGTTAAACATGCACAATCGGGGGCGCAGGAACGCTTAAACTGGTTCTGCACAAACCGGCGAAGGAACAGCTTAGCGCACCGGTGAATCTCCTCGGCAGACAGGCCCGGAAACGCCTTTTGAGCGTAGAATTCCAGCGACTGAGCCGATAAACCGTACTGCAGGAAATAGTAGAGGAAGAAATCGTGAAGCTCATACGGTCCTAAGATTTCCTCGGTTTTCTGGGCGATGCTGCCCTTTGCGTCGGCGGGGAGCAGCTCAGGGCTGATGGGCGTGGCCAGAATATCCCGCAGGACATCGGCGCAGGAGGCAAAGCGCCCGCTTTCCGCCAAATGGGAAACCATCTGCCGCATCATGGTTTTGGTGACGCATACGTTGACGTTATAGTTGGCGATGTGATCCCCCGCAAAGGTGCAAAAGCCCAGCGCCGCTTCAGACAGATCCCCCGTCCCCACGACGATGCCGCCAATCTGGTTTGAAACGTCCAGTAAAATTTGAGTCCGCTCCCGAGCCTGGGCGTTTTCGTAGGCGGTATCGTGTTTTTGCGGGTCCTGGCCGATGTCTTTAAAATGCTGGAGCACCGCGTCCCGGATGGGAATTTCCCTGACCGTACAGCCTAAGCCCTTCATCAGCTTCAGGGCGTTTTCATAGGTGCGCCCGCTGGTGCCGAAGCCCTGCATCGTCACCGCAACTACGTTTTCTGCGGGCAGATGCAGTAAATCCATGGCTTTTTGGCACACCAAAAGCGCCAGTGTGGAGTCGAGCCCTCCCGACACGCCGAGCACCGCCTTTTGAACGCCGATATTCCGCAGCCGTACAGCCAGCGACGACGCCTGGAGGACAAAAAGCCGGTCGAAAAAGTCCGCGCTGTCCTTCGGCAGATAGGGATCGGCGCTGACGGCGAGCTCTTCCCCGTCGCAGCGGGCAATTTCCAGACGCGGAAGCTCCTTCTCCGGCGCAGAAGGCAGGCCGTGATTGCCCTTGTATCCCTTGATGAGCTCCGGGTCTACGAGGGCCTCATAGCAAACCGCCTCCATGGTATCTTCTTTTGAAAAGAGCTTTTCTCCCAGGAAATAGTCTGCCGCGGCCGCCTCGAAAAGATAGGGGGCGGAAGTGTCCCCAGCCCCGCCGTTTACATATAATACGCGGCATCCCAACAACCGGGAAGCAGTTTTAAGCACTTCGTCCCGCCGCTCCCGGCTCACCGTGGTAGCCGGCGCCTGTTCGCAGACCAGCAGCAGATCGATCCCCTCATTCTCCAGCGCCCCCAGGTCAAACGCCAGCCTCCCGCTTCCCGCTGTGTACAGGCAGGCCCTCAGACCGCCCAAATCTATAAGCTGATAATCACCCAGCGGCACCTTTGCAACATTTTCTCCCCCAGAAAGCACCTGATAACAAACTCTCCCGTTTGCATCATAGCATCCTGACAGCAAAACAGCATCGCGCGTCGCCTCCCGAAGCCGCGAAGCCGCCTGTTTTACCGCATCGGCCCACCCTTTGTTACAGGCGAGCTTTCCCACGTCGCCGCCCAGGCAGTACGGGGGCAGCACCAAAACGCCGCAGCCTTTGTGGGCTTCCAGCAAGGGAAGCAGCTCATCCGCTGTTTTTTCCGGGGTTCCAAGAACCACACGATTTGATAATATCCCTATCTTGATCCATGAAGGCATTCCTTTTCCTCCAATCCTGTCTGTAACCGAACTTTTCCGATTTCAACATCACAACAAAAAGCGCCCGTAGGCGCTCTCTCAACAGTTTTGGTGTTCACTGTATTTAGTATATCATATTTTGGAGAAAAATACCAGTCTTTCCCGGTTCGAAAATTTTTCCCATTCATTTTCCGTCTAGCAGAAGCCCCCAAACATCTAAACACCAGCAGAAAAACAAAAGTTGCCTCAAAATCGGCTGAACGAGAGGGTTTTTTCCCGCCCAATCAGAAATAGCCTTATTCCGCTTTAACTTTGACAGTTAACTACTTAATTTTAAAATAATATCTTACCGCTTCACCAATATTCCTACTATATTTTATCACGCAGCATAAGAGTCAAGAGCTTTTCAGAAATTTTTATATTTCCCTTGACATTTTTAGATCAATTGCATATAATAACAATTGAACAGATGCTCATATGTTTATTTGATAAAATAAAAGGAGAATTCTTATGGAACTGGAAAAATCTTTGGAGCATACCTGCTGTCTGGACGGACATCACCATGAGAGTATTCCCGACGTGACCCAGAAGATACCCGATGACGATACCATCTTTGAAGCCAGCGAATTTTTTAAGGCCCTGTCCGACAGCAGCCGCCTGAAAATCATCACCTCCCTGTTGACCCGTGAATTGTGCGTTCAAGATATCTCTGAGCGAGTTTCCCTGTCCCAGTCTGCTGTTTCCCATCAGCTGCGGGTACTGCGGGCAGCGCGCATCGTCAAATACCGCAAAGACGGTAAAATGGTCTACTACTCCATCGACGATGAGCACATTGCAGAGATTATCGGAACCACGATCTACCATTTATCGGAACAACCTGCAAGATAGAAAGGAAGATCCTTTGAAAGGTTGCTTTCAAACATGAAGTTTTGTGCCTTTGCCGCAAAAGGATGGCGGCAATTTTGCAAGGGAAACGATGACCAATTTACTTTGTTCATTTAAAAGCGTGCATCATCGTTTACCCAGGCAAAACATCCGGAAAGGAATGTTGATTGATATGAAAGAAGCCAGCCACAAAAGCTCCCGCGAACATTTGGAAGAATCCTGTACCGGCAGCGCCTGCCAGGAAGAGCATAAACATACCCATTCCCATGAACATCACCACGAGGAATCCTGCCATTGCGGCCATGAGCAATCCCATCCCCACGACCATCCTCCCGGATGCGATTGTCCCCTTTGCCGGGAAGGCGGCGGCTGCTCCTGCGGCCACGACCACGGAAGCCATGAAGCCAGTAAAAAAGACTTGATTTTCTTAGGAATTGCCGCAGTTTTAGTAGCGGTGTCTTTCTTTCTCCCGTTTTGGTGGCTGAGGCTCGTCGTTCAGGCAGCAGCAACCCTTCTGGCCGGTTATGACCTGCTCATCGCCGGTGTCAAGGGCCTCTTTAAGCTGTCCTTGGACGAAATGACGCTCATGTCCATCGCCGTTATCGCCGCTTTCGCCATCGGGGAGGGCTTTGAGGGAGCGCTGGTTACCATCCTCTTTAAAATCGGCGAATTCTTTGAAGACAAAGCCGTTCAGAACAGCCGTCAACGAATCGACGCGTTGGTGAACATCGTACCGGAAAACGCAAATCTTGTTTTGCCCGACGGCTCGGTTCAGGAAACCGCTGCCAAGGGAATTGCCGTCGGTGACACCATCCTTGTAAAGGCCGGCGACCGGGTTCCCCTGGACTGCACCATTCTCGAAGGCGGCAGCGACATCGACACTTCCGCTGTCACCGGTGAAAGCGTTCCCGTCCGCTCCGAAGCGGGCGACCTCCTCCTCTCCGGCATGATTAACTTAAACGGCGCACTGAAATGCCGGGTAGAAAAGAGCTACGAAAACTCTACTGCCAACAAAATCGCGGAACTGGTCAAAGACGCCACCCGGGAAAAAGGCAATACCGAACGGTTTATCACCAAATTCTCGAAAATTTACACCCCTGTGGTAGTAGGGCTGGCGGTGCTGATCGCCGTTTTACCGCCCCTGTTTGGATTGGGCGAATTCGTCACCTGGCTGAACCGCAGCCTTATTTTCCTGGTGGCCTCCTGCCCTTGTGCCCTGGTGATTTCGGTCCCCTTAACGTTCTACAGCGTCATCGGCACTGTTTCCAAAATGGGCGCCCTCATCAAAGGCTCCAAGCACGTGGAAATCCTGTCCAAGGCCAAAAACTTCGTCTTTGACAAAACCGGCACCCTGACAACCGGCAAAGTGACGGTATCGGCTTACGACACGCTGTCCGCTCTGGACAAAGAAGAAATTCTCCGCCTGGCCGGCATCTGCGAAAGTGTCTCCGCCCACCCCATTGCCAAAGCGGTTATCGAAAAAGCAGGCGCCTCCCTTCCCGCTCCCGACGAGGCGGAAGAAATCGCCGGCAAAGGCGTCAAGGCCGTGGTGGACGGAAAAACCTACTACTGCGGCTCCTACAAACTGCTAAACGACCGGGGCATCCCGCTGGATGCCGCTCCCGCCGCCAACCTGTACCTTTCTGATGAAACGTCTCTTCTCGGTTACATCCAGATCGGTGACACGGTGAAGCCCGAGGCCCAGGCGGCCCTTGTAGGCTTAAAGGCGCTGGGCGTACAGAAAACCGTCATGCTCACCGGAGACCGGAAGGATCAGGCGGAATTAACTGCCAACGTCCTGGGGATAGACGAATTCCACAGCGATTTACTCCCCCAGCAGAAGGTGGAAAGCCTTATGGCTGTGAAGCAGTCCGGCGTCACCGTATTCGTCGGAGACGGCATCAACGACGGACCCGTCCTGGCCGCCGCCGATTTGGGCATCGCCATGGGCATGGGCAGCGATTTGGCCACCCAGACCGCCGACATGGTGCTCATGTCCAACAACCTGAAAGGGATTCCCGCCGCCATCCGCGCCTGCCGCAAGGGGATGCAGATCGCACGGGGAAACATTGTTTTCATCCTGATCGTCAAGGCGCTGGTGCTCACGCTGGGCGCTTTGGGGTACGCCCCCATGGCGGCCGCCATCTTCGCTGACGTTGGCGTCACCCTCATCACGGTGCTCAACTCGCTGCGCATCCTCAAGGTGAGGAAGGAGTAAATCCCGCAGATTCAAACAGCCGCTGGAAATCATTCCAGCGGCTGTTGCCTTTTTTGCTAGCTATCCGCAAGCAATTCTCAATCAAAAATCCGGTATAGTAAAGGAAAGGGGGATTGCACATGAAGCAAAAATCGCTGACGGTTCGGCTGGACGACGAATTGCTCTGCAAAATCCGATACGTGGCAAGTTACAAAGGACGGTCGATGAACCAGCAAATTATTCAGTGGGCACGAAAGCATATCTATCAATTTGAAAAGCAGGTGGAACTCATCAAAATTGACTGTCAGTAAAAAGCAGTATCCCAGAATTGGGATACTGCTTTTTTCGTTCCAATCTCGATTCCTTATTTCAAATACCCGTCGATGACCTTCTGGGCATTTTCAGTGTCATCGGTCACGCAGACCGCCACGTAGCGGCCCTTCTGCTCCACAATGGCCTTGTCGAGCCGCTTGACTTCCTCGGGAATGTAGCTCTCGAAGGCTTCCCGCTGATTTTTGATGTGTTCCTCGGCAACCGCCTTCATCGTTTTGGCCGTTTCCTCGTCCTTCGCCTCGAAAACAGCGGCTTCCTCTGCTGTGGCTCCGCTTCCCATATACATAGCCACGCTTTCAATGCCGTCCGGCATGAGATAGATCATATCCGCCACATCTCTGCTGATAAGGACGATGTCATCCTGATAGCTGACCTGCTCCGCCATATCCTTTGCCATGGCGTTTACATCAACCGTCAAGTCCTTCCCGCTGCCGCAGCCCGCCATCGAGATGCAGACCACCACAGCCGTCAAAAAAGCGCATAATTTTCTCATTTCAGTTCCTCCCTGTCTCATGTATTCTGTCGTTATCGGCCCATGTTCTCAGCCGTATGGTTTTTCAGATAATCCAGCCATTTGGCGCAGTACTCTTTGTTGAGATGCACCCCGTCGGTGGACGCTTCGTCGGGCAGGTATCCGCTGCCGTCCGCCACCGCCTCGGCCACATTGAGGTAATACACCTTTTTCTCTTCCGCCATCTTCTGAATCAGGCCGTTATACTCGTTGATTTTTTCCATGTTGTAGATTTTGTCGCTGTTTGATTTTTTCTCGCTGACCGGCAAAATCGATTGGATGTAAATTTCAGCATCCGGCTTGATTTCCTTGATTTTATCCACAAGCTCGCCGTACTTTTCGATAAAAATATCGCTGTAGGCCCATCCCAGCTCGTTGACCCCAAGCATGACATACACCTTTTTGAAGGTAGTATTCTGGGCCAAAGCGTCCATAGCGGACATTTTCACCCCGTTTACCTCGATATCGGCCTTGGTAAAGGCGGTGTCAACCTTGAGGCCTTTATCCATATAGGCAGTCGCATTGCTGAGGCCGTTATAGATGATAAATCCCTGGGTCCGAGAATCCCCGATGAATACCGCATCGTCAAAATAGCTGTTGTCCACAGCCGCCCCTGTGGGAACCGAGGCTGCGTAGTCGTATTCCTTATAGGTGTTATTGTTTCCCACCGCCTCGCTGGACTGCTCCACAGCGGACGCACTGCCGGACTCCGACGGCATATCTTTCGAGTTCTCCGGAATGCTGCTATCGGTGGACGGCTGGGAATCGGAAATCGAAACGGAACTGTCAAGCGGCTCCTGAGAAGAAGGCTCATCCTGCCCGCAGGAGGAAAATCCCGTTGTAATGAGAACTGCAGCCAATAAGGCCCCTACTCTTCTCCTCCAGGCAAATCTATTTATAACAGACTCTATCATCTGCAAATCTCCTTATGACTACATATTTTCCCGGTATTCGCCGGACGAGCAGCTTTTATCCCCCCATATGATGCTTTTATCCAACGTCCTGCAAACATTTTACCCCTACGGCGATACCGTCTTTATCATATGCATTTTATCAAGCCGCATACTGCGGCCAACAATTTTCTGTGAAAACCTTTCTGGCTGCGTTTATTATA
>ERZ827469.3390-NODE-3390-length-10542-cov-3.354725_pt1 | contig 10542 bp, 8 predicted proteins | sample MGYA00519917_ERZ827469 | MGnify/ENA primary metagenome ERZ827469 (study PRJEB31778, sample SAMEA3449314) | human gut metagenome | biome: human gut; feature: human-associated habitat; material: faeces | place: United Kingdom | collected 2010/2012 ... | reverse complement strand
GCTAATAAAAACAGTTTCATAATAATTCCTCCATTTTATTTGAATTTTTCTTTTGCTTTCTCCATTGTTATTGTATGTTCTTCTGGAATTCCTTTAAAAATAATTTCTGGTACCTGTGTTTGTATACTTTCTAATTGTAAAAATTCCTCTTTTAATAAATTTATTCCATCTGAAATAAATGTTCTTTTTTCATTCCGCGCGGCCAAAGGCGATCTACTAAAACACGATACCCATCTGTATCAGAAGGATCCTCATATACACGTTTTATTTTTATTTCAGTCATACCTAATCCTATTTTAATAAAATAACCCATAAAAACCGAAAAGGTTTATTTAAAAAACACCCTCAAACGGGCACAAAAGGCTTTTCACGAAAGTTACAGACATAATCGATTAAACAACCTCCTTTATTTCTCATAACGGAAGTTACAAAAGATGAAATATAGAACATTCCTGTTTAACATACCCCTTACTAGTGCTACAAAGAGATCATAATAATGAATACCTATTTAATAAAGACAATATACTGAGAAACAAACAAATGGAAAAGTGATTCCACAGACGAATTGTCCGGATTTCATTCATAAGCATATAATCTTCTATTTCACAAAGCTTTGCATCTTTACAAAATCAGACAATCTTAAAATAAATGAAGAAATATTTGCAACCAACAAAAACTATTTATATTTTTGCGACCGTTTTGCGAATTAGGCGTATCAAACGCCGGATTATTAAAAACAATTATTGGCGAATAATAACAATTAATGTTTAACCAAACCAATTTAAAATTTAGAGAAATGAAAAAAAGTATTTTTATGTTTGCATTGGCAACATTGATGAGCGCAAGTGTATTTGCTCAAGACAATGATGCAAAACGTCTTCCGGGATATAAAACAACCTTTGAAGGCAATGGATTTTGGAACAACTGGTTCATGTCAGCAAACTTTGGTGCACAATCTCTGTTCGCAGAAAATTCAAAAGACGCTAAATTCAGAAACACAATCACTTTCATGCCGACACTTTCTGTAGGTAAATGGTTTAATCCTTACTGGGGAGTTCGTTTACAAGGTACAGGCGGTTCACTGCACGGATTTACTTCTGGCGCTAACTCAATGTTGCACTATCAATATGGTGCTGTTCACGCAGACTTTATGTTCGGACTGATCAACTTCTTTGCTCCTTATAAAGAAAACCGTCGTTTTGACATCGTTCCTTTTGCAGGTATTGGTGGAGCATTTATTCGTAAAGGCGACCAGTCGTTTACAATCAATGCAGGTATCCAGGCACGTTACCGTATCTCAAAACGTTTCGATATTAACGTTGAATACCAAGGAGCTATCCTGGATGACGATATGGTGGTTCGCGGTGGTTTTCCGAATGATGGAATCAGCGGTCTGACAGCCGGTGTTACTTTCCGTTTCGGCAAAACAGGTTTCAAGAAAGGCTACTCTTCACGTCAGTACAACGCTATCAAGAGTAACTACTCTGATCTGGAAGCAAACTACGCAACTTTGAAAAAAGAAAATGCTGCACAACAAGCTGAAATAGCAGAACTGAAAGCACGTAAACCGGAAATTGTCAAAGAAGAAACAATAATCGACAATTCTGAAATCAAGGCTCTTCCGAGTACAATTACTTTCCCATTCAACAGCAGCAAAATCGAGCTTTCACAGGAAGTTAGTATCTTCAATATTGCTGAATTCCTGAAAGCAAATCCAGAAATCCGTGTTCGTCTGACAGGTTATGCTGACAAACGTGGCTCAGAACAAGCTAACAGAATTGTTTCTGAAAGACGTGCCAATGCAGTAACTGAAGTGTTTGTCAACAAATACGGAATTGCAAAAGACCGTATCACTACAGAGTTCAAAGGTACCAGCACTAAGTTTGAAAATGATGACTGGAACCGCGCAGTAGTGGTAGAGCTGATCAAGTAATAACAATTATATTACCTTCAAAAAAGCGCATTGATTGAGAATATCAATGCGCTTTTATTTTAATGATCTTTTTTCAGCTCTGCCGCACATTCAGCACAACAGCCTTTCAAGACATAATTTATACTTCGTACAGCAAATCCCTCGGGTAAATCGACCACAGGAACGTGGATATTCTCAAGGCAAAAAGTCTTATGACAATATTCACAATAAAAATGTGTATGTAAATCCTTTACCGCACAAGTACATTCACTATCACAAACCGCATATTTCAAAGACCCTGTACCATCATCTACACTATGTGCCAAATGATGAGAGACAAACAAAGTAATCGTACGAAATATGGTCGATTTATCAACTGTATCCAGTTTATTTTCCAAATCAAGGAGTGAAACAGCCTGCTCCGTCTCCATCATGGCCTTTAAAACCAACATCCGTATGGCTGTAGGTTTTATGCCTCTCTGCTCCAATATCTTCAAACACAAATCTTCCATTATCATTTAATCATTTTCTGTATACGAACAGCATTCATTATTGCAATCAATGTAACACCAACATCCGCAAAGACAGCTTCCCACAAAGTAGCTATACCGCTTGCCCCTAAAATCAGCACCAACAACTTCACACCAAATGCCAACAATACATTTTGCCAGATAATCCGACGCGTACAACGCCCAACCTTAATAGCTGTTACCACTTTCGAAGGCTGATCGGTCTGGATGACTACATCCGCCGTTTCAATGGCGGCATCGCTACCCAGTCCTCCCATAGCAATACCCACATCACTTAGAGCAAGTACCGGAGCATCATTCATCCCATCACCAACAAAAGCAATCTGATTGCCCTTCTCCTCCTTCAATCTCTCAATATGCTCCACCTTTCCCTCCGGCAGGAGATCACCATAAGCTTGAGTTATTCCCAACTTATTTGCAAAAATGGTAACAATACTCTGTTTATCGCCCGACAATATCTGAATATTCTTAATATTTAACTCTTTAAGTGCCTTGACAGTATCTGACGCATCGTCTTTTAACACATCCGATAAGATGATACAACCTATATATTTATCCCCGACAGCACATACAACCGTTGTTTCTGTTATTGAAAACACAGCCTTCGGAAACTCAATGGAATATTTCGATAACAATCTGGTATTACCTACCAGCACCCTTTTTCCATCAATCTCAGTCATCAACCCATAACCTGCAATCTCTTCTATATTCTTAGTGACAATCAGATCAATCCCTTTATCTTGAGCATAAGCTACAATAGCCCTGGCTATCGGATGGTTACTGTTTTTCTCAATGGAAGCCACTACACGCAATAAATCTTCTTCTGAAGTCCCGGGAACAACCCGACAAGATTCTACTTCGAAAACTCCTTTAGTCAGAGTACCTGTTTTATCGAATACGACTGTATTCACACGAGTTATGGCATCCAGATAATTTCCACCTTTAAACAGAATACCCAATCGGGATGCTGCCCCAATTCCCCCAAAATACCCTAATGGAATACTGATAACCAATGCACACGGGCAAGAAATCACCAGAAAAACCAATGCTTTATACAGCCAATCATTAAAAACAAACCCAAACAACGGATTTATAAATGAATAAATATATGGAATCAACACAATCAGAAATGCAAAGCCGATAACAATAGGAGTATAAACACGTGCAAATTTTCTAATAAACAATTCTGCAGGTGCCTTACGTTCGGAAGCATCCTCTACAAGTTCCAGAATACGAGCCAATGCACTTTTATCAAAAGGCTTTGTCACTTTCATCCGAATTACTTTGTCTGTGACAATCATACCTGCAAGTACCTCTTCTCCCCTACTAATATCCCGGGGAACACTCTCTCCGGTAAGAGCTGCCGTATTGAATGCCGCCACTTCATCCAACATTACTCCATCCAACGGTACACGCTCACCGGCTTTTATCTCAATAATTTCATTTATAAGAACCGATCTCGGATCCACCGTAACAATCTCATTACTTCTCACAACCACAGCCTTTTCAGGTCGAACATCCAGCAAAGCGCTGATATTACGCTTAGCCTTGTCTATCGCTTTATCCTGAAATAATTCACCAACCGAATAAAATAACATAACGGCAACTCCCTCCGGATATTCACCAATATAAAAAGCACCTAACGTTGCAACCGACATCAACGTAAACTCACTAAAGAAATCTTTCTGAAGAATACTCTCCCATGCTTCTTTTATCACAGGTAAACCTACAGGCAGATAAGCCAGTATATACCAAACCAAAGATATCGTATTATCTCTGAAAAAAGCAACATCCAACTGATTCATTATTGCACCCGCTATCAACATTAACAATGAAAGTATTACCTTCCAATATTCCTTTATGAAGCCATTCGCTTCCTGACAGCTTTCTACTCGCACATTTGCATTCATTTCACATTTACAATGTCCCATAATCCAATCTACTATTAGGTTTATGATGCAAAGGTAGTAGTTTTCAAGTGCAACAAAGTTGCAAAACTCTATCGGGAAAAGAATCAAGGATATTCAGAGACCGGAAGAAACATCTTCTTACATTAAGACAGGAGCAAGGAGTTTTACCAAAAAATATCCTCCGACAATTAGCCATAAATACAGCAAAGAAGCAAGTACAAATGGCTTGGCACCAGCTTTCTTAAATTTGTCGATACTGGTTTCCGCACCTAATGCAGTCATTGCCATAGTCAGCAAGAAAGTATCCAGATTATTGATAAAAGCTATTAAACTTTGTGGCAATAGATCAAAGGAATTAAAACCGATAACCGCTAAAAAACCGATAGCAAACCACGGAATAGATATGTCCTTCATACTACCTCCTTGTCCACCAGCTTTCACGGCAGCCCTGGATACCATAAAACTGGTTATCAACAAAACAGGTACCAACATCATCACACGAATCATCTTCACGATAATAGCAACATCCGAAACCTCCTTCCCCATCGCATTTCCCGCACCAACAGTGTGCGCCACTTCATGCAACGTAGCACCGGTAAATATCCCCATCTCGTTGGGTGAAAGCACAAAAGTTCCATTTCTATACAATATAGGATAGATAAACATGGACAAAGTTCCGAAAATAACTACAGTAGAAACAGCTACCGCCGTTTTATATGGTTTTGTCTGAATGGTCGATTCGGCCCCTAAAATAGCCGCTGCACCACAAATTCCACTACCGATAGAAGTAAGTAACGCCACTCCACGATCCATTTTAAGCATACGACCGATTAAGATACCTCCAAGAATCGTTATGGTTACTACAATAGCATCAATCAATATCGCGGGCAGCCCCACCGCCAATACATCCTGAAAAGTCAACTTAAACCCATAGAGGATAATGCCTATCCGTAAAATACGTTTTGAACAGAACTGTATACCCGGTACCCACGTCTCAGGAAGGTTGTTTCGGAGACTGTTAGCATACAACATGCCCAAAATGATTCCGACAATCATCGGGCTGAAAGAGAGTTTCTTTATGAACTCCATGTCACCTATATAAAAGGCCGCACATGAAAACAGGGCTATCAACAAAACCCCGTGAAGCATACTGTTTCTTTTCTCGCTCAACATAAATGAATTTATTTATAGTGTCTTTAATTAGTACACTACAAAGGAAGCATTTTAAATTGAGAGACAAACACTTAATTTTTTTATCCCTTATAACCTATGGTTATTCACATCCACTGAAAAAGACAGCAAGAACAACCGGTATCTTGAAACAGCAACCACACTATTCAAATCAACATATGATTCTCCGGTGCATCCGCCAATGATAAAATCACTGTAAAACAACTTCCTTTACCTTTTTCAGAGTGTACTTTTATACGTCCCGACAACCGCTCGATAATAACTTTAGAGATGGCAAGACCAAGACCGCTTCCCTGTTCAAACTCGTCAGTTTTATAGAAACGCTCAAAAATCATCATAAGTTCCTTTTCATCAATTCCCTTACCACTATCTTCCACATATATACGAACCTCCCTATGCTTCTTGTCTACTTTACACCCCAAAGCGATATATCCATTTTGGGTAAACTTGTTAGCATTATTCAAAAAGTTTGAAATAACCTGAACAAAACGGAGACGATCTGTATGAACAGGCACAGAAACAGTATCATCCAATTCGAGACGAAACTGTAAAGAAAGCCGGATTAAGGGTTGGTACGTCTTATAAATCTCTTTGACAATATCTGTCATATTCCATTCCTTCATGTCAAAATCCAGACTTCCGGAATCCAGGCGGGAAATTTCCAGTACATCATTAATGAGCTTCAAGAGCAATTCATTATTATGATTGATAATTTCGAGCATACTCGCCTTTTCATCCGGATCAATCTCCTCGGAGCCCTCACCCAACAATACATTTGTAAACCCCACAATGGCATTGAGTGGAGTACGGATTTCATGACTCATATTATTAAGGAAAGATTGTTTCAATTCAGCTTTCTCAGCCATTTGTTTCGCCACAATCAACTGATGCTCACGTTCTACCGACTCTTGAATATTCTGCATGATCCCCGCCAGCATCATCTCTCCTTTAATATCCTTCAGACTGCGGCATCGTAATTCATACCATTGATAACCTTTCTTTTCATCAAAACGGAAACGTACCCGTTGTATTTCTACACCCGGAGATTTGCACAACGCTTCATAAAAAGAACTTAATAACTGCGAGTCATCAGGATGTACATACTCCCAAAAATCAGTTCTCTTAAACTTCCTTTTTTCTACTCCTGTCAGACGCGCATAATTATCATCAAACTCAATATCACTTCCCTGCATATTCCAAAGCGAAATCTGTCCTCCATCCGCAGAAAGAGTCAAACGCTTGTGTGCCTCTTCCAGTATTTTCAAGTTTTTGCGTTCAATCAGCGAACGCCGCCGAGTGTGCAGCAAACTGACAGAAATAAAAATGAATGCAAAGACAAATAATACACCCAATAAATAAAATTCCTCACGATAATGATCATAAATAGGATAATTAATAATACGCACATTCTTGCCCACGTTTTTAATATCATAACCATTATAAGTAGAAAAAACGCTCCAATCGAGAACATATTCTTTTCTCAAATCCCTTATTTTAGGCATACCTATTTTTTCTTTATTCATCAACCGGGTAGACAGATCGGCTGCAGCCTGCACAGAAATCTCTTTGGTGGCCATATAGCCGCCAACAATTTTATTTCCTTCTCCGAATCCGGCATGTACACAACTAAATGAAGGTATGCTTAAGGCATTCACTATCGGAAACGATACCATATCGAATTTATCAAGCAGAAATGCTTTCTTCCCCTGCTCACTTTTTGAATTTTCCATCATTACAAGCAAAGAAGCACCTTTAATATACCGGAAGGGGCAAAGGCTTATTGTCAACTCCTTCTTTTTTATCCGGTTATTTGCTACGGCAGGCATCAGATTATAAAACTCAATCATTTCTCTCATTTCTTTATATTCATACTCCATGGAGAATGCTGATTTATGTCCCAGAATCTGTACATCTTTTCTATCAACCACCTGATTTAATAAGTCAAAAGATTTATGACCGAGAGGCGTCAAGTCAATGTTATAAACGATTTCCAGACCAACATGTGGCTGCAAAGACCTTATAAATTCCATATTATGCTTAAAGTCGGGGGTATCTCTTAGAGCATATACTTTCCTGGACTCATATTTTTTCAAAAGGTCTTCATCAGGAAAATGCACATTACAAGCTACCACCGGAACAGAATAGAGCAAAGGATGTCGAGTCGATAATAAAGAATGGGTAGCCTGATCTCCCATTGCCATAACAAGGTCTATCGGCTTACTTTTCAGAGCTTCAAGATAATTACTGATGTGTTCTATTTCGACTTTTTGGCCGAAACGGTTACAATCAAGATAGAATTTATCAAATATAGGTTCTACACCCTTCGACCTAAATTCTTTCTTCAGCAGTTCTTCAAATTGTCCCCGGTCAGCCTCTTTTTTTGAACAAGAATAGATAAGAGAAATATGTTTTTCGTTTCGATGGTTGGTTACATACCATTGTTTGAAATTATACCCACATAAAAAGCCCCCCAACAAAAGAATGGAGGCAAAAATATACTTAAATTTAGGATTTATGAATTCCATAATTAATTCTCTATCCAGGCAAAAGTAACATAAATTTAATTAATAAAACAATATCTGAGTAGAAAATGGCAATTGTATTCCATCTTTTATTCTTATCAGTATCTAGACTTTTCCCAATCCTATTTCTTAGCTTTTTTCTTGTAAACCCGATATCTTTTTAATATCTTTATCCCGGATCATTAATATATCTATGATTATCCTGTCCCAATCTACTCAATAACCTTTTTAACTAACCACAATGAGCAATAGAATAGTTAGCCGAAGTTTGATGGGAGCCCTCTGTAGCGCATGTTTCACAACAGCAAATGCACAAGAACGACCCAATATCATTGTTTTTTTAGTCGACGACATGGGATTAATGGACACCTCCGTTCCCTTTGTTACGGACGAAAACGGAAATGCACAGAGACAACCGTTAAACGATTGGTATCGTACTCCCAATATGGAGCGCCTGGCAAACCAGGGAATCCGCTTTTCCACTTTTTATGCACAAAGCGTGAGTTCCCCTTCCAGAGCATCCATCATGACCGGACAAAATGCGGCCCGTCACCGCACTACGAACTGGATCAATGCGGAAAGCAACAACCGCACTCCATACGGACCATTCGATTGGAATTGGAAAGGGCTCACTCATCAGGATATGATCTATCCCTATTTATTACAACAAGCCGGATACAAAACGATCCATGTGGGTAAAGCACACTTCGGATGTCTGAAAAGCGAAGGAGAAAACCCTACGAATCTGGGCTTTGATGTCAACATAGCCGGTTCGGCAATCGGCCATCCGGGTAGTTATCATGGAGAAAACGGGTACGGTTGGATCAAAGGTCAAAGAGCAAGAGCCGTACCCGACTTGGAACAATATCACAAAACTCACACCTTCTTAAGTGATGCACTCACATTAGAAGCCGGTAAAGAGATAGAAAAAGCCGTTGCAGAAAAAAAGCCTTTCTATCTAAACATGGCACACTATGCCGTTCACTCTCCATTCGAAACCGATGAACGCTTCATCAGCCACTATACCGATCCAAACAAATCTCAACAAGCACGCGCTTTTGCCACCCTGATCGAAGGTATGGATAAATCCTTGGGAGACATTCTGGATAAACTCGAAGATATGGGGATAGCGGAAAATACGCTGATCATCTTTTTGGGAGATAATGGTGGTGATGCACCACTCGGGGATGCTGCCGATTATGGTTCATCCGCTCCATTCAAGGGAAAAAAAGGATCGGAATATGAGGGGGGAGTCCGTGTTCCTTTCATTGTCAGCTGGGCACATCCCAACCCAAACAATAAATTCCAAAAGGCATATCCTATAGCCCGGAATGCCATACAAACCCAAATGGGAACGGTTATGGATATATATCCAACCGTACTTTCTGTTGCGGGTGTCAAACCTGCTCCCAACCATATCTTAGACGGAGCCGATTTAAGAAAACTGTTAAAGGGAAAGAGAGATAAAAAGCATCGTGATGATTTCTTAATGCATTTCCCACATGAGCATCGCGGCAGCTATTTCACCTCTTATCGTAAGGGAGACTGGAAATTTATCTATTATTATAACCCACAGACTCCGGAGGCGCCTACCTATAAACTGTTTAACCTCTCAGAAGATCCTTACGAAAAAAATGATCTGTCAAAAACAAACCAACAAAAAGCGAAAGAACTCTTCCGTCTAATGGTTCAAAGGCTGGAAAAAGAACAAGCTCTCTATCCGGTAGATGCCGATAAAAACGTATTGAGTCCGATATTTGTTGCCGAATAATCACCAAGACAGGGATCTTGCAACAATCTTTGCAACACGGGTTACACGGATTATCACAGACTGAAAGCAAATAAAGCAGTGCTTGTCTTGATAATCCGTGTAATTCGTATTGCCTTTTCAGGATTTAAAGTCTTTCACTGCTTTCTTCAGCCTTTCTAAATCCAGTTCTCCGGATTGCCTCCAAAGCTGTTCTCCCTCTCTCATTAAAATAAATGTCGGAACCGATTCGATCGTATAGAAATTAGCCAAAGCATCTTCCTGATCGATATCGATCTGTACTACCTCGAGAGTCCCTTCCATAAGTTTCTTGAATTCTTCTACAACGGGCTGCATACGTTTGCAATGAGGACACCACGTAGCATAAAATTCTGCCATTACCCAATCAGCAGTTGCTAATTTTTCCCTGTTCCGTTTTTGACAGGCTTCTTTTTTCTCTTCCATATCGGTATGTTTTTAAATAACTTACTGCACTCCGAAACAATGCCCAAAGAGAAAAGTTTGTGATATAACATTTATTTAAGCTATAGCGACCTAAAGAATTTAAATCTAAGCCATGGGAAAATGTTTTTCTTTAATTTGAAAAGAACCGGATAACTGTAAGTATAACTTCGGCATATCACTCCTTGAAAGTTGGAGCACGAAGTTCCCAAAAAGCCACAGAAGCAGCAGCCGCCACATTAAGTGAATCTACACTATGCGACATAGG
>ERZ827469.3388-NODE-3388-length-10550-cov-2.926727_pt1 | contig 10550 bp, 9 predicted proteins | sample MGYA00519917_ERZ827469 | MGnify/ENA primary metagenome ERZ827469 (study PRJEB31778, sample SAMEA3449314) | human gut metagenome | biome: human gut; feature: human-associated habitat; material: faeces | place: United Kingdom | collected 2010/2012 ... | reverse complement strand
TTTCCGATCCCTGGAATCCTGTTCTACGATGTCACCACTCTATTCAAAGATCCGTGGTGCTTGCAGGAATTATCAAACATCATGTTTGATATGTATAAGGATAAAGGGATCACCAAAGTAGTAGGAATAGAATCAAGGGGCTTCATCATGGGACCGATTTTAGCTACCCGCCTGAATGCCGGTTTCATTCCTATCCGCAAGCCCGGCAAGCTCCCTGCAGAAACGATTGAAGAAAGCTATGACAAGGAATACGGAAAGGACTCCGTGCAAATTCACAAAGACGCACTGGATGAGAATGATGTAGTTCTATTACACGACGACTTGCTGGCAACAGGAGGCACGATGAAAGCGGCTTGCGAATTGGTGAAAAGATTAAAACCTAAAAAGGTATATGTAAACTTCATCATTGAGTTGAAAGAACTGAATGGAAAATCATTATTCGGAGATGACGTAGAAATAGAATCGGTATTGACTTTATAAAGGATTTGCATCTATTTGCAGAGAATGTGTCAAAAGTAAGCAGCTAGCGATCTCTCATACCTAACGATTATGAATGTAGAACCGGAAAGCAAAAGCAAAACCAATGAATATCTGAAAGGGATTGTAGCCAACCTTCCCGAGAAACCGGGTATTTACCAATACCTGAATATGGAAGGAACAATTATATACGTTGGAAAGGCAAAAAATCTAAAGAAAAGGGTCTATTCTTATTTCAGCAAAGAGCATGAGCCGGGAAAGACACGAGTACTGGTCAGCAAAATCGCTGATATCCGCTACATCGTTGTCAATACGGAAGAAGATGCGTTATTGCTGGAGAATAATCTAATAAAGAAATATAAGCCGCGCTACAATGTGTTGTTAAAGGACGACAAGACCTACCCTTCTATTTGCGTGCAGAATGAATACTTTCCGAGAGTCTTCAAAACAAGAAAGGTTATCAGGAACGGCTCCTCTTATTATGGCCCGTACAGTCACATTCCATCAATGTATGCGGTATTGGACCTGATAAAGCATTTATATCCCTTGCGCACATGTAATTTAAACCTAAGTCCGGAAAACATACGGGCGGGCAAATTTAATGTATGTCTGGAATATCATATAAAAAACTGCGCCGGGCCATGCATCGGTCTGCAATCACAGGAGGATTATCTCAAAAACATAGATGAAATCAAAGAAATCCTGAAAGGGAATACACAAGATATCAGTCGTATGTTGCTGGAAAGGATGCAGACGTTGGCTAGCGAAATGAAGTTTGAAGAGGCGCAGAAAGTGAAAGAGAAATATCTTCTGATAGAGAGTTACCGCTCCAAATCAGAGGTAGTAAGCTCCGTATTGCACAATATCGATGTATTCTCAATCGAAGAAGACGAGTCGAACTCTGCTTTCATCAATTATCTGCACATCACAAACGGCGCCATCAATCAGGCTTTCACGTTCGAATATAAAAAGAAGCTGAACGAATCAAAAGAGGAACTTTTGACGCTTGGTATTATTGAAATGCGGGAACGCTATAAAAGCCAGTCCAGAGAGATTATAGTGCCTTTTGAACTCGATTTGGAGTTAAACAATGTCGTATTTACCGTTCCACAGCGGGGAGATAAGAAGAAATTGCTGGATCTTTCGGTTCTAAACGTGAAACAGTACAAGGCCGACCGCCTAAAACAGGCGGAAAAGCTGAATCCGGAACAAAGGAGTATGCGTTTAATGAAAGAAATTCAGCAAGAGTTGCATTTGGAAAGACCGCCGCTGCAAATCGAGTGTTTTGATAACTCAAACATACAGGGTTCTGATGCCGTGGCAGCCTGTGTTGTATTTAAGAAGGCCAAGCCATCAAAGAAAGATTACCGGAAATACAATATAAAGACGGTTGTAGGGCCTGACGACTATGCTTCCATGAAAGAGGTCGTCAGAAGGCGTTATCAACGCGCTATCGAAGAGAATTCTCCTCTACCCGACCTGATTATCACTGATGGCGGAAAAGGTCAAATGGAGGTCGTCAGAGAAGTCATTGAAGACGAACTGAATCTGGCTATTCCTATTGCCGGACTAGCAAAGGACAACCGCCACCGCACATCGGAACTGCTTTTTGGATTTCCTCCGCAGACGATTGGCATCAAACAGCAAAGCCCATTATTCCGTCTGCTGACACAGATTCAGGATGAAGTACACCGTTTTGCTATTAGTTTCCATCGTGATAAACGCAGCAAAAGACAAGTTGCGTCCGCACTGGATAATATCAAAGGCATCGGAGAAAAGACAAAAACAGCACTTTTGAAAGAGTTTAAGAGCGTAAAACGAATAAAAGAAGCCTCTTTTGAGGAGATTGCCGTTATCATCGGAGAAGCGAAAGCCAAGACCGTAAAAGAGGGATTAAGCAATGAATCATCAAAAAATGAATAAGAAGCCGGCGGAGTGGAGCCAGTTATCTTCCTATCATTTTTAGGCCTAAATAATAAGCCATTAAAGCTTTCGGCAAAACCTTATAATATTTTCCTGTCAACACACCGTTTTCTCTTTCGAATTTTGTAAATTTGCCTTTCCTAACCACGAAATAGAATAAATAACAATGCGAATAGTTATACAACGGGTAAGCCATGCGTCAGTAACCATTGAAGGACACTGCAAATCGTCCATCGGAAAGGGGATGCTGATATTAGTTGGCATCGAAGAATCAGACGGGCAGGAAGACATCGACTGGCTCTGCAAAAAGATAGTAAATCTACGTATCTTCGACGATGAAAATGGGGTGATGAACAAGTCTATTTTAGAAGATGGAGGCGAAATTTTAGTTATCAGCCAGTTCACGCTACACGCTTCTACCAAAAAGGGAAATCGCCCCTCCTACATCAAAGCTGCCAAACCGGATATCTCTATCCCACTCTACGAGCAATTCTGCAAAGATTTAAGCGGTGCACTGGGAAAAGAAATAGGCACAGGAATCTTCGGAGCAGACATGAAAGTTGAACTTTTAAACGACGGTCCTGTTACTATATGCATGGATACCAAAAACAAAGAATAGATATTCCATACTAATCATTAATCACTAATCATTAAAAAAATGACTCTGGAAGAAGCACAGAAACAAGTGGACCAATGGGTGAAAACATACGGTGTCCGCTACTTCAGCGAGTTGACCAATATGGCAGTCCTGACGGAAGAAGTAGGAGAACTGGCCCGTGTCATGGCCCGCAAATATGGCGACCAATCCTTCAAGGAAGGAGAAAAAGACAATATAGATGAAGAGATAGCAGACGTCTTATGGGTGCTTCTCTGCATCGCCAACCAGACGGGAGTAGACATCACTGACGCTTTCCGGAAAAGCATGGAGAAGAAAACGAAACGAGATAATAAAAGACATATCAACAACCCAAAACTGAAAGATCATGGAAGAGAATAACTCACAGCCCAACAAGTACAAGGCCGCATTGGCAAAGTATAATACCAATCTGAGCGATGCAGACATACAGGCTCGGGTGGCTGACCTGATTGAAAAGAAAGTGCCGGAAAACAATACGGAAGAAGTCAAGAAACTCCTGTTCAACTGCATCGACCTGACCACGCTGAACAGCACGGACAGCGATGAAAGCGTGATGCATTTCACCGAAAAAGTGAATGAGTTCGACAATGAGTTCCCCGATATGAAGAACGTCGCTGCCATCTGCGTATACCCCAATTTCGCGGATATTGTAAAGAATACACTGCAAGTAGATGACATCAATATCGCTTGTGTTTCGGGCGGATTCCCTTCTTCTCAGACTTTCATCGAAGTGAAAGTAGCGGAAACGGCACTGGCTATCGCTGACGGTGCGGACGAAATAGATATTGTTATCTCTATCGGTAAATTCCTGAGCGGTGACTACGAAACAATGTGCGAAGAAATTCAGGAATTAAAAGAAGTCTGCAAGGAACGCCACCTCAAGGTAATCCTCGAGACAGGTGCTTTGAAAACCGCCTCCAACATCAAGAAAGCCTCTATCCTATCCATGTATTCGGGTGCAGATTTCATCAAGACATCGACCGGAAAGCAACAGCCTGCCGCTACCCCGGAAGCCGCTTATGTGATGTGCGAAGCTATCAAGGAGTACTATCAAAAAACAAACAACAAGATCGGCTTCAAACCGGCAGGAGGCATCAACACCGTCCATGATGCAATCATTTATTACACTATTGTGAAGGAAATATTAGGCGAAGAATGGCTGAACAACCGATTGTTCCGTCTGGGTACCAGTCGTTTGGCCAATTTGCTTCTCTCCGATATCAAGGGCGAAGAGATCAAATTCTTCTAAGGAATTACATTAGCAATCAAGTATGCCGTACCGCGCTTCACCTTCCGTTCCTATGGAAGGAAGCGCGGTATTTTTTATATAATAAAAACTAAAGATACTTATGGACAAAACCATTATTTTCATTATCTTTGTCATAGATGTAGCTATGCTAACATAGTTAATCATCTGTATTAGAGAACGTTTCTTTTATTACCTGATTCCTGGAATTCGGCAAAATTCAAAGTTATGAATGGTAATAAGCAAACGGGTCTCACGCACCTTCATGTATATAATTTTGTTATATATCGAATGGAGCGTGGGACTGTTGCTTGTATACTCATAACGGCTTGCCGAAGCCTCAGGAAAATACATGGCAACAGTTCTCACGCTTTTCATGAACTTTATGGAGGTATTAAGGATGGACGCTTACACGAGAACCTTACGATTCAATCACAACCCTCTGAATCTCATCCTCGGAACAGAGAAAAAGAAGGGGCTACGCATCGGTTATATGGAAGCTGGACTGCAAGGCTTCTATCTCAACTCCATGGAGACCGGAGTCCATCCGCAAAAGCTATCCAGACTGCTGGCAGAAGAGTTCCACTGCACCGATACCAAGTCCGTCACCGGATTATTCCAGTTCCTGATCAACGAAGGAGACAGAGTCTCCTACCAGATTATGCTCCCCTACTTACTCTCCACAGAGAACATCAACGAGTTCGAAAGTATCATCCAAAAGCGCTTTTTCGGAGTAGAACGCTTCATTCAGCAAGGAAAGAATCTATACAGATTCGTGAAATATACAGAAGAAAGAAGAGACCCGATTATATGGATAAATGACTTAGAAAAAGGGATTATCGGATGGGACATGGGATTGCTTGTCAGCTTGGCGCGCGCCTCCCAAACATGCGGGCACATCAGCAAGGAACAAGCCTGGAAGTACATAGAACAAGCAGCCCAATTATGTTCTCTAGATCTTCATACAGCTGAAGAAATAGACAAGAGTTTCCTTTTAGGAAAAGCGATGAAATCGGGAAAAATAGAAGATTGGGATCGATTATTATCGTGCTATTCACTCCTGGGCAGGCACAGGAAGTAACTATTTTTCGCGGTCTACCACGTAATCCAAGTAAGCCCGGAGAGCTACACAAATATCAGATTCCGGCAAAGAAGCCAGTAAATCAAAAGCCTTTTGCTTATATACATTCATCGTCTGAACGGCATATTCAATGCCCCCGTTTTCTTTGATAAACGAGATCAAATGGGCAATTTCATCGAGAGTAGCTGCACCCTCCTTTACCTTGATTGCCAATTCTTGCGCCTCATCGTTTTTTGTCGTGTTCAATACATACAAAGCGGGCAATGTCAGTTTACCTTCAAGCATATCATTACCTGTCGGTTTGCCAATCTCTCTATTATCAAAGTAATCGAAAATATCATCTTTTATCTGAAAGCAGATACCAATATATTCGCCCAACAAACGAGCTAGTTCGGCTTCTCCCTCCCCTACACCTACCGAAAAAGCGGCAGCTTTCGTGCAGGCGGCAAAAAGAGCGGCAGTCTTCTTACGGATTACATCAAAGTAAACCTCCTCAGAAAAGCTATGATTACTTACATTTGAAAGCTGAAGCAACTCACCGTCAGCAAGATCCTGCCCAAGAGTAGACACCAGTTGAATAATGCGGTGGCTGTTCGTTAGTTCGGCATGCACCAGACTGGTTGCCAGCAGATAGTCGCCCGTCAATACGGCTACTTTATTATTAAAGATAGCATTCACCGAGAGTTGTCCACGGCGTTCGGTACTTTCATCCACGACGTCGTCATGCACCAAACTGGCTGTATGAAGGAGCTCCAATGAAACAGCCGCATGAAGGGTGGAAGGACATACAGCACCATAAAGACGTGCCACCAGCAAAACAAGAATAGGACGCATCATTTTACCATTCCTCTGCCGTATGTGAGATACGACACTATCGAGCAATGCATTTGAACTGGAGAGAGAACTATCAAAAAGTTCTTTGAAGTCTCTCAGTTCTGCTTCAATCGGAGTTCTGATGAGTGAGATGCTGTCCATTAATTACACAATTTGAGCACAAAAGTAATAATAAAACGCTGAATACCGTATTTTTTTGTACTTTTACCATGAAAAATTAATTAAATCTATGGATTCAAGTAATAAATTATTTCTTTTAGACGCTTATGCATTAATATATCGAGCGTATTACGCCTTTATTAAAAACCCAAGAATCAATTCCAAAGGATTCAATACTTCAGCTATACTGGGCTTTGTAAACACCCTCGAAGAAGTGCTGAAAAAAGAAAATCCCACTCATATAGGAGTAGCCTTCGACCCCGCAGGACCTACCTTCCGACACGAAGCTTTCGAACAATATAAAGCACAGCGGGAGGAAACTCCGGAAGCGATTCGCCTTTCCGTACCTATTATAAAGGATATTATACGTGCTTACCGCATCCCCATTCTGGAAGTTGCAGGCTACGAAGCCGACGACGTGATAGGTACGCTTGCCACCGAAGCCGGCCGTCAGGGTATCACCACTTATATGATGACTCCCGACAAGGATTACGGGCAGTTGGTAAGCGACAAGGTATTCATGTACCGTCCCAAGCATACGGGAGGTTTCGAAGTGATGGGCGTTGAGGAAGTGAAAGCCAAGTTTGACATTCAGTCTCCGGCACAAGTAATCGACATGCTCGGACTGATGGGCGACTCTTCGGATAATATCCCCGGATGTCCCGGAGTAGGAGAAAAGACAGCTCAAAAACTGATTTCCGAATTCGGAAGCATCGAGAACTTATTAGAGCATACCGACCAACTGAAAGGAGCACTGAAAACAAAAGTGGAAACGAACCGGGAAATGATTATATTCTCGAAATTCCTTGCCACAATTAAAATCGATGTGCCCATCCAACTTGAAATAGATTCTCTTGTCCGCGAAGAAGCAGACGAAGATTCACTGCGCAGCATTTTCGAGGAATTGGAATTTAGAACGCTCATCGACCGGGTACTAAAAAAAGAAGTTTCTGGAAATGGAATAACCTCCACTCCCGGAAGCAAAGTCGCCACCGGAAAAAGCGCCCCCTCTCCTCTTCCACTTTTTCCCGAAGAAGGAGGCGGAATACAAGGCGATTTGTTTGCGAATTTCACGCCCAATGAGCCGAATGAAGCAAAAAAATCGAATCTAGAGACATTAGAATCGCAGTCACACAGCTATCAACTCATTGATACAGAGGAGAAAAGAAGAGAAATTATTCAAAAGTTACTTACATCAAAAATCCTCTCGTTAGATACTGAAACCACCGGAACCGAACCAATGGATGCCGAATTGGTCGGAATGAGTTTTTCCATTGCCGAAAATGAAGCATTTTATGTTCCTGTTCCATCAGACTGGGACGAAGCGTTAAAAATCGTAAAGGAGTTTCGCCCGGTCTTCGAAAATGAGAATTCGTTAAAAGTCGGACAGAATATCAAGTACGATATGATCGTTCTTCAAAATTATGGTGCAGTAGTAAAAGGTCCGCTTTTCGATACGATGATCGCTCATTATGTTCTTCAACCGGAGCTTCGTCATGGTATGGATTACCTGGCAGAAATTTATCTGCATTATCAGACCATCCATATTGACGAACTGATAGGCCCCAAAGGAAAGAATCAGAAGAACATGCGCGACCTCGACCCGAAAGATGTATATCTGTACGCTTGCGAAGATGCGGACATCACTCTGAAACTGAAAAACGTATTGGAGAAAGAGCTGAAAGAAAATGACGCCGAACGTTTATTCTATGATATAGAAATGCCTCTTGTTCCGGTATTAGTCAATATCGAACGGAACGGAGTATTGCTAGACACGGAAGCACTGCAACAATCATCCGCTCATTTCACCGCCCAGATGGAGCAAATCGAAAAAGAAATCTACGAACTGGCCGGTGAGACCTTCAACATCGCTTCACCCAAGCAAGTCGGCGAAGTCTTGTTTGACAAGCTGAAGATTATAGAAAAAGCAAAAAAGACCAAGACCGGGCAGTATGTCACCTCGGAAGAAGTGCTCGAAAGCCTCCGGCATAAACATCCTGTGGTAGAAAAGATTCTGGAACATCGCGGACTGAAAAAGCTATTGGGCACGTATATCGACGCACTCCCCCAACTTATCAATCCACGCACAGGAAGGGTGCATACTTCTTTCAACCAGACTGTAACCGCTACGGGACGCCTTAGTTCAAGTAACCCGAACTTACAAAATATTCCTATCCGCGACGAGAATGGAAAAGAAATCCGCAAAGCATTCATCCCCGATGAAGGCTGCCTCTTCTTTTCTGCCGACTACTCGCAGATCGAATTGCGTATTATGGCACACCTTAGTGAGGATAAGAATATGATTGACGCTTTCCTTAGCAATCATGATATTCATGCTGCCACCGCTGCCAAAATCTATAAGATTGATCTGAAAGATGTAGGTTCCGATATGCGCCGTAAAGCCAAGACCGCCAATTTCGGTATTATCTATGGCATATCCGTATTCGGCCTTGCCGAACGGATGAATGTGGAGCGCAAAGAAGCTAAAGAGCTAATCGACGGTTATTTTGAGACTTATCCGGGAGTGAAAGCTTATATGGACAAAAGTATTCAGGTGGCCCAAGAAAAAGGTTATGTGGAAACAATTTTCCACCGAAAACGCTTCTTGCCGGACATCAATTCCCGCAATGCCGTTGTACGCGGGTATGCGGAACGAAATGCCATCAATGCCCCTATCCAAGGAAGTGCAGCAGATATTATAAAAGTAGCTATGGCACGTATCTATCAACGGTTCCAGGCCGAAGGAATACAAGCCAAAATGATCCTACAAGTACATGACGAATTAAATTTCAGCGTTCCTGTCAATGAAAAAGAGCGTGTAGAAGAAATTGTCATCGAAGAAATGGAGAAAGCATACCGCATGCACGTCCCCTTGAAAGCAGATTGCGGATGGGGCAAAAACTGGCTTGAGGCACATTAAACCATCAAGTGAATAAAGGCCACCTTAATAAGGAATTGCTATCTTTTAGATACTAATTGCGCAGAGTGACTCCACCTTATCCGGGGTTTCCGCTTACAAAATAGAAGCAAGTATAGGTAATAACATTATTTAACTCATTATCCAGAAAGCTAGAAAAAGGAATCCTTTTTCAACGAAGTGATTCATTCTATATCCGGCAGATTGACTGCCGGATATTTTTTTGTCACCAATCTTGGCAAAAAGCAACCTATTCCCCACCCCATTCCTTGACATTTTGATAATATTTTATCTTCTAAAATGCATAAATACCAAATTAATATGTAGATTTGCAGCGTAAAACCAATGCATTTGATAGACAAATGAAAGTATAACTCAAAAATTTAAATAGCCATGAAAGCAAAAGTATCTTTAAAAATGTTCGTTTTATCTGCAGCTCTTCTTGTTGTATCGCTTGCTACTTCTGCACGTAGCTACGACAATCAATTGATTTATAATCCAATCGAAGAGAATGGTATGACAGTAGGACAGACCGTTTACAAAATGGACGGAAACACACTTGCCAACTACATGAAGTACAACTACAAGTACGATGACAATAAACGTATGATTGAAAGCGAAGCCTTAAAGTGGAATAGCAGCAAGGACGAATGGGAAAAAGACCTACGCATCAACTATACGTATGAAGGCAAGACCGTTACTACCAATTATTATAAATGGAACGCTAAAAAACAAGCCTACGTACTGGTACCCGAAATGACCGTTACGATGGATAATACAAATATGTAACATAAACTCTCTCTCATTCTAATATTCTAACAAAAAAGATACGCCGCTTCTGCTGAAGAAGTGGCGTATTGCAATTTATAAGGTCTACATTACAAAACAAAGAAACGCTCTTGCAGTTCTTTTAGAAAACTTCGGGAAATCATCAGATCATTCTTATCATGGAAAGGCGGATAAAGCTGGCAACACTTACCATCAATCATTGCCAGATAATTAACATTTACAATAGCCGATTGGCTAATCTGCACAAAAGCTTGTGAATAACTGATAATATCTTCTGCTTTTGTATTCCGTTTCAAATTCAGGCGAGTCTGATTGAACAAGACTACCTGCCATTGACGTTTGTCTTTCAGATATTCAAAAAAGCCGATTTCTTCCAGCCGCAAAAGCTTGAAGCCTGTCACTGTACTAATCATAAACATGCCTTGCTGGGGCATCAATGCACTAATGGAAGAAGCAAAAGAAGGCAAAAGAGGAAGCGAAGTAGAGG
>ERZ827469.3381-NODE-3381-length-10582-cov-3.138596_pt1 | contig 10582 bp, 8 predicted proteins | sample MGYA00519917_ERZ827469 | MGnify/ENA primary metagenome ERZ827469 (study PRJEB31778, sample SAMEA3449314) | human gut metagenome | biome: human gut; feature: human-associated habitat; material: faeces | place: United Kingdom | collected 2010/2012 ... | reverse complement strand
GCCAAATTCAAAAAAGTACAGCCTTTGCGGCGGTATATTTTAAAGTCCGCGCCTTTGGGGTGACGGCTAAAATTAGGAGGAAGTCTCATGAGTTTAGTATCCAAAAATAACGTTGCCACCAATAAATTTGAATTGGAAGTACATGTTCCGGCAGACGAGTTTGAAAAAGCCTGTCAGAACGCCTACCTGAAAAGGGTTAAGAAGATCGAGGTCCCCGGTTTCCGCAAGGGCAAAGCGCCCCGGAAAACCATCGAAAAACTCTACGGTGAGGGAATTTTCTTCGAAGATGCCATCAACGCTGTATACCCGGTTGCTTTGGAGGCTGCTGTCGAGGAAGCAGGTCTTGAGCTGGTTGCCCGCCCCATGGTCGACGTGACCGATGTTTCCAAGGAAGACGGTTTTACATTTAAAGCGACCTGTATCGTCAAACCGGAAGTTTCCGTCAAAAACTACAAAGGCATCAAGGCTTCCAAAGAGGTCAAAGAAGTGACCGATGAGGATATTGATAAAGAGATCGACCGTTTGAGAAACCGCAACGCCAGAACCATTTCGGTTTCCGATCGCGCTGCTCAGAACGACGATGTCGTTGTTATCGACTTTGACGGCTCTGTGGACGGTGTTCCCTTCGATGGCGGAAAAGCGGAAAAATTCGATTTGACCCTCGGTTCCGGCCAGTTTATCCCCGGCTTTGAGGATCAGATCGTCGGCCACAACGTGGGCGATGAGTTCGATGTCAATGTCAAATTCCCTGAGGATTACCATGCGGAAGAGCTCAAAGGCAAAGATTCTGTCTTTAAAGTGAAAATCCACGAAATCAACGCCAAGGAGCTTCCCGATGCGGACGATGAGTTTGCAAAAGACGTCAGCGAGTTCGATACCCTCGCTGAAATGAAGGAAGACATCAAAAAGAAACTCACTGAGCAGAATGAAAAAACCGCTACCACCGAGTTTGAGAATAAACTGATCGATGAAGTCATCGCCAACATGGAAGGCGAAATCCCCGAAGAGATGTACGAGAGCAGAATTGACGAGATGATCCGTGACTTTGACTATCGTTTGAGAAGCCAGGGCATGGACATCAATGTGTACCTGCAGTACACCGGCATGGACATGGATTCTTTCCGCCTCACCTTCAAAGAGCAGGCTGAGAAACAAGTCAAGATTCGTTTGGCTCTGGAAAAGGTGGTCGAGCTGGAAAAAATTGAGGCCACTGATGAGGATCTGGAGAAAGAATATCAGCGTATCGCCGATTCCTACAACATGGAACTGGATAAAGTGAAAACCATGCTTCCTGCCGCCGATTTGATGGCTGACGTCGCTGTCAACAAGGCTGTCGATTTGATTAAAGACTCCGCAGTTGAGGCATAATAAATAAGCTTTAGCAAATTTACGGAATAGATGGAATGATTTTCCGAAATGTTCATCTTTTTCGTCTAAACTGAAAACAGGCAGAATCGGTTCGGGTGGGGAAGCAGATTCCTCACCCATCCGTTGCTTATGGTCGATTTTGATTGGAGGAAAATACATGAGCTTAGTACCAATGGTCGTAGAGCAGACCAGCCGCGGCGAACGCTCTTACGATATTTATTCGAGACTTTTAAACGATCGGATTATCATGCTGGGCGAGGAGGTCAACGATACCACCGCCTCTCTCATCGTGGCTCAGCTTCTTTATCTGGAAGGCCAGGATCCCGACAAGGATATCCATCTTTATATCAACAGCCCCGGCGGTTCCATTACTTCCGGCATGGCGATCTACGATACGATGCAGTATGTCAAATGCGACGTGTCCACCATCTGTGTGGGCATGGCGGCTTCCATGGGTGCGTTTTTGCTGTCCAGCGGCGCCAAGGGCAAACGCTTTGCCCTCCCCAACAGTGAAATCATGATTCATCAGCCCTCCGGCGGCGCCCAGGGCCAGGCCACCGATATCGCCATCCAGGCGGAGCGGGTGTTACGGATGAAAAAACACTTGAACGAAATTTTGGCGCAGAACACTGGTAAGTCAGTGGAGCAGATTCAAGCTGACTGCGAAAGAGACCATTTTATGTCCGCCTCGGAGGCTTGTGATTACGGCCTCATCGACAAAGTCATCTTCAAAAGCGGCGAGTAGGAGGATTCATGTCTGATTTTAACGAGAAAGAACCGGTAAAATGCAGCTTTTGCGGGAAATCGGAGCAGAATGTAGAGCGGATGCTCCATTCGGCTAAGGCCAATATCTGCGATTCCTGCGTGGCGCTTTGCTATGAGCTTTTGGCGGAGGAGGGCCTTTTCCCTTCGCCCGATTCTTTTGAGCCTTACCAGCCGGAGAAAAATTATAAGGCCCCCAAGCTTTTAAAGCCCGCTGAAATCAAAGAAATTTTAGATCAGTATGTCATCGGCCAGGAAAAGGCCAAAGTAACCCTTTCTGTCGCCGTGTACAATCACTATAAACGTATTTTCATGGCCAAGGATACCGATGTGGAAATCCAGAAGAGCAACGTGCTGCTTCTGGGCCCCACCGGCGTGGGAAAAACCCTTCTTGCCCAGACTTTGGCGAAGACCTTGAACGTTCCTTTCGCTATCGCCGACGCCACCACCTTGACTGAGGCGGGTTACGTGGGCGACGACGTGGAAAACGTGTTGGTGCGGCTGCTGCAGGCGGCTGACTTCGATGTAGAAGCGGCCCAGCGGGGCATCATCTATATCGACGAGATCGATAAGATCACCCGTAAATCCGAAAACGCATCTATTACCCGCGACGTCAGCGGCGAAGGCGTCCAGCAGGCGCTTTTAAAAATCCTGGAGGGTACCGTTGCCAATGTCCCGCCTCAGGGAGGGCGCAAGCACCCCCATCAGGAATTTATTCAGTTGGATACCAAGAACATTCTCTTTATCTGCGGCGGTGCGTTTGAGGGAATCGAAAAGATTATCGAGCGCCGCATGGACTCCTCTTCCATCGGCTTCGGTGCCAACATCCAGAAACGCCAAGATAAGGGAAAAGGGGAACTGCTCAAAAAGAACATTCCCGCAGATCTGGTCAAGTTTGGTATTATCCCCGAGCTGGTGGGCCGTCTGCCAGTCATTTCCACATTGGAGGATCTGACTGAGGAGCAGTTGGTTCGCGTCCTCACCGAGCCTAAGAATTCCCTCCTGCGCCAGTACAGCGGTTTGTTCCAACTGGACGACGTGGAGCTGGTCATCGACGAGGAAGCCTTGCAGGCGGTGGCCCGGGAAGCTATCAAGCGGAAAACCGGCGCAAGGGGCCTTAGAAACATCATGGAGGAAATCCTCTTAAACCTGATGTTCGTGGTTCCATCCGACGACTCTATCTCAAAGGTGGTTATTACCCCTGATGTTGTGGACGGCTCGGGGACAGCCAAGGTTTTGCGGCGGAAGCAACCGCTGAAAAAGGCAAAGTAACTGCAAAAAGAGCACCGGAATTTCCGGCGCTCTTTTCTCTTGTTGCTATGACTTAGGCAATCTATTTGACAACCTGAACAGAAAAGCCAGCACCAAATCGGTACTGGCTTTTTATCTATTTTTTTACAGCATAACGCCGTCTGCTCCGATGCGGTAGCCGTCTGGAGTGGTCATGCTGGTGCCCATGACGCCGTCGCTGAGGAAGTAGTACCACTTCCCGTCGATCTTTTTCCAACCGATCTGCATGGCACCGTTCCCATTGAGATAGTACCACTTGTTATTCTGCTTGAGCCATCCGGTGCGCATATAGCCGCCACCGTTCATAAAGTACCAAGTGCCGCCGATTTTCTGCCAGCCGGTTTTCATGACAACGGTTTTGGGGTCGAGATAAAACCAGCTGCCGTCTACCTTTTTCCAGCCATTGGCATAACTGCCGTTTTTCAGCCGCAGTTTGTAGCTGCCGTCGGAGAGCTTGACCCAGGTGCCTTGTCCATCCTTGGTGGAAGACTGGCTTGCGAGCTTTGGAATGCCGTTTTTATGGACGCTGGTGTAATAGGATTGGAGGCCCGGCACAGTCAACAGGAATTTATAGCGGAAATGCATTTCACCTGCAATCTCAGGAATGGTCTGATTCAGCGCCATCTGATCCTGGATGGCGGCGATGCCGTACCAGGGACTGGAGGTGGAAGACTCGCCTGCTTTGTAATCGGCGAGACCCATATAGAGCTTGACGCCGGTGCCTCTGACCACGTCAGCCCACCAATTCGCCAAGATTTCATAGTTTGCGTTGGACTGTCCGATATACCAGTAAACCTGGGGGCAGATATAGTCGAGCCAGCCTTCTTTGACCCATTTTCGGGTGTCCGCATAATGGGATGAATAGCTCTGTCCGCCGCTGGTGGCAGATCCCTCCGGCCGGCTGCTGGACTTGTTGGCCCAAATACCTGCGGGGCTGACTCCAAAGGATATGCTGGAATCAGCCTTATGTACTGCGTCGTTGAGCCCCTGGATCAGCTTGTTTACATTGTCTCTGCGCCAATCATCGATACTCGAAAAACCGTTTCCATACTGGGAATATGTCGCACTGTCGTTAAAGCTCGTTCCAGGATAGAAATAGTCGTCCAAATGAATGCCGTCTACATCGTAGTTATTGACGATTTCCACCGCCCCGTCGATGACCAGCTGCCTTACTTCCGGAAGGCCCGGGTTCAGGTAGTAGTTCCCGTCGGAATATTTGACGGCCCAATCAGGATGGAGTTTGGCGGGATTGCTGGAAGAAAGGGAGTTCCATTCCGATTCTCCGCCTTTGGTGACACGATAGGGGTTAATCCAGGCATGGAGCTCCATGCCGCGTTTGTGAGCCCCGTCGACCCAATATTGCAGCGGATCGAATCCATCGGAAGGAGCAGTACCCTGGGAACCAGTCAAGTATTTGCTCCACGGATAGATGTCAGAAGGATAAAGAGCATCCCCCGATGGGCGCACCTGTAAAATAATGGCGGTCATGCCCATGCTTTTGCAGTTGTCGAGAATGGTGTCTGCCTCAGATTTTAGTTTGGAGGTATTGGTGGTTGCTGCCGACGGGTAGTCCAGATTATAGACAGTGGACACCCATACCGCCCGGAAGGGTTTTGCTTCTGCAGCAGAGGCGGAAAGCGGGAGCGCCGTCAGGCAAAATACCAGCAAAGCCGCCAGAGAAATGAGTTTGGTGAATCGTTTCATGAGGAGAATCCTTTCTTTTGTTATTGTTGAGGAGCCTGTATTCTGTAAATAGCATAAATTTGTGATACAATGTTCTCTCAGGCGTCCGAAGGCTTGTAAAGCAAGGCTTCGGCTCACGCCGTGAGGTTATTATACCACATCCGCAAATTCCGCAGGAATTTGTAGGCGGGTTCACCCGCCGAAGTTCTGCTTTGGCAGAACCGGATGATGATAAAATAAATGCAATGCTAAAATGCCTGCATTTTAGCTGCCGCAGTTATGCGGCCAACGGTTTTACACAAAAACCGTTGTTAATTGCATTTATTATACCACAGCACACGAACTCCTTCAACTGCAAGATTATGGAAAACTGGGGAAATCCGAAGAAAAAACGTCAAAAACGTCCGCATACTGGACAGAGAGGGAGTTTTGTGATAAAATTTGAAGAACCCTGAAAAAGAACGGGCGCTTTTGGCGCTTTTTAAAAGGAGATAAAAACGATGGTAGAACTGAAAAAAGAGCAGATGAGCGCAATAGCCTCTTTATACGAGGGAATTCAGGAAACACTGATCTGGGGATGCTTGGACGGCAGTATGGGCCGGGCTTTCGCCGATCATGCCGAGCATCCCACAGCCGCCCAAATTGTCAGCGGCGATTTTTGTTTTTTAGCCGGAGACAGCGGGGCGCCTAAGGCGGAAGAGCTGGTTTCCAATTACGCGGTCAACCGGGACTGTATGTTTATGGTGCCCTATGGCGAAGGCTGGAGCCGGCTTATCGAAAAGGTTCACGGTGAGCGCGCTGAGAGAATTACCCGTTATGCCATCCATAAGGACGGCGACGTTTTCGATCGAGAATACCTAAAATACCTCTCCGAAAGTCTTCCGGAAGGATTTTTCCTAACGCCCATCGGCGAAAAAGAATATGAACTGGTGTTACAGGAGGAGTGGTCCCGGGACTTCTGCGGAAATTTTTTGTCCTCTAAAGATTATGTGAACCGGGGTCTTGGTTTTGTTGCATGGCACAATGGAAAAATCGTAGCGGGTGCTTCTTCTTATACAGTATATCAGAGCGGTATCGAAATCGAAATTGTTACCCGCCAAGATTACCGGCAGATGGGTTTGGCTGCTGCCTGCGGGGCAAAATTGGTTCTTACCTGTCTTGAAAAAGGACTTTATCCCAGTTGGGACGCGGCCAACCTGAAATCAGTCGGTTTGGCGAAAAAACTGGGCTACCATTATGACCGGGAATACCCGGCCTACCGCGTTTCGCGAGATTTGGTGTCGGAGGCGGAATAATGGCTGATAGGAACATTTCTTTTCCGGCCTTTGGAATTTTATAAATCCGGTCCACTGACAACAGACAGAAAAAGGAGAGGAATCTTCCTCTCCTTTTTTCGTTCTTCTATACCATTGGATGGGCCAAACAGAAAGGGTACAGTCCTTCCTTCCAAATTCTCCCGCCTGTATTTATTGCAGCCGACTTTTATCTATTTTGAAACCTGCTTCAGATGGTAACAGTGGATTTCAAAATCTTTTTTGGGCCTCGGCACAAAGATCCCGGCGTTCATAAGGACGTCCCCCGGCAATGTGACGGTTCTGCCATCCCCCTGAACCTCATATAGGGCCTTTGGATTAAGCCCATTGAGCTTTAATCTGAAATTGGGCTGTTCTACATTGATGAGATGATATACGTAGACGACGAAAGCTTCCTCCCGGGCCCTCGAGACGGACATCCAGGCCGCAGCGCCTTTTTCAAAAGGACTCACCAGCCGGTAAAAGTCGCCGAACTGCACCAGACTGCGAATCTCCTTGTAGAATTCCACCTGTTTTTTGATTTCTTTCTTTTCTTCTTCCGAAAGCTGACTCAGCTCCAGCTCGTAGCCAAACGCTCCGAAATAGGCCACATTGGCCCGCGTATCCAAAGGTGTTGTCCGGCAGAGCTGATGGTTGGGCACGGCGGATAGGTGAGCGCCCATGGCGCTAATGGGATAGACGAGGCTTGTTCCATACTGGATTTTGGTGCGGGCAATGGCGTCGCTGTTGTCACTGGTCCAGACCTGGGGCATGTAGTAGAGCATGCCGGGATCGAACCGTCCGCCTCCGCCGGAGCAGCTTTCAAAAAGAATGTCCGGGAACCGGGTAACAAGGGTTTCCATGATCCGGTATAATCCCAGAATGTAGCGGTGGGCAGTTTCCCCCTGCCGGCTGGCTGGAAGGGCGGCGGAGCCGATTTCCGACAGATTCCGGTTATAATCCCACTTGACGTAGCTTAAGTCGGCGCTTTCGAAAACCTTGGTCATGGCGTCGATGATGTAGTCGCAGACGTCGTCCCGGGAAAGGTCCAGCACCAATTGCTGCCGCCCCAACGACAGTTCCCGCTGAGGTACATGGAGGCACCAGTCAGGGTGGGCCCGGAATAGATCGCTGTCAGGCGAAACCATCTCCGGTTCTACCCAGAGGCCGAATTGAATGCCAAGCGCCTTCATTTTGTCGGCGATCCCTTTAATGCCGCCGGGCAGTTTCCTTCGGTCGACGACCCAATCTCCCAAGGAGCAGCGGTCGTTGTCCCGTTTGCCGAACCAGCCATCGTCCATGACAAACAATTCAATCCCCAGATCGGCGGCTTCTTTGGCTAAGCCCAGAAGCTTTTCCTCGGTGATGTCGAAGTAGGCTGCCTCCCAGCTGTTGATGAGGATGGGGCGTTCCTGATCCCGGAATTTTCCCCGGCAGAGCCTTCTCTGATAAAGGGTATGATAGGTATGGGACATGGCGTTCAATCCTTGATCCGAAAAGACCAGTACCGCTTCCGGAGCGGTGAAGGACTTTCCGGGGCCGAGCTTCCAGCTGAAGTTTTGAGGATGGATACCGCCCTGAACCCGGACAAAGTCCAGTATGTTCAGCTCGGCGCTCATCCGAAAACTGCCGGAATAGACTAGGCTAAACCCGTAGACCTGCCCCTGCTGTTCGTCGGCACCGGGAGACAGCAATGCCAGAAACGGGTTTTCAAAATGGGAGCTGGCCCCTCGGGTGCTCTCGATGGATTGGGTTCCCTGATGCAGGGGAGTGGTGCGGATGTTCCGTTCGTTGCCCCAACAGCCTGCTAGCTGCAAAAAACGGTAATCCGCTGACTGGGGCAGGTCCACATTGAAAGAAAACACCCGATTCAACAGCAAATCGTTTGTACCGTGATTGACAACCTTGGTGCTGCGGGCAATGGCGTCGCTGCCCTCAAAAATCGAGTAGCTCAAAACGACATCTAAATTGGCCACATCGTCCCGGAGAGTAATGCGAAGGGTCATGGCCTCATCCTCGTTTTCCGCATAGGTCGCGGGAAGGCCGGGGAGAGAAGGTTTTCCTTTTAGGATTTCATGGCTTTTATACCAGAGGGCTAAAACTTCCGAGCCGTTTTCCAATCTGCATTCCACAGCGGGGCCGCGGTAATCCCCGCTGCCATAAACAGGGACTTCCTGAGGAGCCATACCAAGACAGAAGTTTTCGGTTTTGGGCGCTACCGGATAAAAAGCCAGCCGCTCATCGGTCTGTTCCATGAGATAATCGAGGGCCGTTGCGTCTTCGATGCGCTGGCCCCAGTATAGATGGAGCAGGTAGCGGTCAAAAGCCACCTTCATTACATAGGAAACGTTTTGAGTCTGCAGATGAAAAATCTGACGGGATTTATCAAAGGTAATCTTCATCGAAACTTTCCTTTCTTTCGGGAAAAATTTTGTCCGGATATCTGACGCGTATCATAATAGTCTCAGTGTACCGTAAATTTTCCCATAATACAAGACGTTTTTTTCACAATAAATTGCACAAACCTATCATCGCATCCAATCAAAAGGAGATTTTACAGTCTGTCTTTTAAAAACTCATGTAAAAAGGGTAAAATATCCACTGTAGTTTTTAAAAAGGAGAGGCAGTGTGAAAAATCAATTTTTGAAAAAATTTGTTCCTTTCGTTCCCAAAAAGGAGCGAATTCGCAGCAAATTCAATAAGGAATGGTGATGAAAATGACATACGGCTATGCGCGAGTATCCAGCAAAGATCAGAATGAGGACCGCCAGCTTTTGGCGCTGTCCCAATTTGGCGTCCCATCAAACCAGATATTTGTAGACAAACAAAGCGGAAAGGATTTTGACCGTCCCGCCTATCAAAAAATGCTCCGGAAATTAAAAGAAGGCGACCTGCTCGTCATGAAGAGCATTGACCGCCTGGGAAGAAATTATGAGGAAATTTTAGATGAGTGGAAGAAAATTACCCGGGATAAGGGGATAGACGTATATATTATGGACATGCCCCTCTTGGATACCCGCCGGGGAAAAGATTTGCTGGGAACTTTTATCAGCGATTTGGTATTGCAGCTTCTTTCTTTTGTGGCGGAAAACGAGCGGGAAAATATCCGGCGCCGACAGGCTGAGGGGATTCAAGCGGCAAAGCTGCGTGGCGTAAAATTTGGGCGTCCGGAATTGCCGATACCGGACGAATTTGCGGATATCTGCTCCAGTTGGCGGGAGGGGCGGTATACGGCCCAGGAAGCGGCCCGTTTATTAGGCTTTTCAGTAACTACATTATACCGAAAATCGAAAATATTGGAAAAATAAGGAAATGTCCGCTGTTTTTTTTATAAATAATTGATAACAATTATGCAAGTATTTTCTAAAATAACTGTATTAGTTTGTTTCAAAAAGTACTCTTTGTGAGAATTTTGAACATAATTAGAGCTTTCAATTCATATTCTAAAATCTTATAACATTTTCCCATTTTTTCCAATAAATTGACAATGTTTTAGGTAAGTGTTATAATATCTTTTTAGAAATACTATCCATGGCTCCGATAACAGTCTATAAAAATGTCAATTTTTATGTGTACTTTTTGGATGGCCTTGCCAGGAGGAGAAAAAATGAAGACTGATTTGCTGGATCAATTAGCTTTGAAATTGGGTTGCGATTATCTGTCGGATTTAAAGTGTGTACAGAACTTCCAAGAGATACAGGCGCTCCTGAAGAAGATAGATTCCAAGGATTTTTCTGTTGAAGAATGGAACTATGTTTTAAGTTATTTACTGGACAGAGAGGTGCGCATTCAGACTCCTGCTGAAGCGGCTGACATTTTGTCCAAGGAAAAATAGGGTAGATGAAAACACGAGAAAATAATTCCCCCGGATGAAGCTCTCATCCGGGGGTTTTTTACAATTTATAGTCCGTTGGGATTTTTTGCGGTAAAGTTCCAGGAATCTTTACACATCTCTTCGACGCCTCTCTGTGCCTGCCAGCCCAAAACTTCTTTTGCCTTGGTGGGGTCGGCGTAGCACTCGGCGATGTCGCCGGGGCGGCGGGGATCGATGACGTAGGGGATCTCCTTGCCGCAGGCCTTGGAGAAGGCGTGGATCACGTCCAGCACGCTGTAGCCCTTGCCGGTGCCCAGGTTGCAGATGAACAGGCCGCAGTTCGTTTCCAGCTTCTTGATGGCGCACACATGGC
>ERZ827469.3376-NODE-3376-length-10594-cov-3.624158_pt1 | contig 10594 bp, 15 predicted proteins | sample MGYA00519917_ERZ827469 | MGnify/ENA primary metagenome ERZ827469 (study PRJEB31778, sample SAMEA3449314) | human gut metagenome | biome: human gut; feature: human-associated habitat; material: faeces | place: United Kingdom | collected 2010/2012 ... | reverse complement strand
CGAATCCGCGTTTCATCTTCTGCTTGCGCTTCCCGGTGAAGTCCTTGTAATAGAATTTCGCGTACCAGGAACGCTTCTGGTCATCATAATAAGCTGGCATATATGTTATCTCCTTCCTATCGCTGGCGACGATGTAGCAAAAGAGATAGTTATTTTTTTCTTGCATATATTTCATATATTGCATATAATATACTTAACAAGAGAACCGAAAGCTAGATGAAGCCTAGCCGCCGGTAAAAAATGTTCTATAAAAATAGCGTCTTAGTTTACCAGGCTGAGGGCGCTATTTTTTTCTGCTTTTGATGTGTAAAACAAGAGTTATAACAGCGCAGAGCATAATCACGAAAGTGAATAAATCACTGTATGTAACCATTGGCACCAGCTCCCTTCTTAAGTATCCGGCAGCCGGCATATCGCCCCTTCGGTTCCCTTATTAAGTATATTTTATTGTCACTGTCTGGATCAGACATTCTCGGGTACCGAATGGGTAGGCGAGATCTAGGCAGTCATTCTGGCCAGATCGACGCGGGGAACATTTCCCCGGTCTATATCATCCCCAATTCTGGGGACGGATCAATCTTGCGCTGTCCACTAATTCAATAATCGAGCGGTATCGAGTTCGTTTCCATTGTTTGATGGAAGCCGCTCAATTTTGCGCTTGTTGATCTATGGCGTAACGAATCGTTACTTCATTCTGACTGTCCAATTTGGGATTGTCCTGAAAACTTTTCGTGAAATTCACGATTTGCCCTGTTATAGCAAAACCGAAAAATGCGGTTTCGTGGACGAACAGACATTTTGTCTGGTTGTGCTCTACCGTTCCTCGAAAAAGGGAATCGTAAATTTTACCGTTTGCCGGATCCAGTTTTGGTTGCGGCTGATTTGAACCAATCCAGTTTTGGACGCGTCATATCAGGAAAAATCAAATTGATTTGTTGTCCCCTTTTCCCCCAATCTGGGGAATACCGTCGGGACCGGCTAAGTTCAATTTAGGGAGACGAGTGCATTTTCTAAAATTTTAGAAATTCTCGTCATCCATTATATCTTCGTCATGCTGCTGATCCGGTTCAGTGCCTGACTTGGATGGTGTGACTTTTTTTGCATGTCTAACATAGTTTTCTATTGTGGACATATTAGCTTGGATTAAATAATCAATATCAGAATTAGTTAACATGAACTGTTCATCAGAATCTTTAATAAGGCAGCAACCGCTATATTTTCCTGTAGTTATATATTTTACCTCTTCAAAAATTTGATTCAGCAATCCAGATAGATATAAGTTATTAAACCACTCTTCATTTGACTTTATATAATCTTTTTTTACATCGAGTAGTTCTGATATAGATACATGGAAAATGTCTGCTATTCGTCTAAGCATATCTATATTGGGTTCGCGTTTCCCATTTTCCCAATTATAAATAGCATTTTGTGAAACATGTAATAGATCTGCCAGTTTTTTTTGAGTAAATCCTTGTTCAAGCCGTAGCGATTTGAATTTATTTGAAAAATTTGACATATGCACCCTCCATTAAAGTGATAATAGCAAAATGGTGTATTTTTTTCAAGCTTATATTGACAATATAGCGAAATGGTGTTAAATTACTAATAGATTAACACCGTTTCGGTGATACAAAAGGGGGGTGAGAACATGGAACTTGATCGAAACAAAATCAATATTGCGTTGGCAAGAAAGAAGATGACTATATCCCAGCTTGCAGAAGCGTGTGGAGTGAGCAGAAACAGAATCAATGTCATTATGAACCAGCGCAGAGTTACGCCTGCATGTGCGGGAAAGCTTGCAGACGGACTCGGCGTAGACGTAACAGAAATTTTAGAAGATTAGAAAAGTCTGGCGACGATGTAGTAAAGGAGGTAGGAGCATGGCAGAGGGAAAACGGTTTCTGTCAGCGGCAGAGGTGGCACAGATCATGGAGTGCAGCACAAGCCGCGCGTATGAGATTATTAGAAAACTCAACGCAGAACTTGAGGAAAAGGACTATATTACAATTCATGGAAAGATCAATGCAAAGTATTTCTATGAACGTATCTATGACGGGAAAGGAGCGGCGCATGAGTGCACCCAGTAAGGAGAATTTCTTCCAGAGCCTAACGGCTGATACATGGTGCGGTTGGGACTGGTGCCGGAAGTTGTACGGCTATTCCGTCACAGACCCGGCGTTTCTGGAACGCGTATTTGCCCGATTGGACGAATTAAACCGCCCAAGGGTTAAAACTATCTACGGTATTTATTACAGAACGCAGATAGCCCACGAGCGGGCGCAGGAACGGGAAGCCGGAGAATGGCTGACAAGGCAGATTGATAAAAATTATGAAAGGATGGTAAAAGAGTGGCAGAAGACAACAAGGAAGCCGAGCAGGTCACAGAATTATGCGACAATATCCGCGATGCTGGGCTTCAAGTAGGGAGAAGCGGAAATGTGTCACAGACAATAAACAATTGTATAAAAGCTTTGCTATATGATGAAAGAACGCGAAAAATGTTTCGCTATAATGAAATGTCGAGAATGATAGAGGTGCGCGGCGCATGGTGGAAACGTGGACAATCTCCCAATATCACAGATAGCGATGTCAATTTTATTCGTTTATTTTTGGAATCACAATACGGATTAACAAGTGAAATGGGGGTTCCAAGGGCTATAGATTGCATTGCAAGACAGTGCAGTTACCATCCGGTAAAAGAATACTTGCAATCGTTGCATTATGACGGTCAAAAGTATATCGAAACGTTATTCCCTAGGTTCTTGGGGTGTGACAAGTGCGAGTATACAACAGAAGCGACCAAGCTGTTAATGATTGGTGCAATTGACAGGGTTTTTCATCCTGGTTGCAAATTTGAAATCGTTGTGTGCTTGGTAGAACCAAAGCAGGGCGGCGGAAAATCGACAATGGTCCGATACATGGCGCATGATGATGACTGGTTCACGGATGAACTAAAAAATCTGGATGGAGAAAATGCGTATAGATATATACAGGGGCGGTGGATCATTGAATTCTCTGAAATGCTCGCAACTGCAAACTCTAAAAGCGTTGAGGGAATAAAACAATTCATATCAAGACAGAAAGATGTATATAAGGTACCTTATGCGAAATATCCGGAAGATTATCCGAGACAATGTATTTTTATTGGAACGACAAATAATATAGCGTTTTTGCCGAGTGATAAGACCGGAAACAGGCGTTTTATTCCTTTAATGGTTCATTCAGATAAGGCAGAACTTCATCCAGTAAAGCATGAAAAAGAAGCCCGAGAGCATATAGAAAAAGCATGGGCGGAGGCGATGCACTATTACGATGATAATGATTATTCGCTTGTATTTCCGGAGCATTTGCAAATGCAGCTGAATGAGATTCGGCAGCAGTTCGAGCCAGAAGATCCGAAAGTGGGAATTATTCAAGAATGGCTTGATAACTATGAAGGCGATACGGTATGTACTTCCATGCTCTATAGTGAAGCCCTGAACAACGGAGATAAACCGAAACGATATGAACTAACAGAGATAGCGCAGATCATGGATATGAATATTGTGGGGTGGGAACGCCACAAATCGAATACCCAGAAAAGAAAATTCAAAATATATGGTATTCAAATTGCATGGGACAGGTTGCCTAATTGGGTTGCTGAAGATGGATTTTTAAATATTGGCATTCAAGAAGAACTGCCGTTTTCATGAAAAATCAGCGCAAAGCAACCTACAAAGACACCCATAATCAACCTATAAAGAAACCTTAAAAAGCTAGGAAATATAAGACTTTTAATAGGTAGTTTCTTTGGTTGCTTTACTTTTTAATTAAAAAAGAAAAAATAAGCAAATACGTTTAAAAAGGTTAGTTGAAAAAAAGCAAAGCTACCAAAGCAACCGCATGAGGAAAGGAGAACAATGAACAACGAGGATATTTTAAAACATTTATCAGATGAGGATTTGTGCAAAGGCGCTATTTTAGCGACTAAGTTTGAAGAGTTAATGGAAACACTCAATAGAATAGCGGATGCATCAGAACGCATTGCGCATTCACTGGAAAACTTGGATAAAATGGGAATCACAACGTTCCCGAATAATTGAAAGGTGAATCATGACCGATGAAGAGTTAAAAATCATCTACCAGTTATACACTGACCTCTGGAAAATGTTCCGGCAGTACCACACAGCCCGGACAGACGCAGAATGGGACAGGCTGGCAGAGCAGGCGGAAAAGATAGTGGATCAGTACGGCGAGGATGTCAGATCATTGGTACTGGACACGGTGGAGCTGATAGAAAAGAGGTGTAAATGATGAATGATGAATATATCTTGAAACAGCTTTCAGAACTCACACTGGAAAAGATCGAGACAGCAAAGAAGCGGTACAAACAGCTATACACGGATGATCGAAAATACATGACATTGTGCGAGATCGCGCGTGGCAGAAAGCTGTCTGAAATGCGTCAGAATGATTTTATAAATATTCTGGCCGAATTGAAAAACGCCCCGGACGGTGCAGCAACACCATCACAGGGCAAGTAACCCGACAATCCACACTAAAGACCGGTTACGTCTGCATTGTAGCAGATTCCGGCAGAAAGGGAAAGTATGAAATTGTATGAAATGAACGATACGATGAAATTACTTGGTGAGCAATATACCTTTGAACTTTTGAAAGAGGGCAGCCCAGAGCGTGAAGCGTACAACGATATGATGAACGCATACCGAGAGAATGGCCACGTACATTATGCAGATGTTGCGCTGGATGCTTTTACACTGGGATATATATACGGCAAGCGCGCAGAGAGAGCGAGACGGAGGGTTAGCTGATGGATAATATAGAATTTAGAAACTTGGTAGATGAACTTTATAATACCAACAATTTTCTGGAAATGTGCTACGGATATGCACAGTCAGACACTCCGTGTATGAAGGCATTGTCTGAATCATTGTACACGCTGAAAAATAAGTATGAAGAAATATATGCAAGGTTATGCTGCATTGATGAGGTAAAATAAGCAATACATAACTAGAGCGGCATGCGCTCCGAATGAAACAAGCCCTAAACCGCGGGAACTGCGAGAGTGCCAAGGCATCCGGATCATCGGGTGCCTATTTTAATAGCACAATATGCAATATTAAAACAGATATATGCAAAATAGTGCTGCTGTGGTAAAATGAGAGAAAATAAGAGAGTGTGAAAGGAGATTGGGGGAGCATGAACAGACGGTCAATTCTGGCAAGACTGGAAGAATTGGAAAAGCGGTGCGGCAGTAATCTGCCGGTGGTCAATGTGATCTATCAGAACGGAGACAGCGCGACGTTTTACGGAACGCCACCGGCGGAAGATATGTTCCGTGAGGATAACCACATTGTGAGAGCGTGGGGAAGTGAATTTGCTGATATGGTTAATACACTGCTGCATCCGGTTCCTAATCGGAATATCGAGGATTTTGAGGGGGAAATGGATCATGAAAGAAAAGACTAAAGAGCGGATTCTGGCGAATACGACCGTTACAGCTACAGCCAGCGCAACAGGGATTAGTGAAGCAACAATTTACCGCTATTTGAAAGATGACGGATTCAAGCGGGAATATGAGGACAGGCGAAGATCTATGCTTGCCGATAATTGCCATGCACTACAGGCGGGCATGAGTAAGGCCATCGAGGAGCTGGTTGCCGTCATAGATGATGAGGACACAAGCCCGCAGGTGCGGTTGAATGCGATAGATATGTTGCTACGGCATTCTTATCGGCTCACGGAACAGGTTGAAATTATGGAGCGGCTGGATAAATTGGAAAAGATGACAGAATAGGCGTTGCCAAGGATGGCAGCGTCTTTTTTTATGGAATACATGAAGCACATGTAATTATGTTGCACATATGCATATAAAATAATATAAATAAAGCTATTTAAACATGAAATAATGTTGTATAATGACATTGTAGAGGTTCTTCCGGTCTTACTCTGCAAACGTGTTCGGTGTCTGACCGGCTACTTGGGCGGGTAGAGAAATACGCCCCCGGGCACGCACGGACGTGCAATAGCCTATTTCGGGCGTAAAATGAAAGGATGGGAAAAATATGGGAGATTTACAGAATACCTCGGCAGAGGGCACACAGACAGGCACAGAGGGCAAGACGTTTACACAGGATGACGTGAACCGGATTGTGCAGGAGAGACTTGCAAAGGAGCGCGGCAAGGGAAATGAAGAACTCGAGAAGAGAGTGGCGGAACTGGATTTGAGGGAACGGAAGCTGAACGTGGTGGAAGCGTTGAGAAAAAACGGCTTGCCGGATTATCTGGTGGAAGCGTTGAACATATCAACAGACGAAGCATTCAAAGCAAGTATGGATGCAATCGTGAAATTAAAAGAAGAGACGAAAGGCAGCGCCAGCGAGCCGCAGTCAGTCGGAAAAATCGGTTTCCCGGGAAAGATTGCCGGGGGAAGCGTGGGAAATGATCCGCTGCGGTCGGCTTTTGGGCTGAATGGTAAAAAATAATGGCAATCGATCTTGTTGCTAAATATCTTCCCTATGTGGATGAGGTATTCACACAGGAGAGTAAAAAGGAACTGCTTACAAATCATGATTTTACTTTTGATGGTGCACATACCGTCAAGGTTTATAAGATCAGCACGGCAGAAATGAACGACTACGGGCGCTATGATGCGGGGATGCAGCGCTACGGTACGCCGCAGTCATTGGATGCTACAACAGAGGTTATGACATTAAAGAAAGATAGATCTTTCGCGTTTGTGATTGATGCGCTCGATCAGGAAGAGACGGCGCAATCTTTGAACGGAGCGTCTGCACTTGCGCGTCAGCTTAGAGAAGTCGCCATTCCGGAGATTGACACGTATACATACGGCGTCATGACGGAGGGGGCAGGGCATAAGCCTGCGGCGGTAAAGCTGACAGCGTCCAATGTTTACGAGGAGATTGTGAATGCATCCGCTGCGCTTGATGATGCGCTTGTGCCGGAGTCGGGGCGCGTGCTTGTAGTAACACCGGCAACCTTTCTTCTGATGAAGAAATGCAAGGATATTACAATGGATACTGACATCGGCAATGATATGCGCATTAAGGGCGTGATCGCCAACCTTGACGGAGCAGCAACGCTTAAGATTGCGGCGGCGCGCCTGCCGGAGAATTTCGGTTTTATGCTTGCGCATCCGTGCGCGACTGTGGCACCAGTTAAACTGGAAAGCTACAACACGCATGTTGATCCGCCGGGAATCAGCGGAACATTAGTAGAGGGGCGAATCTGCTACGATGCTTTTGTACTTGAGAATAAGGCAAAGGCGATCTATTACCAGGCAACAACGGCATAACCGTTTTGCATAATCGCTTCGTGCACTCTATCCTCCAGAGTGTGCGGGGCGATATTTTTAAGGGGGGGGGTGAAACAGTGGCAAGTATTGAGATGCAGGACCAGGAAGCCAGAGACGACGAACAATATTATGATATGCTCTATAATTTTGCGCAGGTAACGATCAGGGCGAATGATATGGCACTGGATGGACACCCCGTGAAGCAGATAGCAAAGAAGCTGCAGCAATCGGCAGAAGCCTTTTATCTGCTATGCAAGACAGACGAAATTGTACCCGTAAGGGCAAATAAGGTTGGCAGACCCAAGAAAGCGGAAACGCCACAGGCGCCGGAGCAGCCGGAAGTGCCAGAAACGCAGACACAGCCGCCAAAGAAAAAGATTGTGCGTCACACTACATTAAAAAGCAATCTGCGCGTGCGGAATGGCTGGGGAATATGTCCGATCTGCGGTGCAAAATGTATCAAGGTCAATCAGAATACAATCATGGTTAATTTCTTGATGTACTGCAAGCGCTGCCATCTGGAAAGTGTTGTGACATGGCGGTATGAGCCAATGCGCAGGCGAAATCCGTGATACTATTTTGATACTAAAATAATATGCACAACCCATAAAACAGGCATAATATATACGAAAAACGGTACTATTGGAGCGAAAACACGCAAAAACAGCACCGTTTTTTGAATTTTATTCATGATAGGATTGTACCACTTTTGGGGATAATATGACAAGAAAAAAAGTGGACTTCTGCATATAATGTTCTCATACAGCAGGGAAATACAAAAAGTAATTGGGGATGCAAAACAAGGAGTAAAATCCTCTGCTCCTGCAAGGGCGCATGCTATGCAGGCATAGCAGACATTTTGCTTCGCAAAACAAGGAGGATTCACATGAACGTACAGGAAATCGTAAACAACAGATACGGTAAGGGCATTGCACAGTGCTCCAACGAAGAGATTTATTACGCGCTGCTTGAGATGACAAAGAGCATGGCGAAGGAAAAGGAGAGCAACGAAGGAAAGCGCAAGCTTTATTATATCTCCGCCGAGTTTTTGATCGGTAAGCTGTTATCCAACAACCTGATCAACCTCGGTATTTATGAGGAAGTAAAGCAGGTTCTGGCGGAGAACGGCAAGAACCTGGCAGAGATCGAGGAGGTTGAGCCGGAGCCGTCTCTCGGAAACGGCGGTCTGGGTCGTCTGGCAGCATGCTTCCTGGATTCCATTGCAACGCTCGGATTAAACGGCGACGGCGTGGGTCTCAATTATCACTACGGTCTGTTCAAACAGGTATTTGAGCACAATTTACAGCACGAGGAGCCGAACCCGTGGATCGAGAAGGAGAGCTGGCTGACAAAAACGAACGTGACCTACCCGGTACAGTTCGGCGGTTTTACCTTACAGTCCAGACTGTATGATATCGATGTGATTGGTTACGAGAACCGTACCACAAAGCTTCATCTGTTTGATGTGGAGACCGTGGACGAGAACCTTGTGGGGGACGGCATCAATTTTGACAAAGAGGATATTGCAAAGAACCTGACGCTGTTCTTATACCCGGACGATTCGGATGACAAGGGACGCATCCTGCGTGTATACCAGCAGTATTTTATGGTCAGCAATGCGGCACAGCTCATCATCGACGAGACGCTGGCAAGAGGCGGTGATCTGCACAAGTTGAATGAGTACGCGGCAATCCAGATCAACGATACACACCCGAGCATGGTGATTCCGGAGCTGATCCGTCTTCTGATGCAGCGTGGAATTCTGATGGATGAGGCGATTGAGATCGTATCGAAGACCTGCGCATACACCAATCACACGATTCTTGCGGAGGCACTGGAAAAATGGCCGATTCATTTTTTAGAAAAGGCAGTTCCGCAGCTTCTTCCGATTATCTACGAACTGAACAGCCGCGTGGTACGCAAATACGATGACAAGTCGGTTGCGATCATTGATGACGAGAAACGCGTGCATATGGCACATATGGATATTCATTATGGCTACAGTGTCAACGGCGTTGCCTACCTGCACACGGAAATTTTGAAAAATACGGAGCTCAACAACTTCTACAAGATCTATCCGGAGAAGTTCAACAATAAGACAAACGGCATCACCTTCCGCCGCTGGCTGCTGCACTGCAACCACGAGCTGGCAGATCTGATTGAATCCCTGATCGGACCGGGATTTAAGAAAGATGCGATGGAACTGGAGAAGCTCGGTGCGCTTGTCGATGACGCTTCCGTGCTGCAGCGTCTGCTCGATGTCAAGAACAGCAGAAAGACCGAGCTGAAAGATTACCTTGCAAAAACACAGGGAATCGTGCTGGATGACAATTCCATTTACGATATCCAGATCAAGCGTCTGCACGAGTACAAGAGACAGCAGATGAATGCGCTGTACGTCATCCACAAATATTTCGAGATCAAGGCAGGCAAAAAGCCGACCCGTCCGATCACTGTGATTTTCGGCGCCAAGGCAGCCCCGGCTTACGTGATTGCAAAGGATATCATTCATCTGATCCTCTGCCTGTCCGAACTGATTGCAAAAGACCCTGAGGTATCTCCGTACTTAAAGGTTGTGATGGTAGAAAACTACAATGTCACGCTGGCTGAAAAGCTGATCCCGGCTGCAGATATCCATGAGCAGATTTCCCTTGCTTCCAAGGAGGCATCCGGAACATCCAACATGAAGTTCATGTTAAACGGTGCGGTAGCGATCGGAACCATGGACGGTGCAAACGTGGAGATGCATCAGTTTGTCGGCGACGACAACATTTACATCTTCGGTGAGTCCTCCGAGGAAGTCATCAAGCACTACGAGAAGGCAGATTATGTGTCCAGAAGCTACTATGAGAATGATGCGAACATCAAGCGTGCAGTGGACTTTATCGTCAGCGACGAGATGATGGCAGTCGGATGCAGAGAGAATTTAGAGCGTCTTTACAACGAACTTCTGAACAAAGACTGGTTCATGACGCTTCCGGATTTCGAGGATTATGTGGCAACCAAGGAGCGCATCTATGCGGATTATGAAGACCGCATGGCGTGGGCGAAGAAAATGCTCATCAACATCAGCAAAGCCGGATTCTTCTCCTCTGACCGTACGATCGCACAGTACAATGAGGACATCTGGCATCTGTAAAACCGGGGAAAACCGTCCGGAAGAAAAAGCTTGCTTCAAAATTTATATATTTCTTTCACAGAGAGGAGTGCCGCAAGGCGCTCCTTTTTGGTTTGCGCGCCATGGGCGCGCTCTAACGGGTGAAAGTCCCGAACACGCCT
>ERZ827469.3374-NODE-3374-length-10598-cov-2.790667_pt1 | contig 10598 bp, 9 predicted proteins | sample MGYA00519917_ERZ827469 | MGnify/ENA primary metagenome ERZ827469 (study PRJEB31778, sample SAMEA3449314) | human gut metagenome | biome: human gut; feature: human-associated habitat; material: faeces | place: United Kingdom | collected 2010/2012 ... | reverse complement strand
TGCTTTCCCAGTGAAAGGCTACTCCCTCCACTCGGCGCTCCATAGCGTGCCCGACTGCCAAAAAATTGTCAAAAAAGCGGCGGTTGAGAGGCTGAGGGAAAAGTATGGGGTCGCCTGGTTCGAGGAAACGGGGCCAGTCCACCAACTTCAGTTTTCCATCCTCAAAGACCAGGCCACCATTATGCTGGACACTTCCGGAGCGGGACTCCACAAACGGGGATACCGGCAAAACGCCAACGAAGCGCCCATCAAGGAAACTCTCGCCGCCGGGATGATCGATTTTGCCCGGGTCAAGAGCGACACCGTCTTTTACGATCCCTTCTGCGGATCGGGAACCTTACTTATTGAGGCGGCCATGAAGGCGGCAAACATCCCGGCGGGCATCGGACGAAAATTCGCCGCCCAGCATTGGGACTGCATCCCCGAATCGGTATGGCGGGAGGAGCGGGCGAGAGGGCTTGACCTCATCCGCCGGGACGAAAAATTTGTGGGATACGGCAGCGACATCGACCCGAGTGCCGTGGAACTTGCCCTCCAAAACGCCAGCAAAGCCAAAGTCGCCCCCAAAGTGCGCATCCGTATCCGGGACGTGAAGGAGTTTCATCCCGTCACCGACCACGGTGTGCTGGTGACCAATCCCCCTTACGGTGAGCGGCTCTTAAACATCTCCCAGGCCCACGAGATTTACAAAAAGATGGGAGAGGTTTTTTCGTCACAGTTGGGGCTCAACTACTACATCATTTCGCCGGACGAGGATTTTGAGCGGATTTTTGGCCGGAAAGCCGCCAAACGCCGGAAGCTCTATAACGGCATGCTGAAATGCCAATTGTTTATGTACTATTAGGATTGAAAAAGAGGTTCGGATTAGTCCGGACCTCTTTTTTATGAGTTTGACTGAGCCGCTGTGCAATTTTATCGCCCTTCCGCTGACTTCGATGTCACTAGAACCCGTTCCAGCCGCGGCCCCAAACGGCTCAGAATCTCGTTTGTGATGGTGCCCGCTTGTCTGGCAAGATTGCCTGCTTGGATGGATTCTTCGCCGGACGCACCGATGACGACGGCAACGTCTCCCGGGTTTACATCGGAAATGCCGGTGACGTCCACCAGCGTTTGATCCATGCAGATTCGCCCAATAATGGGAGCGCGCCTGCCGTTTATGAGAACGCTCCCCACGCCGCAGGACAGGGCCCGTGGAAGGCCGTCCGCGTACCCGATGGCCAGCGTCGCCGTTTTGGTTTTCCGTTTTGCGAGGAAAGCCCGGTTGTATCCGGCGCTTTCCCCCGCATCCAGCTCTTTGACTGAAGCGACCCGCGCTTTCAAAGAAAGCACTGGACGCAGGTCAGCGGAACAGCGTTTGGTATCCTCATCGGTGCTGAGAACACCGTAGAGCGCGATGCCGATTCTCGCGTAATCCCCGGCCAGTTCGGGGTAACGGAGCAGGCCGTAGCTGCCTAAAAGGTGGGCCTTCGGGCAGAAAATCCCCTCTTGTCGCAGTCGGTTGACTACTTGGTAAAAGGATTCTCCCTGCATATGGGTAAAGGCCTTGTCGCCGCTGGCATCGGTGTCAGCGGCGCAGAGATGGGTAAAAATCCCGTCGACGCGGAGATTTCTCATGTGAAACATATAGCGGATGCGGTTAAAGTTTTCAGCATTTTCCCCCAGCCGATGCATCCCAGTGTCGACGCCGATGTGGACCCGGATTTCTTTCCCCAAGCTGTTCAGCACCTGAGCGTAGGGATAATCCACCACCGTCTGGGTCAGCCGATAACGGCGCAGCAGGGAAAACTGCTCCGGATGGGTGTAGCCGAGGACAAGAATCTCTCCACGAACGCCGTTTTGCCGCAGTTCAGCTCCCTCTGGCGCAGTTGCCACGCAGAAAGAATGTATCCCCATCTTTTGCAGTTCCTTTGCCACTAGCACCGCCCCGTGACCATAGGCGTCGGCCTTGAGCACCGGCATCAGCTCACAGCCCTTCGGCAGCATAGCTCTCAGCTTTGCCACATTGTGGCGCAGGTTTTCGGCGCTGAGCTCAATCCACGCCCGTCCCATTTGAAACGGGGCTCTGTGTAAAAACATTTTCCTACCCCTTTTCGATGATGCGCACAGGCGGCGGCACCACCGTGCAGTTGTCCGGTATGTCGGTGTGTACCACCGCCCCGGCCCCGATTTTCACGTTGTCGCCGATGCGGATTCCTCCCACTAAGATCGCCCCCGCCCCGATGAGACAGTTGTCTCCGACAGTCGGGGCCTTCCGTTCCACTTCGCCGATGGTGACGTTTTGATAAATGCGGCAGTTTGCGCCGATCACCGCGTACCGGGAGATGTAAACGCCGTGGAGACCGTGGGGTAGGGTGGGGATACCGGAAAATTGAGCCCCATTTCCTACATATCCCCCGTGTCTATGGGCCATGCGGCTCAGCCGGAAGGTCAGAATATCCTTCAGCAGCCTAGTTTTTGTTCTTTCCCGCCGCCAAAACAACGCCCAGAAGCGGTCCATATAGTCCCCCTTGGAGTAATTTGTGATGGTTTCCCGAATTCTCATGCTACACCTTCCTATCCAGCCAGGCCGTCACAACGTACCCGTCCGAATTGTTGCCTGAAAGGGTGCAGGGGACGCTTAATCCATCCTCCACTTCCGCATAGCGGCTTAACTCTGCGGACAGATAGGAAACTTCGATGTGCCGGCTGCCCTTCCGGTAGATAAGCGGTTTTTTTCCGTAAGGGAACTGTTTTACAAACGAATGGTACTCTTCCAGCGTGAGGCCCATTTTGGCCATGATTTCTGCGTGGGGCATTCCTACATAACGGAAATGCCACGGCTCCTGGGCGATGCCGGTGATTGCCTCTTTGCCAGCGGGATACCGTTCGATAAACCCGTACCGTGCCGCTTTTTGCCGAAAGGTCTCACAAATGCCGGAATAGGGAAAGCTGGGGCGGATAAAATCAAGCTCCTCCCGCCGGAGTCCCAAATCAATGGCGAGACCGGTCTGATGCTCGCTGTGTCCGGGCAAAGCCACATATTTTTCGGTGAAATCGGCGCCGTTTTCCTCCATGGACTCATCCCAGATGCCCTGCTGTTCCTCCTGGGAGCGCCAGCCGCTGACCGGGATAATCTCAGTCCACCCGCCGATTTCCTGCATCAGCATATTGAGCAGCGCGGCGGCCCTGCGCTCCAGCAAAACCCCGCTGTCTCCGTTGACGGCGGTGAGAAAATGCGGAGGAGGGGTCTCCCGACAGGGAAGCTCCCGGTTCACCAAAATAAGGCTCCCGGAATAGACGGAGCGTTTCGTCGCTACTCCCGGCTTCATGGTTCCACCGCCAGTTCGATTGCCCTTGTGACCACTTCTTTGAGGGTCAACCCGGCGGCCTCCATCATTCTGGGAAACCGGCTGTGGACGGTAAAGCCGGGAATGGTGTTCACTTCGTTGAAAACAATTTTGCCGGAAGGGGTCAAGAACAGATCCACCCTGGCAAATCCGCGGCAGCCCAGCGCCCGGTAAATCATTTTCGCCGTTTCTTTTATTTCCTGAGCTTTTGCGGGGGAAATCCTGGCCGGGACGTGAATTTTCGAGGTAATGAGGTTATATTTTTCAGTAAAGTCGAAGAACCCGTCTGCCAGCTCCACCTCGTCGATTTCGCCGGTGATGAGCTCCTTATTTCCCATGACAGCGCAGCCTATTTCGAAGCCGGGAACGGCCTCTTCGACCATCACCTCACTGTCATAGGAAAAAGCGGCCGTCACCGCCGGAAGCAAGTTTTCCTGTTCCGACACTTTTGTTACGCCGTAAGAGGAACCGGCCTTCACCGGCTTGACAAAGAGAGGATACCCCAGCAGCTCCGCCTGCTCCAGCGCTTTTGTTTCATCAAAGCCCTGTTCCAGAGGAAAGGAGCGGGGCGCCGCCACTCCGGATTTTTCTGCGAGTTTGTGGGCCCGGTCCTTGTCCATGCACAGAGCGGACGCCAACGTGCCGCACCCGATGACCGGAAGCCCCGCCATTTCGCAGAGACCCTGCACCGTCCCGTCTTCACCGTTTTGTCCGTGGAGGACGGGAAATACTCCGTCAACGGGGATTTTTTCCACAGTCTTCCCTTTAAAGACCAGCAGACTGTGTTCTTTCCGGCTAGGAGACAAAATAGCGGGCATACAGCCCGGGCCATTTTGCCAGGTGTCGTCGGCGATACAATCGATCTCTCCGGTAAAGTAGTACCAGTCGCCCTCCCTTGTAATCCCCACCAAAACCGGCGTGAATTTTTCTCTGTCCATCTGGCGGATGACGCCTGTGGCAGACTGGAGGGATACGCTGTATTCCGGCGAACAGCCGCCGAATAAAACCAATACATTCTTCATTTTTGTTATCCTTTCTCTTCGATAAACGTCTCCTCCGGGAGGGGGTAACCGATTCGGCATCTGTTCCGATACAGCAAGTTGGACGCAATACACTCTTCCGAGGCCCTGACGACAATTTTTCGGCGGATGTCCACTTCTTCGTAGACCGCGCCCTTTTTCCGGTAATAGGACGGAGTTCCGTTGATGATTTTATAGGTGAGCCCATTGTCCCGGTCGGTAAACACCCGCCCGATGATATGTTCATCGTCAAAGGCAAAGGAGATTTGGAAGGTCGATTCGGTGTCGTTTCGCACCTTCAAATCCGTCCAGCCCTCCGAGACGGTGGCGTCCACGCCGACGGGCGCGTCGCTTTTCGGCTCTGGGAAATCCTTTGTCAGGTGTCCCCGCCGCTCCACGATGGTCAGCGGGGTATGCAGAAACATCCAAAACAAGAGATTGCTGATCTGGCATAAGCCGCCGCCCGGCCGGGTGGTGAGCTTCCCATCGATTTCCACCAGGCCCTCTCTGTATGGCGTGTCCCGGTCGGCGTACCGCACCAGCTGCCAAAACGAGAAGGTTTCCCCCGGCCGGATCACCAGTTTGTCCATGGTGGCCGCGGCCAGTTTTAAATTGAAGACCTTGTTTTCCTGGTACATCATGCTGAAGCCAGTGCTCCGGTTGTACATGGGGCAGGCCGATTCAAAAAGCAGGCAGGGGAGCAGCTCGTCCGCCTGCCTCAAAGCGTAACGGTTTCGATCCAGTTCCATTTTCAGATAAAAACAGAAAACCTTCTGTTTGATTCTCAGCGGCAGAAGCCAGGGCAGAATCTGCGTCAGCCTTTTTCGTCCCATCTATATTCCTCTATTCCAATGATTCGATATATTCTTCAAGGCAGAGTCCCTGACGGTACATTTTTGCAGCGGCTTCTACTCCCACGTACCGGTAATGCCAGGGCTCGTGAATCGTCCCGGTGATTTCCGTCTTATCCGAAGGGTAACGTTTGACAAAGCCGTACCGATGGGCGTTTTTTTCGAGCCATTCATACACCTCGTTGCCCGCCGAGTGGATGCCGTCCGCGTTGATGTCGGCGGCCAGCCCCAACTGATGTTCGCTGGTCCCTGGGACAGCCACCCACTCTTGGGCTTTGTTTTTTGCTTCCTCCGGGGAATACCCTTCCTGTTTGTAATCGGCGATTTTTTCGTCCATGAGGCTTTGCTGCTCTTTGGCCGTTCGGTATCCCGACGCGACGATGGGGTAGACACCGTCCGCCCGGGCGTCGTCGAACATCTGCTGGAGCGCCGGGTAGATACGGGAATCCACCGACTGACCGTTTGATAGTTTTGTCAGCTCTACCTCATAGCCGTCGGGGATCGGATGCTCCCGGTTAACGAGAATCAGATTCCACGCCGTTTTGTCTCCGGAACTTTCGCCAAAAGCGGCGGGAACGCCGGCGTTCTTGTCGTCAGCGTCGGTATTTTGCGCCATAACGATCTGCCGTACATCCGGCCTCGCCCCATCGATTTGCCGGAACAGCCCGTATCCCAGGACAGCCAGCACCATGAGCCAGAAAAGAACCGTAGTCCATTTTTTGTCCCGCCTTTTTTGCCCTCTTCGCTTTTGAGGCTGCCTGCCGGACGGCAGCGCTTGAGTTTTGTTGTTCATTGCACTTCCTCTTTCCCGGGGACATGAAAAATCCCCGCCCGATATCTTTATGATACCAAAGCGGGGACGTTTATGTTTTTATTTTTACATCCAAAAGCCTGATGTTTTTATCAATCAAATCATACGATTTTCTGACGGCTGTAGGGAAGCCGTACGGTGAAGACGATGCTCTCATCGGCGCTTTCAGCTGTGATGATGCCGCCGTGAAGCTCGACGATTTCTTTGGCGATGGCCAACCCTAAGCCCGCTCCGCCGGTGGAGCTTGCCCGGGCGGAATCCAGCCGGAAAAACTGCTCGAAGATACGGCTGAGCTTTTCCGGGGGGATGGTTTTACCGTGGTTTTGAACGCGAATCGTCACGTGGTTTTGCCGCTGTTCCAACGAGATGAGGATCTGGGTTTTCGGATAGCTGTAGCCTAGGGCGTTGCGCAGGAGGTTATCGAATACCCGCTCCAGCTTGTCCGGGTCGCAGATCAGCTGGACGTCCGGGGCAAGGCGGGTTTCACAGGTCAGCTCCTTTTCTGCCAAAACCGGCTGGAACTCAAAGGCGACCTGCTCCAGCATGCGGGTCAGGTTCACCGATTCTTCTTCCAGCGTCAGATGAGTGAGGTTAAACCGGGTGATGTCGAAAAACTCGTTGATAAGGTCTTCCAGCCGCTCCGCTTTCGAAAGGGCGATGCCGGTGTATTTGGCACGCAGTTCGGGCGAAATCTCCGGCTCGTCCCGCAGGAGGGTCATGTAGCCAATGACGCTGGTCAGCGGGGTTTTCAGGTCGTGGGCCAGGTAGACGATCAAATCGTTTTTCCTCTGCTCCGCTTCTTTGGCTGCCCGGGCGTCCCGGAGAGCCTTTTCCCGTACCAGATTGAGCTCGTTTTGAGTGTCAGCCATGGCGGCGGACAAAAGGATGGGCTGTTCAGTGGGCCGGGCCAACTGTTCCGCCGCCGCGACGATTTCATCCAGATAGCGAAGGGGCTTGGAAATAAAAAAATAAGTGATAAACGCCCATGCGATCAAGCTGATCCCGCCGACAAAAACGAAAATATACTCTTTCACAAACCGCAAAATCCAGTAGAAGGGGTTTGTGTCGTACCAGATAAATTGCTGGCAAACAAATGCGGCCAGGAACACGAACAGAACCAGTCCTGTGATGAACCCCAAAAGCGTCAAAAAATACTGGGCCAGCAATCGGCGGGACAGCTTGCTGCGACGGCTTTTCCTCCCATAATAATCATACCTATTCAATGGTGTAACCCACCCCCCAAACGGTTTTAATGAATTTCGGCTTCCGACTGGGTTCTTTCATCTTTTCCCGCAGCCGGGCGATGTGCGCCATGACGGTATTGTTGTTGTCCAGATATTTCTCGCCCCACACCGCTTCGAACAGTTCCTCTGACGGAACTACCTTGCCCTTGTGCCCGCAGAGATACCAAAGGATGTCGAATTCGATGGGGGTCAGATTAAGCTCTTCTCCATACAGAAAGCACTTTCTGCTATCCCGGCAGACGTAAAGCCCGCCCTCTTCATACTCCTGCTTTTCCTCTTCTAAGGGGTGGGAAGCGTTGTACCGGGTATACCGCCGAAGCTGGGTCTTGACCCGGGCTATTAGCTCCAGGGGATTGAAGGGCTTTGTCATGTAGTCGTCTGCTCCCAGGGTAAGCCCCATGATTTTGTCCATGTCCTCCACCTTTGCCGTGAGCATGATAATGGGGAACACATGGCTTTCTCGGATTTTCTGACAGAGGGTAAAGCCGCTCATATCCGGGAGCATCACATCCAAAACCGCCAAGTCCAGTTCCTCCTGCTCAACACAGCGAAGAGCGTCTGAAGCGTTATAAAACTTAAAGACCCGGTAGCCATCGTTTTTAAGGTAGAGTTCCACCAGATCGGCGATTTCCTGTTCGTCGTCCACCACAAGAATGTTATTTGACATCATCTCAACCCTTTTCCTTGAGTACACCCATATTTTAGCAGATTTTCCACTTGATTGTCTGCCGGTTCTCATACGAAATTCTTACGATTTTCTCACAGAAGGTTTTCTGCTTTGATTGTAACACATTTCTTCTCCCAAAGAAAGAAAAACGCCTTCTCTCGATATCATCGCCCGCGAAGGGCCGGTTTATCCTTCTGTCTCCTTCTATAAAACGACGAAGAAGCGGCGCGATTTCGGTCACGCCGCTTCTTCAGGAAAGGTATTTTCGGTTAAATGACGTTGTAACGCTGCATCAGCTCTTCGATAACGGTGCCGGAAATCCGTTTGAGAACCTTTTTTTCCAGAAGCTCCGCCATGAACGGAAGCTTTAAGTCAGTGAGCTTTTTGCCGTCCATCATCTTGGAGGTGGAGTCCAAAAGTACCCGCACATCATAGCAGGAGCCGAACACCTCGGGTACGCCCCGATCTACATTGAGCAAGGTGTAGACCGCCTCCATGGCGGTGCGGACCGAATACTCGGTGGTGAACACTGTGTCGCGGACGGTGTCGGCGAACTGACCAATAAAGGCGAAGTTCACACATCCATCGGGGACAACTTTCGGGCGGTCGCCTTTCCGACGGGGCATGAAAAAGGCGGTGATATAAGGCATCATGCAGGGGATGCAGCGAGCGGAATTGACAGCCATCTCATGAATTTCCGACTCGGGGACCCCTAGGTGATAGAGCCATTCCTCGGTGATTTCCGTCCCGGTGCAGTCTTTCATGGGCTTTTTGATAAAATTGCCGGGCCGGTCGGTGAAGAGCCCGTAAACCCAGACCACCAGCTGGTCTTTGGATTGCTCTTTAAAGTGGGGCTGCCGGTTTAGGGTGTAGCTCATGAGCCAGCCCGAATCCTTGACGGTGATGATGCCTCCGGTGACGACTTTGCCGCTGAAGGGGTCCCGTTTGCAGATTTTCTGGATATAAGGCGGGATTTTATCATCCAAAGTGGTAATGGTTGCCGACTCCCAGTTGGTTTTTTCAACTTGGGTGCAGAATTTGTCCGGGTGTCCGAAAGATGGATCCTGTCTCGCGATATTCCGCCACAGTTCCCAGCAGCCGCCGGGAGAAGTGTTCAAAGCGGGAGCGTGATCGTTGTCCCCCAGGGTAGAGTTTTCGGTGCAGCTGCCGTTTGTGACGAATACGAGGTCGTCTTCGATGAGGTCGATCACTTCTTCTTTGCCGCCATGGACGCAGCAGATCTGTCTCGCTACCTTTTTGCCTCCGCTGATGTCGAAGACCACGTTTGTCACCTTAGTGTCGTACTGGAACTGGACGTTGTGGGCCTCCAGGTATTTGACCATGGGGAGAATCAGAGATTCGTACTGGTTGTATTTTGTGAATTTCAGAGCCGAGAAGTCCGGAAGCCCACCGATGTGGTGGATAAACCGCTGAATGTAGAGTTTCATTTCCAGGGCACTGTGCCAGTCCTCAAAGGCGAACATGGTGCGCCAGTAAAGCCAGAAATTGGAGGCGAAAAACTCGTCGGTGAACACGTCAGAAATGGTTTTGTCGTAGAGATCCTCGTCTTTTGTGAGGAACAATTTAACGATTTCCATCGATGCTTTGTCGCTGAGGGCAAATTTGCCGTCAGTGTGGGCGTCCTCACCCCGGTTAATGGTGGCCCGCATCAGCGAGTAATTGGGGTCGTCCTTGTTGAGCCAGTAGTATTCGTCCAGCACCGACACCCCCTCGGTTTCGATGGACGGGATGGAGTGGAACAAATCCCACAGGCATTCGAAGTGGTTTTCCATTTCCCGGCCGCCCCGGATGATGAATCCCTTCTGCGGGTCGTTGATGCCGTCGCAGGCACCGCCTGGAAGGGAGAGTTCCTCGAGAATGTGGATGTGTTCTCCTTTCATCTGGCCATCCCGGACGAGAAAACAGGCGGCCGCCAGAGAAGCAAGCCCCGAGCCCACCAGATAGGCGGATTTTTTATCGACGCCCTCCGGCTTTCGGGGACGGGCAAACGCTTCGTAATTTCCGTTGCTGTAATACATGACTGATTCCTCCTTGCAGTTTTTAGGATGATTATAGAATACCCACTTTGTACTGCCTTTACCATAGACAAAAAAAGACTCCTGTCTCAAATCCAGACAGGGGCCTTTTATTGTAGCAATTTTGTACACTTTAAGGAATTTGTCTAAGGATGTGCGGTGCTGAACCGTTCCAGCGCCTCGGTAAAATTCCCGTGGATAACGACGCTGAGCCGTCCCAGAATCGTTTTTGGGTCCTCCTTCATTCCGGCGCCGATCCAGTCGAGAATCAGCCCGACAAATCCGTATTTGTAAAAGTGGGCGATAAAGGTTTTATCCCTGTCCCGGACAGAAAACCCGGCGCTTTTTTCGTTGATGACATCCATGAGAAGGTTATAAGCTTCCTTGTAGAGAAATCGCTCCAGATACTCCCGACTCAAGGAGTGGTAGGTGTTTAAAACGAAGACTTTGTTTTTTTGTATGTACTGGAACAGCTGCAAAAATCCTTGCTCCCAGGTGTCATAGGTCCGTTTGTCTCCCAGGGCGACCGCCACCTCGCTCGTATAAATCCACTCCACCAGGTCGTAAATATCCTGAAAGTGATAATAGAAAGTCTGGCGATTGACCTGGCAGTCCTCAGCGATGTCGGTGACAGTGATCTTGTC
>ERZ827469.3370-NODE-3370-length-10605-cov-4.153839_pt1 | contig 10605 bp, 15 predicted proteins | sample MGYA00519917_ERZ827469 | MGnify/ENA primary metagenome ERZ827469 (study PRJEB31778, sample SAMEA3449314) | human gut metagenome | biome: human gut; feature: human-associated habitat; material: faeces | place: United Kingdom | collected 2010/2012 ... | reverse complement strand
GATATATTTTTGCCGATCATCCGGAATGACTACAAGCTGATAGAAGAGTACGTTCCTGCGGAAAACTATGAGATGGGCATCGACTGCCCTGTTACGGCTTTCTTAGGGAAGGACGATCCGGAAGCTCTGGAGAACGAAATGAAGGATTGGGCGAACGTTACGACAGGCTTCTTCGAGATGAGGCATTTCCAAGGAGGGCATTTTTACTTCATGGACGATGCTTCCCAAGTCGCCACTGCTCTAATCGAAACGCTGTATGACAGCAGACAATCCAACGTTTAAATCGCCGCACTAACCCTCGAAAGGCACGGCGATTTCCTCCTCGCAGGTGTAGCGCGCCACTCTTTCCGCATGGGTGACAACGACAAGCGCCAAGCCCTCGTCTCGTTTCAGCTGGTTCAACGTATCGAGGATGTCCTTTTGGGTGGTGGGGTCGAGAGCGGAAGTCGATTCGTCGCAAACAAGCACCTTGGGCTCATGGGCGAGAGCCCGGGCGATGGCAACGCGCTGCTTTTGTCCGCCGGAAAGCTGCGAGGGGAAGCTTGCAGCCTTGTCAGCAAGGCCCACGACCTTCAGAAGTTCCTCCGCGCGCTTCTTTGCCTCCGCCTTCGGCGTACCGGAGATCTCAAGCGGGAAGCAGATGTTGCGCAGAACCGTGCGCTGCTCAAGCAAATTGAAGCTTTGGAAGATCATACCGATCTGACGGCGAACCTGCAGAAGTTCCTTCTGGCTGAGCGTCGTCAGATTCCGACCGTCTACCCAGACCTCTCCGGAGGTCGGGCGCTCGAGCAGGTTGATGCAGCGCACAAGCGTCGATTTGCCCGCTCCGGACAGGCCGATAATGCCGAAGATCTCGCCGTCCGCGATAGTCAGATTCACATCCTTCAGCGCTTCCACGCTGCCGGAGGCCGAGGAATAGATTTTGCCGAGGTGTTTCAGCTCGATCATGGGAAATCCCCTTCCACAGTGTTTTAATAGGTTTTCTGAGACAAATAAAAAGAGCCGGGAAACTCACATCGTTTCTCAGCTCCGGAATTGGCGGATTGTCTGCCAATATGGAAATTTATGAAACAAAGCGAGCCGATTTTTGGGTACGCGAAAACATGCACATGCGGCGCATGCACATGGGCATCATCATAGCGGTCGTAAACAGCTTTTTCATCGCGTGTCGGCTCCTTTCCTGATTTCTGGAGCCATTATATACAGCGGGTCAGAAAATGTCAATGGCAGATTCACCCCAAAAATCCGGCTTTCTGCATTGACTTTTTGTCAGTCTGTCAAAAAGTCCGGATATATGCCTGCTCCATAGGGGCGGACGACGCTGTCCGCCCGGCAGGACGCACCGGTTTTTACGAAAATCTTCGGCAAATTCACACGCACGAAAGGCTCCCCTTGGGCACAAGGGGAGCTGGCCCAACGGGCCTGAGGGGATTCGAACGCTGCAAATTTCGGAGAACTCTGAACTTTGCAACAAATCCCCTCCGTCATTTTCCTCGAAAATGCCACCTCCCCTTACCGTGCGGGGCACGGCAAGAGGAGGCTTTTCATCTGCACCTCAGCTGATCGATACAACAAATCGCCAGACCGGCTCTGCAAGGAAATAGCCGAGCGCGGCTGAGCAGACGTTGGCGCACAGGCCGCAGAGGAACGCACGGCGCTTTGACCGGCCCTTGAGTGCGGCGCGGTAGATAAATGCCTCGAGCAGTGCAATCACCAACTCCGCCGGGATAAAGAGCATGAAATACCACGGCCCGACGCCGTTGTTGACGGCGAACAGCGCAAAATATCCGTGCAGCAGCCCCTGCGTCACAAGATTGACGAGCAGGAACGGCTTCCAGTTCTCTTTCAGCTTGAATCCGAACAGCAGCAGGACCACAAGTTCGATCAAAATCGTCGGCACAAACGTCGCGGCGAATTGCAGCAGATACCCTTCGGACTGCAGCGGCGGCTTCGCCGTCTTCGCCACCCAATCGACCGTGACAGAGGACTGGAGCGTCCTGCGTGTCAGTACGTCCGACAAAAACGTCTCGCCGGAGGCCGTGACGATCAGAATGCGGTATGTCTCTGGGACGCCGTAATAGCGGAAGCTGTGATAATTCGTGGGTCCGGCAGGGTCGCCGGTGAGTTTCCCCCAGATCGGAGCGCCGGTTGTGCCCTCGGCGATGCAGGCGTGCCAGCCGTCAGGGATCGCGGCGCGGAATGCGGCCAGCAGCTCGGGGTCAAGATCGGTTTCATCCATGGCGAAGTCAGGGTCGTACTCGTATTCGCCCTCTGCAAGCAGGTCGAGATAATACAGTTCTGACGGCGCGTGTTCCACGACGACGGTAAGCTGCGGCTTGGGGCCCATGTCGGCGAAAACCGCTGTGGTCAGCAGCAGAAGAACGACGAACAGGAGCGGGAGTCTGTGCAAGAAGCGTTTCATGGGTTCCTCCTTTGTAAAAGCAAGTTCAGGTAATGACGAATCCTCCATTGACGGGCAGGACCTGCCCGGTAATAAACGCTGCATCTGCCAGATAGACCATCGCCCGCGCGATATCCTCCGGCGTGCCCAGCCGCTCGATGGGCGTCTGCTGCCGCAGGCTCTCCATGACGGCGGGGTCTACATGCGCGCACATGTCGGTCTGAATGACGCCCGGCGCGACGGCGTTCACGCGGATACCGGATGGCCCCAGTTCCTGCGCCAGCGCTTTGGTCAAAGCCAGAATCGCGCCCTTCGTTGCCGAATACGCTGCCTCGCACGACGCACCGACCTGTCCCCACATGGAACTGACGTTGAGGATGCAGCCGGACTGCTGTCGCAGCATATGGGGGAGGGCTGCGCGGATGCAGTAGAACGCGCCGTCCACGTTGACGGCGAACAGCCGACGCCACCGCTCGGGCGTGATCACATTGATGAGATCATAATCCGCGATCCCGGCGTTATTGATGAGGATATCCGTACCAGAAAGCTGCGCAAACGCAGCGTTCACCGCCGCCTCGTCCGACACATCGCAGCGGATAGCAAGCGCGCCCGTCTCCGCAGCGACGGCCGCCGCCTGTTCGGCTTCCTTTTCATAGAGAAATGCGACCTGATCGCCGCGCGCAGAAAACGCGCGCACGGCTGCGGCCCCGATGCCGCGTGAGCCGCCGGTGATGATGACATGCTTCATATTTTGATGCCTCATAAAACGCCGCCCCGGCGCGGCAGACCGCGCTGGGGCGAATGACGTTATCTTCTTCTGGTTTTTGTTTTGTGGTCGGAATAGGCGCGGATGGAGGACATTTTGCTGTCGGACTCAGACATAAACTGCTTGAGCATATCGTCGAACGATTTCTGCTGCGGCGCGGACGGCTGCTGCCGGTTCGGCTGCGCCTGGCGCTGCTGTGCGCCGCCGCGCGGACGCTGGCTCTGCTGGCGCGTGGGCGCAGGCAGCGTGCGCTTGATGGAAAGATTGATCTTTCCATTGTCCAGTCCGATGACCATGACCTTGACGGTCTGACCCTCGGTCAGATACTCGTGCAGATCGCTCACATAGGTGTGCGCGACCTCGGAAATGTGGACAAGTCCGGTTGTATTTGCGTCCAGCGCGACGAACGCGCCGAATTTTGTCAGACTCTTGACGGTTCCTTCAACAATTTCTCCAACCTTCAACTGCATCTTTCTATCCTAATCCCCCATTTTGTTAGTCACCGACGTCTTCAAAGACAATCTCACCCTCTGAAACCATGCCGAGCTGGTCGCGCGCGACCTGTTCCAGCCCATCGGGTGTGTCGAGTGCGTCGATCGAACTCTGCAGACGGTCATTTTCCTGCTGTGTGCTTGCGATAGAACTTGTCAGCCCGGCGGCTTCGGCTTCCTTTTCGTTGATCTGGGAACGAAGGCGCACCAGGGTAACAGTGGCGTACACAACGAGGATCAGAATCACCAGCTTGACCAGCAGAGACGACTTGACGAATTTCATTCCGGCGTCTGCTCCTTTCGAGTTGTGCGTGTTTCCAATCGAGAATATGCTTACAGGTCATTGTACCCCATTTTCGGAAACTTGCAAAGAGGGTTTTTGAAATTTTTTTGAGAAATTTCAAGAAAAAGCGCAGCGGCGCGAGCAGCGTCCGCAAAATCCGCCCCAGCAGGCGGAAAAGCGTCCGGAATACGCGCAGCACAAACGGGCTGAGCGTCAGAAAATACAAAACAGCGGTCAAAAATACAGCGAGGAACACATACAGCCGGAACTGTCCCTGCCCCGCCGTGAGCGCGAAGGACAAAAACGAGGCCGTGAGCAGCAGCCCGAACAGTGCGTCCGCTGCGAAGCCCGTCTGCGGCAAGAGCCGCCGCAGCGCCCGCAGCAGATCGTATGCCAGACACAGCCCCAGCCCCAGAAGCACCCCCTGCGCAAAGGTCAGCGCCTGCGCCGAGACGGGGATCTCCATCAGCCGAACAGCCGGGCGAAAAAGCCGCCGCGCGGAATATCATCCTCATACGAGATCGCATCGACGCTCCCATCGACCAAAACCTGCCCGCCGTCGATAGACAGCTGCTGCAGATGCAGCCCCTGTCCGCGGATGGACATCGGGCCGCGCGTGGAGGTCAGCAAAATCTCCGTGTCGTCAAAACTTTCGACCTCCAGAACGCCTGTGATGGAAAGACGGCTGCGCGAGTCGAGCGTCAGCCGGTGCGGCTGCTGGGCAAGGTTCGTTTCGATCAGCGCCTGCTGCATGGTATCATCCTTTCTTCTGTCCGGGTATGCCGGCTTCTCCCTACATATATACGCGGGAAGGACGGGCCTATGCAGCTTTTTTATGTTCAGATTTCGCGGTACATGGCTGCCGCGTCGTCCTTGCGCACAGCCTCGGCCACGGCGAGTACCTCGACCGTGACGGTTCGCGCGCCGAAGGCGATGGCGATATGATCGCCGACCTTGACGTCATAGCTGGCCTTGGCGGGCTTGCCGTTGACTGTCACGCGGGTGTTGTCGCACGCCTCGTTTGCAACTGTGCGGCGCTTGATAAGGCGGGAAACCTTCAGATATTTATCGAGTCTCATGGCATTTGCCTTTCTGCCGGCTTCGCCGGCGGTGTATTTTGCCGGGCGGACAGCAGTGTCCGCCCGGCAAAGCATGAATACGCAGCCGCCTTTCAGTCTCCCATTACGGACGGGCAGGTGCGGACATATTCGTAGAACTGTGCGTTCGCCGCTTCCATATACGGCGTAACCCAAAGCATGCCGATGCCGAGGCACAAAGAGCCGACAATGATCCAGCCGAGGAAACTCAGGTCAAGCACAAATTTCTCCCATTTGTGCCCGTCCATCAGACGGCGGCTTTCGTCAATGCAGGCCTTCCAGCCGTAGTCGGGATGATCAAGCTTGATATAGTATGCCATAGAATAGGCATACGCCTTGACAATGCCGGGGATGACGAACAGCAGCGACCACAGGAACGTGAAAAGCGACGTCATAAGGCCGATGAGGAACGTTCCGCCGAAATCGTCCTGAAAGCCACGGAACATATCGCCCAGCTGCACGGACTGATGGTCGCGCGCCTGCTTGAGGAAGATATACGCCATGCCGTATTCCAGCGGGCCGACCACGAGCAGCGCGCCGATACCGGGGATAATGCCGGCGGCAGCCGACTCCATCAGACCGATCAGCAGGCACACGGCCAGCCCCATCATCCAGAGGTTCTGAAAAATACCGCCGCCAAGCTGTGCTCTTGCGCGGGCTTTTAATTCTGAACAACTCATAAACTACACAGTCCTTTCTGAATTCTCTTATTTCTTCCTTTTTCCGGACGCGTCCATTATACTGTATGCGTTTCGGGAATGCAAGATTCAGAATTCCGGGACACCTGCGAGGCACAGCGGCAGTTCCAGCCCGGTTGCTTCCAGAAGCGCCTTGTCGCGCAGAAGTTCCTGCGCGGGGCCGTCGGCAGCCAATGCGCCGTCCGCGATCAGAAGCACGCGGCGGCACGTTTCCAGAACCAGATCCAGATCGTGCGAGGCAATCAGTTTCGTCTCCGGCCTTGCGCGCAGGACATTGATCAATGTGCGGCGGTTGCGCGGGTCGAGCGCGGTGGACGGCTCGTCCATGAAAAGCATATCCGGCTTCATGGCAAGAATGACCGCGATAGCAGCCATGCGCTTTTCTCCACCGGACATTTTGTGGTTGTGGCGCAGCTTCAGATGCTCCATGTGCAAACTGGCAAGCGTTTCGTCCGCCTGCCGCTCGGCCTCTGCGCGGCTCAGACCGTAGTTCATCGGCCCAAAGAGCATATCGTCCAGCACGGTCGGCATGAACATCTGATTATCTGCGTCTTGCAGCACATAGCCCAGCTTCCGACGCACGGCAGGCAGGTTTTCCCGCGTGACGGGAAGATTATCCACGGTGATGCTGCCCATATACGGGACGAGGCCGAGCGCGGCCTTCATAAGCGTGGACTTTCCCGCGCCGTTCGCGCCAAGCAGGCCGACCTGTTCACCGTCCCGAATGGAAAACGAAAGGCCGCGCAGCACCTGCGTTCCGCCGTAAAATACGCTGACGTGATCAAATACCAGCATAAGCGCCTCCTGTCTCAGACAAACAGTCCGCCCATAAGCGCGGACAAATCAAAATAACGAGCCAGCAGCATCAGCGCCGGACACACGAGTGCATACGGCCACGACGCCGCCGAGCCTCGTCCGCGCACAGCGCCGGGGAATTCGCCGCTGAACCCGCGCAACTCCATACTCTCGTAGAGCGCCTGCGCCCGATCCATGCTGCGCAGCAGCAGCTGGCCGAGAAACGAGCCCCACGCGGAAATATGAATCCCCTTCTGCCCCGGCGCGCGGAGGCTGTAGGCCTGCTGCATCACGGCAACCTCGGAAAGAAGCAGACCGACATAGCGAAACGTCAGCAGCAGAAGGTTTGTCAGCAGTTTCGGTACGTGCAGCTGCCGCAGCGCGCGGCAGATTGCCTCGATCGTGGTCGTGGCCATCAGCAGGAACGACGCAAGCAGGCAGAAAACGCCCTTCAAAATCAACGTCAGCATGGACAACACGCCGCCTGAGACGGCAAGCGTGCCGACCTGCGCCACGATCTGCCGGTCAAACAGCGGATTTAAAAGCCCGACCGCGCACACGAGCGGCAGCACCATGCGCAGCTTCTGAAAGCACAGACGCATCGGAAGCCCGGCAAGCTGATAACCCGCAACCGGGAACAGCGCCATCCAGACGAGCCGCGTCAGGGCGTATTTGGGAAAGGAAACGGTGACGGCGATATAAAAGACCGTCACAAACAGCTTGGAGAGCGGGCTGAGCCGGTGCAGAATCGAATCCTGCGCTGCCAGTTCGTCTATTTCCCGCAGTTCAAGCCCTGCCTGTTCCGCCTTGTTCACGCTGCATCCCTCCCGTGTCTTAAAAATGTGAAGTGCGGCAAGCCGTCCGGCTTGCCGCGAAGCAGCTTATCCTGCCGCTGCCTGTTTTTTCTTTTTCTGCGCCAGACTGCCCGCCAGACAGATCAGTCCGGCAAGTCCCGCGACGATCACGCAGCCGACAATTCCGGACACGGATGTGCCTGCGGCGCTGTCGCTGTCTGCGAAGCCGTAGTCCGGCAGGAAGGATGTTTTTTCCTGCACGGCGGCCGCTTTTTCCGCGGCGGCGCTCTGCGCGCCGTATTGTTCTTCGTCCAGACCCATGTTGGCCGAATATCCGGCCTCTTCATTGCCGAACAGCGACCATTCCAGTCCGTCCGGGCTGGAACTTGCCAGCAGCGACAGTCCGCCGCCAATGACAAGCGCTGCGGCTGCCAGAATCGCCAGCGCCGCCTTGCGCGAGCAGCGGTTTTTCGCGCCGGTACCTGCTGCGCCCTGCAAAAGTTCGGGCCGCGTCTGATAGACGAAAAGCAGCACCGCCGCGGTAATCAGGCCCTCGACCAAGCCTATCGCCAGATGGATTGGCTGCATCAGCGCCGCAAACGCACCGAGCGGCAGAGCCGTGATGCCGGAGAGCGTCGTCTCCAGCACAACGGAGAACGCACCAAGCTGAAGCGTGACGACGCAGCCGAGCACCGACGCAAGCGCCCCGGGGGGATATTTCGGCGAAAAAAGTTTTCCTCCGTTCGTTGATGAACCGCACAAATCCGAAGATACGAATTTGTGAAAGACTGCTGAAAAAATTGAAATCGCAAGATTGTCGGATAAAAAAAGCAAGTCTAACATTGAAGAAACGGCCGGTTCCGCTATGATGATGGTATCCGAAGGCGGTTCTCGCCAGAAACCATCCGCCCTCAAGCGCATATTTGTATAAAACCAAACAATGGATACAGGAGGATACAGACATGGCAACATTCAGATTTACCGCAGGCCCGTGGAACGTCCACGAGGGCAACGAAACCTTTGGCCCCGGCCATCGCAAGAGCATTCCTCTCGAGGAGAAAATGAAGAAGTACGCCGAGATCGGCCTGGCCGGCATGCAGTTCCATGACGACGACGCCGTTCCCGACATGAACAACATGACCGAGAAGCAGATCATCGACTACGCAAAGGACGTCAAGGCGATGCTCGACAAATACGGCCTGTTTGCAGAGTTTGTCGCGCCGCGTCTGTGGTTCGACAAGCGCACGAATGACGGCGGCTTCACTGCTTCCCGCAAGGAAGACCGTGAGTTTGCCCAGTGGCGTGCCCGCCGCTCCTGCGACATCGCTAAGGCGCTTGGCACGAACAAGATCCAGCTGTGGCTGGCCCGTGAGGGCACGCTCTGCGCCGAGGGCAAGAATCCCGTTGAAATGACCCTCCAGCTGCGCGACGCGTTCAACGACATCCTGACCTATCGTGATGATGCGCTGATTCTCGTCGAGCCGAAGCCCAATGAGCCCATCGACCGCTCCATCTGCGGCACTGCCGGTCACGCACTGGCTGTCGGCGCTTACACTGTTGATCCGAACCGTGTCGGCCTGTGCATTGAATCCGCGCACTCCATCCTCGCTGGTCTCGATCCCGCAAACGACATGGGCTTCGCACTGGCTCTGAACAAGCTGTGGGGCGTGCATCTGAACGACCAGAACGGCTGCCGCTATGACCAGGATAAGGCGTTCGGCGTTGACAACCTGCGCAACGCATTCAACCAGGTCAAGGTTCTGTACGAAAACAACTTCGGCGACCGCGGCAACTTCGAGTGCGTCGGTCTCGACGTCAAGGCTATGCGTACCCAGCCCGACGAGGACTGCTACCGCCACCTCATCAACTCCAAGAAGATCTTCGAGAAGCTGCTGGACAAGGTCAAGAGATTCGACTACGAATTCCAGGCTGCCTGCGTCAAGGAGCAGAATTTCGAGAAACTCGAAATGTATGTCATGGATCTGCTGATGGGCGACTGATAAAAAATCCGGGCTGCCGCTTCTGCGGCAGCCCGCTGCATATCCGGAAAATGAGAAAAACCTTGAAAACAGATGTTTTCAAGGTTTTTCTGGCGCGGAAGGAGAGATTTGAACTCTCGCGCGCTTTTTAGACGCCTACTCCCTTAGCAGGGGAGCCCCTTCGGCCTCTTGGGTATCACTCCAGGTCGAATGCAGAGAGGAGAATCTGGCGGAGAGAGTGGGATTCGAACCCACGGCGCATTGCTGCGTCACCGGTTTTCAAGACCGGCTCCTTAAACCGCTCGGACATCTCTCCGAATCATTAAGCTCGATTATTCTACCATGCCGCGCGCTATTTGTCAAGATAAATCTGTCAAATTTCCTCGTTCCGGCAGCAGCGCAGCCCAAGCAGCAGGCACACCAGCAGAGGCCACGGCCCGGCGTGCCAGCAGAGCGTCAGATACCCGGCGCATGCCAGCAGGAGCGCGCCGCAGAGGAGGCAGACGCCGCGCTCGGCCCAGACCGCTGCACGCAGCGGCAGCAGCGTCCGCAGCACGGCGCGCAGCAGCCGTCCGCCGTCGAGCGGGTAGAAGGGGAGCAGGTTATAGGCCAGCAGGCAGAAATTGACCAGCGCAAAGCGCGGCAGCGTGCGCGAGAAGGCCAGCAGCAGGGCCAGATTCATCGCCGGCCCGGCCGCGGCGGCGAGCAGCTCGTCCCGGTAGCGCAGCGGCCCCGTCCGCAGCACCGCGCCCTGCAGGCCGAGGCAGAGACTATGTACCGGCTGCCGCAGCCAGAGCAGCATGGCCAGATGCCCGGCCTCATGCAGCGCGGCCGCGCAGACGAAGGGGAGGAAGGTCCCGGCGGGGTCGAAATAGAACCACGCGCACAGCAGCGCGACGAGCCCCGGCTCAATCCGGAGCGGAAGCTTCAAGGTTTTCACAGAACACCTCCACGGCCTCTCCGAGGCTGCCGCCGCCCGACAGCGTGCCGAGCAGGCCGGAAACGGCGCGGCTGATCTCATTGCCCGGCTCGCCGGAGATCCATGCTCCGATGCGCCGTCCTGCCTCCGGCAGGAACAGCTTGAGCGCCAGCGCGGCGCAGACCAGAAGCAGGCAGATCCGAACGTTTCTTCGCATACGCCGCAGCATGGCCACGCCCCCTTCCCAGAAAATTATATGAAGTTTTCCGGAAATTATACTTTGGGTCTTGACAAATGGGGAAAATGTGCGTATAATATTCATGCTTTCGGGGTGTGGCGAAGTTTGGTATCGCGCTTGGTTCGGGACCAAGAGGCCTCGGGT
>ERZ827469.3368-NODE-3368-length-10614-cov-2.982669_pt1 | contig 10614 bp, 7 predicted proteins | sample MGYA00519917_ERZ827469 | MGnify/ENA primary metagenome ERZ827469 (study PRJEB31778, sample SAMEA3449314) | human gut metagenome | biome: human gut; feature: human-associated habitat; material: faeces | place: United Kingdom | collected 2010/2012 ... | reverse complement strand
TTGCTTAACCGTTAATTGAGCGGAAATACGATTTGTTAAATCCACACCAAACTGTTTTTCAATTTCTACACATAGTTCAAACAAATTCAAGGAATCAATTGCTAAGTCATCCTCTAATACAGACTCCTCCCGAATCACTTGCTGTACACCAAATGACCGCAATATTTGTTCCAGCTGCTTATACGTATCCAGTCCTTTCTCAGAATATTCAATCTGGCTTTTATTTTCGCCCATCACCTGTTTATTACGCAATTTATATCTTTGGACTTTACCGATGGATGACAGTGGTATCTTATCAATAAACTGCACATCTGCAATCCGGTAATCACCGCCAAGTTCTTTTGACCGATTCATGAACTGGTTCTTTACCAAAGCGGTATCTTTTATCAAATCCTTTTCCAAGAAAAAAATTACTTCATCATAGCCGGCTTCCTCTACCGGAATACCTACGCATGCTGCCATAACATTTTCCGGGATACAATCCGCATACAAATTTTCTAACTGCTCAGGCGTTACTTTCTCTCCATTTCGAAGGTGAATACTTTCCTTACTTCTTCCGGTAATATATACATATCCTTTTGAATCACAATATCCTAAATCTCCTGTTTTAAAATATCCATCCTCATAAGCTTCTTCTGTTGCCTTTTCATCCCGGAAATATCCTTTCATATGACATGGCGTTTTTACCTGAATCTCTCCAATTCCATTTGCGTCCGGATTTTGAATACGCAACGAAATTTCAGGAAACGATGTTATTTTCCCAATAGAATCCGATGGAAATCTATCATAAACCGTTGTCGTAAGCATTGGCAGATTCATTTCCGTTGAGGCATATGTATTCATCCAGTAGTAACCCATCCTCTGAAAAAACAAACCTACTTCCTTGCTACACTTTCCGCCACCAGTTCCTAAAAATTTCATCTTTCCACCAAATACCTGCTTATTTATTTTTCTAAAGAAAAAACTTCCGGCTTTGATATGTAATTTTTCATTTAACCAGCCACAAAAGGAAAGCATTTTCATTGCAAACTTTTTGTTATTTAACTGACTTACTATTTTCGTATAAAATGTTTCATAAACTTTTGGTACCATTCCAAATGCATTTGGCTTGTACTTTTGGAATCCATCCATTAATTTTATTGAGTTTGTATTTTCGAGCAGTCCAATCTGTCCTCCGCCCAAAAACAAAGCAAAAAAAACTGAAAAACCAGAAACATGAAACATTGGAAACACTAATAGATAACGAATATCATTTGTTCCAAATGCACGAAGAAGCAACTCCGCTGATTTCATCTGTGCCTCATATGTTATCATGACACCTTTGGGTTCACTTGTTGTTCCTGATGAATATAGAATAGCAAGCACATCATCGCTGTCTTTTGATGACTCAGAAAAGTATTCTCTATCAAGAAACAAATCACCCGCTTTTATATTAAAAACCGGATATTTTTGTGTCCATTTATAAGCATACTTTTGATAAATTTCTTCATCACATACAATGCCGCTAATGTCTGATTTTTTCACCAAAGAATCCAGTTCTTCCTCAGGCAGTTGTGGATTCAATACTACGCTTACTAGTTCTGAAATAGCAAGCGCAGTTACCGCAATACACCCAAATGGAGACATCGGTGTTAATACAAGTACACGGTCATTTCTGCGCAGCATACTCTTCTGAAATTTCTGCATTAATAATTCACATTTTAATCCAAAAGACCGATACGTTATATCTTCCTCTGTCCCATCTGATTTTATGTAAGTCAAAAAGACTTCTTCTGCTTTTTTTCCATCACATATATTGTATATTTTCTCAATAAACAGATTTCGTATCGCATTATCAGTTTTTTTATTTGACATCTTGTTACCCTTCCGTCACGCTGTCATCATAATCCTGTGTTACGCCAAGTTCACACTTCACCTAGTTATAAAGTTTTGCATTGGTAATCAGCATGTCTCCCCATCCATTGTCATCTGAATATGCCACAATTTTCACATATTTAGCGCGATTAATTGCTATATCAAAGGAAACCGGTTTTGTCTTGTAATTCATTTTTGGCGACTGATAAATCAAAACACCATCTGCAATAATCTGTATCCATGTATTTTCGTAATCTTTAATTTCATCAGAACGAATAATCTCTCCAGACAACCTAGTGTATTTCCCGTCTAAAGAATATTCAATGTATCTACCTCCTCCCTCTCCCGCAAAAACAGTAATCGGATTCGTAATCGAATTTCCCCAGCGGTCTTTCATTGAACCTTCATAGTTTTCTGCGCTCTTACTATCAAACGGCTTCACACTCCACAGATCCTTCCAAAGTTCCACATACTGGTAAGCCAAATAAGTGTTTCCCACACCATCTTTAACACAGACGGTATAATATCCCGGTGTTGTCACTTGAAATGACTTCTGATCATTTTGCATTGCCGTATAATCGGCTTTTTTCTTTGATTGCAGCCAGCCCTTCTGATAACCGATATAGGAAATTCCATTATTATCCCATGCAGACACAGAAACAGTGCCCACTTTATTTGCAACCGAGTAGTCTGTTTTTACCGATGGTGCCGTTTTGTCAATACACTGAATCTGAATATTGCGGACAGTATACTTTCCGGCTTTGTTTTTCAACCGAACCGAATACCAGCCATTGTACGGTGCACTAAATGACTTCTTTTTTGTAATTGATTTTGCACGCTTCCAATATTTATTTGCTTTCTTTGTAACTTTTCCGGCACGATAGCGAATTTCTTTTATTTTTGCTTTCTTTTTTACCGTTACAGATACCTTTACACTTTTTCGCGTAATCGCTGTTGTTGATGGTGTCAAAGAAAATTTCGTTGCCTTTTTTGCTGCTTTCGCAGGTGTTGCCAGTGTTGCCACTCCAAGCACGAGTAATGCTGTTGATAAAACTAATTTTTTCATAACAATCCCCTCCAATTTTTGTTAATTCATGCCTACATCATAACACATATTGTTCTATGATTCAATAGTCCATTTTGTTCTAGCATTATCATATACACTACGTTCAATTTATAATATTATAGAATTTTGCTCGGATTTCATCCGTTTAAAATCACCCTTAATCCTAGGAGGTTTTTTACATGAAAATGCAGCGTATTCGTGATCTGCGAGAAGACCACGATTTAAAACAAACAGACATTGCAGACTACTTACACATTAGCCAGCGTACATATTCACATTATGAGACAGACAGCCGGAGCATGCCGATTGAAGTACTAAAGCGACTTGCTGTCTATTACAATACAAGCATGGATTACCTGGCGGAACTTACCGATGAGAAAAAGCCCTACATAAGAAGCAAAGAAACACTTCCAAAATAAAAACACATCGCTTCCCTTTGCAATGTGTTTTTATTTTATATGACCTGCATAATTTTTTCACAGCGAACTCACATCCACCAAATACGCTCTCTTTTTGTTTGTAATCAGAATTTTCTTCTGCGTTTTCACCAGATGAATTTCCATATCATTTCTTAATTTCCTCGGAATATTCATCTTCTTCCACGTATGATTTGTGAGTTGAATGAGATAAACCGCCTGTTTTTTCTCCTCCAGATTTCCAAATAATACATAATCACCACTTACATCAATTACATCGCCACTATCCTTAACATCCGGAATGGTAAATGACTGATTTCCGGTAATTTCATAAAATTCCAGTGATTTCTTTTTGTGGTGGTAACGGTAAGACCATTTCATATTAACAAGGCCGACACCTGAATATTTCTTCTCAATTCTCATGGTCTGTAAATTTACTACGCATGTAGAATCCTCTTCTGTACTGTTTTTAAAAATTGACTCACCGTAGGTTAAAATTCGGTTTTCATCCAAAAACTCAATTTCTGTTGTTCTGGCATATCCATTCACGAGTTTCTGACTTATTTTTTTCTCCGTCTGCGAAGCAATATCAAAGACTGACCAGTAGCCGTCTCCCCTGTGATTGCACAAAATTTTACTACCTTCCGGTGACATAACAAAATTGCATATCATGTTACCGCCGGATATTTTTTTCACCGTTTTCTCTGCCAGATTGATTTCCACCAAATAACCTTTTGTCGCATTTTTTTCTTCTCTTACACCGTAAATTATGCCGTTTTTATAATAAGAGAAAATCTCGGTAATTCCTCCCGTGTAATTAAAGGCATAAATTTCGTTGCCGCTTGCCACATATTGAAAACCGCATTTTTCCCCGTCAAGTACACTTTCAAAAGCAACCGGTGTCATTTTCTTTAATCCATTGGAAACTACTGTGTACACATGGTCTACTTTTTCCTCATCTCCCTCAAAATGATATTCACTGATAAAACTTTCTTTCTCTCCGACCACCATCATGTTTTCCTGTAATTGTATCGTGCCATCTTTTTCCGCCTTAACGTCTGCCACCTGTTTCGTTGGTTCTGGATTTAACTCCACCTCGGTGACATTTTCCTTGCCAAACATATTTTCCAAAAGCGATTGAAACACATTGGATTTCGTTGCCGCCACAGTTACAAAAGTTCCGCACAAAAGGAAAATCACTACCGCCGCAGCCGCTGTCCGAAGTTTTTTCATTGAATTTCTCCTATGGGAAATACCCTGTATCTTTTCCGGATTCAGTGCCTCTTCCACCCAGTCTTCCGGGGCTTTAATCTTATCTATTTTTTTAATATCCATCATTATGCCTCCTGTTTAATCCCTGTTAATTTTTCATGATAGCAGCGAGTTTTTCTCTGCCTCTGCGAAGTCTTGATTTCACCGTATTCACACTTGTATGCAGCATTTTTGCAATTTCACCCGTGCCATATTCTTCATAATAATAAAGCACAATTACTTCACGGTATCGAAAAGGTAATTTTCGCAGAGCCACAACAAGCTGCTCTGTTTCTTCATCTTCTATTTGCAAAGAGCCAGACTTTTGGTTATCCTGTGGCACATATCCAATATCCACATTTCGATTCCAGAACTGCCTGTGGTAATCTCTGCATTCATTTCGCGCAACTGTGTAAAGCCACGCTTTTATGTGTTCTTCCTCTCGAAAGGTTTGTTCTGTCTGATAGAGTTTCAGAAACGTATTTTGAAAGCAGTCCTTTGCCGCTTCCTCATTCTGCGTCCAGACAACACATAGTCTGGTTATGTCATCTGCATACTGCCGCACGACGTCCTCATACTCCATCCCGGCATATTTATTTATCATTGCCTGATACTCCTTTACTACAATATCTTTTTTGCATGCATGGTAGAAAATAATTACTTTCTATATAATACACGATTTGGATGGGAAAATGGGTGCAGGATTTTAATTTTTGTTGTTTAGGATTTTGAGACCCTCATATATCGGACAGACGACTTTTATTTTTTCCAAATTATTCAAACGACAGACCGGATTTTCTCCTTCAGATTACCGGTCTTTTACCAATAAAAAAACTCCGATTACGGAACACACACTGCATACCGTAATCGGAGACAAAATCGAGTAATTCTTATCGACGGAACAATCCTTTTTTCTCATAAGGCTCACTTGTATGGGAAACTAATTCATAACCAATTTCTTTAATTTCCTTTTCCAGCATAGGAATATCTAACGATTCCTCGCTGATTACAACAGTTTCTCCTTTTTTTGCAGAGGAAGAAACTTTCTTCACCTTACAATGGTTGCGAATCAAATCATTCATATGCGATTCGCACATGCCACACATCATACCGTCAATTTTTAACACGGTTTTTACCATTGGAATCATCTCCTTTAACACATTTTCATGTCTATTATAGCAAGAGATTCACCCTTTGTAAAAGATTATTTGTTTGTTGATAAAAATGGTTGTAAAACGCCAGCCATCTGGTTAATCGGCATAGACTGCAAATAAATTTTGCCTGGACCGGTAACTACTGTGTTGAAGAATCCTTCGCCACCAAGCACCTTATTTTTCAATCCTTTGACCGTCGTAATGTCCATCGTACAGGTTGCATCCATCGCAGCTAAGTAGCCGGTATCAATAATCATCTGCTGCCCTGCTGCCAGCTCATATTCCTTTACATAACCATCAATTTCTACAAAAGCCGTACCATTGCCGGAAAGTCTCTGCATAATAAAACCTTCGCCACCAAACAGACCGCCACCTAATTTTTTCTGGAATGCAACCGATAATGTCACTCCATCCGTAGAAGCAAGAAATGCGCTCTTCTGTACAATTATCTCATTTCCATTTCCAATTTCAAATGCCAAAATCGACCCCGGAAAACTGGAAGCATAAGCAATCTGTCCGGCTCCGCCTTCTGCTGTATAACGGTTCTGGAACATATTTTCCCCGCTGAACATACGACCAATCATCTTACCCATTCCGCCACCGGATGTCTCCATCTTCATGTTTGGCGTCATCCAAGACATAGCTCCTTTTTCCGTAATCATGGACTCGCCTGCCTCCAAATCACAAATAACTACCGGCAACGGTGCTCCTTCAATTGAATATTTCATATGTATAAATCTCCTTTCGCAATTTCATAAATTGGATTTATTCTATCATATTCAAACTGCACTTTCCATAATCACTGTCAAAGCGGTTATAAAACTGTCGTAATTGCTATTATTTTGTCGCAGCCTCTAAGAAAGAATAAAATGCCGGTTTTGGATCTTCTAAACTTTCTCCAAATAACAGACATGAAGTAGGTTTTCTCCATGAAATCGCATCATAGAGTCCCCATACCGTAACACCTGTGATTCCGCGGGCATTTACCGTTTTATCACGGTTTTTCTGTTTGGAAATAAGCAGTTTCATAATATCGGAATAATGATTTGCCAGATCCTCTTCTGTCTGTCCATCTTCGATTCCGATATCCAATTCTGTAACCTGAACCTGAAGTCCGGTTGCCAAAAACTTATCCACTGCTGTTCCATATTTTTCAAGAGACGGATAATTCACAGTAATATGGCTCTGCATACCGATTCCACCGCAAATTTTTGCTTCTTCTCCTTCATTAATGTAATTGATGAGTTCTACAATTTCATCCGCAACATCATATTCATTGTAATCATTATAGAACAACGTAATATCTTTCTGCAGACCGTACTGTTTCAACTCATCATAAGCTACTTCGTAAGCCTTTTTCACATAGGTTGGTTTCAAGCCCATGTCACCATAAACATCAACCCATGTTGTATCGGATGGCTGATTGGTGCGGTGTGTGTACTCATTCGTGATATCCCAGCAATAAACAAGAGAACCTGCTTTTCCGGTCAAACTCTTCTCCTTGTCCATCACATGTTTCATCACGGTACGAATATAAAACTCAATTCGCTTATCCATCACTGCTTTGGTCACAATATCATTATTCGCATCATATCCTTCGTGAAAGAAACGCGGTGATGTCTGCTGATGCCACTGCATCACATGTCCTCGCATCTGAATGCCATAATTATTTGCAATTTCCAGAATCTTATCTACACTGTCAAAATTCAGTTTAGCAACAGTCGATTCGGTGTAACCATCCGGAATTACATACCCTAGATTCTTTGCCTCACTGACCGAAATCGTACCACTCCAATTCGATAAAACCTGCTCCGGTTTTAACTCATTTTCCAACGTATAACTGTTAAAATGATGTTTCACAAACTTCATCGTATCATCACTCTGCATCTGATAACCATTATTCCATGAAGTATTGTAACTTACTACATTACCCATGCGTTCAAAAATTCCACTGTAAGTATCCTTGATACTCGTAAGACCTTCCGGATTAAACGGCTCTTTTCCCGCTGTTATCTGTGTAATGGTAAGATCATCCACAAGAAAATCAAAATTACCGGATGGTCCCTCGACATAAAATGTTAATTTAGAAAATGACTCCGGAACCTCATAAGTACCCTCAATTTTAGTCCAAACACCGGATTTTAATGTTGTTTCATCCTTGATTGCCGGATAACTGTCCTGCCCGGAAATCGTAAGGTTCGCTGATAACTTAATCGTTTGATCTGAACTGGTTGTCTGTTTAACCCATACGGAAATCGTATACGTTGCACCTTTTACAATGGAATTTGTCACATCCAACTCTGCACCGTTCCAAGTACTGCTTCGACCTGTAACGGAAAGGCATTTTCCACTTCTTCCGCCATCGGCAACTACTACCTTTGCGACACCTCGTCCGGTAAAACCACTCGTTCCATTTTCAAACCCTGTTGACAAATAGGTAGTCTCTTGAAATTCACCTGCCGGTGTTGCTGTTGGCTTTGCCGTTGGTGTTGCTGTTGGCTTTGCTGTTGGTGTTGCTGTTGGCTTTGCCGTTGGTGTTGCTGTCGGTGTTGCCGTCGGGGTTGCCGTCGGGGTCGCCGTTTGGGTTGCCGTCGGGGTCGCCGTTGGGGTTTTCACCGGCCCCTGCGGTTTATCCTGTCCATCCGTCGGAGTTTGTGTAGGAACAGAAGGCATCGTAACTACCGCAGTAGAACTTGGTTTTTCCGTTGTTTTTACGACATCATTTGTTGCCACCGGCGTACGGACAAGTGTAGCCTTTTTGACTTTAACTTTACACCTGTAACTCTTCCACTTGCCATTTTTCACCTTGCAGGTAAGGGTCGTTGTTCCCTTTTTCTTTGCGGTCAGTTTTACAGCATACTTACCGCTCTTTTTGTAACTTGCAATGCTTTTTTTCTTAATACTCCATTTGATACGCTTTCCTTTTGCGTTTTTGATACGAATTGTCTTCTTCTGTCCCACTGTCATCGTAACACTCTTTTTGGACAGTGCAATTTTTCTTCTTGCTGCTTGACCGGAAACACCTTGCAACGGTGTCATAAGGGAAACAGCTAAGGACATACTTAACAATCCTGCAAAAACTTTTGCCTGCTTCTTCTGCATATAAATCCTCCTTGATAGCATATAAATTTTCCTTATAAGGAAAACGCTATATTTTACACTCAAATTATACGACGTTTACTACCAAGTGTAAAGGAAACTTTATCTAAAAATGTACTAAAAAATCTGAAATACCACAAATGATGCAAGCCATGCCATAACCAGCTGAAATCCAGCTGCTAAAAACATAAATTTAATACTTCCGCTTTCCTTACGAATCGTTGCCAGCGTAGCAAAACAAGGGATATACAGCAGGCAAAAAATCATAAGACAATAGGCATTTACCATACCAAATCCGGCTGCACCAAGTGCCTGATGCAACGCCCCCATACCGGCTGCCGAATTTACATTTGCTATTCCAAACAAAACAGCACAACTTGATACAACAACTTCCTTTGCCGATATTCCGGCAATCAAGGCCACGGCTATCTGCCAGTAACCAAGACCAATCGGTTTTAACATAGGCACGATAAAATGTCCGATTGCTGCTCCAAAACTTTCCGACATCTCATTTGTGTAACCATGTATTCCAAAGTTTAAAAGAAGCCACATAGCAATAGAAGCAAGGAAAATTACGGTTCCGGCCTTCGTCAAATAATCCTTTACTTTCTCCCAAACATAAATCCAAATCGTACGGGCACTTGGTGCTTTATACTCCGGCAATTCAATAATAAGCATTCCATTTGCTTCTTTTTTATCTACAATATGAAGAATAAAAGCAACAAAAACAGCAACAACTAACCCAATGACATACATTGAGTAAGCTGCTATCATTGCATTTTTCCCAAAAAACATCTGCGAAAACAAAATATAAATCGGAAGCCTTGCACTGCATGACATAAAAGGCGTAACTAACATTGTTTTCATACGATCCTTGTTATCTTCTAATGCCCTTGACGCCATGACTGCCGGCACCGAACACCCAAATCCGAGAATCATCGGAATAAAGGCACGGCCGGATAACCCAATCCGCCCCATAATGCCGTCCATAACATAAGCCACTCTTGCCATGTATCCGCTATCTTCCAAAAAAGCAAGTGCCAAAAACAAAATAAAAATATTAGGCAAAAATGTCAATATACCACCTACACCAGCTATAATTCCATCTACCAAAAGCGATGTAACCGCCGGATTAACCTGCCATGCTGCCAATGCATTTGAAATAAATCCACTTAACCATTCTACTGCCAATTCAAAGTACCCGGATATAAAATCTCCCACCGTAAAGGTCAGCAGAAATACGAGTGCCATAATCCCTAAAAAAATCGGGATTCCAAAAATCGGATGAGTCAAAATACGGTCAGCTTTATCCGTTGACTGCGCCTTCTCCTCTTTGTTTACCAACACTTCCTGAACAATTTCTTCAATGAATTCATATTTCTGATTAATAATTTCTGATTCATAACTGCGGTCAAGCACTTGTGGCAAATCAACCGGATATTTTTCAGAAATTTCTTTATCTCCTTCTAAGAGTTTAATTGCACACCATCGTACATGAAGTATTTCGGGATACCGTTTCTGCAAAGCATCCGAAATACTATCAATCTTATCTTCAATTTCATCACTATATACCATGGCATGATCGACATGATGGTCATGTTTGTGATGTGATGGCATTGTATGATGATGAACGAGTTTATCCGGCATAACCGCATCCTTGTGATGCGACACGGCATGCATCAGAATTTCAAGTCCGGTACGTTTTCTGGCAGACACAGGAATAACCGGAATTCCAAGCATCTCCGGCAGACGATGCAAATCAATTTCCATTCCA
>ERZ827469.3365-NODE-3365-length-10619-cov-2.884797_pt1 | contig 10619 bp, 7 predicted proteins | sample MGYA00519917_ERZ827469 | MGnify/ENA primary metagenome ERZ827469 (study PRJEB31778, sample SAMEA3449314) | human gut metagenome | biome: human gut; feature: human-associated habitat; material: faeces | place: United Kingdom | collected 2010/2012 ... | reverse complement strand
TGCCTGCATTTGACGGAACTTCTTCGGTATACGTTCCGTCTGCCGTATTTGAATATGTATATTTTATTGTTCCGTATTTTGCCACTGCTGTCGGTGTATTTGCTGTTTCACCGTATGTCCAACCTGTTATTGCAAGCGGTTGTGTAAATTCATTTGTTTCAAAAGTCGATATTTTTTTCCAAACTGCATATAGCGTTGTATTGGAACTTATTGTAATACTGCCACCCGAACTGTATTCTGCTGATGTTGCGTCTTTATTTGTCGACCAACCAAGAAAATCATATCCTGTTCTTGTCGGTACACTGTCACTTATTGTAAAAGTTGCACTGTTGCCCGCAACTATTTCGGCACTGCTACCGTCCGGTGCATTTGTACCGTTGTTTGCGTCATAACCGAGATAAACAGGAAATGTTGTTACTCCGCTTGATGTTTGAGTAAGCTTTATTTTATTATCTTCAAGTTTCAATGCGTAAGAGCTGTTGCTAAGTCTAATCTTTGCCATATCATTGTATGTAAGCACAACACCGTCTGCCGCATCAGCAATAACTCTGCCTTCTGATTCGCCCTCTACCGTAAGTATTAACGGATTTTTTATTGAAGAAGTTATTTCAACATATTTAGTAGCAGAGGTATTTGACATCAAATAAATATCATTTCCTACATTAATATTTGCATTACCGCCTATTTGCAATGTAGCCTCTCCTGTTGTTTTACAACTATGAAAAATTGCAGAACCACTTGGTGAATCGCCTACCGCCGTGTTACCCTTTATCACACCGCCGTTTATTATCGTTGTACCGAATGATGTATTATAGATTGCACCGCCGGAATTTGACGAATTATTTTGTATAAGACCGTCATTTATAATAAGAGTAGCATCTCTTACATAAAACGCTCCTCCACCATATCCGGCATTTGAAAGTGTCGTCTTATTATTTTCAATAATACCGCCGTTCATTTCAAAGCTACCGCCATCTAAATATATAGCACCACCGTAATTTCTGCTTTCACAACCTGAAATTGTACCACCGTTCATTTTAAAATTACCGCCGTCCATATACACTGCGGGTCCATAACCGCTGGTTCTTTTATGATTTGTAATCTTTGCACCATCATTCATTATAACAGTACCGCCGGCCATATTAATCGCAGCTGCCGTCCAACTGTCAGAAATTGTCACGTTGGTACCGTCTATTGTAACATTGTTAAGTGTAAGACTACCGCTTTCAACTTTTATCAAATTTCCCGATGTACTCATTCTGTTAAGCGTTCCGCCGCCCGTGAATGTAACATTGCCTTTGATAGTAATTTCCGCCGTGATACCGACATCACCGTTTATTGTCACGGTTCCGCCTGATATTGTAACACCGCCTACCGTATCACCGTCATTCCATGTTGTGTCTGCGGAAATTGTTTCCGTAATTACATCGGCATATACCAAAACGGTACTTGCAGGCAACACAGAGAACATCATTGCCAACGCCAGTATGATTGATAATAATTTTTTAGATTTCATGATTTTCCCTCCTAAAATTATATTATTCCCACAAAAATATTTTCTAAAGAATTTATTATATTTATGTATCTATTCATACTTAAATTATACACCGTACACTGATGTACGATGCAATAATTTTTGAGTATTTTTCTTCCTTTTCGACATTACATTTTTGTTACAGAGCATTGCTGTTTGAACCTGTCAACAAACCACGAAATCACATTTTACAATGTGATTTTTGAGTATTTTCAGAGTAGGCAAACCGATAAATTTCAAAAAAACAGTTGCAAAATTGGTATTCAGTGGATATAATTATATCATAAGTGGTGAGAAGTGGGGAGAAATGGAGTAAAAGTCCATTGAATTCCCTCCCTGCGGTGAAAGGGGTGAGGCAGGAAATGTTAATCGGTGAGTACGGTTACAATATAGATATAAAAGGGCGTTTGAATTTTCCTGCCAAGCTCCGGGACGATATGGGAGAAAGGTTCATCGTTTCTAAAGGCCTGGGCGACAAATGCCTGTACGCCTATTCACTGGAACAGTGGAAGTTAAAACAGGAACGAATCAAAGAACTCCCCATATCGAAAGCGAGACAATTGCAGCGTTACCTCTTTTCCAGCGCGTGTGAGTGCGAGCCGGACAAGCAGGGAAGAATTGTCATTCCTCAGCCACTAAGAGAATTCGCCGGGCTGACCAAAGAAGTGATGATCATCGGGGCGGACGACCGCTGCGAGATCTGGGACAAAGCGGAGTGGGATGCAGTCTGCGGCGAGATGAACGCTGAGTCGATTGGGGAACTGATCGACGCATTGGGCTTCTGACGAGAAAAGGAAACGGAGGAAAATAGATGGAGTTTTCCCATTACCCTGTCATGCTCAGCGAGTGCATGGAGGGATTAAACATCCGGGAAGACGGCATCTATGTCGACGGAACGGCCGGCGGCGGAGGACACTCCTCAGAGATCGCCAAACGCCTGACCACCGGCAGGCTTTTTTCCCTCGATCAGGACCCGGACGCCGTAAAAGCGGCGGGGGAACGCCTTCGCCCCTACCCTCAGGCGCAGGTTATCAGGACAAACTTCAAGGACATGACGGACGCTTTACTGGGCGCCCATGTCCACAAGGTCGACGGAGTACTCCTGGATTTGGGGGTGTCGTCGTATCAGCTGGATACGGCGGAACGGGGATTCAGCTATCAAAAGGATGCGCCCCTGGATATGCGCATGTCCCAGAGCGGTATCAGCGCCAGGGACGTGGTCAATACCTACAGCGTGGACGAGCTTTCCCGAATCCTGCGGGAATACGGGGAGGAAAAATTCTCCTACAACATCGCCAAAAACATTGTGCGACATCGGGAAGCGTCTCCCATCGAGACTACCTTCCAACTGGCGGAGATCATCAAGGCTTCGGTACCGGCTGCTTCCAGGAGAGAGAAAAACCCCTGTAAGCGTTCCTTTCAGGCGATTCGTATCGCCGTCAATTCCGAGCTGGATGTACTGAGCGGGGGAATCGACGCGGCCTTCGACCTTTTAAATGTCGGCGGAAGGCTTGTCATCATCACCTTCCACTCCCTGGAGGATCGGATCGTCAAGACCGGCCTGGCGGAGTTCGCCCGGGGCTGTACCTGCCCGCCCGATTTTCCGGTATGCGTATGCGGGAAAAAACCCCAGATCCGGTTGGTGAGCCGTAAGCCGATCCTGCCCTCGGAGGAGGAGGTCCGGGACAATCCCCGGGCCCGCAGCGCCAAGCTCCGGGCAGCGGAAAAGCTGTAAAAAACGACTCTGCGGTCGTCTGTGATATGTGTGTTATAAAGGATACTGAAGAGAAATGGAGTGAATGCCATGGCCACCCGCCGGCGCAGTCAGCTAAGCTCATACCGAACCTATGGCAGTGTGGCCTACGCCCCCGCCTATGACGGCACCGCTGTCCGGGCGCCGAGGCGGGAGGAGGTGCTCCGTCCCAAGCCCCGGGTCCGCCCCAGGGAGCGGGTCCTCACCCGTACCCAGGTCCAGGTCCGAGAGGCGGGGCAGGCCTCGGTATTCGCAGTGATCGGCTTTTTAGCAGTGGGGGTGTTCGCCGCCCTGCTGCTGCTGAGCTACACCCAGTACGCCGTGCTGACTGACCAGGTGGTGACCCTGCGCAGTGAACTGACCACCCTCCAGACGGAGAACGCTACGCTCAGCGCAGAGTATGAGAAGGTATTTGACATGGAGCGGATCCAGGCGGCTGTGGGAGATACCATGATCCGGCCCACCGGTGACCAGGTGGAGTATATCGATCTGTCCGAGCCTGACAGCGTGGTAGTGTACGGGCAGGAGGACGCCAAGACCGGCATCCCGGGCCTGCTGGCGGGGCTGGAGGAGATCATCTCCAGTCTGATCGAATATTTCCGGTGACCCGCCGCATATAGTGATCCATGGGTGGACGAAAGAGATAGACCGGGCGGAAGGGGCTCCCCCCGCGCCCGGAGCAAGGGGGCGCAAGAAAAGAGAGCTTTTCTTGCGCCTCAGATTATCAAGGCAGAGCGGAACGCACGGCAAAGCAGGGAAACGGACCCAGAGGAGGAGACCCCAGGATGGACGATCGCAGAGAACGAAATACCGGCCGCAGTGGACGGGAGAGCGGCTCCAAGCGCAAGATATTCCGTCGCACGGTTTTTCTGATGCTGGTGTGCGGCGTGGGTCTGTTCATCCCGCTGATCGGCCAGCTGTGGAACATCGCCATCGTCCACCATGAGGAGTATCAGGCTGAGGCGGTGGAGCAGCAGACACGGGATGTGGAGGTGGCTGCTTTCCGGGGGAGCATCTACGACAGCAGCGGAGACGTGCTGGCCATGTCAGCCACCGTCTACAACCTGATCCTGTCTCCCAGGGACCTGGAGGCCAGCGTGGACGAGTCCAAATACAAGGATGAGGAGGGCAATGCGGACCTGACGGCCTATCAGGCGGCCCTCCAGGCCAAGAAGGACCTGGTGCTGGACGGCGTGCTGGCCGTGCTGGACCTGGACCGGGAGGCTCTGGCGGACCGATTGGAGCGGACCTACTCCCAGTATGAGGTCCTGAAGACCAACATCGAGAAGGAGCAGGCGGAACAGCTGCGCGCCTTTATCACGGAAAACAAGCTGTCTCATTTCCTGTACCTCACCCCCACCACCAAGCGGTATTACCCCTACGGCGACTTGGCGGCCCATGTGCTGGGCTTCTGCAACAGCGAGGGAGGCGCCTACGGTGTAGAGGCCATCTACAACGATGTGCTGGAGGGCACGGTGGGCCGGATGGTCACCACCCGCACCGGCACCGGCGTGGAGATGTACGACAGCTACTCCGAGTACGTGGACGCAGAGGACGGCTGCGATCTGACCCTGACCATCGACACCACCATCCAGTCCTATGCCGAGCGCATCCTGGAGGAGGGAATCAAGGCCTATGACGTCCAGCGGGGCGGCTGGTGCGTCGTGCTGGACCCCCAGACCGGGGCAGTGCTGGCCATGGCCAGCTCCCCGGACTACGACCCCAACCAGTACGGGACCATCCGGGATGAGAGCCTGCGGGCCCAGGTGGAGGCTGATGTGCAGGCCGAGCTGGAGAAGCGGCAGGGCGAAAAGGCGGAGGGCAAGACCGACGAGGAGATCTACCAGGAGGCGGTGAACGCCGCCACAGGCACGGCCCAGAACAAGCAGTGGAGGAGCCAGGCGGTGAACGACACCTACGAGCCGGGCTCCACCTTCAAGGCCCTGGTGCTGGCCGCAGCACTGGAGGAAGGCGCGGTGTCAGAGAGCGATACCTTCTACTGCCCCGGTTATTACATGGTGGAGGGCTGGCCAAAGCCTATCAGCTGCTCCAAAAAGGCGCCGGGCCACGGCACCCAGACCCTGGCGGAGGCGGTGCAGAACTCCTGCAACCCGGCCTTTATGCAGATCGGCCAGCGGCTGGGCATCGAGAAGTTTTATGAATATTTCCAAGCCTTCGGTCTGACAGAGCCCACCAATATCGATCTGAACGGGGAGGGCGTGAGTACGGTCTGGCCCCTGAACACGATGACCGGCGTGGACCTGGCGGTAGGCTCCTTCGGCCAGCGATTCACCGTCACCCCCATCCAGATGATCACAGCTTTCGCCGCTACCATCAACGGCGGCAAGCTGCTCCAGCCCTATGTGGTCCAAACGGTGACGGCCGCCGACGGCACGGTGGTGGAGAACACGGAGCCCACCGTGGTGCGGCAGGTGGTCAGCCAGGAGACCAGCGACAAGTGCCGGGAGATCCTCACCAGCGTGGTGATGGCCGAGAAGGGCACCGGCAAGAATGCCCGCCAGGCGGGCTACACCATCGGCGGCAAGACGGGCACCTCGGAGACCACCGTCCCCGGCGAGGTGGTGGTGTCCTTCATGGGCTTCGCCCCCGCCGACGACCCCCATATCCTGGTCCTGCTGGCCTACAACACCCCAGCCCGGTCCGCGGAGGGGAGCAGCATCGGCACCACCGGCACCTGGATCAGCGGCGGCAACATGGGTGCCCCCATGGCGGGCAAGCTGATCGGCGAGATCCTGGACTATCTGGGAGTGGAGAAGGAGTACACCGCCGACGAGGCGGCCCTGGCCGACCTCCAGACTCCCAAGGTCACCGGGATGACCCCCGCCGACGCGGAGGCTGCCCTGGAAAAGAAGGGGCTGGACTCCCGCACCGTGGGTGAGGGCGAGACAGTCACCGCCCAGGTGCCCGCGGCCGGCTCCGTCATCCCCGGTGAGAGCACCGTGATCCTCTATCTGGGCGGCGCGGAGCCGGAGGAGACGGGCACCGTGCCCGACGTCACCGGGATGAGCTTCGCAGCGGCCCGCTCTAAGCTGGAGTCCGCCGGGTTCTTCATGCGGGCAGCAGGAGCGGCCACCTATCTGGGCTCCTCCAGCAAGGCTCAGGGCCAGAGCGTGGCCGGCGGAGAGACTGCGGCCATCGGCACCATCGTAGACGTCACGTTCAGCACACCTCAGGTGGAGGACGGATACCTCTACGACGGATAAGAAGACACAGGCGGAGAAAGACCTGATTTTTTGCGGCGGTCTTTCCTTATTTCGCACCTCTTAAAGAAAATGAAACCCACCCTTGAGGGGTGACACCATGAAGCTGCGAGATCTGCTCGCCGGCGTCCCCCTCACGGGGGGCAACGCCGACCTAAATATGGAAATAAATTCCATATCGTATGACAGCCGGACCCTGGAGCCGGGCGCCCTGTTTGTGACGCTCTCAGGGTCCAAGACAGACGGACACCGGTATGTGGCCCAGGCGCTGGAAAAGGGCGCCGCCGCCATCCTGTGCCGGGAGCCGCCCCGGACAGGGAGCTGGCTCTCCACTCCAGATCCCAGGGCCGCCCTGGCCCGGGTGTCCGCCGCTTGGTTCGGATACCCGGGGGAGGAGATGACCCTGATCGGGGTCACCGGCACCAACGGGAAGACCACCACCACCTATCTTATCAAGGCCATGCTGGAAGGGGCGCTGAAGACCCGTGTGGGCCTGATCGGCACCAACCGAAACCTGATCGGTGCCCTGGAGCTGCCCGCCCACCGCACTACACCGGAGCCCTATGAGCTCCAGGCGCTGCTGCGGCGTATGGCAGACGCGGGATGCACCCATGTGGTGATGGAGGTCTCCTCCCACGCCCTGGCCCAGAGCCGGGTGGAGGGACTGACCTTCCAGGCGGGGGTGTTCACCAACCTGACCCAGGACCATCTGGACTACCACGGGACCATGGAGGCCTACCGGCGGGCTAAGGGGAGGCTGTTCCGCCAGTCGGAGCGTGCGGTGCTCAACCTGGACGACGAGGCGGGCCGGTGGTACCGGGAGCGGATCGCCTGCCCCTCCCTGACCTACTCTGAGAACAAGGACACGGCGGACCTGACCGCTAAGAACATCCGCCTCTTTCCCGGCCACGTGGAGTTCGAGGCGGTGGCCCGGGGGCAGATCACCCGGGTCCATCTGCCCATCCCCGGCGGCTTTACCATCTACAACGCCCTGGCGGCGCTGGCATGCGGGCTCTGCCTGGACATCCCGCTGGACAAGGCGGCCGCCCCCCTGCGTGCGGTGCGGGGGGTGAAGGGCCGGGTGGAGGTGGTGCCTGTCCCCACGGCCTACACCGTCATCATCGACTATGCCCACACGCCGGATGCCCTGGAGAACATCCTTACCACCGCCCGGGACTTCACTGCGGGCCGGCTGATCTGTGTGTTCGGCTGCGGCGGAGACCGGGACCGGGGCAAGCGCCCCCTCATGGGGGCAGTGGCCGCCGAGCTGGCTGACCTGGTGGTGGTCACCTCTGACAACCCACGCACCGAGGGGCCGGAGGATATCATCGAGGATATCCTGCCGGGCATGGAGGGGATGGACACCCAGTGCCACGTGGAGCCCGACCGTCCGGAGGCCATCTGCTGGGCCCTGTCCCAGGCGCGCCCGGGGGACGTGGTCGTGCTGGCTGGAAAGGGGCATGAGACCTATCAGGAGATCAACGGCGTCCAGTACCACCTGGACGAGCGGGAAGTCGTGGCCGGCTATTTCCGCGGCCAGCGGGAAGGCGCGGGAAAAAAGCAGGGACAGGGGACAGAAAACGGTGGAAAAGTCCCTGCGTATGTGGTAAAATAATACGCCATTGAGCACAGACCTGTGTGTGATACCCAAGAGAAAGAATGCCTGGAGGGTGGCAGCTATGTCATATATTCTCAGCTTTATCGTGGCCTTTGGAGTGACCTTTATTGCGGGACAGATCTTGGTCCCCCTGCTGCGCAAGTGGAAAGCGGGGCAGAGCATCCGGGAGGACGGACCCACCTGGCACATGTCCAAGCAGGGAACGCCCACCATGGGCGGACTGATGTTTATCCTGGGGATCGGGGTGGCCATTGTGACCGCGGGCTGGGAAGAGATCCAGCGGGGGAACTTTATCTATCTCTTCGTGTACCTCTTCGCTCTGGTGTTTGGAGCCATTGGCTTTGTGGATGACTTTCAAAAGCTGCGCCATCACGCCAACGAGGGGCTGACGGCCCTGCAGAAATTTCTCCTCCAGCTGGCGGCGGCGGTGGCGTTCACCGTGCTGCTGCGCAACTACGGATATCTGACCCCGAGTCTGTACATCCCCTTTTTTAATGTGGAGCTGGCCATGCCATGGGTGGTCTATATGATCTTCGCCGCCTTTGTCATGGTGGCTACCGTCAACGCAGTGAACCTGACGGACGGCATCGACGGCCTTGCCACGGGTGTGACGCTTCCCGTGATGCTGTTCTTCACGCTCGTCTCCATGACGGCGAAGCAGTGGGGCCTTGCCACGTTCCCGGCGACGCTTGTCGGCGCGCTCGGCGGCTTCCTGTTCTATAATTTCTACCCCGCCAAGACGTTTATGGGCGACACCGGCTCGCTGTATCTCGGCGGCGCGGTGTGCGGCCTTGCCTATGCGCTCGATATGCCGCTCGTGCTGCTGTTCGTGGGCCTCATCTACATCATTGAGACGCTGTCCGATATCCTGCAGGTGAGCTACTTCAAGCTGACGCATGGCAAGCGCATCTTCAAGATGGCCCCGATCCATCATCATTTTGAAATGTGCGGCTGGTCGGAGAAAAAGATCTGGGTGGTCTTCGTCTCCGTCACCGTGATCATGTGCGTGATCGCCTGGTTCGGCGTGCGCATCTGGTTCTGATCTGATTTCTGCACGCTATCCCGCGGAGAGGAGGTGCGGCCATGTCCCACAGAGAAAAGCAACTGAAAAAGAGTGCGGTGCGTGTTGTGGAGAGCGATCTCGGCGTCATTGACCTGCCGTACCTGCTGCTGACGCTGCTGCTGGTGGCCATCGGTCTGCTGGTGCTGTTCTCCGCAAGCTATGCCCGCGCTTATTACGAGACGAAAAACGCGGCCTCAGTCTTCGTGAATCAGCTCATCTTTGCCGTGATGGGCATCGGTGTGATGTGGCTCATCAGCCGCGTGCCATATGAATGGTATCAGAAGCTGTCGCTCCTGATCCTGGCTGCGTCCATCGGCCTGCTGGTCCTCGTGCCGGTCATCGGCACGGAGAGCGGCGGCGCGACGCGCTGGCTCGACTTCGGCTTCGTGAGCTTCCAGCCGTCTGAGATTGCAAAATTCGGCGTCATCTGCTCGTTTGCGGCCATTATGGCGGCGCACACGCGGGATATGAAGACGATCCGCTACGGCGTGGCACCCTATGTCGTGATCCTTGGCATCATCGCTGTGCTGCTCTACCTCGAACCGCACATGTCTGCGACGCTCATCATTCTGGCACTCGGCTTTATCCTCATGACGCTCGGCGGTACGGACTGGAAGTATTTGGTCGGCCTTGTTATTCTGGGCTGCTTGCTCGTTGCCGTTTATCTTCTGACGAAGGGCTACACCGGCGGACGCATCAGCGCATGGCTGCACCCGGAGAACGACCCGCTCGACAAGGGCCTGCAGGTGCTGCAGTCGCAGTATGCCATCGGCTCCGGCGGCCTGCTGGGCCTCGGCTTCGGCCGCGGCCGCCAGAAGTATCTCTACCTGCCGGAGGAGCATAACGACTATATCTTCGCCATTGCGTGCGAGGAGCTGGGCTTTGTAGGAGCCATCGGCATCCTCATCCTGTTCGCTCTGCTCATCATCCGCGGCTACTGGATTGCCATGCATGCGCGCGACCGCTTCTCCATGCTGCTGGCCGCAGGCCTGACGACGCTTCTGGCCCTGCAGGTGTTCCTGAACGTCGCCGTTGTGACGAATCTTCTGCCCTCCACAGGCATTTCGCTGCCGTTCTTCTCCTATGGCGGCACCGCGCTCATCATGCAGCTCGCCGAAAACGGCATCGTGCTGAATGTGTCGCGCAGCATTACCCAAAGTCCCAGATAGTCAAAGGAGGCAGGCCCATGAAGGCCGTATTCACCTGCGGCGGAACGGGCGGACACATCAATCCAGCCCTTGCCGTTGCGCGCGTGCTGCTCGAGCGCCGTCCGGACAGCGAGATCCTGTTTGTCGGCGCGGAGGACGGCATGGAAAACAAGATTGTCCCGCGCGAGGGCTTCCGGCTGGAAACCGTGAAGATCTCCAACTACCAGCGCAGGCTGACGCCCGCCGCGATCTGGCACAATCTCGTGACCGTGCAGCGCATGG
>ERZ827469.3362-NODE-3362-length-10627-cov-3.168369_pt1 | contig 10627 bp, 6 predicted proteins | sample MGYA00519917_ERZ827469 | MGnify/ENA primary metagenome ERZ827469 (study PRJEB31778, sample SAMEA3449314) | human gut metagenome | biome: human gut; feature: human-associated habitat; material: faeces | place: United Kingdom | collected 2010/2012 ... | reverse complement strand
CGCCTCGATATCATCCACTACAAGGCAGCCACCGCAGCCGCTTCCGGGGTTACGCGCGCTGAGGCGGTCGAGGAAGCCGCGAGGCACATTGCCGAGCGCTTCGCAGCCTTGCGCGATCGGGGAGCGCGGCCTTCGGATATGGCGGTGTTGCTGGGCACTATGGGAAATGCCGACGTGTACGCGAAGGCTTTGCGCGAGGTTGGTTTGGAGAGCGTCATCGCAGGCGGGTCGGTGTTCTCGACCACCGCCGAGGCGCGTCTTGTCGCCGATCTTTTGCGCTATGCGGTCGATGAGGCTGACGAAGCCGCCCTGTTCTCCATCCTCACCTCGCCTCTTTTCGCCGTCAGCGACGATGCGCTGCTCTCCCTTGTGGTCACCTGCGATGAGGACGGCGCGTTCGGCCGCAGATCGCTTTGGCGCGGGTTCTCGGATCCTCGGGAGGATGAGAGCACGTGGATCGGCGAGGAGGATGCGCGCATGCTCGCGCTGGCTCGCCGCACGCTCGGCTGGTTTTCGACGCGCGCTCGCAAGGGCTTCGCGGAGCGTGCGCTGCGTGAGCTTTTCCTGGAGACAGGTTATCTCGACCGCCTTCAAAAGTGCGGCGCGGTTGGGCTGGCCGCTGCGGGCAACCTTGCCAAGGCGGCGCGCATCGTCGGCGCTTTCGAGGCGAATGCCTGCGGCATCGCCTCCCTTTCCCATGCTTACGCCGATCATCTCGCAACCGCGAAGGAGGCGCCGGGATCTCTTGCGACCGTCGGCGCCGATTTCGTGCAGATCATGACGGTCCATGCGTCGAAGGGCCTTGAGTTCGCCCACGTCGCCATCGCCGATTTGGGGAAAGGCGTGTCGAGCGCGCCTTCTCTCATCGCTGAGAACATCGGCGATAATACATTTGCATCCGCACGTCACAAGCCTGCGGATGCGGCGGGCAAGGTGGCGGATAAGCTTCGGTCGTTCGTATTCGAAGAGGGGGAGGGCGCCATCGCGCCGGGTGCCTCCACGCCCGGCGCGCTGCACGAGGAGCTCGAGGAGCGCGTTGCCGCGCAAACTCTCGCCGAAGCGCAACGCTTGCTCTACGTCGCGCTCACCCGCGCTGGGAAGTCTCTTGTCTTGAGCTATGTGACCCGCTCCCGGCCCGAGCTCGCCTACGAGGGGGACGGGATCTACGGCGACGTGTACAGCGCGTTGCGCTGGGCTTGCGACAACGATGAATGTCGTTCGCTGTGCGAGTACGGGGGCAGCGCGCCTGCGCGTGTGGATTTTCACTATCTGAGATCGTCTGCGGACGACGAGGGCGATGTCGCTGTCCCCGATGTCGCCGCCGTGCCTTCGCCTGACGTGGCCCCCGTGTTCGAGGTGGCGCTTCGTCGAGAGCCCGCCTCGGTGTTTTCGGTGCCGTGCGAAGGCGCTCGCGCGAACGTCGAATCGTATTCCTCTCTCAGCTCTGTTTCGGGCGATCTGCCGACGATCGCAGTGCGCAGCGAAGCGAATTTCGCGGTCGGGACAACCGGGGAGAGCGCGGTTTCGGCCTCTTCTTCCGAGTCTTTTCGCGACGAAGACGACGACGCGACCGCCCTCGGCGAGGCGTTTCATCGTCTCGCGCAGCTCTCCGTCGTCCGCGAGCGCGTTCGCGGATCCGGGCGCCTGGAGATGCCCGAGGGGTCTTGCATCGAGGCGCAGGTTCGCCGCTGCGGCTTGTCCGACGGTCAGGAGGAACGGCTTCGCAGGGCGTTGGAGCTCTGGTTCGGAAGCGATCTGGCTGCTTCGTTTGCGCGACGGGGCGAGCTTGCGGCGGAGGTCGACTTCATGGTTGCCGTAGGAGATGTTGATTCCGACGGTTTTTTCCTGGAAGGTCAGATCGACGCCCTTTGCGACGACGGATCGGGGTGCGCGTTTCTCATCGACTATAAAACGGGCGGTTTCCCAGGGGAGCCGGCGAGTGATGTTGTCGAGAAGCACGCCTTTCAGGCGATGTGCTACGCCTACGCGCTGCTTCGCGAGGGATACCGCCGTGTCGAGGCATGCTTTGCGAGGGTTGAGCACGCGTGCTCCGATGCAGATGAGCCGCAGATGGTCGCTTACGTGTTCGATGAATCCGAGGTCGACGCGCTCGAGCGGCTTCTGCTCGAGGCGCGTAAAGCGCGATGCCCGCGATGACCGTACGTTCGTTATCTCCCCGCTGTCTGATCGAAGGTGATGCTCGCTCATGAACTTGTCGAAAACCCGGTACACGCGCGGGATTCAGTGTCCCAAAATGCTTTGGATGGATGCGCATATGCCCGAGAAGTTCGATGATTCCGTTTTGAACGAGGCGATTCTCGAGTCGGGCGATAACGTGGGCGATCTCGCCATGGGTTATTTCGGGCCTTTCGTCGAGGTTTCGTTTGATCCTCGTGATTTCGAGGGGATGGCCCGACGTACGCGCGCGCTCCTTGCGGATGGGGCTCGCGTCATCTGCGAGGCGACCTTTTGCCACGAGGGCGATGTGTGCATGGTCGACATTCTGCGTGTCGAGCCGGATGGTTTGCACCTGGTGGAAGTGAAGTCGTCCACGCGCGTTCACGATGTCTATTATCACGACATGGCGTTTCAGTACGATCTGCTGCGTCGATGCGGCTATGAGGTGAAAAGCGTATCTTTGATTCATATCGATAACAGCTACGTGTTCGACGGCAAGCTCGATCTCGCGCGCTTGTTTCGCGTTGAGGATTGCACCGAGCGCGTGGTCTCGCTTGCGGCGAATGTTCGCGAACGTGCAGCGTATCTCAAGGCGGTGGCTTCCGAGCCCCTCGAGCCGGGTTCGGATCAAGGGGCGGCGGATGTGCTCGACGTCGCCTGTCCGGCGGGTCTGTTGCCGCTAACCTGCGAGGATGCATCTTGCGCTGCTTTCTCGTTCGGAGACGAGCGCGATGCGTTCGCCATCGGTCCTCACTGCAAGAGCCCTTATCCCTGCGGGTACCGCGATTGGTGCTGGCGAAGCGTCGTCCATCCCAGCGTGTTCGACCTGGGCGGCTTCGGCTTGGAGAAGACGTTCAAGCTCGCTCGTGCGGGCGTGGTCTCCTTCGACGATGTCGTTTCGAGCGGGCTTTCCCTCAAATTCATACCCGCCCGTCAAGTGGAGGCGTACAGGACGGGAAAGCGCTTCATCGTGGACGTTGCCTCCGTGCGCCGTTTTCTTCAAGCCTTCGAAATTCCTTTGTATTTTCTCGATTTCGAGACGTATCAACCTGCGGTTCCTACGTTTGTCGGAGCGAGGCCTTACCAGCAGATTCCCACGCAGTACTCGCTTCACATCGTCAGGGACAAGGGCGCAGTTGTCGAATTGGGCGCTTGTCCGACCGACGGGTCCTGGGAGCATCGCGAGTTCCTCGCCGAAGCGGGATCGGATCCGCGCCGTGAGGTTGCGGAGGCGCTCGTGCGCGATATCCCGGTGGACGCATGCGTGGTGGCGTACAACATGAGCTTCGAATGCGCGGTCATCAAGGGGCTTGCCGATGCCTTTCCCGATCTTTCGGACCATCTTCTCGCCGTTCGCGATCGCTTCGTCGATCTGATCGTGCCGTTTCGAAGCGGGTCGTGCTACGCTGCCGCGCAGAACGGTTCGTTTTCGATAAAGGCGGTGCTTCCCGCGCTTTTCCCCGACGATCCCGCTCTCGATTATCGGTCGCTCGAAGGCGTTTGCAACGGCGCGCAGGCGTCTGCGACGTTCACCGAGCTTGCTCATATGGAGCCTGAGGAGGCGAGGCGGGCCCGTGAGAACCTTCTGCGATATTGCGAGCTCGACACGCTCGCGATGGTGCGGATTTGGCAATGGCTCGAACATGCTGCGGCGAGCGAAAACGGCTTCGAGCCTGAAAGGAGCATCGAATGATCAACACGGCGAAGACGGCCGCTGCCGCATCGCTTGCGCAGCGTGCCCATTCGGGCCAATTGGACAAGGCGGGCGAGCCCTACGTCAAGCATGCGTTCGCCGTCGCCGAGAAGATGGACGACGAGGATTCGACGTGCGCGGCTCTTCTGCACGACGTCGTCGAGGACACCGACTTCACGCTCGACGACCTTCGCGCCATCGGCATGAGCGAGGCGGTGGTGGAGGCGGTCGATCTGCTGACGCGCGGTCCTGACCAAGACTACTTCGCGTACGTGCTCGCGCTGCGCGATCACCCGATTGCTTCGAAGGTCAAGCGCGCCGACCTCGAGCACAACGCCGACCTTTCGCGCTTCAAGCGTTTGACGTCGTTCGATATGCGCAGACGGGCGAAGTACCTTGAGGCCCTCGCGCTGCTCGACGGCGATGTTGAAGGTTGCAAGCTCGCGTGCAACCGCGATGCGCTGCGCGCACTCGGCCTCGGCGGTGCGCCGAAACCCTCTGCGCCTCCCCATCGATGAGGTCGCGCTTTGCGGGCGTGATGCGCGCGGGGCGTCCTCGTCGTTCGGAGATGGCGTGACGTCGTTTACGTCCGCGGCCGTTTGCGCTTCGCCTTGGGTATACTTGCCATCATGGCACAGTTGAAACATAGCGATGGAGGCGAGAAGCTCGAGCGAATCAAGCGGGAGCTGTCCGAAGTTCCCGCTTTGCCCGGGGTCTACCTTTGGAAAGACGCCTCGGGGCAGGTTATCTACGTCGGCAAGGCGAAGCAGCTGCGCGCACGCATGCGCCAGTACGTCAACTTCCAAGACGACAGGGCGAAGATCCCGCTTCTCGTCGAGCGGATCGACTCTTTCGAGTACATCGTCGTCGACAACGAGCACGAGTCGCTTGTGCTCGAGAAGAACCTCATCAACCAGCACAGCCCGTTTTTCAACGCCGATTTCAAAGACGACAAGAGCTATCCTTTCATAGCCCTGACGAAAGGCGATGTGTTCCCCGCTATTAAATACACGCGCGAGAAGCATCGATCGGACACGCGCTATTTCGGCCCGTACACCGACAGCCGCGCGGCGCGGGACATGGTCGACATCGCCCGCCGCGTCGTGCCCCTGTGCGCTTGCTCGTGCGCGGATTGGCGTCAGATGAAGCGTCGGCTCGACAAGGACCCGCTTGCGTTGCTCGGTGCGGAAGCCCGTCCGTGCTTCGACGCACATGTCGGTCTCGGGCCGGGTGCATGTTGCGGACGCGTGACGCCGGAAGAGTACGCGGATAACGTCAAGCGCATCACGCGCTTTCTCTCGGGCCATCATCGCGAGTTCATCGAGGAGCTCACCTCGGAGATGCAGCAGGCCGCAGCCGATCTCGATTTCGAGCGGGCGGGGCGCGTGAAGGCGCGTATCGACACTATCAACTCGTTGACCGACAAGCAGCATGCGATCTCCTCGCGCAATCTCGACGCCGACGTCATCGGCATCTATCGCGAGGAAACCGTCGCGGGCGTCCATGTTTTCATGGTGCGCGAGGGACGCATTATCAACTCGAACGAGTTTGTGCTCAACCGCGGATCCGATGTCCCCGATCAGGATCTTCTGCACAACTTCCTCCTGCGCTATTACGACACGACCACGTCGATCCCTCATGAGGTCATCGTGCGCGAGAACCCCGACGACGTCGAGGTCATGCAGGAGTGGCTCACGGGAAAGCTGAACTCGCCTCATGGGGCCAAGGTGCGGTTCGTCGAACCGCGTAAGGGGGAGAAGGCCGAGCTCGTCGACATGGCGGAAACGAATGCGAAGCACACTCTCATGCGCTACAAGGTGAGGACGAACTACGATGACAAGAGGATCAACGACGCCTTGATGCAGTTGGAAAGCGCGCTCGCCCTCGACGGTCCGCCCATGCGCATCGAGTGTTTCGACATCTCGACCATTCACGGCTCCTACACCGTGGCTTCGATGGTCGTGTTCACGGGGGGCAAGCCCGACAAGAACCAATATCGTAGGTTCAAGATCAAGACGCCGCTCGACGAGGCGAACGACTTTCTTTCCATGCAAGAGGTGATGAGCCGTCGTTACGCGCCCGAGCGCATGGCGGATGAGCGGTTCGGCAGCAAGCCCGATCTCATCATCCTCGACGGTGGCAAACCCCAGCTTGCGGCCGTGCTCGCCATGTTCGATGAGATGGGCGTAGACGACATCGCCGTATGCGGTCTGGCGAAGCGCGACGAGGAGCTGTTCGTTCCTTGGCAGGATTCAGGCCCGGTGGTGCTGCCGGGAGGCTCGGCCTCGCTCTACCTTGTGAAGCAAGTGCGTGACGAGGCTCATCGCTTCGCCATTACCTTTCACCGGGAGCTGCGCGGCAAGGGGATGACCGCCTCGATTCTCGACGATGTGTGGGGGATGGGGCCGGTGAGGAAGAAGGCCCTCCTCAAGCACTTCAAGTCGTTTAAGAACCTGAAGAACGCCTCGCTCGAGCAGATAAAGGAGGCGGGCGTCGTTCCCGATGAGGTGGCGGAGGAGCTCTATCGCGTTCTCGGGCAGTATAATGAAGAATCCGATGCGGCGCGCAGCCGGCTGAACGACCAGCTCGACGCATGATCTTGCGCGCATGGCATCCGTGTTCGAGGATGCCTCGCGAACGAAAGGAATCACCATGGTGCAGGAAACGTTGGAAATCGAGAACATGCCGGGATTGGTCATCGTGACGGGCATGAGCGGCGCGGGGCGCACCGAGGCGATGCACGTGTTCGAAGATCTGGGTTATTTTTGCGTCGACAACCTTCCGTCCAACCTTATTCCCAACCTCGTCGAGCTCAACGGCCTCGGCGGCGGGGAAGGCGAGCATAGAAAGCTCGCCGTTGTCTGCGATGCGCGAAACGGTGACTACTTCGGCTCGCTTGGCGAGGAGCTCTCGGAACTCAAAAAGCTCGGCGTCGAGTACAAGATGCTCTTTCTCGATGCCGACGACGACAAGCTCGTATCGCGTTACAAGTCGAGCCGACGCCGCCATCCCATGTGCACCGACGGCACGACGATCGCTCAGGGCATCGAGCGTGAGCGCCGCTTGCTCATGGATCTTCACGACGAGGCTGATTACGTTATCAACACCACCGATATGCTCCCTCAAAAGCTTCGCAGCACCATTCGCTCGCTTTTCGGGACGGGCAACGAGCGTCGAGGCCTTGCCGTGACGGTTTACTCGTTCGGGTTCAAGCACGGGGCTCCAATTGACGCCGATCTCGTCATGGACGTGCGCTTCTTGCCGAACCCCTATTACGATCCCGACTTACGCCATCTCACCGGGCTCGACGAGCCCGTTCGCGACTTCGTCATGCTGCGCGAGGAGACCATCGAGTTCAACAAGCGCTGGCATGAGCTGCTCGACGTCGTCATGCCCGGTTACGTCGCCGAGGGAAAGCAGCAGCTCGCCATCGGCGTCGGGTGCACGGGCGGGCAGCATCGCTCGGTTGCCCTCGCCGAGTCGACAGGCGATTACCTGAAGACGAAGGGATATCGCGTTTCGGTCGCTCATCGCGATCTCAAGCTCGCGGAGCGCACCGTCGCGACCGACGCGGCTCGATAGGCGGGCGCTGAGCTATGGTCGCGCGGCCTGCGTTTCGGATCGACCCGTCCGCGACGGCGTCGTTTTCGGCTATAAAAGACAAGATTCCCCGGATCGAAATGCGCATCGGGCCAGGCAGGCACCTGCGCGCCGTCGTCATCGGCGGCGGCACCGGCGCCCCTATGTCCATCCGCACGCTCCTCTCGCTCGGGGTTGAGACAAGCGCCGTCGTCGCCATGGCGGACGACGGCGGTTCCACCGGCGTCCTACGCGAGGAAGCCGACGTCACCCCTCCCGGCGATATTCGCAAATGCATCGCGGCGTTCGCGAAGGATCCGAGTGATCCTTTGGTGAGGGCGTTCAAGTATCGCTTCGCCGTCGCGCGTGATCATGCGCTCGGCAACCTCATGCTCGCGGCCCTTGAAGACGCCTGCGGCTCGTTTCCCGAGGCGATTTCCATTTGCGAGCGTCTGCTCGACGCGCAGGGGCACGTCTACCCCTCGACGCTCGATCACGTCACGCTGAGCGCGCGCACGCGCGACGGGCGGCTGCTTGACGGCCAGGCCGTCGCCTGCCATTCCCGCACGGCGCTCGAATCGGTCGAGCTGCATGGTTCGTGCGGCGCCGTCAAGCCCTATGCTCCGGCGCTCGACGCCATCAGGGGGGCGGACCTCATCGTGTTGGGACCGGGTTCGCTTTTCACCTCGGTCATACCGAACCTGTTGGTGCCGGGCGTTATCGACGCCATCGCGCAATCGCGCGGCCGCGTGCTGTTCGTGTGCTCTTTAGCCGACGTACAGGGCGAGACCTGGGGGCTTACCGCGCGCGAGCACGTCGAGGCGTTGTGCGCTCATGGCATGGAGGGCCTTCTCGACTACGTGCTGGTGCATTCAAGCGTGCCCCTGCGCGCCGAGAGCCCCGCGACCGATCGCTTCATCGCGGTATCGGGCTCGGACTTGGAGCATTCCTCCACCTCCGATCTCGACGATTACGAGCTTGCGAACAAGACGCGTCCCGTTGCCATAAGCTACCGCGACATGATGGCCATACAGGCGAAAGGCCCCATCGTGATAGCGCGCGACCTCGCCGATCCGGAACACCCGACCTGGCATGCCCCCCTCGCGATGCGGGAGGCGTTTCACCAGGTCATAAAGATGTCGATAGCGCGAAGGCGCTAACGGGGGAGGGCGCATGTCGTTCACATCGGAGGTAAAAGACGAGCTTGCGCACGCCGTCGCCGAATGCTCGCATTGCGAGAAGGCAACGCTTGCCGCGCTCGTGCGCATCGAGGGGACGCTGTTCGTGAGCGGGCCGGGGCGCTACCGTATGGAAGTCGCCACCGACGTCGCGTCGGTGGCGCGGCTGATCATCCGCCTGCTCCATACGCTCTATCGGCTGCAAACCGAGCTGACCGTGCGTCGCTCCGTATTGCATAAGACGCCGAACTACCTGATCGAAGTGCCCGCTCAGCCCGCGTTGGCGCCGGCGTTGCGTGACATGGGGGTCCTTTCTGCCGACGGGGGCCTCGAGCTCGGGATCGATCCCGAGCTCGTGGCGAAGCAGTGCTGCGCGGCAGCGTATCTGCGCGGCGCGTTCCTCGGATCGGGTTTCATCTCCAACCCGAAGAGCGATTTTCATTTCGAGATCATCGTTGAAAGCGCCGAGCTGGCGCAGGGGATCGTCGACCTCATGGCGGAGAAGGGCATCGCCGCTCGCATCATGCAGCGTCGCAGCTCGTATATGGTCTACTTGAAAAGCGGTAATGCGATATTGGAGTTCCTCGCGTTCGCCGGCGCTCATCGGGCGGCTCTTCTCATGGAGGAGGAACGCGTGGTGAAGTCGGTTCGAAACGATGTGAATCGTGCGATCAACGCCGAGCTTGCGAACCAGCAGAAGTCGAGCAACGCGGCGGTCGAGCAGCTCTACGCCATTCGCGTCGTGCTCGAGCATTACGGGATGGAGAACCTGCCGCCCGCCTTGCAAGAGTTCATCAAGCTGCGTGTCACGTATCCCGATGCGACGCTCAAAGAACTCGGCGCGCATTCGACGCCGCCGTTGTCGAAATCGGCAATCTATCATCGCGTTCGCCGATTAGAGAGCATGGCCCGCGAGATAAGCGAGTCGGAGCGTTAAACTAGAGCAGAGCGTCCGTATGCTGGACGCCCTTCATGCTATTGTGTGGCTGTCAGCTAAAGCGCCTTCGGGCGATTTACGAGATGGTATCTTTTGAAAGGAGATACGCATGGCAATCAAAGTTGGTATCAACGGTTTCGGTCGTATCGGTCGCCTTGTTTTCCGCGCGATGGTCAACGATCCCGAAATCGAGGTCGTCGCCGTCAACGATCTCGGTGATATCCCCACCATGGCTCATCTTCTCAAGTACGATTCTGTTCACGGGCGCGCCTTCGATGTCGTCGAGGTGACCGAGGAGGGCTTTGTCGCCGACGGTCATGCGGTGAAGGTGCTCTCCGAGCGCGAGCCTTCCAACCTCCCTTGGGGCGAGCTCGGGGTCGACGTCGTCGTGGAATCCACCGGCATCTTCAAGACCGGAGAGCTCGCTTCCAAGCACATCGAAGCCGGGGCTCGCAAGGTCGTCATCACCTGCCCCGCCAAGGGCGAGGACATCACCGTGGTCATGGGCGTCAACGACGGAAAATACGACGCCGAGAAGCACAACATCGTCTCGAACGCGTCGTGCACCACGAACTGTCTCGCGCCGGTTGCCAAGGTCCTGCTCGAGAACTTCGGCATCAAGCGCGGTTATATGAACACCATCCATGCGTACACCAACGATCAAAAGATCCTCGATCTCCCTCATAAGGATCTGCGCCGTGCCCGCGCCGCCGCCATGTCGATGATCCCCACCACCACCGGCGCTGCTCGTGCGGTGTCTCTCGTCCTCCCCGAGCTTGCCGGCAAGCTCGACGGCGCTGCTCAGCGTGTTCCCACTCCGACCGGTTCCGTGACCGAGCTCGTTGCCGTCTGCAATAAGACTGTCACCGCCGACGAGGTCAACGCCGCAATGAAGGCCGCTGCGAACGATTCCTTCGGCTATACCGAGGAGCAGATTGTTTCCTCCGACATCATCGGCATCACTTACGGCTCGCTGTTCGATGCGACGCAGACCAAGGTCACGCCTCTTGACGGCGGCAAGACTCTTGTCAAGGTCGTTTCCTGGTACGACAACGAGAATTC
>ERZ827469.3361-NODE-3361-length-10629-cov-3.107622_pt1 | contig 10629 bp, 10 predicted proteins | sample MGYA00519917_ERZ827469 | MGnify/ENA primary metagenome ERZ827469 (study PRJEB31778, sample SAMEA3449314) | human gut metagenome | biome: human gut; feature: human-associated habitat; material: faeces | place: United Kingdom | collected 2010/2012 ... | reverse complement strand
TGATGAAATAGGGGGTGGAAACAGTGTACAATTTCATTTTGAATTGCTGGAAGCTAGGTAAAATCACCGAGAACGATGTGGAAGCGTTTGCGGTTAAGGGATATATCACAGAGGCCCAGGCTCAAGAAATCCTCGCAGTGCCTAAAGGCAGATAGGGGGGGAGTTATGGCACAAATCAATTGCTTTATCGAAAAAAGATACCTGAGCATCGAACCAGCCGTAGATATCACCACAGGGAGCATTGGAAGTATCCAGTGCTCCTTTACTTTTGACGCCGAATGGGAGGGGCTGACAAAGACAGCAATCTTCAAGGCGGCTGACGGTCAGACCTATCCTGTATTGATTACCGATGACACTTGCACAGTGCCCAACGAAGTAATAACCGATGGATGCTATATCACTATGGGCGTTATGGGGACAAGAAACGGTGATGTGGTGGTAGCGACTGAGTGGCAAAACGGTGACCTTAACACCGGCTGTTACACCGCTATAGCCCCGCCCTCGGAGGACATCTATCTGCAAATCCTCAACGAATTTTCCACCAGCACGGCCAAAGTGGATGCGGCAGCCGATAAAGTCCAGGCATCGGCAAACGAGATACAGGCGAGTTTACCGGCTATTCACGCCGATGCGGAGACAGCCAAGGCCAAAGCAGCAGAGGCTACAGCCGCAGCAGGAGAGGCGGCGAAGAGCCTTGACAAGGCCAAAGAGTATCAGGATGCGGCTCAGGCTTCTGCGGCGGATGCTCTGGCAAGCGCACAGGCGGCGCAAGAGGCTGAGGAAAATGTGGCAGCTATGCAGAGCAGTGTCCAACAGACAGCGGAGCAGGTAGGCGCCGATAAAGCCGACGTGGCCGCCAACACCCAAACAGTCACCAGCCTAGCCCAGCAGGTACAGGAGACAGCTGACGGGTTTCCGGCGGTTGCGGACGCTGCAAAAGCCGCCGTAACTGCGGAGGGCGCAAAGCAAGTCAAGGCGGTGTCCGATAAAGGCACAGAACAGGTCAGCGCCGTCAATACAGCGGGGGCAACCCAGATAGCCAATGCCCAAGCACAAGCCGACCGCGCCCAGCAGGAGGCGGACAGGGCAGAGCAGGAAGCAAATAGGGCGGCAGCCATTGATGCCTACACCAAAGCAGAGATTGACAGCAAATTTGACGCTATCAATACCATTATGGTGCCGATGCTGATTAAATGCTACGGAATTAGAGAGGCCATGCACCAATTTGTGTCTGCTTATGCAGGAGGTGCGAATGATTTATCCCCCATCGTCGGGCGCTTCTTTCAGGCCGCGGTCAGCACAATCGGAGAAACATACACTTCACGCTTTTACAAATATAGCTCCAATACAAGCACGGAAGGCATTAAACTGGATGATAACGCGGGGCTTACCTGCATTCCATCAACCATTGCCACCGCTGGTACAGACGATTACGCCAATCTCCCGTTGTTTGCGTGCTTTGACTGCAACTATACCATCGATGCTGACACGCTGGAGCCAGTGATACACGCCATCAAGGATGTTTACGGCGAATTTACCTCAACGCCCACCGACAGCTTTGTCGGCGTGCTTCAAATGACCGGCTGGGTGCGGCGCACCAGCGGCGAAACCACCAAAACCGTGGAATACAAGGCACAGAAAGCGGATGGATTTGAGCCTTTGCCGGAAGCGGTACGGGCCTTAGACAACACCGTGCGTTCCTTTGTGATCCACGCCAAATATGCGGCAGGCTACAACTCGGCGGGGCTGCTTTCCAGCGTTTCCGGCGTACAGCCTGCGACATCACGTCCCGGTTCGGAGGGCTCGACCCCCATCAGCCATGACAGACAGATTGCTTTGTGGCAGGCCCGCGGAAATCAATACTGCGGTTCCAGCCTTTGCGATATTGCCTTTGTACAGCTTATGCTTGAGATTAAGTACGCAGTCCTTGGCTCGGCGCAGGTCATGCAGGGCTGCCGCAGTTATTCAACCTCGTACAAAGCCGCCGTTGCCGAAAACGGCGTTACCCGTGTTTTATTGACAGCAGCAAACGCCGCATTTTTTGTGGCTGGCAGTTGTGTATCACTCGGTACCGGCAATAACAGAGCGGCGGCAACCTGTTATGACATCTGTGACATATCCAAAATCACAAGCATTGAGGACGTAACGATTGACGATGTTGCATACAAGGCCATAAACCTCGACACCGAAACAACCTTTAATACCACAACAGACACCTACATCATCCCGCAGCCGTGGCGAACCGGCAGCACAGACGATGTGCCGGGCAACGACGGCAGCCCATACAGCAACACCTCCGGCAAGGAGCCCTTTAAGATCCAGGGCATTGAGCTTATGCTTGGGTTTTATGAGGTGCCTGCTGATACCACACTTTATGAGGATGCAGAAAAGTACACGGTATATCTTAACCGCAAAGCATCGGAAATTGCATTGGGCGGCAGCGGTACAAACCCTGTAACGGTTGGTACGATTCCCAAAGAGGAAACAGCAAGCTGGGGTTGTGTTGCCGAGCTTAATTGGGATGCAAATAACCAGGAAGCCTATATGCTTGCTCAAGAGATGGGTGGCTCAACCACCACCGGCTACCGTGCGAGGGTGTATCGCGATGCGGCTGCAACTACCGGATGGCGTGAGTGGCCGGCCTTTGGTTACTTGAAAGTTGGCGGCAGCGGCGGTTTTGCGTGCGCTGGTTTGTACGCTGGCCTCGGCACTGTCGGCTGGGACATCGGCGCCCGCGCGTGCGGCTCCGGCGGCAACAGGGGCGATTTTACATCGGCGTATGAGGAGGACATGCTCATATGATCGAGTTCATCACCCACTACTGGCTGGAAGTGATCTTTGGAGCCGTCTTGACCGGCTTCGGTGTCGCCTACCGGGGACTTTCAAAGCGAGTCAGGGAGCAGGACGCCATCAAGCAGGGCATCGTGGCCCTCCTGCGCGACCGGATCATCCAGGCTTACAACCACTACATGGACAAAGGATACTGCCCCATCTATGCCCAGGACAACCTGCACATGCTTTATGAGCAGTACCACAGCCTGGGCGGCAACGGGACAGTGACAAACTTAGTAGGGGAGCTGAAAAAGCTCCCCACCGAGAAAAGGGAGGAGAGCTAAAGCTTTGGAAATCTTAAAAGCGCTGTCCAAGCGGCTGGACAAGCTGCTGACCATCAAAAGCATCGTGACCATCGTACTGACTGGCGTGTTTGCCGTGCTGGCCTTAAAAAGCGTCGTCAGCGGCGAGCAGTTTCTGGTGATTTTTACCACCGTCATCGCCTTTTACTTTGGCACCCAGTCGGAGAAAAGCGGTTCGGGACAGGAGTAAACCCATATGAAGACCATCTTTCGCGAAAAATTCAAGGTGACCCAGGGCTACGGCCCTGTCCACGGGGGGTTAGACATCGTGGGCCTTTGCGGCACCGATATTATCAGTCCGGTGGCCGGAACCGTCAAGTCCTCCACCATCATCTTAGACAAGAACAACCTCACCTGGGAGTGGGGCAACTACGTCCGGGTGGACGACTCGGAGGGAATGCGGTACTTTTTCTGCCATATGGATTCCCGGGCCGTCAAGGTGGGGGACAAGGTGCAGGTGGGCGACAAGCTGGGGGTTATGGGGAATACCGGCTACAGTTTCGGGGCCCACTGCCACTTCGAGGTGCGGACGGCAAAAAACATCCGGGTCAATCCGGCAAATGTTCTGGGCATCCCCAATGGGTGCGGCGTCTACACGGTGGAATCGGCCCCTAAGTGGGAAAAAACATCAGATGGCTGGACCTACGGCGGCGTCAAAAACGCATGGAAACAGATTGACGGCCGGTGGTACTGGTTCGACGGGAGCGGAATCGCCGTCACAGGCCCGAAAGTCGTCGGGGGAAAGAGCTACTGGTTCGCCCAAAAGCCCTTTCACGGGGTTAAGGAGTGCCAGCTTCTCATGACGGACGCAAACGGCACTCTCCGATAAAAGATGTCATGGAATGTCCGGTCCCCCTTGTGCTAGGATAAAATGGGGCAGGGAACTTAAGCGGCCTTTTCCCGCTGGGGGAGAGGCTTTTGCTTTTTAGCAATCATCCATTGACAACCGGTTTTGTCCAGAAAGGAAAAGAATATGAGCGAATTTGAAAAACGGGGCCTAGGGCTGTTGGCCACCGCCGCCGACCCCCGGGACTATGTGTTCGGGGCTACATACGGCGCGGAGACGCTGCCCGAGAGCTACCAGACCGACATTTCAGGCATCAAAGTCCACGACCAGGGGGAATATCAAAACTGCGGCACACACGCCCTTTCCGCCCACGTGGAAATCGGCCTCAAAAAGGCCGGAAAGTACCAGAAGGTGAGCTTTCCCTGGTATTACGGCAACCGCCGCTACTCGGAGAATAAGGGCGAAGGAACAGAGGCCCGCGGCCTTTTAAAAGCTGCACAAAAGGATGGGGGATTGTATCTTACTGACTACCCCTACGAGGAGGAAGTCCCAAAAGCCATCGAAACTTTCGAGAAATATTTCGAGAGCTTCAAAACAAAGGCTCAGAACATCCGCATCAAGAACTACTACCAGTGCAATACGGTAGACGAGGTGAAGCGGGCCGTCTACTACTACGGAAGCGTACTTGTAGGCACTATCGTCTTCAAGAGCTTTTACGAGATCACGGCGGAAAACCCCGTCATGCCAGAACCCCGTATCGACAAAGGCAGCCTGGAACCTATGGCAGGCGGCCACATGATGCTGATTGTGGGCTGGGACACGAATGGTTTCACCGTCCTCAACTCCTGGGGAGAGGGATTCGGCAAAAAGGGACTGTTTACCATGCCTTACAGCATTGTCACCTGGAGCCAGCGTCAGGGCTTCCCGCTGCCGCTCTTTGAGGCCTGGGCAGTGGATGGCGTGTACCTCAACGGCAAGCTCTTAGAGACTGGCGCGCCCTCCGTCACTCCGCCTACGCCCGCGGGGAACGACGGCTGGTACAAGCAAAATGGCAAATGGCGCTACCGGGAGAACGGAAAAGACGTTGTGGGCTGGAAAAAGGTCCAAAACGTCTGGTACTACATGAACGCCGACGGCTATATGCGTGTGGGCTGGCTCAAGGACAAGGGCGAGTGGTACTTCCTCAATCAAAACGGCGCGATGCAAACGGGCTGGAAGAAGCTGGATAACCGCTGGTACTGGTTCGACGCTTCCGGCAAGGCAGTTCGCGGCTTTCAGACCATTAACGGCAAGGACTACTACTTTGCTGAGCAGTGGTTCGAGGACGTGAAGGAGTGCCAGATGCTGCAGACGGATTCAAACGGCGCAATTGTGTAGAATAGGCCCCACCAGCTAAGCTGATGGGGCCTATTGCCGTTTATTGGTTTGTAGCAGGGTCCGCCGTTTGCTATAATGGAGTTATCCCGGTTGGATTCACGCGCAAGCTGCTCGAAACCGGGGTGCCGTCCGTTGTTTTTCAGAAAACCAGGAAAAAATATTTCCCATTCTCCAATCACTTTGCCCTTTTGAAACGTCTTAGCTAACGAAGGGAGGAATCACAATTGTTGATTGAAACAGCTTACCGAACTTACAGCGAGAATATGCTTCAAGCGATGATTCGTTTCTCCCGGGACGAAGCGGCGGCCAAGGACGCCGTCTCCCAGGCGTTTACCCAGGCTTTGATGAACCGGGCGATGCTGGAAGCCATGCCGGAGCCGGCCATGAAGGCGTGGCTTTACTCCGCCGCCCGCAACGCCCTCATCGATCTGAAACGCAAGGAGAGCCGATACACCCTAATGGACGAATGGCCTTTCGCGGAAAGTCTGCCCTGGGACCCCACCGACCGCCTGCTGGCGGAAAGTCTGGTGCAGAAGCTGCCCGGCGAGCTGCAAGCGGTGGTCTGCGGGAAGTATTATGAGGGGCTGAACTCTTCGGAAATCGGACAAAGTCTTGGTATTCCGGCCTCCACCGTCCGGACAAGGCTGCGCGCTGCTTTGAGCCTTATGCGCGGCATGATGAAAGGAGAAATCTGATGTTAGAAGCACTGATGAACAGCAACAAGCTCAACGTAAACTGCTCCGTCGCCTGCCTGATCAAGGATAACGAGGGCTTCCTCGACAATTTTAACGGCGTGAACCTGAACTGCGGCACCTACCTGGCCTCCGGCAGCGTCAACGCAAAACTGCTGTCCCTGGGGGCCAACATCAACACCGACCGGACCATCATCACCGGGGACGACGAAGAGTTTGTCCAGATTTCCGGCGGTGTCCTGGAAAACGGCGAGGATTTCGGCGGCGTTTTCGTCATCGCGGAAGGAAACCTCATCTTGCGGGGCGACGGGGTCCACGCCTTTGAAAAAGCGGCGGGAGCGGTGGTGTCCGGCACGGTGTACTATCCCGCTTCCTGCCCCCAGGACCTATTGTCCCGGGTGCAGGGGGAAAAGCGCCCCTATCCTGACGATGCCTTTGTCCTGCTGGGCGGGCGGGAACTGAAACACCTTCTGGCGGAGGTCCCGGCGAATGCAAAGAAAGTCTGGCTGGCGGGGGAAGTGTCGGCCTTCGACGGAAAGATGCTGGCGGCGGCCGAAGAACGCGGTCTGCACATCGTCTGTGACAGCCTTTTCACTACCGAAAGCCTCTACGGGCGCTACAACCCCCTTTTTGAGACGGCAGACCCCATCCTGGTGCCCGACGGCTATACCGTCACCGGCCCTCTGACCTTAAACGAGGCCACTTCGGTTCTGTACGGCGATAAAATCTACGTTCGCGGCCCGTTTATAATGGAGGAAAAGGACGCCGGCTGTTTAAGTGGCTTCCAGTCAATTCTTGTCAAAGGCACCGCAAGCCTGCCCGTTTCCTGCGCCAAGGCCTTCAAAGCGGTGGGAACCGCCGACAGCTACCAGCTGTTCGAAGGCCGCCTCTGCTCCATCAACGGGTGGCAGATTTTTTCCCACAGCCGGCTGAAAACCATGGTGGAACGGGGAGAACGGATAACGCTTCAAATCAACGGCTTTGCCGTTTTCCCCGAGGACGTGACGGCCCAGGACATGGACGCCATCGCCTCCTTAAGCTGCAACGGCTTCCTTATTCTGCCCGGCGAGGCCCAGGGAGCGGTGGCCCAGCGCACAGCGCAGATGAACGGCTTCACCGTGGACATCGACACCGTGAAGCAGATGACCGGCCTGTCGGTCCAGGAGCTGATGGCAAAGCTTTCCGGAATCGACCCCACAGACGGCAACTTCAACACCGATATTTTTATGCTGAAATAGAAAAGCCGCTAAATACTGACAAACAAAACATCTCGGAGGGCGAAAATACCTTCCAGGATGTTTTTTGTCGAATCCCGCCGGACATTTCCTGACAGAAAAATTCGGCGAAAACCCCTGTTTTATGGGCATTTCTCAGCCAAAGGATGTCATGGAATGTCAGGTGGCCTCTATGTTATGATGAACCTAAGGAATTCATCCGGATGGTTCTGAAATAATTTTTGGAGGTAATATTATGCCTACTATTACGAAGCAAGATAACACAGCAACTGTAGTATTTGATTCTCCTGATAGTCGGACCGCTTTTTACACGTTAATCAAGGATTTTCTTACTGGCACCGGAGAGTATGCCAATACGACTGCTACAAAACTTCTGGTCACTGTGAAAGGCCGCAATCCTACAGTGGCGTCGCAACCCGATTTCGGCACCGGCACTGATGCAGATCCTTATGTTTATTTTAAGTTTGATACCCCGGCGTCTACTACCAGGAAAGCCACGGTAGTGATCGACTGGAGCGGCATCAATTTGACCATCAATTACTCCACTGGTTTAATGGCCGATAAGGTATTTACCTTTATGATGCACGATCTGGCGGCAGTCAGCAGCATTCATCACATCAACCTCAACATCGCAAACAACTCCAAAAAAGGCCAGACCTGCTACGTGAGCGGGGCTGGAAGCGTTACCTTTGAAAACAGCGCGATTTACGGCGGCGTCACCGTAGAAGGAGACAACTACGCAGCCTTTGTGCACAATGGTACGGGAACGGTTCAATTTTTGAATACCAAGGTGGAAGGGGAGGTCTGTTCCAAACCCGTCCTAAACACCGGAACCGGGACCATTTCTTTCAACAATTCTGCTGTCCGCTGCAAAGGCGAGTCCGGCCACGCCATCCAAAACCTGAGCACCGGCACAATCGAGGCGGTGAACACCGAAATCGCCTACTACAAAGCAAACCGCGGCGTCTACAACAAAGCAGGCGGAGAGATTGCTCTCACGGGCTGCACCTTTGTGGAAGACACCGACGTGGACTATTACCAGGGACAGAGCGTCTATAACGAGTCCGGCCTTGTGAACCTGGAGGGCTGTACTATCCTGGCTGTGACGAATCAGGATCGGGCGGAGCTGTGCAACTGCCGGATCAAAGGCGGATTTGAAAACGAGAGCTATGCCCGCCTGACCCACTGCGGCTTGAGCGATACTTTTTATGCGAAGAGCGGCAGAGCTTTCTTTGACAACTGCCGCATCTTCATTTCGGAAGCTCGGAGCAATTTCATCGCCGGAATTTATGTGGAGTCGGCGGAGGCCAGCGTACACCTCTCCAACAGCGACATCGAGGTCTATAACCAGGGAGGCTCCGCCACTGCGGGCGCCTACGGCATTTTTATCTACAACATGAGCAACGCCGTCAACTACCGGGATATTTACGCTCAAAACTGCGTCATCACAGCAGGACGGGCCTCCAACAGCACCGCCAAATCCATCGGGATTACCGACTTCAATAACTTTGCTTCCAGCAACTATATCCGGATCACCCTCTTAGGCTGCAAATTCCCCGAACCCAACTGGGGCGTTCTGGGCGACAACGTCAGCGTGGGCTTCCCGGATGAGGAGACAACTCCGCGGCATCCTGTGATGCACGTCCAGGGCTGCAAATTCTCCAAAGCCGGTATCGCCATTGGCAGCCAGTATTACACCGAAAGCACCCAGGCGACCACCTATCTGCCTACCGGTGCGAACCTTTTCAACGTGGTCCTATAACCGCTTTTCTTCCCCGAGGCCTCGCCGCCCCGGGGATTTTTTCGCCCGATTTGCCCTGGGAGGCACTTGGACAAACCCTTTTCGCATATCTTATCCTAATGGAAATCTCGCCGCGGCTTACCTTACCCGCGGTCGGATCAGGCGGCGGAAACCTCCGCAGCGCCGGGCCTTTCGGGCAGCAGACAAACGCGTCTGTGGGACAGAGAATGTTCCGATATTACCATTTCCGGAGGAAATCACCATGCATAAATCCAACGAACGCATCGCCATGCGGGTGTCTTTTGTCAGCATCGCCTGGAACGTGGCACTGTCGGGATTCAAGCTGCTCGCCGGGCTCATCGCCCATTCGGGGGCCATGGTTTCCGATGGGGTTCACTCGGCGTCCGACGTGTTCAGCACTGTCATCGTCATCATCGGGGTGAAGATCTCCGGAGCGCCTTCCGACAAAAGCCACCCCTACGGCCACGAGCGGCTGGAGTGCGTGGCGGCGCTGCTCCTGGCGGTGGTGCTGGGGCTCACGGGGCTGATGATCGGATTTACGGGGCTTCAAAACATCGTTGCCGGAACGTCCGGCAGCCTTAAAGCTCCCGGGACGCTGGCCCTCGTTGCGGCGGCGGTGTCCATCGCCGTCAAGGAGGGGATGTATTGGTACACCCGCTGCGCCGCCAAGAAAATCCATTCCAGCGCCCTCATGGCCGACGCCTGGCACCACCGCTCCGACGCTTTGTCGTCCATTGGAAGCTTCGCGGGGATTTTGGGGGCGCGGATGGGGTTCCCGGTTCTGGATCCCATCGCCAGCCTTGTGATCTGCCTCTTTATCGTCAAGGCGGCGGTGGACGTTTTCCGGGACGCCGTTTCCCGGATGACCGACAAATCCTGTAGCGACGACACAGTGGAGGCCGTGAAGAGCGCCGCCTTCGGGGTGGAGGGGGTGCTGGGGGTGGATTTGGTGCGCACCCGGCTCTTCGGCGACCGGATCTACGTGGATATCGAGATCAAGGCCGACGGGAACCTGAGCCTCTTCGATGCCCACGCCGTAGCCGAGCGGGTCCACGACGCGGTGGAGGGGACAGTCCCCGCCTGCAAGCACTGCATGGTCCACGTGAACCCGGCCCAGGCGGACAAAGGGCAAAAGGCCCTTCCCGACTCTCCGGAAGAAGAAACGGGCGGGCAGCAGGCGGTTTTTCCCGACCTCCCGTCCGCCCCTTCGGAAGAAGCGCTAGGCGAAAGGGGAGGGGAGGCGGCCCCGTAGCTGCCGGGGATTCCGAAAGCCTGAAAAAACCCGGAACAGGCGGTCCTGTTCCGGGTTTCTCGGATTCTCTTCATTTGGAGCGGGTTTCGCTCCGGCTGTTTCAAGCGGATTACATTTTGGCGAGCAGCTCCTGTTTTTTATCGGCAAACTCCTCATCGGTCAAAAGCCCCTGGTCGTGGAGCTCCCCTAAAATCCGGAATTGTTCGGTCAAATCCTCAGAGCCGCTCTGCCGGTAGAACAGGATATAGGAATACTCCTTCTCAGGGAACCAGTCCATAAAGAAGTTGAAGGCTTCGTGCTCAAACCGGATGGCTTTGGGAACGCCGTTTTCCCGGTAGTGAAGGAGGATTTCCGCCCCCTCGTATTCGTCCTTGGGCTTAAAGTAGTCGA
>ERZ827469.3358-NODE-3358-length-10637-cov-7.788414_pt1 | contig 10637 bp, 14 predicted proteins | sample MGYA00519917_ERZ827469 | MGnify/ENA primary metagenome ERZ827469 (study PRJEB31778, sample SAMEA3449314) | human gut metagenome | biome: human gut; feature: human-associated habitat; material: faeces | place: United Kingdom | collected 2010/2012 ... | reverse complement strand
AATGTTTCACTTAATATCGAAAAGGGACAGATTTATGGACTGCTTGGACCGAATGTTCCAAGATACATACTGAAAGTATGATCCACTACTTAGAGGATTATATGTACTGTACTAGAAAGCTGGGGCTTTATGTGCAGTTAGTAGCATAAATTATATAGGGGTTATCTAAATATATTTACCTCCTGTGATTAAGTTATATAAAGACTAAATCACAGGAGGTTTATTTTTATGATAACAGTAGAAAAACTGGAAAAAGGTACTTATTTTGATGATGCTTTTAAAATCTCATTTAGATACGATCCCACTACTGTAGCTAAGGTAAAAGAGCTGGCAGAGCGGAGATATTTACCAGAGGATAGAGCGTGGGAGATCCCAGCACATGAGTTACCAGCTCTCATAGAGAAAGTAGGGCTTAGCAATATCAAAAGTGAGGAGGCTGTAGTACAAGCTCTCAATACTAAGGAGATCGAGGATAAAAGGGAGGCTACACAGGAGAGGCTAAAGGGTATTAAGCCTGTAAGAGATTTTGATTTTAAAACAGCTCCCCTCCCTCATCAGATCGAGGCTTTTAATTATGGAATGGAGAAAAACTCTTTACTTATCGGAGATGAGCAGGGCTTAGGCAAGACAAAGGAAAGTATTGATATTTGTGTAGCCAGAAAGAAAGAGCTCATTAAAACCCTTATTGTATGCGGAGTAAACTCTGTAAAATATAACTGGGAGAAAGAGATCCAGATCCACTCTAACGAGGGCTGTGTAATGGTAGACGGTAAGACGATGGATATTAGAGTACAACAGCTAAATGACTGGTACAGAGGCTCCTCTTATTTTGGAGTTATCAATATCGAGAGCCTCAGAAATGAGAAAATACAGGATGCTCTCTATCTGGGGATTAAAGATGGATACATAGGGGCTATTATTGTGGATGAGATCCATAAGGCTAAAAATGGAGGCTCTCAACAGGGAAAAGCTCTTAGATTTTTGAAAGCTCCAGTTAAGATAGGGTTATCTGGTACTCCGATGAATAAAGCGGAGGATTTGTGGAATATCCTTACATGGCTGGGAGTAGAGAGGAGATCCTTTTATAGCTTTAGAAATGCCTATTGTACTATGGGAGGTTTCGGAGGCTATAAGGTAATCGGATATAAAAACTTAGATAGCCTCAATGCTGAGTTAAATACTGTAATGTTGAGAAGAAAGAAAGAGGAGGTACTAGATCTCCCTCCTAAGCTGTATAGTACTGAGTATGTGGAACTTACCACAGCCCAGAAAAAACAGTAAAGCTCTGTGATACAGGGCTGGAGATAACAGTATCTTTAGATGATATTGAGAGTACAGGCAGTACACAGCCTCACAGAGCTTTTAATAGTGAGGTACACATCTTAGGAACCAGCTACAGTATCCATATCATAGATGAGGATGATTACAGATATGATAGAGAGGCGGATGGATGGTGTGATCCTAGTGTAAAGGAAATCCTTATTTTTAACTATAACAGGCTTAATCCAGCTCTGATACAGAAAACCTTAGATTATCCGTGGAGTGGTGCTATGTTCTCAGATAGGCTCTGGCAGGATAAGGAGAGATTAGGTAGAAATCTTAGAGTAGGACTTACTCAGAGTATGATACTGGGAGAGGGGATACCTCAGATCACGGACAGGATCAATAAGGGCATAGATACAGCCAGATATAACGCTGAGAGGGTAGCAAGGACAGAAACAAAGAGAGTTACCTACTGTGCTCACGATGATGTATATAAGGATACAGGGGTGGAGGAGCTTAGATACCGCTGTGCTAATGGTGGAGATAGTAGAACTTGCCAGTATTGCAGAGCTGATAATGGTAAGGTATTTAAGAGAGGAGAGGAGCCTACTCTCCCACGCCATCCTAACTGTAGATGTGTGTATATCCCTGTAGTATCGGATACCTTTGGAGATAATGAGCTTAATGAGCTTACCCAGAGTGTAAGAGGTGCTGAGAATTATGAGAAGTGGAGAGAGGCAGAGGCTAAAAAGCAGAATGAAAAGCATAAAGCTCTAAATGTTCCAGAGAAAAAAGATAAAGATATAGTACCAGAGGTAGATCCTAAAGGGGAGGTATTTACAGGAGAGCTTGGTAGAAGTATCCGTAAATCTTTTGATGGAGGAGATGGAATAGTATATAGAGGCTTTACTCCAGAGTGGGGAGATTATGAGGAGAAGAAATTACAGGCTCTCTACTCTCAGAGAGAATTACTTACAGACACAGCACAACTTAAACAGATCAATACTATCATTAAAAACCACGAAGAATATAAAAAGATGCTTAATACAAAAGGTGTTTTAGTGGAGGTAGGCAAATCTGGCACATATAAATTAGCTATCCCACCTAGTTTATCTGTGGATGAGAGAGTGAGAGAGCGGTACAAAGGGTATAACCTTGTAGAATTTCAGTATACGAAGTATAATTATGATGTGTATGAGGAGCGGTTAGGCGGTAAGTATTATATCACTATGAAAGGAATAAGCTCCAAAAAGGAAAAGCAGGAGATTTACTCTATAGCAGATAAGGTATTTACTCAAAATACTAGAGCGGTAGGAGCTAAGCTAAGGATAGATAATGTAGAGTGTAATAAGCATAATACCAGAACTACAACAAACTTAGGATTTTATACTCCTAGCCAGCATAAGCTCACTGTAAGGACTTTTAAAAGTTATGCAGATATTTATAGTACAGACTTACAGGGAGGAAAGGAGTACTTTGCAGGTACCTTAGCTCACGAGTTTGCTCATGTTATCCACAGTACAGATCTAAGGCTTAAAGATGTAACAGCTACAGCTACTCAGTGGCAGGCGTGGAAAGAGCTTGTAGATCCTTACTACACTCAGTACAGAGAAAATAAGTTAGTGGATATGCGTAAGGAGTGGCATAGAATGGATTACCCTGTTAATGCAGAGGATTACTACAGAGGCGGAGGTAAAGAGCATTTTTATCAAGAGCTCTGGGCTGAGAGTACCGCTGTTATACAGGAGGATGTACCAAAGGAAACAAAAGAAAAGCAGATAGCTAACCTTAAAAAATATTTCCCTAAGGTAGCAGAGTTTATTTTAGCGTTTTATGGAGGAGGTGTGTAATATGCAGATTGTACATGGAGAAAGTGATCTTAAGGGTACTAAGTGGTGTGTAGAGGATGTAGTTAATCTACAGACACGCCTAACAAATGAGGAGTTTGAGGAGAATATTACTAATAGTATGGCAGATATGGATAGGCTAGTGATATGCTCTAATATTCTTAACAATAGGCAGGCGTTACCAGCAAGGTATAAAGAGCTGGTAAAGGATTATGCAGGATCTAGTAAGGCGGATCCAGATAATTCAGTTATTTTTTAGTGGCATGGTAAGGCTACTGGCTGTAATGGCTGGTAGCCTTATTTTTTTTGCTCTGAAATAAAAATCTAAAGAAACTGAAAAAAGATTACATAGTAAATACATATTTTCTCCAGATATTTACCCTAACTTATGTAGAAACAGTAGGGATATTTTGCAGATAACTTACGAGGGATCAGCACTATATAACTCATTTTAAGGAGGATAACAACTATGGCAGATGTAAACACAAACACAGCTACACAGACACAGGAGCAGGGTAACAGTACCCAGACTAATACCACAGCTAACGCTAACACTACTGGAGCAGGTGCAGATAACACTCCTAAGGTAAAGACAGAGGAGGAAATCAGAGCAGAACTCCAGAAAGAGTATGAAAAGATGGCAGATAAACGAGTAACGGATGCTATCAAGAAAAAGGAAAAAGAGTGGGCGGATAAGCAGGCTAAGGAAAAAATGACAGAGGATGAGCGTAGACAGGCGGAGGAGCAGGAACGCTTACAGGCACAGGCTAAGAGAGATCTGGATCTTACTATCAAGGGCTTAAAGCTGGATGTAGTAGATGCAGTACAGGAGATGGGGCTGGATGCTGGCTTTAGAAATCTTATCGCTGTAGAGGACTTAGCAACTATCACAGATGAGGATGAGCGTAAAGCTAAGCTCACTGAGAGAGTAAAGGGTATGAAAAAGCTCTTTGATGCTGAGGTGGCTAAGGAAGTTGCAAAGGCTAAAGCTGAGTTTCTCAAAGGATCCACTCCAGCTACAGGATCCTCATCTAACAAGAAAGATGAAACTAAGTATGATGCGTACAAAAAGGCTGGAAATGTAAAGGGTATGCTTAACGAGAAGTTAGGGGCATACAGAAACAAGGAAAATGAGGAGTAAGCCAGCTCCTCAAAACAAAAATAACTCAAACAGGAGGTAAATAACAATGGCAGGAATGGTTAAAAGAGCTGATTTTTTGGAGAATGAGGTTGTAGACCTCACAGAGGAGATTAAGCTGGTATCTCCTACAGATACTCCGCTTACTACTTTGCTCATGGGTAGAGGGCAGGTAGTACCAGCAAACGATATTACAGTAACATGGAGAGAAAAGGAGCTTAACTCTGATAGAGGTACTCTTAAGTTAGAGGGTGCTGAGGCAGGAGATGTTATTACATCTAGCAGAAAAACTCTCTCTAACGTGTGTCAGATTATCGAAAAGGTAACACAGGTATCTGGTACAGCTAGATCCCTTAATCCTAAGGGTATCAACGATGTATTTAATAGTGAGGTACAGGATCGCTTAGTAGAAACTAAGAGAGATATGGAGTGGTATTTCCTTAACGGTACTAAGGCTCTGGAGAGCGGATCTACTCCTAGACAGATGAACGGACTTGTTAATCTGGTAGCATCTGGAAACGTGGTAGAAACTAAGGGAGCCCTTACAGAGGAGCACTTCTTAGATGCACTCCAGAAGATGTGGGAGCATGGAGCACAGGGAGAGTATTTCTCTTTTGTAAATGCAAATGTTAAGCGTATGATTAACAACCTTGCTAAGGCAGGTAACAATGTACGTTTCTTAGGCGATAACGGATCTATGCAGAATGTACTTGGTATCGGAGTACAGAAGATCGTAACAGACTTTGGAGAAATCTCTTTAGTACTGGATCGTTACGCTGATACTAAGACTATCCTTACAGTAGACTTAGGAGAGGTACAGATCGCAGAGCTTAGAGGAACTTTCTATGAGGATCTTCCTAAGGCTGGAGATTATTTCAAAGGTCATGTACTCAATGAGAGTACAATCAAGCTCCTTAACAGCCATGCAGGATCAAAGATCTCTATCACAGAGGCAAGTCTTTAAGTTTTGGTAAGGAGGTAAAAGGATATGCCTAGAAAAGCACAGAGTACTCCAGAGCAGGAGGAAAAGAAAGAGGCGGTAAATGCTCCAGCCGATGAAAAACAGGAGCAGGAAAAGGGTACAGAGGTTCCTACAGAGGGTGCTGTATCCCCAGAGGTAACTCCAGAGCAGGAGGAAAAGAAAGAGGATAAGCCTAAAAAGGTGTATCACTTTACCTCTGAAAATCCTTACTTAACTGTATCCGCTGTAGGCGTGTATTTCAGTGATGGTAAGGCTAGTACAGATAATTTAGCAGTAGCTAAGTATCTGGCTGGATTAGAGGGCGTAGAGCTTGTAGAGGAATAAGGAGGGAGCTCCTATGGATAGCTTAGAGCGTTGTAGGATCCTCTGTGGAATATCGGAGGATAACACAAAAAAGCTGGGGCTATTGAGTGTGCTCTTAGAGAAAGCAAGAGAGGATATAGAGGCATTTTGTAGAGATACCTTTATAGAGCCTCTTACTAATAATGAGGGCATTATTACAGGATATACGGATGTATTCCCTAAACAGCTTAAGAATGTGCAGGAGGATTTAGCTATCCAGCGATTTAGAAAGCTGGGGGCTGAGGGAGAGAGCTCTTACACCTTAGCGGATGAGAGTGGAGTAGTAGAGAGCGTTAGACAAACTGTAAATAGTGTAGGCAATACAACAGTATCCCCAGAGGTATCCTTACAGGATAACGCCTCTGGGGTTATTGGTGCTATACAGGATACCTTAGATACCGTCAATACTACCACAGCTACTCCAGAGGTGGAGGTAGAGGATAATGCCTCTCCTACTATCAGCGAGGTAGAGAGTAGAGTGCATAGGCTGGGGAATGTGAGAGCATTAACCAGAGCAGAGGTAGACGATCAAGCTACAGAAAAGGTAGAGAGAATAACCCAGAGGATCAAGGATCTTACTAAAAAGGTATTCTCTCCAGTGATTAAGCTAAAGGATCTCACGGTTAGTACAGTAGGCAAGATTAAGCAGAGGCTTAAAGAGATAGCCACTACTTTTACTCCTATTGTAAAAATCAGAGATCTAGCCTCACAAGGCTTAGCTAAAATCAAAAATACCTTAGGTGGGCTACGAGATAGAGTTACCTCTGTAGCGGTAGGGATCCACGATAGAGCTACATCTGGACTAAATAGAATAAGGGTAGGTGTACGAACAGTAGGAAAGCTGGTGGCTAATGCAGAAATTTGTAAACGTAAGAACTACAGCGGAGAGCGTAAAGCCTCTTGAGATTGATGATTACCATGTATATGTAAATACAGGTATCAAAGAGATCCATGAGGAGGCTAAGGAGGGAGATCTTAGCTCTGGGTTTGATGGGTTTGAAATTGAAACACAGGAGATCTATGAGAAAGATGAGTACATCCAGCTCATGGCAGAGAAAAACAGCTCCTTAGAGGAGCAGGCTACAGATTTACAGTTAGCCTTAGCAGATGTGTATGAGCAGATGTTAGGGTTATCAGCTAACTAAGAGGGAGGAGAAAGATTATGGCACAGGTTTACGCTACTTTGATCCGCAAAGGGTTAAGGACTATTGATAATATACCAAAGGATCTCAGAAAAGCCGTACAAAAAATCTTAGACGGAGATAATGAGTAGTATGTTACTCAATATTATCTTAAAAACAATACTCAGAAAGGAGGTAAAGGCTATGGCAGTAATTTACGCTACCCTTATTGTAAAGGGCAAAAAGACGATCAATGATGTACCGCCAGTAATCAGAGAGCAGGTTAAGCAGATCCTCATTGATCTTGATTTACCAGAGCTTGCAGAGTAAGCCACAGGGGGAGAGCTAAATGCTCTCCCTTTTATTATGGCGGAAAGGAGGATCTTATGGATATGGCTACAGATGCAGATGTTAACATCGAGCACAGACTTACTGAGGTAGATGCTAGAGCCCGAAGTAACACTAAAAGACTTGATGAGCACGATGAAATTCTCAAAAGTAACAGTGAGATGATCGGAGCTATAAAGGAGCTGGCTACTGAGGTTAAGTATATGCGTGGGGATCTGAATGAAACCGTTGAAAGGCTTAACAAGCTGGAGGGTAAGGATGGGGATAAGTGGGATAAATTCAAGTGGCTTATTGTAACAGGGCTTGTAACACTTATCTTAGGATACTTAGCGGTTTCTGTAGGATTAAAGTAAGGAGGGGATCCAATTTATCTCTTTACCTCATTTTGAGGTATCGTAGCAACTATTAACAAACTCACAAGGAGGTACAGTATGAATTTAAAAGTTAGAGTAAAAAATCCTGTATTCTGGGTACAGATTGTACTTAGTATTTTAACTCCTGTGCTTGCGTATGCAGGACTTACAGCACAGGATCTTACCACATGGAGTAAGGTAGGGGAGCTCATTGTAGGAGCTATCTCTAATCCTTATGTACTCTCTTTAGTGGCGGTATCGGTTTGGAACACTCTGAACGATCCTACTACAAAGGGATTAGGCGATAGTGCCAGAGCAAAGAGCTATACAGCTCCACAGTAAATATATTTATCAGACAGACAGGGAGAGCCTTTACAGGGCTCTCCTTTTTAAGTGTTTAGATCGGAGGTATTATTATGACAGAGAAAGAAATCAGATCAAAGGTTGTTGAGATCGCTAAGGGTTGGTTAGGTTGTAAAGAGAGTGACGGATCCCATAAAAAGATTATTGATACTTATAACGCTTGTAAGCCACTCCCTAGAAGTTATGCTGTAAAATATACAGATGCGTGGTGTGCTACTTTTGCATCCGCTGTAGGTATTAAGGCAGGACTTACAGATATTATCCCTAGAGAGTGTAGCTGTAATCAGTTTATCCAGCTTGCTAAGAATATGGGTATCTGGGTAGAGAATGATGCTTACACTCCATCCGCTGGAGATATGATCCTCTATGATTGGGATGATAACGGAGTAGGAGATAATACAGGTAGTGCAGATCATATCGGTATTGTAGTATCTGTATCTGGAGGCGTTATTAAGGTTATCGAGGGTAACAAGAGTAACGCTGTAGGATATAGAGATCTTGCAGTAAACGGTAAGTATATCAGAGGCTTTGTTACTCCTAAGTACAGCTCTAAGGCTACTAAAGAGGAGGCTCCTAAGCCATCTGGTAACGGAGGAGGCTCTTACAATATTGGAGATATTGTAAACTTTACAGGATGCCTCCACTATACCAGCTCTACAGCTAGTGGCGTTGCATATGGCTGTAAGGCAGGACAGGCTAAGGTAACTAACAAGGCTGAGGGTGCGGTACATCCGTATCACTTACAGGCTATCTCTGGTAAGGGCTCTACTGTATATGGCTGGGTAAATGCTGGAGATATTTCTGGTAAGACAGGCGGAGGATCCGCTAAGACCTACACAGTAGTTAAGGGAGATACTCTTAGCAAGATCGCTAAAAAGTATGGAACTACTGTAGATACTCTGGTTAAGCTCAATGGTATCAAAAATAAAAACCTTATTAACATCGGACAGGTAATCAAGTTACCTTAATCCTTTAGGCACTCCTTAATATTTTTTCATATAGAGGGCTACTGGCTGTAAAATGCTGGTAGCCCTCATTTTTTAGTTGTATCTAGTATATAAGGGGTGTATAATAGATAGGAACTGAAAACAGCCTCATAAAGCCATCTATTTTATCGAGGGTAAAGAAGTCTACACCTAATATATAAAAGTGACTGTACGAGGCACACAGGAGCTCACAGGACTATTACAGGAGGGTAAACAGGATGGCATACAGGAAAATAACGGATATAAGAGATACTATTGGTATGAGAGCGGTATTTTATGCCAGAGTATCTACAGCGGAGGAGGAACAGCTAAACGCTATAGAACTCCAGATTGAGGAAAATAGAGGATGTATTAAGGATCATGGCTGGAAACTGGTAGGAGAGTATATTGATCGCAGTAAGAGCGGTACGATGGTAAAGGGCAGAGATGATTACCAGAGGCTCTATGAGGATCTGTATGAGGATCTATTTGATATTGTAGTAATCAAGGATCAAGAGAGGCTCCAGAGAAATACTCTGGATTGGTACCTCTTTATTAACAGGGTAGTACAGACAGGAAAGCTCTTGTTTATGTACATGGATGGGAAATTTTACTCCCCAGATGATGCTCTTATCACAGGTGTACGAGCGATTATAGCGGAGGAGTTTAGTAGAAATCTTAGTAAGAAACTCCATAACTACCACGATCACAGAATAGAAAAAGCCAGACAGGGGCAGGAGATAGCCTTACAGGGTAGTGGTAATGTATATGGATGGGATAAAAAAGATGGTAAGTATTATATAAATCCAGAACAGGCTAAGGTAAGGAGGCTCATGTGTGAGGGCATTATGGCAAGAAAAGGATCTACTCTCATAGCTAAGGAGCTTAATGATGCTGGATACCGTAACACGGTAGGGAAACCATGGAAACCTATGGATATACCTAAATTTGTATATGATTGTAAAAATGTAGGTACCATGATTATAAACAAAGAAAGGCACGATTTTGAGAGTAAGCAAACTATAAAACTCCCTAAGGAGGAGTGGGTATATGTAGAAAACGCTCTCCCTCCGATAGTCACACAGGAGGAGTGGGATCTAATCTGTAAGATCCATGAGGAGAGAGTAATAGCCACAGGATCCGACAGGAGAGGCAAGAAAACCAGCGGATACTCTTTTAGTGGTAAGCTGGTATGTGGTATCTGTGGGGCTCCTTACTGGAGGAAACAGAGAGTATCTAAGGATGAGTACTGGGTATGCAGTACAAAGCAGACTAAAGGCAGGAGAACCAGAAAAAGAGATAGCACGATGGGGAAAGCTGGAGAGATAAATCCTTTAGGCTGTGATAATGAAAATATCTCTTATAACTCCCTCATGGAGATAATGGAGGTAGTATCAGAGCGATTACAGGCAAATACAGACACAATAAAGCATGATATGATAAATTGGCTTACTAAGCTCAGAAAACAACTCCTAGAGGCAAATGGAGGGCATACAGAGGCAGATCTACAGCGTGAGCTCTCCAGAAAAAGTAAGCTACTGGATGCCTACTTAGATGGGATCCTAAATAAACAGGAATACCAGAAAAAAGCAGAGGAGTTAGATGAGAGGATCATCCAGCTCAAAGCAGAAACAGAAAAGAATAAGGCTAACTCTGGAGATATTGCAGAGATAGATAAGGTACTGGCTAACATAGATGAGGAGGTATCCAGATATGTAGATGGTAATGAGAAATTAAAAGTAGAATACCTCTTAGAGCACTTAGAGCAGGTACAGATATTCCCAGATAAGGTTATAGTTATAGTACCGATATTGAGCGAGGGGATAGTAGTAGAGAAAACTCAGTATGTATCTAGGGAGAAATGGCGCTGGTAAATCTACCACATTGAAAATGCTGACCGGTATGATGAAACCAA
>ERZ827469.3356-NODE-3356-length-10640-cov-3.274917_pt1 | contig 10640 bp, 9 predicted proteins | sample MGYA00519917_ERZ827469 | MGnify/ENA primary metagenome ERZ827469 (study PRJEB31778, sample SAMEA3449314) | human gut metagenome | biome: human gut; feature: human-associated habitat; material: faeces | place: United Kingdom | collected 2010/2012 ... | reverse complement strand
GATGATGCATCGACAACATGCAAGATCAAATCGGATCCCGTGATCTCGTCGAGAGTGGACTTAAAAGCCTCGATTAACGTCGTTGGTAATTTCTGGATAAAACCCACCGTGTCCGTTATCGTCATCCTTCTTCCCTCGGGCAGGACAAAACGACGGGTCGTCGAGTCGAGCGTTGCGAATAGCTTGTCGTAGCTTAAGACGTCAGCGTCGGTCAATCGGTTGCAAACTTGATTTTCCGGCGTTGGTGTATCCTGCAAGAGACACTTTGAACATACCGCTCGCATAGCGCTCTTCACGTTGAACAGAACGGACACTTGCCAAATGATTCAATTCGCGCTTAATGGAGGTGATGCGCTTTCGCACCATACGCCTGTCGACTTCGAGCTGGCTTTCGCCTTCACCGAATCTCGAACCGACTCCACCGCCCATTCTGTTCGAAGCGAGGTGAGCCCACATGCCCCGCAAGCGAGGGTATAGATACTGATTTTGGGCAAGTCGCACTTGAAGGCGCCCTTCTTTAGTCATGGCATGAAGGGCGAAGATGTCGAGAATCAGAGCGGTTCGGTCTATAACTTTGACATCTCGCGGGACGATCTTTTCCAGATTCGATTGCTGCGAAGGAGTTAACTCATCGTCGAAAATGACGATATCAGCTGAAAGCGAGCGCACGGTATCAGCGATCTCCTCCGCCTTGCCGCTGCCTATGAACGTACGTGGGTTAGGCGCTTCGAGTTTTTGCATAGTGCGCGCTACCACGTCCGCCCCCGCAGTTTCAGCGAGACGCTCAAGCTCGTCAAGAGAGGATTCGACAGGCCATTTTTGACCGGGTCGTTCAACTCCGACGATGACGGCTCGCTCCCTGAGCATTTTGCGCGCATCCGTAGCCTTCAAGTCGATTTGTGTCATTTCTAGCTCCTCAGTTCCACTGAACCGTACCATTTAAGCAACATCGGGAGCGTTGCCTGCGTTATCGGCTGTCATAATCCCTCAAGTGAGAATGGAATGACGGGTATTGCGGCATGTCGCTAGATTAAATCTGCTTGCTCTACGAGCGTCAGCGATTCGCCAAGCATTTGATTCATGCCAGACTCTGCGTTTATCCATGAGATTCTTTTATCCTTGCCGAACCAGGTACGTTGCCGTTTCGCATATCGCCTCGAGGAGGTTTTGATCTCCTCGATAGCATCCGCCATCGAGCAATTACCATCGAGCGCGGCAACGATCTCCTTATAGCCAATTGCCTGTGAAGCGGTAAGACCCTCGCGAAAACCTCGATTCAAAAGGCTCTTCACTTCGTTTACAAGCCCTGCAGCCACCATACCGTCAACGCGCTGGTTGATGCGCTCTCGCAACACCTCGGGCTCAACTTTTAAACCGATGAACGTTGCAGGGTAAAGCTGAGGGATGAACTGAAGTCGAGCCTTCTGGCGGGCATAGCTCTCCCCTTCCTCGATGAGCTCGAAGGCGCGGACGACACGACGAACGTTATGGGGGTGAATCACCTGTGCGCTTAGGGGATCTTGCTCGTTTAAGAGATTCCAAAGCGCCTGCGCGCCTTGCTCTTCGGCGTATTTTTCGTACTTGTCTCGAACGGGATTGCATTCGTTATCGCCACTTGGGAACGAATAGTCATCTATTGCAGCGCGTATGTAAAGACCCGTGCCCCCAACGAGAACAATCCTTTTTCCTTTGTTGGAGATGTCGGAAAAAACCGATCGCGCGTATTCTTGATACAGGGCAGCCGAATAAGGGGTCCCTGGGTCAACGAGGTCGATGCCGAAATGCCTCACCCGTTGTTGATCGGAAGTGACCTTACCCGTTCCGATATCCATGCCCCGATATATTTGCATTGAATCAGCGCTGACGATCTCTCCGCCAAGGGCGAGGGCGATTTCCTGAGCAAGGTCAGATTTTCCCGAGGCGGTGGGACCAACGATGCATATTATCTTATGTTCGAGCGGGATCATGACTAGATCAACGTGCCGGAGAGATACCAGGTTCGAGCTTCGTCGATACGAGCTTCGACAATTGTTCCAACGAAATCATCAACGCATGAACCTTGCGGAAGACGCATGTGCACCGTTTGGTTTTTCGGGCTTTTCCCCGTGAGGATCGTTTCATCTCGTTTAGAGCCGCCCTCGACCAAAACCTTCACGACGGTGTCCCTGTCGGTTTGATTGAGCTCGTATGCGCGATCTTGCACAAGCTGAACGAGCCGATTGAACCGTTCCTGAATAACTTCGCGTGGCGTATCGTCTTCCAGCTTAGCCGCAGGCGTGCCTTCGCGTTTCGAGTAAACGAAGGTGAAAACCTGGTTGTACCCCACTTCTCTCACCAAATCATAAGTTTGACGAAAATCTTCTTCGGTCTCCCCTGGGAAGCCGACGATAATGTCGGTCGAAAGCGCTATATCGGGACAAACAGCTCGAAGCTTCTTAATTAAGCCAAGATAGTGCTCGCGAGTATAATGCCTGTTCATCGCCTTAAGAATCCTGTTTGATCCGGATTGAACAGGCAGATGCAAAGCGGGCTGCAAAGACGACAGCGAGCCGAAACGCTTGATGACCTCATCGTTGAGATCCTTCGGATGACTTGTCGCGAACCTCAAACGCTCGATACCAGTGGCGTCGAGCGCATCGAGGACGTCGACGAAGCGCGCGTCACCGTAGAGATCACGACCGTACGAATTAACGTTTTGACCAAGTAGGGTGATTTCCTTAACCCCCGCATCGACGTAAGATTGAGCTTCTTTGACAATATCCTCAAGTGGACGGGATTTCTCTCGCCCGCGAACATAAGGGACTATGCAATACGAGCAGAAATTGTTGCATCCGATCGTAATGGGGAGCCAAGCCGCCCACGAGTGCTCTCGGGCGGTAGGAAGCTCCGTCGGAAACGAGCTTGACGATTCGAGGATTTCAACATGATGCCTCCCGTCCTCGATGGCCGACTTCAGTAAAGAGGGGAGCGAGGCGAGATTGTGGGTTCCGAAGACAACATCGAGATGCGGGAGTTCTTCGACAAGCTTTTCGCCGTCCCGTTGTCCGATGCAGCCGCCGACGGCAACAATGCGCTTAGCAAGAGGCGAGCCAACGCGAACCTTGATGTTCTTCATCGAGGCGACCTGGCCGTAAAGGCGTATGTCAGCAGCTTCGCGAACGCAGCATGTCATGAAGACGACGATATCAGCTTCTTCGATCGTTTCAACCTGCAAGGCGCCAAGACCTTCAAGCATACCCGAGATTCGTTCAGAGTCGTGTTTGTTCATCTGGCACCCGAAAGTGTGGATGCAAAAAGTTAAGCCTTGAAAAGAAGAGCGCATGTGCTTCCTAAACTGTAATAAGGGATGTTACTGAGCTGGGTTAGACCCACGGAAAGACTGAGGTTCGACGGCGAAGCGGATAGCCGTGCGAAATTCTCCATCGATAACGATATCGGCGAAGGTCGGAACGCATGAAATGTCAATTCCAACGGGAGACAAGAAACCACGCGATATGGCGATTGCCTTTACGGCTTGGTTGACGGCTCCTGCGCCCACAGCTTGAATCTCGACAGGGGCGCCGTCTTTTATCATTCCGGCAATCGCACCCGCAACAGAGGCGGGAGAAGATTTCGAAGACACCTTCAGGCATCCTGATTCGGGCATTTGTTGTTGTGTCACAGATTCCTCATTCGTCAGTGGATCGATTGTGCTGCGGAAATATGCGATTAAGGATAATGGATCCTCTTAGGCCATATTTAAATGATTTTACCTTTTGCGCAATGGGGCTGCAAGGACAGTGACAAGATAAGTGAAACGTGAAGAGCGCGAGAACGATCTGAATGACAACGATAAGCGATACAGCCGCCTCAGAGCAGATTTCTTCGTCTCCTCTGCGGCAAGAAGGGTGTTGTAGAGGAAGTCTAGAGCTGTTTTTCAACGGGTATGGAAATGCGGATAGAATCTCCGGTAACACGAATTTCGGGCCGCACGTCCCGCGAGAGATAATACCTGTCGGCTATATCCTGGAATGCTCGGCTTATCTCGTTTCTCAATAGTTCGACATCCTTTTCGTCAAGTTTCAAGCCTTTGGATCGACTGCGATTAGGAGCGGGGGGTCTACCGGTGCTACGCTGCGTCCTAAAACTATCCGATTGGAGCCTTTCGAGCATAGAACGAACGGATTTGATCGAGCCATCCATGATGCGACGCGCGGAACGCGTTGAAATATCAATACCCAGTGAGGAAGCTTGCTCGACGAAATCCTCCGGTTGCACTGCGAAAGCTAAGGATTGAAGGATGTCAGAGTCTTCATCCGGCTTGCCAAGCGCCCGGGAAACAGGAGAGACCGAAGATAAGCCGTACTCGTACATCGTGGCAGCGATCTCGGTGAACGAGCCGCAGTATACTTCGCAATCTCTGCGATGCTCAAGGGCAAATTCAGCGCATGTACGCAAGAGGTTGCGCGGGCCACGCATAACATGGACCCCATCACGAACTTCAAAAGAAGGAAACGTTGATTGATCGGTCTTTTCGCCGAGCTTTGAAAGATCGGTTTCGATCACTATCGAGGATCCGTGCTCCAGACGGGAGCACGCGACATACGCCTTCTCGGCATTCGCCTTGATCGAATAGAGAGCCATGCCGCGTCCGTGCATTCCCCATTTATCCATATGGGCGGTGTCGAGCTTTGAGGTGACGCGTGGTTCGAAGATGCGATCATGCATGCTCTCGGGAATACCCGAACCGTCGTCAATGATGACGACGGTTCGCTTGGACTCATCGCGAGTGAGCGCGACGAAGATTTTACTGGCGCCCGCATCGCGCGAGTTCCTCAAACATTCGATGACGATGTCTTCTGTTGATCGGATATCCTGAGCCGCTTGACGCTTTTCGGCTTCGGACTGCTTCAGACGAACGAAGCCGTCTCCGAAATCTTCGTCAACTCGGAGACGGCTATCAGTGCATACCGATTCGATGAAGGCGCTGAGATCGTTCATCGTGGGATTATTTAGCGTAGTCGACCGCGCGGCTCTCGCGAATTACAACTACTTTAACTTGTCCGGGATACTGCATTTCGCTCTCAATGCGATGGGCGATATCGTGCGCAAGGACAATCGAGCGAGCTTCGTCAACCACTTCGGGTTGAACCATGACACGAACCTCGCGGCCGGCTTGTATAGCGTAGGTGCGCTCGACCCCGTCGTAGGAGTTCGCGATTTCCTCGAGCTTCTCAAGACGCTTGATATACGCATCGAGCGTCTCCTTGCGGGCGCCGGGACGTGCAGCCGACACTGCATCAGCGGCCTGGATCAAGACGTCGAGGACCGTATTAGGATCGACGTCGGCATGATGAGCTTCAATGGCGTGCACAATCTCGGGGCGCTCTCCAAAACGTCTCGCGAGATCGGCGCCGATGACGGCATGACTGCCCTCGATTTCGTGATCGACTGCCTTGCCGAGGTCGTGAAGCAGGCCTGCGCGTTTCGCGGGAACAGGATCCAGTCCAAGCTCGGAAGCCATTACGCCCGAAAGATAAGCGACCTCAAGTGAGTGGTTAAGGACGTTTTGGCCGTAAGACGTGCGGTAGCGAAGCCGGCCGAGCGTTCTCACAAGCTCGGGATGCAGATCATGGATGCCGGTATCGAACGCAGCTTGCTCTCCCGCCTCTTGAACGCGCTGATTCACGAACGAAACCGCCTTACCGTACATTTCCTCGATGCGCGCAGGATGGATGCGTCCGTCGGAGACCAGGTTCTCCATAGTGACTCGACCAATTTCTCGACGAACAGGATCGAAGCAGGAAATCGTCACGCATTCCGGCGTGTCATCAATGATGAGGTTCGTGCCCGTCAGCTGCTCGAAGGAGCGAATGTTGCGCCCCTCGCGGCCGATGATGCGACCCTTCAGGTCATCTGAGGGGATGTGTATGGTTGAGACGGTGTTCTCCGCCGAATGATCCGCCGCAACACGCTGAATCGCAAGGCTGAGAATCATGCGTGCTTTTTTGTCAGCTTCCGCCTTCGTGCGCAACTCCGCATCACGAATGATGGCTGCGGACTCATGCGTAACCTCATCACGTAAGGAATCAAGAAGCTCTTCTTTGGCTTCTTGCGGCGTCATTCCTGCAACGCGCTCGAGCTTATGACCCATCTCGATCTCAGCCGCGCTGAGATCGCGCTCGCGACGCTCAATTTGACCCTGCATCGAGGACAGCTGATGTTCGCGAGCATCCAAGGATTCAACCCGTCGATCGAGGGACTCTTCGCGCTGGGCAACGCGATTTTCAGCCACGCGAACCTCGCGCATCCTCTCCTTGTTCTCCTCGTCGATTTCCTGTTTGTACTTCAAAGCCTGGTCTTTGGCCTCGATATCGGCTTCGCGACGCATGGTTTCAGCCTGTTTTTTCGCGTTAGCCACCAACGATTCGGCTTCTTGAGCCGCCTTCTTGGTGAGCGAGGCCGCCTCGTCAGCGGCTTTCTTCGTCGAAGATTGGGCAAAGAAACGTGCGACGACGAAACCGAGAGCAAGTCCAACGACTACGCCGATAACGATGAACAGCGGGTCCATGTTCATGCTCCCCTTTCTTTTTCATGGTCGTCAATTCAATGTGCAATAAAAAAGTCGGCATAAGCCGACATGAGCAAAGGCACTGATAGAACTACTATGCTTTTGTGTATATAGTAAGCACCTGCCGGTGCGCATCGCTCAAGGTCATATTAGTATAACTCAAAGATGGGTCGTTGCTTGTCACAACGCCGTGGAATACTTAAACCGCCTATCGTCTAAGACGCAATGCATGCCCATGATCGATACCGAGCTCGCAAGCGTTCAGAACGGGATGAGCGAAGAGCGTCGCGTGCGACCGATCCTCTCCGCTCATCCCGTTCGCAAAGACGAACCTTGGGTTTCATCAAGCGTATTGTTGCGTTTTGCAACCTGCCGATAATAAAGAGCGTGTCTTACTCGCCTTCGATCTTTTCCGACCAGATACGCGCACATGAAGCGCTCGTTTCAGGTGAATAACCTTTGGATACCAGCTTGCGATACGCCGCATCCCGCACATTCCTGGCGCGAGGGGGATGCTTAGACAACACCGCCAGGGCTCGATCGAGCTCGGAGCCGTCTTTTTCTTCCTTGTATTGGCGATACGAGTCAAGTTTGTCGAGATCCACGTCAAGCTCTTCTATTTCCCTCAGGGCGAATCTTAGCCCCTTACCCGAGGATATCGTTTGTCTGATGAGGGCGTCTGCGTACCTTTCATCGTCCACGATGCCTAGTTTAACCGACTTCGCAATAGCGCGATCGATGGCTTCCGAGCTGAAGTCGGCATTCTTGAGCTTGCTTCTCATGCGAGCACTAGACTGCTCGCGCACGCTCGCGCACCTTAATATCTTTTGAAAAGCTCGGTCACTCTCGTTCGGATCCTCTTGATGGGAGGACGCGTGCGTTAAGCAAGCGGCATCTTCGACGCCGTCCTCGATTTCCCTAATTCGAGTGCGCAGGTTCGTCAAGACCGTATCGTAAGCGGGAGCGTCCATTACCTCTTCTTTCCGTCCTTGAGAGCAGGTGCGGCGGCTTCTTCTCCGAAGTCAGCATCGATAACCGGAATATCGTATGCCTCCCGGACACGTCGCTCGATTTCATCGCGCATGTCGGGGTTTTCGCGAAGGGTCTGTTTTGCGGCCTCCCTGCCTTGGCCGAGGCGTTCTTCGCCGTAGGTGTACCATGCGCCGCTCTTCTTTGCGACGCCGCATTCAACCGCCATATCGACGATGCAGCCTTCACGAGAGATGCCCTCTCCGTACATGAGATCGAACTCAGCCTGCCTAAAAGGAGGAGCGACCTTGTTTTTAACGACCTTTGCCCTCACGCGGTTTCCGACGACCTCGCCACTTTGCTTGATGGAGTCGATGCGACGGATGTCGATGCGAACGCTGGCGAAAAACTTGAGCGCTCGACCGCCAGTCGTTGTTTCGGGATTGCCGAACATTACGCCGATTTTCTCACGAAGCTGATTAATGAATATGCAAGTTGTATTGGATTTAGAAAGCGAACCTGCAAGTTTTCGCAAAGCCTGGGACATGAGGCGAGCCTGCAAGCCCACGGTTGTATCCCCCATCTCCCCTTCGATCTCAGCACGGGGAACCAAAGCGGCGACAGAGTCCACGACGACGCAATCAATCGCGCCCGAGCGAACGAGCATGTCGCATATTTCGAGCGCTTGCTCCCCTGTATCGGGCTGCGAAATGAGGACCTCGTCAATATCGACCCCGAGGCGGGCGGCATAAACAGGATCGAGGGCGTGCTCGGCGTCGATGAACGCGACGATACCCCCCATCGCTTGCGCTTGCGCGATGATCTGAAGTGCAAGCGTGGTCTTACCGCTTGACTCAGGACCGTAGATCTCCACGATCCTACCGCGAGGGACGCCTCCTATGCCGAGCGCAGCATCCAAAGGAAGCGCTCCGGTCGGTATGACGCCGATAGCGAGATCGGCCCCACCTTCTCCGAGCTTCATAATCGACCCGCGACCAAATTTCGACTCGATTTGATCGGTCGTGATCTTGAGCATCTTCTCTTTGTCTTGATTCATTCCCTCACCTCGAACTGACCTCTGCAAGCTAACGTATCTTTTCATAATAGACGAACACTTGTTTGCATGTCAACACAAGCTTGTGCATTCAGCGGTCAAGAAGATCGATCGCTGCAAACTCGTCCATACACGGCAATCATAACTGGCTAGTCAAACGAAAGCCTATCTAGGTTCTATCAGCGGACACGATGCGACTTCGCCCTCATCTTTTCGGCATCGAGAAATCCTCTCTATCGGATGCGCCAGCAACCCCGGCAGCGCGTGAGTGCTTTAGGAGATGCATCTTGTCCAAAGGCTTGCGCAAATCAAGTTAGCTCGTCGATGCCCTTAGGTAGATTGTTGCGCATAGGGAGGGACGACGACGGCGCGAGCGGCTCGTTTGAGACCGACCCGCTCGCGCCGTTAGCTTTGATTACCTATGCTCAAGTGACGACGCGAGTGTCTCAAGCGCGCATGAAAGCGTTTGCAAGCGCACGGACTCGCGATCGCCGTTGAAATTGCGCGTGAAAGAACGTACGTCGTTACGCGTCGCCACTCCGAAGCAAACCGTACCGACGGGCTTACCCGGTTCCGCGCCCGTTGGACCGGCGATGCCCGTCACCGATACGACAAGGTCGGCATCGAGAGCCTCGATGGCTCCTGCAGCCATCATGCGGGCTGTTTCTTCGTTGACGGCTCCCTCGGTTAAGAGAACGTGCTCGTCAACGTGGAGCACGTTGGCCTTAACGGCGGATGAGTAGCTTGCAATTCCGCCGCACACGACAGACGAGCTCCCCGGAACTGACGTCAGAGCCGAGCAAATCATGCCGCCCGTTAAGCTTTCCGCAGTACCGAGGCGAGTTCCCCGCCGCGTTGCAGCCTCGACGACCTCAGCGGCAAGCCGCTGTGCATCGCGCTCGGCAGAGTAGTGCGCCTCAGATGATCCGCTTACGCACCCCGGAGAGGGTGCGCTCCCATTCGACTCCGGAGCGTCAGGCTCCCGCTCCGACTTTCGCGGTCCGAAGCCGATGAGGTGACGGGCCTTTGCGATGTAGTCGACCATCGAGACGATCGTCAATGCAAGCGCTATGAACATGACGAGCCAGGAAAGCAGGTACAGCGGCGTTTGCATCACCGATTCGAAATTCGGCAAAACCAAACTATCTTTCACGATGAACAAGACGATGGCGATAATCTGAAACACCGTTTTCGCTTTGCCGTACCAGCTCGCTGCGATTACCTCGCCTTTCGTGGCTGCGATCATGCGAATACCCGAGACGATGAACTCGCGGACCAAAATGATGAGCACAGGCCAAGAAGGTAGAACCGAAAGCTCGACTAAAGCAAGAAGAGCCGCAGCTACCAGGATCTTATCGGCAAGCGGATCCATGAACTTGCCGAAATCCGTCACCTCGTTACGGCTGCGCGCGAGATAACCGTCGATCCAGTCGGTGCACGAGATGATGATGAAGACGCCGGCGGCAACCAGCGACTTCATCTGATCAGACATCCATACGAGACCCATCCATTGCGGCCAAGGACTCAAAAGTGCAAGGACGAACACGGGGACGAGGCAGATTCGGACAAGCGTGATGATGTTTGCCGGCGTCCAAAGTTTTTCTGCTCCCGCGCTGGACTCAGCTGACATGCGTTATTCGCCCTCCATCTCGTACATGAGGGTGTCGACGATCCTTACGCTCACAATGTCACCGGGTGAACCCGAGGAAACGAACGTCACGCCATCGACCTCAGGGGCCTGGCAGCGAGCACGACCGTAAACCTGTCCGTCCTCCTCAATTCCCTCGATCAGCACATCGAACGTCGAACCGATACGTTGAGCTACGAGCGCGGAGCTCGCTGCGTCGGCGGCGTCGCGGATACTCTGTGCTCGTTCGATTTTGACTTCGTCTTCTATTTGATCGGGATAGGAAAACGAACGGGTGCCCTCTTCGCGCGAGTACGCGAACACGCCGACGTAATCGAACAAGCCCTCCGAGACGAAATCGAGCAGCTCTTCGAACATCGCCTCGGTCTCTCCCGGAAAGCCGGCGATCAACGTAGTGCGCAACGTCACATCGGGAACAA
>ERZ827469.3354-NODE-3354-length-10652-cov-3.619421_pt1 | contig 10652 bp, 10 predicted proteins | sample MGYA00519917_ERZ827469 | MGnify/ENA primary metagenome ERZ827469 (study PRJEB31778, sample SAMEA3449314) | human gut metagenome | biome: human gut; feature: human-associated habitat; material: faeces | place: United Kingdom | collected 2010/2012 ... | reverse complement strand
CAGAGTCGAAGGAGGAAGAGAAAGAGAGATTAGAGCGAGAGGAGGCGGAGCGCCAGGCGGCAGCAGCCGCGGCGGAAGCGGCAAGAAAAGCACGCGAAGAGGAAGAGAGAAAGGCAGCGGAAGCAGCGAGAAAGATACAGGAAGAAGCGGCAAAAGCAATGGCACGGCAGCAGACACAAAATGCGCAACAGGCGCAACAAAAAAATGACAAAGTACAGGGAAGCAGTCAGGGGCAAAGCAGCAGTTCATTCGGCAGTAATACAACAGCGAAACCGCAAACAGTTTCCAATGGACAGGCAGTCGTGAACTATGCAGCTCAGTTTGTGGGAAATCCCTATGTTTATGGTGGCAGCAGCCTGACAAACGGAGCGGACTGTTCCGGATTTGTGATGAGCGTATATCAGGCGTTTGGAATCAGTCTGCCCCATTCTTCAAGTGCACTGCGCAGTGTTGGATATGGTGTCAGCTTAGACGCGATACAGCCTGGAGATATCGTATGTTACAGCGGACATGTGGGAATTTATGCAGGAAATAATACGCTGCTTCATGCAAGTTCTCCAAGTACCGGCATCAAGTACACGTCGCCTGTCACCTACCGCGAAATTCTGGCAATAAGAAGGATTTTCTAATGATCTATGGGAAAATATGGATGCGCAACCGATTGAAAAAAATTGTGAAGAATTTAAAAATAAAGGTAAAAAAAAGGGTAAATCATGTATTTTTGCACAAGTATAAATATGCATTTTTTACAAGAGAGAAAAATACATGTTAAAAATTTGTCATACCGTGTCGAAATAAAATCCAATATTGTCATTTTGCTGATAAATCAAGGAATATCAGGGATTTTTCATAAATTGACAAATGAAAAAAAATGTGCAATAATCAGCAAACTGATAAGAAAAAATAATGTTTTTTGTTTTCGATGTAGGAAGGAATGAGTCGAATGATTGAAAGAAAAATCAAATTATCTGACACAGAGGAAGTAAAGGATTTTGTGAATGCTGCCGGAAAATGTGATTTTGAAATTGATGTATGTTACAGCAGAGCAGTCATTGATGCAAAATCTTTGCTTGGAATGCTTTATTTAGGTGTTTGCAAGGAACTTACGATCAAGTATGGCGAAAAGGATGCACGTTTTGAACAGGTTGTTGGAAAATATGCAATAGCCTGAAGCAGAGATGCTGCCCATAGATCATGATTTATGGGACGATGTATAACAGAAGATAAAGGGATAGATGAAAAGACTGATTTATATATCTGGAAAGGTATGTGGAATCAGTCTTTTTTGTGCTATAATCCATATATGAGCAAAAAGATTGAAAAGAACGAAAAAGGTGTCATAAAAATATCGGTCCGTGATCTGGTCGAATTTATCCTGCGGGAGGGCGATATCGACAACCGCCATGGACGCGGTGCTTCTGCGGAGGCGATGCTTGCCGGGGGAAGAATCCACAGAAAGATCCAGAAGCGGATGGGCAGCAATTACCATGCGGAGGTTCCACTGAAAATTGCAATCGAGGAAGACGAGTACCAGCTTGTGATCGAGGGACGTGCGGACGGGATTCTGATCGAGAGCGCGGAGGAAGAGATCACATTTGCGGATAATTTTAATCACATGACGATGCCAGAAGACTGCAAAGTCACGATCGACGAGATTAAGGGCATGTACATGAAACTTGATCTGTTAGACGATGCGGTCGGTGTACACCGTGCACAGGCGATGTGTTATGCCTATATCTATGCCCTGCAGCATGATCTTGCCACTATTTCAGTGCAGATGACGTACTGTAATTTAGATACCGAGGATATCCGGTATTTTCATTATGATTACACGTTTGAGGAACTTGCGATCTGGTTTGAGAAGCTGATCACCGAGTACAAAAAATGGGCTGATTTTCAGTTCGCATGGAAAAAACTGCGTCAGGCATCCATCAAACCGCTGCAGTTTCCATTTTCCTACCGGGAAGGGCAGAAGGAATTAGCAGCCGGTGTGTACCGCACGATCAGCAGAAAGAAGAATCTTTTTATCCAGGCGCCGACCGGAGCAGGAAAGACAATATCGACCGTGTTTCCGGCGGTCAAGGCGGTTGGGGAGGATTTAGCGGACAAGATCTTTTATCTGACGGCAAAGACGATCACAGGGACGGTGGCGCGGGAAGCATTTGAACTTCTGCGTAAAAACGGATATCAGGCAAAAGTGCTTACAATCACGGCAAAAGAAAAGCTGTGCCTGTGTGAGGAGATGGAGTGCAATCCTGTCAACTGTCCATACGCAAAAGGGCACTACGACAGGGTCAACGATGCAGTTTTTTCGTTGCTGCAAAAGGAAGATATGATCACGAGAGAGGTGATCTTAGAACAGGCGAAGGAATACAATGTCTGTCCGTTTGAAATGTGTCTGGATACGGCGACATGGGTGGATGATATCATCTGTGATTACAATTATGTATTTGACCCGAATGTCTATCTGAAACGTTTTTTTGCGGATGGTACCACAGGAGATTACATTTTTCTGGTGGATGAGGCGCACAATCTGGTCGAGCGGAGCCGGGAGATGTACAGTGCCATTATATATAAGGAAGATTTTCTTTTGGCAAAGAAGATTTTAAAGAAATATGGTCAGGCAAAACTGATGCGGGAACTGGAAAAATGTAACCGCGTACTGCTCTCCTATAAGCGTGAGTGTGAGAAATATGTGATCTATGAATCAATTGGAAATTTTGCGTTTGAGTTAATGAACGTGGCGTCGGATCTCGATGAATTTTTACAGAAAGCACCGGAGTTCACGGAGCGGAAAGATTTAAGTGAGTTTTATCTGAATCTGCGCAATTTTTTGAATATTTATGAACTGCTGGATGACCACTATGTCGTTTATGCGGAACACGAGCAGGATGGACGCTTTAAACTCAAATTATACTGTGTGGATCCGTCGAAAAACCTGCAGGAGCGTATCAACAAAGGGAATGCAACTATTTTCTTTTCCGCGACGCTGCTTCCGGTGGGCTATTATAAGAGCCTGCTCTCGACTGAAACGGATAATTATGCAGTTTACGCAAAGACGGCATTCCGGGAAGAACAGAAATTGCTGCTGCTCGGAAATGATGTGAGCAGCAAGTATACCAGACGAAGTGCAGGGGAGTTTGAGCGGATCGCTTCCTATGTAAAAAAGACGACAGATGCAAAAAAAGGAAATTATATGGTGTTTTTTCCATCCTACAAAATGATGGAGCAGGTCTGCGATGTCTTTCTGGAAAAATGCCAGTCAGATCCATCCTGTGAAACGGAAACGTTGATTCAGCAGCCTGGGATGAAAGAAGAAGAAAGAGAGTCTTTTTTACAGGCATTTTCGGAAGAATTATCGGGAGAGCGGAAAGGATCGCTGGCTGCATTTTGTGTGATGGGCGGTATTTTCGGGGAAGGGATCGACCTGAAAAATGAACAGCTGATCGGTGCGATTGTCGTCGGCACGGGACTGCCGCAGATCAGCAATGAGCGGGAGATCCTGATGGGATATTTTGAAAAACGGCTTGGTGCCGGATTTGATTATGCCTACCGGTATCCGGGAATGAACAAGGTGTTACAGGCGGCAGGAAGAGTGATACGGACGGTGGAGGATGTCGGAGTCATAGAACTTTTAGATGAGCGTTTCCTGCAGAGTGAATACCGTGCGCTGTTCCCAAGAGAATGGGAAAGGCAGACGGTATGCAGGATAGATACGGTGGAAAAGTATTTAGAAGAATTCTGGAACCGTTCTTAAGTCTGTGTCAGATCGTAGGCAGCAGTTTTAAGAATTCCTCGGTGGACTGTGAAACCGGGAGCGTCGGGTTGATGGCTGCGACCATCTGTCTCGATGGCAGTTTTTCCTTTGTTTTTACGATAAACAGATCTTTGGATTCCCGGCTTAAACAGTAATCCGGTATAAATGCGATACCAAGACCGATGCGCGCAAGGTCGATCAGAAGGTCGTTACTGCTAAGTTCGATCTGCGGGATCAGCTCAAGCTGATGCTGTAAAAACAGGTTGTGCAGGAACTGGCTCGTCGTACTTTTGCGGTCGAGCATGAGGATTGGGTACTGTTTCAGTTCCTCAAACGGGATCTCCTGCTGTTTCAGGTTAAAATATGCCGGGTTTGCAATGAATACGTCGGTAAAATTGCAGACGGTCTTCTGAATGTAGGAGTGATTCAGGTTCGAGTTCGGAAAGTTGGTCACGATCAGATCGACTTTTCCCTGATCGAGGAGATCCACGCAGCTAAGGGATGTCGCGTTCGTCACCTTGATCGGCACGTTTGGGAACTTTTTGTGGAACTGTTTTAAATAAGGTACTAAAAAGTAACGGCAGATGGTGTCGCTTGCACCGATGTGAAGCTGACCGAGTCCGAGACTGCCGGAGTCTAAAAGCTGGCTTTCACCGCGCTGAATCAGGTTCATTGCCGGTTCGATGTGTTTTAATAATACTTTTCCGGCAGGAGTGAGCTGTACTTTTTTCGTGCTGCGGATGAAAAGCGGCTGGTCTAACTTTTTCTCAAGCGTTTTGATCGACTGGCTGACCGCGGACTGGGAAATAAAAAGCTGCTTGCTTGCCTCGGAAAAACTTAAGGATGTTGCCACATAATAAAACACTTTATATAATTCGTAATTGATATCCATGAAGTCCTCTTTCTGCGGGCTGGCCGCATATCATTTGAATGAAGAATGTTAATAAAAATAACTATCATGATTATAAGACGTGCTTATAAATCTGTCAATAAAGACTGATAATGGGGATGCGTGAAAGCATTTTCCAATGAAAGAAAATGATTCAGGAGTAAAAATAAGAACATGTCTGCAACAAAGCAGATATAATTCATGACAATAAAATGCTCGCAGAGTGTGCATTCTATTATTTATAGAAATATTAATAAAATTAATAAATAAGATTAAATATATTAATTATGCTTATTTTATAACCTATGTTATACTTTGAAAAGACAAATGGAAACTGAGAATGGAGGTTACCGCATGAGCAGTGTAAAACGTGTATATGTTGAGAAGAAACCGGAATATGCAGTCCGGGCAAAAGAATTGCAGTCTGAAATCAGAAGTTATCTTGGAATCAGTGGTGTGACGAAGGTGCGCGAGCTGATCCGTTATGATATTGAAAATATTTCCGGGGAAACTTATAAAAAAGCCTTAGTAACCGTTTTTTCCGAACCGCCGGTAGACGATATTTATGAGGAAGAGTTTGATTTAAACGGAGCAAGAACATTTTCCGTAGAGTTCTTACCGGGACAGTTTGACCAGAGAGCAGATTCTGCAGAACAGTGCGTGAAATTATTAAATGAAGAGGAAGAGCCGATCATCCGCACTGCAGTGACTTATGCGATCGAGGGAACGATCAGTGACGAAGAATTTGCAGCGATCAAAAAACACTGCATCAACCCGGTCGATTCCAGAGAGACAGGCTTAGAGAAACCTGAGACTTTAGTGCAGAGTTTCCCGGAGCCGGAGGATGTTAAGATCTTTGACGGTTTTCGTGATACGCCGGAGGCTAAGTTAAAAGAGTTATACGATTCATTGAATCTTGCGATGACATTCAAAGACTTTTTACATATCCAGAATTATTTTAAGAACGATGAAAAACGCGATCCGTCCATGACGGAGATCCGTGTGTTAGATACCTACTGGTCTGATCACTGCCGTCATACCACATTTTCCACAGAACTTAAAAATGTGGCATTTGATGACGGTTATTACTGCGCGCCGATGAAAGAGACTTATGAGGATTACTTAAATACCCACAAGAACCTGTATGCAGGACGCAGTGATAAGTTTGTATGTCTGATGGATCTTGCCCTGATGGCAATGAAACGTCTGAAAAAAGAAGGAAAGTTACAGGATCAGGAAGAGTCCGATGAGATCAATGCATGTTCCATCGTTGTTCCGGTAGAAGTAGACGGAAAGACAGAGGAGTGGCTGGTTAATTTCAAAAATGAAACACACAACCATCCGACCGAGATCGAGCCGTTTGGTGGTGCCGCTACCTGTCTTGGCGGTGCGATCCGTGACCCGTTGTCAGGACGTACCTATGTTTACCAGGCAATGCGTGTGACCGGTGCCGCAGATCCGACGGTTCCTGTTTCCGAGACGATCTCCGGAAAACTTCCACAGAAAAAACTGGTGAGAGAAGCTGCACACGGATACAGCTCTTACGGTAACCAGATCGGTCTTGCAACCGGCTATGTCAAAGAAGTTTACCATCCAAACTATGTGGCAAAACGTATGGAGATCGGTGCGGTCATGGGTGCTGCTCCAAGACGTGCCGTACAGAGACTGACCTCTGATCCGGGTGACATCATCATTTTACTTGGAGGAAGAACCGGACGTGACGGTATCGGTGGTGCCACAGGTTCTTCAAAAGCGCACAACACAGAGTCCACAGCAGTCTGCGGTGCCGAGGTACAGAAAGGTAACCCGCCGACAGAACGCAAGATCCAGCGCCTGTTCCGCCGTGAGGAAGTTGCCCATATCATCAAAAAATGCAACGATTTCGGTGCGGGCGGTGTGTCTGTAGCAATCGGTGAGCTTGCAGACGGACTTCGCGTACAGCTTGACAAAGTGCCGAAGAAATATGCCGGATTAGACGGAACAGAACTTGCAATCTCAGAATCCCAGGAGCGTATGGCAGTTGTGGTATCTCCTTCGGATGTCAAGACCTTCTTAGGCTACGCAGCGGAGGAAAACTTAGAGGCAGTGGAAGTTGCCGTTGTAACGGAGGAGCCGAGACTTGTTTTAGAGTGGAGAGGCAAAGAGATCGTAAATATCTCCCGTGCCTTCTTAGACACCAACGGTGCGCATCAGGAGACCAACGTTGCAGTGGATATGCCGGTACCGGAGGATAATTACTTAAATAAGATCTCTACACCAAAAGTTGCAGATGCGGTTGCGAAAAACGATATGAAGGCAGCATGGCTTGCAGAGCTGGCTGATTTGAATGTCTGCTCCCAGAAAGGTCTTGTGGAGATGTTTGACGGTTCCATCGGTGCAGGAAGTGTTTACATGCCATTCGGTGGAAAATATCAGCTCACAGAAACACAGTCCATGGTGGCAAAACTTCCGGTTGCACATGGAAAATGTGATACCGTAACCATGATGGCATATGGTTTTGATCCGTATTTAGCAAGCTGGAGTCCGTACCACGGTGCGATCTATGCGGTATTAGAGTCCTTATCAAGAATCGTGACCGCAGGTGGTGATTATAAAAAGATCCGTTTTACATTCCAGGAATACTTCCGCAGAATGAACGAGGATCCGAAGCGCTGGAGCCAGCCATTTGCAGCACTTCTCGGAGCTTACAATGCACAGATCGGTTTTGGACTTCCATCTATCGGTGGAAAAGATTCCATGTCAGGAACGTTTAATGATATTGATGTACCGCCGACACTGGTTTCCTTTGCAGTGGATGTGGCAAAAGAGCAGGATATCATCACACCGGAGTTAAAGGCAGCAGGAAATGAACTGTTATACTTTACGATCGACAAAGATGAATATGACGTGCCGGTTTACGCACAGGTCATGAAACTTTATGATGCGGTTCATGCATTGATCCAGAAAGGTGCGATCGTTTCCGCATATGCGCTTGACGGAAAAGGTCTTGCAGCAGCACTTGCAAAGATGGCATTCGGTAACAAACTTGGCGTGACAGTAGATACCGATGTGACAACTGATACACTGTTTGCTCCGGGCTTTGGTAATATCGTGGCAGAAGTTCCGGCAGGCAAGACTGCAGAAGTTTACGAGGCACTGCACAATGCAGGTTTATCTGCAAACGTAAAGAGAGCAGGTGCTGTCAATGAGGAAGCAGCATTTATCTGTGGCGATATGAAACTTGCGATCGATGAGGCATTGAACGCATGGACAGGCACATTGGAGAAAGTATTCCCGACTCGTGCAACCGAAGATAAAGAGGAAGTAAAGACAGATCTTTATCATGCAGATTCTGTTTATGTATGCAAACATAAAGTGGCAAGACCGACCGTATTTATTCCGGTATTCCCGGGAACTAACTGCGAGTACGACAGTGCAAAAGCGTTTGAGCGCGCAGGTGCGGATACGATCGTAAAAGTATTTAAAAACTTAAATGCTGAGGACATCCGTGAGTCCGTAGATGAATTTACCAAGGCAATCGACCAGGCACAGATCATCATGTTCCCGGGTGGATTCTCCGCCGGTGATGAGCCGGAAGGATCTGCAAAATTCTTTGCAACCGCATTCCGCAACGCAAAGATGACAGAGGCAGTTATGAAACTGTTAAATGAGAGAGACGGTTTAGCCCTTGGTATCTGTAACGGATTCCAGGCACTGATCAAATTAGGACTGGTACCTTACGGCGAGATCCGCCCGCAGGCAGCAGATTCCCCGACACTGACCTACAACACGATCGGACGCCATATCAGCAAGATGGTATACACAAAAGTTGTCACCGACAAGTCCCCGTGGTTAGCACAGGCGGAACTTGGAAAAGTTTACTGCAACCCGGCATCCCACGGAGAGGGACGCTTTGTTGCACCGAAAGAATGGCTTGATAAACTGTTTGCAAACGGTCAGGTTGCAACACAGTACGTCAATGAGGCAGGTGTTCCGACCATGGACGAAGAGTGGAACGTCAATGGTTCCTACTGTTCCATCGAGGGTATCACAAGCCCGGATGGACGTGTGCTCGGCAAGATGGCTCATTCCGAGAGACGTGACAGAAGCGTGGCAATGAACATTTACGGAGAGCAGGATCTTAAAATCTTTGAGTCCGGTGTAGCATATTTTAAATAAGAGACAATATATAGAAAAGGGAAGAGATATTTATCTTTCTTTGACAATTTTAAAAGACCTTCCAGAAAGGAAAAGAAAAATCCTTTCTGGGAGGTCTTTTTATCCATGTTATTTTATCCGGACTCTCGCCATTGCGTTCCCAGGTAGGACGGTAGTCTTTATCACCGGTTGTATATCCCTTGGTCAGTGTGCAGAAAGAACCGTTGTCTGCCGGACAGCCTTCGCATAAATCTTCCTGACAAAATACTTGTGGTCGTTCGTAGGTTTTCATAAAAATACACCCTCCATTCTTGAATCTATATGTCCGCTTCTATCATACTAGTATAAAGAATATGGGTACATGGATAAATGTGTCATTTTTTATTCAGGTGTGTTTTTATATGATTTTCTGCGTTTTTATAGACAAAAATGAATTTGCCACCGGTAATGTGCTATAATTAAATAATCTAGAAAGTGAACGGAGGAAAACAGAGTGCGAAAAAATCAGGAAAAACGGCAGTCCAAAACACTGTTAGATATTCTGAGAGAAGAAAAAACAGATAAGTATCAAGGCGGTATCTATCATAAAACACAGATCGATTTAACCTATAATTCAAATCATATGGAAGGAAGCCGTCTGACGCACGATCAGACAAGATATATTTTTGAAACCAATACCATCGGTGTTGAAAATGAAGTTCTTAACGTGGATGACGTGATTGAAACTGCAAACCATTTTCGGTGCATTGATATGATAATTGATGATGCCTGTATGGTATTGACAGAGAAATTGTTAAAGCTGCTCCATCTGACTTTAAAAAATGGAACCAGTGATTCCAGAAAAGACTGGTTTGCTGTTGGAGATTATAAAAAGATGCCAAATGAGGTCGGGGGTATGGAGACTACATTACCGGAGCAGGTATCCGGTAAGATAAAAAAATTGCTGGCAGAATATAATGCGAAAGAAGAAAAGTCTTTGGAAGATATTTTGGATTTTCATGTGAAGTTTGAAAGAATTCATCCGTTTCAGGATGGCAACGGACGTGTCGGCAGACTGATCATGTTTAAAGAGTGTCTGAAATATAATATTGTTCCATTTATTATCGAAGATGATTTAAAAATGTTCTACTATCGGGGGCTGAAAGAATGGGACAATGAAAAAGGATATCTGACAGATACCTGTCTTACGGCACAGGACAGATATAAAGCGTATCTTGATTATTTCCGAATTGATTATTGATCATTTTAAGAAAACTTACAGAAAATGAAAATCCTTTCAAACTGATCAAAAGATAGATACAATATGATCAGGCAGCAGAGAACGTCAAAAACGTGTAAAGATAATTACACGATAAACAGGAAAGTATAGGTAAAATATGAGCAGAATCATCAGTATTGGAAAGCAGGATTTTGTATCTTTAAGAAAGAACCATTATTTTTATATTGATAAAACAGATTTTATAAGGCAGTGGTGGGAAAGTGAAAAATACCGCATACTGCAGGGAACATATCGGGTTATTTTTGTCAGCTTTGCGGATGTAAAACAGAACAATTACAAAGATGCTGTTCAAAAGATAAAAAATATTATTGTGGATGTTTATAGACAAAACCGCTATCTAAATGAACAGGAATGTTTTACAGAGAATGAGCATCGGCAGATATGAAGATACAGATGGAAAGTCTTTTAAACGGAAAGACGATTGAAGTTAATTTTGATGAACAGATCGTGTTCAGCCATCTTGCACAGGATGAAAGCGCGGTATGGAGTCTTCTGGTAGCAGGTGGTTATTTAAAGGTTGAGGATGTGGATGTAATGAATTATTGTATGAATAAGAAAGAGAGCTATGCATAAATCTGTTTTATCTTTAG
>ERZ827469.3350-NODE-3350-length-10666-cov-2.812930_pt1 | contig 10666 bp, 8 predicted proteins | sample MGYA00519917_ERZ827469 | MGnify/ENA primary metagenome ERZ827469 (study PRJEB31778, sample SAMEA3449314) | human gut metagenome | biome: human gut; feature: human-associated habitat; material: faeces | place: United Kingdom | collected 2010/2012 ... | reverse complement strand
CCGACAAGGACGAGGCCATCAAGGGCCAGGACTTCGAGAAGGCCGCCGAACTGCGCGACAACCAAGAGAAGTTGGAAGCCGAGCGCAAGGCGAAGGAAGATTCCTGGCGCGAAGGCGAGTCCGACGTCAAGATGGTCGTGGATGAGGACGTGATCGCCGAGGTCATCAGCGCCACCACCGGTATTCCGGTGTTCAAGCTGACCCAGGCTGAGTCCAAGAAGCTGCTCAACATGGAAGCCGAGCTGCACAAGCGCATTATCGGCCAGGATGAGGCGGTGGAAAAGGTCACTGAGGCCATCATTCGTTCCCGGGCGGGCATCCAAAATCCCGATCGGCCCATCGGCTCCTTCCTGTTTTTAGGCCCCACCGGTGTGGGTAAAACCGAGCTCGCCAAGGCCCTTGCCGAGACGCTTTTCGACGACGAACACAACATCGTCCGCATCGACATGAGCGAATACATGGAAAAATTCTCGGTGTCCCGGCTCATCGGGGCGCCTCCCGGATATGTGGGATACGAGGAGGGTGGTCAGCTGACCGAGGCGGTTCGCCGGAAACCCTATTCCGTCATTTTGTTCGATGAAATCGAAAAGGCTCATCCCGATGTGTTCAACATTCTGTTGCAGGTGTTGGACGACGGGCGGATCACCGATTCCCAGGGCCGCACTGTTGATTTTAAGAACACTATCATCATTCTCACAAGCAATTTGGGCTCTACCTATCTGTTAGACGGCATCGACAGGGAAGGAAACATCACCGATGATGCCAGAAAACAGGTAGAAGAAGTGCTCAAACGCTCCTTCCGTCCGGAATTTTTAAACCGGCTGGACGAAATCGTGTTCTACAAACCGCTCAGCAAGAACGATATTTTCCAAATCGTCGAGCTGCAGCTTAATGATTTGCGGAAACGGCTCAAGGACCGTCAGCTGGATGTAAAACTCACCGATGCGGCGAAGAATTATATCGTCGACGAGGGGTACGACCCCATTTACGGCGCCCGTCCCTTGAAACGGTTCTTGCAGCGGAAGGTGGAAACCCTTATCGGCCGGATGATTATCGCCGACCTTGTACACCCCAATTCGACCATCATTGTCGATTACAACGGCAGCGAATTGGCGATAAAGGAAGAACGGAAAGAAGGATAAAAAGGCTAGAAAAAATCCTCTTTGGTTTAAACCAAAGAGGATTTTTTGCGCGTTTATTCGGCATAATGTTCCCGGAGGTAGTCGAGCCAGAGATTATAAGTGGATGGACCGAAGTGCATACCGTCGGCTCCTACATCGGCGGGGAGACAGCCGTTTTCGTCTTTGATAGCTTCGGCAACGTTGACGTAATAGACTTTCTTTTCGCCGGCCATCTGCATGATGGCCGCGTTGTATTCATCAATTTTGCTGTTGGCGTAACGGTCATCTTCGGTTTCTTTGGCGTGAGTCACGGGAAGGATGGATTGAAGGTAAATGTCGCTGTCCGGGTGAGCGGATTTTAAGTTGTCCACAAATTCTCCGTAAAGCTCCACCAGTTTGTCTTTTCCAATAAAGGCCACGCCGTTGGACCCCAGCATGACGTAAATTTTTGCAGGGTGCTTGGAGGCGATGGCGTGGAGCACCGTAACGATGGAGCCGTCCGGCTGCTCGATGCAGTCTTTGGTGAGAATGGACTGAGGGTTGATGCCGGTGCTGGCGACCACTTTGTCACCGTCCAGCAGGTTATAGGCGCTCAGGCCTTCAGTGAGGGAATCACCAATGAAAATAGCGTCATCAAACCACTCTTCTCCAACAGGAGTGGCGTTTTTCGGAAGAGGTTCTCCCCAAGTGGTGATGTCTTCCGGCTCCGGGGACTCCGGCTCACTGCTGGAAGGGTCGGGAGAAACAACGGAGGGCTGAAGAGAGATGGGCTCGGAAGCGGAGCGATTGCCATCGACGGGGGTAAAGAGGGCGCGGAAGCCGATGACGATGAGCACGATTAAAATAAGGATAATGACAGCGGAAATGATCGCCGTTTTCAGATGATTGTTCTTATTCACAGGAAATACCTCACTTATTCAAGATGTCAGATGACAATTCCGCCGTTGGGGGCGAGAATCTGTCCGGTGATAAAGTCGGATGCGGGGGAACCGAGAAACAGGATGCTTTCGGCTACATCCTGAGGGGTTCCGATTGTGCCCAGAGGAGCTTCTTCTTTGAGAGATTCGATAGCGTCGGGAGAAAGGTGTCCGTTCATCGGGGTATCGATGACGCCGGGGGCAACGCAGTTCACCTGGATACCGGAGGGACCCAACTCTTCGGCTAAAGCTTTGGTAAAAGCGATGACGGCGCCTTTAGCGGCAGAATAATGCACCTCGCAGGAAGCGCCAACCTGTCCCCACATGGAGGAGACGTTGATAATTTTTCCCCGTTTTTGCCGGATCATCGCAGGGGCGGCCCGCTGGCAGCAGTAAAACATTCCCTTGACGTTTATGTCGAACATCCGGTTCCAGTCATCATCGCTCAAATCGGTGAAAAGCTTTTGCTGGGCGATACCGGCGTTATTAATGAGGACATCGACAGTACCCAGTTTTTTTTCCACCGTGTCAAACAGGGCAGTCTTCTTGTCTAAGAGAAGGTATGCGTTGTAGGAAACGCCTCTTGGAATCGGGTGAATATTTTCAAATAATGAGAGACGGTGGTCATTCGCATCAGCGGGCAAGGCAATGGCGCTCTGCGGACGGGTTTTGTTCATATCGTAGCAGAGGGCTTTGGACGTATCGCCGTGGGTATGATAATGAAGAACCACCTTACAGCCCTTCTGCCAGAAGGCGAGGGCGGTTGCCTGTCCGATTCCGCCGGAAGCTCCAGTAATCAATACAGTTCGGTTCATATTTTTTCCTCAAGTTCGCTTTTGTTCGGTCAGTCTATCCTGCGCCGCATGTATGACAAGTCAAGCACAAAATATGGCGCCTTTACGGGGATAAATCGCAGCGCGGTTCATCTAACAGACATTATTATAGCTCATTTTAGAGGCGGATACAAGGGGAAGATGGACTATTTTGGAAGAGGGCTTCATAACATGTACTAATCTAAACTAAGTATAACATGTACGGAGGTTCGACGTGAAACTGCTGGATTATTTGGACAAAGAGGAAGAACCCCGCGGAGCGGTACCTGTAAATCCTTCTTTAGGGCTATCTGCCAAGGAGGCGGCGAAACGGCTGAAAGAAAACGGGAAAAATGCGCTGAAAGAAGGGGAAAAGGTCCATCCCTTCAAAATATTTGTCTGCCAATTTAAAGATTTTCTCACCATGGTGCTGCTTGCCAGCACTGCGGTGACAGTTTTTATGGGTGAATACACTGAGGCAATGACCATCGGTATCATTGTGCTGTTAAACGGCATTATGGGCTTTGTACAGGAGTTTAAAACCGAAAAAACCCTGGAGGCGCTGCGGAAAATGGCGGCTCCTATGGCTAAGGTTTACCGGGACGGAATTTTGACGCAGGTGCCCGGCGAGGAGCTAGTGGTCGGGGATGTTATTTCGGTGGAGGCGGGGGATCGGGTGCCCGCCGATGCGGTGCTGCTTAAGGCAGTGGCCCTGTCCGCCGATGAGTCGGTGCTCACTGGAGAGTCCACGGCGGTGGACAAAGGGGTCGGGAAAACCGATGGAGTCGAGAATGTGCTTCATCAGATGAACCTTCTCTACATGGGAACGACAGTGGCGGCGGGACGGGGAGAAGCTCGTATTATCGCCACCGGGATGAATACCCAAATGGGCAAAATTGCCGGGATGATCAGCGAGATTCAAGAAGAACCTACGCCGCTGCAAAAACGGCTGGATGAGCTGGGAAAAATCATCGCCATTGGGTGCCTGATTATCTGCGCCATCGTGGCCTTTGCGGGATTTTTGCGGGGCGAGCCGATAATGAATATGCTGCTGACCGGTGTAAGTCTCGCCGTGGCGGCGGTACCGGAGGGCTTGCCTGCCATCGTCACCATTTCCCTTGCCCTAGCAGTGGGGAGAATGGTTAAGCGGAAGTCCCTTATCCGGAAGCTGCATGCAGTGGAGACGCTAGGCTGTGCCGACGTGATTTGTTCCGACAAAACGGGAACGCTGACCGAAAACAAAATGACGGTGCAGAGGATTTTTGTGTCCGACGAGGAAATCGAGGTCACCGGCAGCGGTTATCGAAAATCCGGAAAGTTTATGATGGATGGAAAGCTCATCAATCCCCAGGGCCACGAAGCGGGAAAACGGCTTTTGGAGGTCTGCGCCCTCTGCAACAACGCGGCCATCCGCGCCGAACAGGGAGGGAAAGGCTTTTTTAAAGAGGACGGCGGCAGCTACGCCATTGTAGGAGATCCCACCGAGGCAGCGCTGCTGATTATGGCGGCCAAGGCAGGTGTGACGCAGCAGTCCCTGGCCGACGAATACCGGCGGGTGGATGAAATCCCCTTCGACAGCAAGCGGAAGCTCATGTCGATCATCGCTGAAGACCGAATGGGGCAGCGATTTGCCTTCACCAAGGGCGGCTGCGACGTTTTGATGGATAAGTGCAGCGGTGTGCTGTGGGGAGACAAGATTTTGCCCATCACAGGGCCACTGAAAAACAAAATAGAGGCGGCCAGTACCCGGATGGCGGAAAAAGGCTTGCGGGTGTTGGCTATGGCATATAAACCGCTTACGACAGGGGAGCCTGTTTCCCGCGCGGAAACGGGGCTCATATTTCTGGGACTGACCGGTATGATGGATCCGCCGCGAAAAGAGGCAAAAGAAGCGGTACTCACCTGCCGGAAGGCGGGAATCAAGACGGTGATGATCACCGGCGACCACAAGCTGACCGCCTGTGCCATCGCCAAACAGATCGGGATTTTCCACGATGGGGACAAAGTGCTGACCGGAAAGGAACTGGACGTTATTTCAGATGAGGAACTGGAACAGCAAATCGAGAACGTTACGGTATTTGCCCGAGTCAGTCCCCACCATAAGCTGAAAATTGTCCGGGCGTTTAGGCGCAAGGGACATATTACTGCCATGACCGGTGACGGCGTCAACGATGCGCCGGCGGTGAAGGAAGCGGACATTGGCGTCAGCATGGGCATTTCCGGCACCGATGTGACAAAAGAGGCCTCCGACGTGATTTTGCTGGATGACAACTTCGCCACTTTGGTGACAGCAGTGGAGGAAGGCAGGACCATTTACGGAAACATTCGCAAATTCATCCGATATCTCCTTTCCTGTAACATTGGCGAAGTGCTTACCATGTTTTTGGGTATTCTCATGGGGCTTCCGGTGGTACTGCTGCCCATCCACATTTTGCTGGTGAATCTAGTGACGGACGGTTTGCCAGCCATCGCACTGGGGCTGGAGCCTACGGATAAAAATAGTATGAAAAAGCCTCCCAGACGTTCCACTGAAAGTGTTTTTTCTAACGGCTTATTGACGACGATTATCTTTAGAGGCTGTCTCATCGGATTGACGACGTTGGGCGTGTTTGTTCATTTTCTCACCAATTTCGGGAGTTTGGAGTTGGCCAGAAGCGCCGCATTTCTAACATTGGTGCTCACGCAGCTCATCCATGTATTCGAATGTAAAAGCGAGGAACGAACCATCTTTACCATTCCATTTTGGAACAACTGGAAGCTGGTTTTGGCGGCGCTCTTCTCGGCGTCTATTATATTCGCTGCGATTTTCTGGCCTCCGGCTCAGATGATTTTCAGGACGGTAGCCCTTAGTGGAGAACAGCTGCTGATCGTTGCTGGATATCTTGCTTTCGCGCCGATTTTATCGGCAATTGTGCAGAAATTGTTTAGACGTTCCAAAAAAGATTGAAAAAAAGGCGCCGGATGAAACCGGCGCCTTTTTTAAAAAGTTTTATTATAAAACGACAGGGCCTTGAGACGGTGTCCGTCCAGTACCCGCCCGCAATCTCCGATTGCGGTGGCGGGTCGGGTTCTTATTATAAAATAACAAGGTTCCGGGGCACCCGCCCGCAATCTCCGATTGCGGTGGCGGGTCGGGTTCTTATTGTCGAAAAAGGTCATTTTTTTCAAGAAATTTTTCTTCTGGTTGATTATGGAGAAAAATTTTGCTATAATATAAAATACATATGTCTATTAATAGGCGGTTATTTTGCGGGATGCCCAAAAAATTTATATAGAAAGTTTGGAGTTGCAATGGATTTTTCGGTTTTGATGTCTGTCTATATCAAAGAGAATCCGGATTACTTGCGGCAAAGTTTAGACAGCATACTCAATCAAACGGTGCTGCCCACACAGATCGTGTTGGTGGAGGACGGCCCGTTGACGGAAGAACTGGATCAGGTAATCGCAGAATATAAAGAGAAAGTGCCATTTTTAAAGCTGGTGCCGCTGAAAGAGAACGTAGGGTTGGGGAAGGCGCTCAACATCGGGCTGGAACAATGCGATTACCCATTGGTAGCCCGAATGGACACCGACGATATTGCAGTGTCCACCCGTTTTGCCGAAGAGCTTAAGGCCTTTCAGACCGACCCGGCTCTCAGCATTTGCGGCTGTCACGAGTTGGAGTTCGACGGGGACGTGACAAATGTCATTTCTAAAAAGGCTGTGCCGCTGACCCATGAGGAAATCTATGAGTACGCCAAAAAGAGGAATCCCTTTAACCATCCTACCGTCATGTACAAAAAGCAGGCGGTGTTGGACGCGGGCAGCTATCAGCACGCCATGGGCTTTGAGGACTACTACCTTTGGGCTAGGATGCTCATGAACGGCGCCAAAGGGAGGAACCTCGACCAGTATCTGCTCTATTTCCGCACGGGGGGAGATATGTTTAGGCGTCGGGGTGGATGGAAGTATCTGAAAAGCGCTGTGGCGGTCAAAAAGAAAATTCATAAACTGGGTCTCAGCAGTTATGGGGACTACCTTAGCTCCTCCATGGCCCATGTGGCGGTGAGCCTGATGCCCAACGGGCTAAGAAGCTTTGTCTACAAAAAATTCCTCCGGAAGAATTGAGGCAATGATGAATAAAGAAGCGATTTTGAAAATGAGCGGGCTGCTGTCCGCTGTCAATAAAATGATTCCTAAAAATCCAAACAAGATTGTGTTTTACAGCAATATGGGATTTCGGGACAACGCTAAGGCGATCTACGATTACGTGGTATCCCGGGATTGCTCCAGATATCAGATTATCTGTGCTGTCAACGACTGGAAGGATTTTGTGGCGCGGCCTCATCCTGACAATGTGCAGTTTGTGAGCCCCGGAGCGGGAGTGAAACATTTTTTTACCTCCAAGTATTTCTTTTTTTCCTTTGGAAAGTATCCGGTTAAGCCGTCTAAAAAGCAGGTGGTGATTAATACTACCCATGGGTCACCGCTGAAAAAAATCGGCAACTATCTGGACGACAGGGACTATAATTTTTTCACTTACGTGCTGGCGGCGTCGGACTTTTTTGCGCCCATTATTCAGAAGTCCTTTGGTTGCCGTGAAGAGCAAGTGAAAGTCTGCGGCCATCCCAGAAACGACGCGATGTTTGTGCAAAACGACGCGCTGAAGCAGCTGGGGTTTGAGGAAGAATACGACAAGGTGATTCTGTGGATGCCCACCTTCCGTCAGTCGGATTTTCTCGGGCAAGACGACATTGAAGCAGCGGACGGGACAGGCCTTCCCATCTTGTCTGACCGAAAGGACATGGAGCGGGTCAACGAGCGGCTCAAAGGGAAAAACTGCCTGATGATTGCGAAAATCCATCCGGCGCAGGATTTGAGCCTTATCGACACCCAAAGCTTCAGCAACATTAAAATCGTCACCAACGCCCGGATGCAGGCGACGCAGTGCAACCTTTACGAGCTGCTGTCCCACGCCGACGCGCTGATTACCGATTATTCGTCGGTGTATTTTGATTATCTGCTGCTCGACCGTCCCATCGGATTTACGGTGGACGACATTGGGGAATACATGAAAAATCGCGGGTTTGTGGTGGATGACCCCTACGAACTGATGCCGGGGGCCTTTATCAATACGCCGGAGCAGTTTTTGGGGTTTGTGGACGACCTGTTGAACGGAAAAGACGATTATAAAGAAAAACGGCAAAAGGTAAACGGCCTTGTAAATAAATTTGAAGGCGGCAGGGACTGTGAACGGGTTCTGGAAATCGCCGGGATTAAGCTTTAACGCTTGCGGGAAAGGAATTTATCCGAATGAAAAAAGTGATTACTTACGGTACCTTCGATCTGCTCCATTACGGGCATATCAACCTGCTCCGGCGGGCAAAAGAACAGGGAGATTATCTGATCGTCGCCCTGTCTACTGACGAATTCAATAGGGGAAAGGGCAAGGAGTGCTATTTTTCCTATGAGAAGAGAAAAGCTCTTTTGGAGGCCATGTGGATTTGGTCATCCCTGAGGTGTCTTGGGAACAGAAACGGGAGGACGTGAGAGAATTCAAAGTAGACGTCTTCGTCATGGGGGATGACTGGAAGGGAAAATTCGATTTTCTCAGCGACCTTTGCCAGGTGGTTTACCTGCCTAGGACGCCTGAGATTTCGACCACAAAAATCAAAAGCGACCTCCTTTCCAAGGAGGAATCGGATTGAAGAGGACCAAAATTCTGATGGGAATCATCGGAAAGGGGAATGGCGGGCTTTCCACCTATGCAGTCAACCTGTTTCGAAAGCTCGACCAAAATGTGTTTGACTGCACCTTCCTTTCCAATGATCCCCATCCCTATTTCGAAAAGGATATCAAAGAATTGGGCGGGCATCTCAAGGTAATCGCCGCCCGGAACCGGCATCCCAAACAGCATCGGGACGATTTGCGTCGGATTATGGAAGAAGAAAAATTCGACGTCTGCCACATCCACCTTTCTTCCGACAGCAATATTTGCCCTTTAGAGGAAGCCAAACGGGCGGGTATTCCCATTGTCATCGCTCATTGCCACAGCGCCAAGGTGGAGGGCTCCCTGTATCCCAAGATACTCCACCGGCTCAACAAGCCGAAAGTGCAGAAGATGGACATTATACGACTGGCCTGTTCCAAGGCGGCAGGGGATTTTGCTTACGGTGATGCGCCCTATACGGTGGTGAACAACGGGATCGACCTGAAAAAATTCGATTTTGACCCGCAGATGCGGGAAAAAATGCGGAAGGATTTGGGTATTGCCGGGAATTTTGTCATCGGACAGTTGGGGAGGCTTGTTCCGGTCAAGAACCACGAATTTACCTTGGAGGTATTTGCCCAGGTGCTGAAAATGCCCCCGCAAAGCAGCCTTTTGATTGTGGGGGACGGCCCGTTGGAGCAGCCGCTCAAAGAAAAAGCTGCCCAACTTGGAATTGAGAAACAGGTGATTTTTACCGGAAACGTCCGCAATCCCCAGGATTATCTGGCTGCTATGGACTGCATGATGCTGCCATCCCTGTTTGAGGGATTCCCGTTGACGATTGTGGAAGCAGTGTGTTCGGGGCTTCCCTGTTTTGTTTCCGACACTGTTACCCGTGAGGTGGGGATTTCCAATCTGGTGCAGTTTATTTCTTTGGAGGACCGCCGAGAATCTGTAGCGCAAGCTGTCTTAAAGGCAAAAGACATAGAGCGCGTTTCTCAAATTGAATTGCTGAAGGACCTTCACTTCGACGCGGACGAGCTGGTAAAAGACATGGAAAAACGCTATCTCAACCAAACGACAGGAGGAGAATAAATGGAAAAGAGAGGATTTTGGTCCAGACTGGTGAACACCGTCTTTGACCATAATACATTTCGCATGGTGCTGCTTGTGATGGTTGTTCTCCGCACCTGTGCGTTTTTAAACCCTATTGTGGGCCCGCTGGTGAAGTTCACCTTGCTCTGGTCCGCCTGTATTTTAGTAAAAGACCTGTTTACTGACCGGCTGTTTATGGTCAACCGGTATCGGGGGATCCTCTACCTGTTTTTGATTTCCTACGCCATTACCTGTGTAGTGAACCGTCAGGAGAACTTCGCCCGAAATCTCGCCATGCTTTGTTACTTGGTAGTCAATATGATGGTGCTCTATTCTTACGATGGAAAGAAGGAGCCTGGGCAGGTAAAACGGGAGCTTTTACGGTTCAACCATGTGTTTATGATTGTATCCTTTGTGGGACAGCTTGTCAGCTTTCTGACCTACTTTTTGAACCTCAAGTTCAGCTATCTCATCGGGGACGATATTTATTATTACGGTGTATATAACGGAAGAATTTGGGGCTTTTACACCAATCCCAACGCCGCCAGCTTTTTCTCGGTGCTGAACATCATGCTGACGGTAGTCTGCCTTATTATTTTGAAAGGTAATCTCCCCAAACGGCTTCGGTGGTTCTACATTGCCAACGCCTTCGTCGAGATGATGATCCTCTTTATGTGTAACTCCCGCGGAAGTGTTCTAGCCCTTTGTTTCTACCTGATTTTGCTGCCGATTTTGATGGGGATTCCTCTGTTCAAGACGGCGGACGATAAAAAGAAGCTGAGCAAAAGAATTGTTGCTGCGGCGATCATTCTCCCACTGGCGGTGAACGGCGCCCATGAACTGGCCATCGGCGTGCTGCCGAGCCTTGTCATCAAGGATTCCGCTATCAGCCAGCAGCTGGTGGAGAGCCTGCCCAACACCGGTATTCCCCTTAACGACGATATGACGGGGAATGCGGCGGCCGACCTGGAGCGGGAAGACTACGGTTCTAAATATGGCGGGCGATACTTTTTGTGGCAGTCTGGTTTGCAT
>ERZ827469.3349-NODE-3349-length-10666-cov-6.269720_pt1 | contig 10666 bp, 9 predicted proteins | sample MGYA00519917_ERZ827469 | MGnify/ENA primary metagenome ERZ827469 (study PRJEB31778, sample SAMEA3449314) | human gut metagenome | biome: human gut; feature: human-associated habitat; material: faeces | place: United Kingdom | collected 2010/2012 ... | reverse complement strand
TGAGGAAGAACTGCGCCCGTTATAAGTACCCATCTGGACGGCAAGCGCAACATCTTTGTAATACCACTTGCTCTTGGATACGTCCTTATACTGCGAAATGTCCGCCGTTTTGTAGCAACCGAACGAGCGATTGATGATTGCTGCCATCTCTGCGCGGGTCATATCTCCATTCGGGTCGATAATGGTGTTGGATTTGCCGTACAAAAGGCCGTTGTCCACGGCGGCACTGACAGCATCCGCGTACCATGCGTTGCGGTCAAAGTCCTTGAAATCTGTAGCTTTTCTGGCTGTGCTTGCCGCCGATGCCGAAACCGCCAGCGACAGGCAGGACGCCACGGCAAGAAGCATTGCGAGGATTCGTTTGTGTTTCATGTTGAAGTCCTCCTGTTAGAATTTAAGGGGAACGCTTTTGGCGTTCCCCTTGAATGGATTGCGATTAGACTGCATCCCAAGCGATGATGAACAGGACGCTTGCAATGGCAGTGTTGGTTACGGCTTCACTGACGGGCGTAACAATGGCGTCATAGGCAATGCCGATGCTGTTTGCAGAGGTGTCGCCCACGCCGGACATGAAGCAGCCCTCCACGGCGCTGTCCAGAAGCGTCTGCTTGCTGGCGTTCTTGTTGTCGGTCAGCTTCTTTTCGCCGTTGCCGAGCGAAATCTGGAAACCAAACTTGTTGGAGTTGACCTTTTCGTGCGCGAGGGTGGATTTATCGCCAAACGCCGCAAGACTCCAATCCTGTGCAGCTTCGATGGAAACGCTGTTGACCTTGACCGCGCCGAAGCTGTTATTAACGATCTTTGTATCGGTAGCGGTGGAAACGGTGCCATCCGTGCCGACTGCAATGGGCAGAACAGTGGGGACGGTCACGGACATCTTGGTGGCAGCGGGATCGCCGCCGATGCTGCCGTCAGCGGTGGACGAGAGCGTGACACTGGATGTGCCGGTGCCGCCCGATGCGTCAACGGTGTTTGCAGCAGAAGCAGAAATGGCGAGAGAAGCGATCATGCAGACCGCGAGGATGAGGGATACGATTTTCTTAGTGTTCTTCATTGTAATGACTCCTTTGATTAAAATTAGTGTTGAATCGTAATTGTAATGATTGCCCCGGCTGTGCCGATGATTGCACCAGATTCCGGGTCAAGGTTATGAAAATAAGCGGTACATTCGTATGTACCCGCGGGAAGAACCACGTCCAGCCGCGCACGTTCAATCTTACTGCCAACGGCAATGGCGCCGGATTCATAAATCTGTTCGCCCGTATCATTACGGACGATCTGAACCATCTGCGGATAGTTATTGATGGACTCATTTACGAGCATCAGATTTCCCTCAGATGCTCCATCCTCAAAGATGGGTGCGGTGTTGGCTGAAATGTTAATCATGCCCTCGGCCACTTTTTCATTCAGCCGCGCTTCGATTTCCTCCGGCGAAAGGTTATCCCAGCCGCCCTCGACGGCGCTGGAATCGTAGACGATGCCGGATTTGCTGCTTGCAAGCGCCGCATCTGCGGGCTTATGCAGCAGCCTGACTGCGAGGAAAATGCCCGCGCCGACCAGTAGGACGAGGAAAATGACCGCGTAGACGGTAATGTCCTTCGAGCGTGTTTCACGAGGGGCGTCAACGTATTCTTCTTTGGCTTTCATAGAGAAAACTCCTTTTGTAGTTTAGTGCCGTCAGGGAGGCACCCTCAGACGGCGCAGCAGCGGTTCCAGTGTGGACGCTGTAGGGAATATGAAATCAGTCATAGGCAGAACGCTGCCAAATTACAGGTTCCGCTTGATGATCCGCGTGATAATGCCGACGGCAATGCCGTGTTCTTCATCCAGCCGTGTGACCGCAAAGCTGACATCGTCCTTTTTGCCGGGCATTCTGGAATCATAGCAGGTGTGCGCGATGGCGTTGACGCCGTTGTTCAGGCGGATATACACCACGCCGCCGCGAAGATCTGTGACCTTGCCGGCGTACTTGCTCTGTACCTGACACTTCTTCAAATTGTCCACGCTGGTTTCGGAAAACGTGCTGCGGATATCTGCCCGGATGGAAAGATGCTCGGCATCCTCGCCGCTGATCTCCTGCACGCGGACCAGAACCCGGTCGCCGACACTGTAAAGGTCGCGGACGTCGGACACCCACTGCCAGGAGAGGTCACGGGCAAAGATGGCACATTCAATGCCAAAGGCTTCGACGCGCAGCACCTTCTCCGCGACGGCGATCACACGCGCTTCGACCAGGCGGCCGGGGTAAATGTAGGGGTTTCCGGTGGCGTCCTTGCCGAGATAGAACGTCTGCCGTTTGCGGAGCATGGCTTCCCGGCGGCTGGCAACGGCGCTGTGGGTGGTCGAATCAATGCCCTTGACAATAAAGTCAATCTCCGCGCCGAGCATCGTGCCAAGAATGCGGTTCAGCCGATTCATGTAGTCGGCATATGCTCTGCCGGACGGCATACGTTCATCCAGCACAAGCATCTCACGGATCGGGATGGCAATGCGGAAGCCACGGAAACTGACTGTCGCCAGTGTCTTGCCTCCGGCTGTCTGTTCAATGCCGTCCAGCATGCCGGTCAGGATCCGCCGCGTCCGGTAGGCGTTGCGGATCTCATGCCAGAGTTCGTCGGTGGCTTCGGCTTCGCTTTTGATGCGTGTTCTGGCGGCAATCGTCAGGACCGCGTCATTGCGCGGCGCGGGCGGAGATTCCGGAGGTGCGGCTTCACTGGACGGTTCTTCCGCGGGGATGGTAAGCACCGGTTCTTCCTCGGAGGGCATCGGTTCCGCTTCGTCAGACGGAGCAGGCTGCGGTTCTTCCTGCGCAGGAGCTTCGTTCAATGCCTGAAGAAATTCCGTGTATTCTTCGGACGGCGTATCATCCTCCGGCGCGCCCTCATCGGGTGGGCTTTCTGTGGGGATGGGCTCCTCCTGCGGCTCGGTGAGCGGCGCATCGGGAGACTCCTGCGGTTCAGTAGAAAGCAGGTCGTCCTGTTCGCCGCTGTCCGGGGCAGCTAATTCCTTTTTTCTGGGCATGGGTCATTCCTCCTTTTTTGCTGTTTTGGGTTTGGATAAAATGGATTCCTTGCTGGTGGTTATGATCTTCTGCTTTTTTGCAGGAGTATCCTTTTTGGGTGCTGGAGCTGTGCGGGGAACAGACGCGGCTGGGGCCGATGGCGCTTCGCTCTGCCAATGCGGAACGTGTGCCGCCGCTTTGTCCGGGCGCAGCTTCTTCGCCTCGTAGTGCTTGGAGTAGTCAAATTTATCGACCTCCAAAATGTTTCGCCCACGGATGATAACGAGCGCCTTATCCACGTCCAGCCGTAAGACCTCATCCATCGTGAGCAGCCGCCTGCGGCCGACGCCGCTCGTTTCGCGGTATTCCGGGGTGTAGTTGGAAATGCGCCAGGTGCCGAGCTGCTTGGCCTGACTGGTCACAGCGACGCTCGCTTCGCCGGAGCGTGAGGAAATGAATTCTGCCGTCAGTGCATCTGTGCAGCCGAGGAACAGCTGTACATCGCAGTTGCCGAGGATCTCCTGCCATTGGTTGTTGGGATAGCGGTTTTGCAGACCGGCGAGATTCTGAAACACGCAGGACATACTGATGTTCCGGGAACGGATCACGGAGATTTTTCGGCTGAGATCGGGGATAACGCCGCAGGCGCAAAGCTCCTCGCCGAGCACATGAACAGGAACCGGCAGACAGCCGCCCGGACAGTTCTGATCAGCGTATCGTACCAACTTGATAAAGATGAACGACAGGAACAGCGAGGACAGAAAATCGAAGGTACTGTCCTGATCGCTCGTGATGCAGTAATAAGCGCACGGCTGCTTGCCCGGTAGTTCCAGATCGATCTCATCATGGCTGGTGATGGCGCGAATGTCCGCATTTTGAAACACCTGCAGCCGGGAGCCGAGACCGATAATGACGCCGCCGCGCACGCTCTCCGAGGATTGCCGGAAGATGCTGTACGGCGCTCTGGCTGGATGCCCCAGCGGGAGCGCGTCAAACAGTTCGTTCAGCTCCTTTTCCGAGCAGCTTACAAGCAACTGATACGCCTCGCCAATGTTCCGACGCTCCGGGGGATAGCTGCGCTCGACAAACAGGACGAGCGCCTTGAGAAGATTCATCTCGGCACTGTCCCAGAAGTGGTCTCCGCGGTCGCTGCCGGTGTTGCGGATGATAACGTCGCAGAAAAGCTGCGCCATCAGTTCCTGTCCGTCGATCTCGGACAGGCAGTTCCACGAATCTGACGACGCAGGCGTGACCAAGTTGAACACGCGCACGGTATAGCCCTGATCGCGCAGATACGCGCTGGTTTTTTCGTACAATTCCGACTTCGGATCACAGATAACCAGCGAGCTTTTCCGCGCCGCGCACTGCAAGACCATGTTGACGCAGAACGCGCGTGTCTTTTTCGAGCCGCTCGCGCCGTAGATCGCGAGATTGCCATTGAAGCGCGTCTTCTCCGGGATGCAGACCACACGGCCATCCACTTCACCGAGAATCGTGCCGTGGTGCTTGCGCAGGTCCGGTACAAAGTCGAGCACCTGCCCGGCTTCTTTTGGATTGAGAAAACCGGCGGTTCCGTAGGTTCCCTTGTGGGAATATGTCAGGTTTCTGGTCTTGTCGTACTGCCCGTCGCCGCCGGCGCCCATGTGCATGATCGCCACGACAAGAAGTACGATTGCCGCCAGAAAGATGCCCATGCCGTACAGACCGTATGGAAAGCGGAATACGAACCGCAGGCAGACGTCGAACGCGGCGTCCGGCAGCGGCGGCGAGGTACCGCTGTACGGCGTGCCGCCTTCGGCTGTCCATGCCTGATAGTTGTAGATGAACTGCGCAAGATAGCCGCCCGCATAGAAAAGCGCGGCCAGTGCGACAGGCAGAAAACAGGCCAGCGTGATCTTCTGTTTCTTATTGATGGAGCATCATCCTTTCATAAGAGTCAAAGTCGATGCTTGTGATATTGACCTGTGCGCCAAACACCTCCCGCAGCGCTTCTGCCTGATAGTCAAAGCAGAGGATGCTGCCAGTCTGGTTCCGCAGCGTCAGCGCACAGCGAAACCGGTGCAGCCTTGGCAAGTCGCAGAGATACGAAAACAGGACGGGCGACCCGTCCTGCTCCAGAGCATCATGTTCGATTGGCATTGCGGGGGAAGGTGGCAGGAGGTTTTCGGAAAGGATTTCATTCAACTGCTCCTGCATATCTGGTTGACATAATTGGATTGCACCAACCTCACCAACGTGGTCGAGCGTCAGAAAATAGAAATGCGGATAACTGCCATCCAAAAGGAAATGGTTCTGCGTCATGTCATTCAGGATTGCAGGTATCTGCATGGGAGAACTGCCGAATACAATGCCGCTGATCGCGAACTGTGCATTGCGGCAAAATTCTGTTTGTAAAATAGCTTTTAATCGAATCTCGGCATTGTATGCCCATCTCGGAAAGGTCGAAGCCATGTTGTAAACCGGGAAGATGGCCTGTTCTGTGAACAGCACGCCCGTCATGCGGGAATTGCGGATTTTGGTGCAAAGACTGCCAAGAGCTTTGAACTCGCGGGAGGAATAGTAGACCGGAAATAGAGTGGGATTTGAGCGCCAGTCTTGCATAGATGGCTTTTTCCACGGCAGTGACGGGATTTGCGCGTTGTGCAGGATCTGAAGCGCCTCGGCCATCCGGTGCAGCCGCAGCCGGCGCTCTGGTTCTGACTTCAAAGAGTTTGTTTCGGACGTGCCTGTAAGATAGGGCGCAAGGTCAAATGGATATTTTTGAAGCAGCAGCCGTTTGGCGCTTGTGGTCAGCCTGAGTCCACGCAAACCGTTCTTGGTATACGAACGGAGCAGCCCGTCCTTTTTGAGCTTGCCGATCACGCTTTCGATATAGCTGCAGCCGCCCGGAAAGTGGCCGGAAAAAGCAGCCGGGAACTCGCCGGAGACGGCAATGATCTGCAGCACAAGAAGCGGAAGCGTGCCATCAGTGGGAAGTTGCGTCGGATTCATAAACGATGACCTCTTTTACCGTATCGGCTCTTAACTTCGGTAATTTTTGCGCTGCCGGTCAAGCGAAAACGCCTGATGTTTCAAGGGAAAACACCATGCGCGGCGGTATCTGAAAAAGAAGGACGAAAAATGCTTAAAAATCCGACATGGTTTCCAGCGCATTTTGATGCTCTTCCAGCCAGCCCGGAAACATATCTTGATCCATTACAAAGAGCTTTGTGACATCTTCCTCGCCTAACTCCGTGGTGTTATAGACGTTGCACAAAAGTCCATTGTCATCCATCATAAGATAGGCGCAGACAACGTCCAGAATCTGCTTCATTTCCAGATTGTCATAGTCCCGGATGCGGCCGCGTCCGCCAGATACCGCATAGATATGGCAGAAGCAGATGATGCACGACTCAAAATGGGAAAGAGGATGATCTTTGACAAACTGTCCGAGCGCCTGCTCCAGCGGGTCGGTCAGATATTCGGCGCTGCGCTGCTTTTTCTTAGGTAATAACCCCGGCAGCGTGATCTCCACCAGCCCCGGCTGCGCAGTGATCGTGATGCCGAGGACATTTGCAGCGGAGGTCAGGTATTCATGCTTCTGCACGGTGGTAAAGCCGTAGACCAGATGCCGCATCCGGCAGGCGATCTGCTCTGCGCGGAGCGCCGCGTCAGTGGAAAGCAGCTCATAGTTTTCCGGATACCGCTGCAAGTCCATTGTGCTCATGGCACACAGCGCATTGCTCAGCCGCGAGACCTCTGCCAGCAGCGAGGATATTCGCTTGGATAAAAGCGCACGGTTCATAGATAACCTCCATAGTGTGAAATAGAGCTTCAAAAAAAGAAAATTGATTTTATTTAGAATCTAGGCTATACTGAACTGAGAAAATACGATGTGTGAAAGGAGCGGTTGTTGTGGATCAAATACAAAACCGCCGAGTTGCTGCGGTCAAGGCAGCCGACGCGATCAATGCGATTGAAGGCGTTCCGGTTTCCGATTATGCAAAGACGCTCTCTGCTTGTTGGGCAAGGGGCGAGATCACAGATCAGCAAATGAAATCTGCGCTGCTCGCTTCTCACAGAAGGCTGGTGGCAACAGTATATAGCAACGACTGAAATGTAATTTATATAGTTTATTTTCTGAACGGATGCAGACGCTGCATCCGTCCTTTTACATGAGTTCTTGAAGATATTGAACACTTCCATCACCATCCAGCAGGCAGTATGCGCGCACATTTGGAATGGCAAGCAGATCAACCTGCGCGGCATCCTCCAGAATGACCAGCCGCACGGGTGGTTCCTGCTCCGGACGAGCAAGTAGCAGGTTCAAAATGGCTTCTTTGCCCGGTTCAGCGTAGAGAATTTCATAGACCTCGCCGCCGGCAAGGAAGATGATCTTCACGGGATATTCTCCCGCAGCATGGTACTCGACCTGCTCCATGAAATCTGCCAGGACGGTCACCGCCGCTTCCAAACCACGGTCGCGGTCTTTTGGCAGCCCCGGCGTCAGGGAATAGAAGCCGTCTACGAGGAACAGCCGCTTTTGCTTGCAGAGATAGGACAAAAGATTTTTGATCTGCTCGTCTTTCTGCGGATACAAACCAAAAATCTGTTTCTGTGTCAAGACACCATAGGTGGAAATATCCCGCAGGATGCCGCTGGCTTCGTGCGAATAAATCTGTACGCGGGTTTTCATAGTAGTCACCTCTAATTTTTGTGCGTATAACTGCCGCACAGAATACGTACAAGCTGTAGCCGTCAGATCTGAAGATGGCTGCTGTACGCATAAAAGACGTATTGTGTACGCAAAGATGAGTCTAAAAAGATGTTGCTTCCAAAGCTGCAAAACTGATTGCATTTTTGGGCGTGTTCATATATGCTGGAGACAAATAGGGGGCGATTCGTTTTGGAAATGAGAACTGCAAATGTCACGGCTCGTGCAGAGAAAACCATGATGGATTTGACGGATGGGGTTGAGAAACAACACGACATTTCAGAGCCACTTGTCCGTGCCGAAATGACGGATGCTGAATTTAACGCCATGATGCGAGATGGACTGCGTGCTGCAAAGGCGGACTGTTCCAGCGCCGCGTCCGAAGTCTTTACGGATTTGCGTAGAGGACTTTGCATATGAATGAACCGTTTGGATTTTTGAGCATTTACAGAAAAGTTAAAAGCCATCATGCGTATATTCTCTTGATGAAACGAGAAAATTATGATAAAATATGATATACCATAGATTATCCTAAAAACACGGAGGCGCGTTATGGCATATATCACACGAGAGCTTGAGCGCAAGTTCTTAAAGCTCAATGATTTTTTCAAGGTCATCCTTGTCACAGGTGCAAGGCAGGTCGGTAAAACGACGATGTTAAAGCACCTTGCAGAAAGCAGCAGAACCTATGTCACGATGGACAATACAATGGCGAGAGATCTCGCACAGTCTGACCCCGTGCTGTTCTTTCAGACCTATAAGCCGCCGATCCTTATTGATGAGGTGCAGAAAGCGCCGGAGCTGTTCGAGCAAATCAAAATTATTTGCGATGAGAGCGACGAAAAAGGTCTCATTTGGCTGACCGGTTCGCAGCAGTACAATATGATGAAACGAGTACGCGAGACACTCGCCGGAAGAATCGGCATTCTGGAGCTATACAGCCTATCCGCGAGAGAAAAAGCAGGGCTTGTTTTCGATACGGATCTGGATTTCTCGTTTGCCACGCTGCAGGCAAGGCAGCGGAAGGTTCCGAAAAACGACGTGATTCAGGTATTCCAGCACATTTGGGAGGGCGGTATGCCGCAGGTGCAGGGCGTGGACGATGAACTCAGACAGGAGTATTTCAACTCCTATATCGACACGTATCTGATGCGTGATGCAACCGAAGCCGGCGGCATCACCGATGCTGTGCGTTTTCGCAAGTTCCTTGTTGGATGCGCCTCGCTCGTGTCGGAGCAGGTCAATTATTCCACATTGGCTGAGTCGGCCGACATTGCTCCGAGTACGGCGAAGGAGTGGCTGAACGTGCTTGTAGGACTGCGCATCATCTATCTGCTTGCTTCCTATTCCAACAATGAGCTCAAGCGTCTCAGCAAAACGCCGAAGCTGTACTTCTGTGATACCGGGCTATGCGCGTATCTATCCATGTGGCTAACGCCGGATACGCTGCGAAACGGCGCTGCAAGCGGCCATTACTACGAGAACTATGTTGTGATGGAGCTTGTCAAAAACTACGCCTACGCAAAGTCCAAGGTGAACCTCACTTACTTCCGGGATTCCAATGCAAAGGAAATTGATGTGTTCGTTGAGGAAAACAATGTCATTCATCCGTTGGAAATCAAAAAGAGTGCAGCGCCCGACCGACGGGAGATCAAAAAGTACAGCGTAATTGACAAGGCTTCTTTGATCCGTGGCAACGGCGGCATCATCTGTATGTGCCAGGAGCCGATCCCGATTGACGCGGATAACTGTTTTATTCCGAGCAACCTAATCTAAACAATTTCAAACAGTATTAAGAAAGCATCTCTGCGGAGGTGCTTTTCTTATACCTAAAACCAAAAGAAAGAGGGCAGGCCGCACAGCAAAGCAGATTATCACAGCATTTCCCACACTGTCCAATCAAATACATTCTGTCTTACCGTTCCGCTTCAGCAATTCCTGAAGCTCCCTGCGGTCGGTGGTGATGAGTTCCTTTTCCAGCTCACTGCACTTGATCTCGACGGCAACATTATTGTTGTTCGTGCTGATAAGGGCGCTGCCGCGTTCAAAGTGGGTGATCTCCATCAGCTCTGCTTCGGACAGATGCAGAATGGAGCCGACGCGCTGGGCTTCCTCATCCTCCAGATTCAAGATCACCTTGGTCTTGGAGTTGTTGATGATGCCCTTGCCGTATTTGCCGTCCTCCAGTGCAAAGAAGTCATTGAGATCCTGCGTTGCACAGACGGCCGAGCCGCCGTAGCCGCGGATGATCTTGAAGATCTCCAGCACAAACTCCGCTGCCAGACGGTTGCTGCTGGCACCGATGAGCTGCCAGCACTCGTCAATGAAGATGGCCTTTTCCTCCGTGCGGTTCTCCTTCGCCTTATCCCACACAAAGTCCAACGCCATAAACATGCCGACGGTCAGAAGGTCGCCGGTCAACTCTGAAATGTCCAGAACGATGTACTTGTTGTCGAGAGAAACATTCGTCTGTTGGTTGAACGTCTTGGCAGAACCGCTGACGAGCCGGTTCAGAATGTTTGCCAGCCGTTGCGTGGAGGAAGATTCCTTGAGTACCGCATACAGATCGCCCAGGATCGGCATTTCGCGGTACCGCTCCGGGTGCTTGGGATCACGGAGTGTTTCATTGTCGTGCGTAATGCCCTTTTGGGCGTAGGTGCGGATCATGGCTTCATCGAGAAGCTGCCGTTCCTCATGGTTCATGTCGGGGATCAGCAGGCTGAAAAAAATATGAAGCCGCTGAATTTTGGCGGCCAGCATGGAGTGCTCCACCGTGCTGCCGTCGAGCTGTTCATCGACCGAGCGGTCTGTCTGCCGGATCTCCATGACGTTGATGCAGTTGGGGGATGCGGGCGAGATCTGAATGAACGCACCGCCGATGTTGGAGCAGGCCCGATGAAATTCGTGCCCTTTGAGCGGCGCGACGATAAACACCTGGATACCCTTACGCCGCATCCGCAGCGCCATGAGCT